>Ga0209368_1000071_pt1 | contig 168881 bp, 166 predicted proteins | sample EBPBio242008_DNA_FD_185862 | JGI IMG/M metagenome (GOLD analysis project Ga0209368, IMG submission 185862) | Wastewater treatment Type I Accumulibacter community from EBPR Bioreactor in Madison, WI, USA - Reactor 1_4/24/2008_ DNA (SPAdes)... | ecosystem: Engineered > Bioreactor > EBPR >...
CTCCGGAGGCCTCACGCCTCCGGGCATCGTCCCACCACATTAATTATCTGGAGTAGAAACTATGTCTTCATCACGTAAATCCGCGCCCGCACGCGAACCGCTCGACATAAATCTCGACTGCAAAGAAACGCTGATCGATTATCTGAAAACGGCTTTCCCGACGCGTCAGATGCGCGCCTTTCGTTCATCCGACGGAGCGATGCGCTCCGAGCCGATGCACGATGGCGACGGCAATGCTGTCCTCTGCCAGGAAGCGGTCGAGGCGCGCGACAATCTGGTCGAAAGCCTCTGCTCGATGCCGCCGGTCCCGGCCGCGCTCGACTTCTTGATCGCGCATTTCGGGACCGACACTGTCGCCGAGGTCACGGGCCGGACGCGGCGTGTCGTCCTCGACGGGCAGGAGCGGCAGAAGCTCGAGCGCCGGAGCGCCAGTTCCAATATCGCCGAGACCGACGCCTTCATGTCGGGACGCAAGCCGATCCTCGTATTCTCGGAAGCGGGCGGCACCGGGCGCTCCTATCACGCCGACCTCGATTGTCCGACCGCGAACAAGCGGCGCATCCACTTCCTGCTCGAACCGGGCTGGCGCGCCGATATCGCGATCCAGGGGCTCGGTCGCACACATCGCACCTACCAGTGGAAGCCGCCGGTGTTCCGCCCCGTCACAACCAACTGCAAGGGCGAACGCCGCTTTATCAGCACCATCGCGCGCCGCCTCGATACGCTTGGTGCGCTCACGCGCGGTCAGCGCCAGACCGGCGGCCAGAATCTATTCGACCCCGCGGATAATCTGGAAAGCAGCTATGCCCGCGAAGCGCTCACACAATGGTATCATCTGCTCCACGCGGGCAAGCTCGCGAGCGTCGGCCTTGAGAAGTTCCAGATCATCACGGGGCTGAAACTCGTCGACGACAATGGCACGCTGCTCGACAAGCTGCCACCGATCCAGCGCTGGCTCAACCGCATCCTCGCGCTCCGCATCGCCACCCAGGATGCGATCTTCGAGGAGTACATGGGACTCATCCAGGCCCGCGTTGATGCCGCGCGCGAAGCGGGAACGCTTGACCTTGGCGTCGAAGCGATCCGGGCCGAGCGTATCGTCGAGCTTTCGCAGCAGGTGCTGAGGAAAGACCCTGTATCCGGCGCCGAGACCCGGCTGCTCCGCCTCGAGCTTCACCTCAAACCCCGCGTCACGGGGTGGGCGCGTATCGACAAGATCTGGGGCAGTTCGTCGGACGTTCAGTATCTGCGCAATAGCCGCTCGGGGCGCGTCGCCCTTGGCGTTCCGTCCTGGTCGATCACCGACGAAGACGGGAGGCCCGTCAAGATGATGGAGCTTGTCCGCCCGACCGGTTCCAATCGCATCCAGCTCGCCGAACTAAGGCACACCCATTGGGCCGAAATCGATCGCGACAGCTTCAGCACCTTTTGGGAAGCCGAAGTGACCGAGGCGCTCGACAAGGTCGATATCGAGACGATCAGTGTCGCAACGGGTCTCCTTCTCCCCGTCTGGAACAAACTGCCGCAGGACGACGTTCGTGTCTGGCGGATCAACGATGCGGCGGGAACGTCGATCCTCGGCCGCATTGTGATGCCCGGGGCGATCGAAAAGCTGGAATCCGCTTTTGGCCTCACCTCCTCGATAGTGCTCACACCTGACGAACTGATCAAGGCCGCCCGGCATGGCGATGGCGCCCTCATACTTGGGCTGCACGGCGCGCGTCTCGTATCGGCGATGGTGAACGACAGCCGCTGGCTCGAGATCCGGGACTTCCGGCCTCAGGACCGTGAATGGCTGAAGGCGCGCGGAGCGTTCAGCGAGGTGATTGCATACAAGACCCGGCTCTTCCTCCCAGTCGGCAAGGCCGAGGGTATCCTTGCGACGATCGTCGCAGAGCCGCCGCAGTGACATCAAAATCCGACGGGGAGAGGATCGTGCTCCAGTCCTATCGGCTGGTCGAGCAGCTAGGGACCGAGCACTTCGATCGGCCGACGGGAAGAAAGGGGGTGGGAATGAGTGGGCCGGGCGGCACGGTTCGCTTCGGTTCGACGTCCCACTCTTGTCGGAGATTTCCCATGACCAGTCTTGTCACCGCTGCCGACCGTCCGGTCGGCGCCGCCTATCGCGTCGATATCTCCCGCGGCCGCAACATCGGCCGCGTTTCGTCCGAATGGTTCTCGCGCCCCGACGACGAGCGCTTCCTCTCGCTGACCGATCTCAATGATGTCGTTCGCGCCCGCGCCGACCGCGCAACCACGCGCGTCGTCGACAGCAAGGCGATCCGTGTCGAGGCGCGGAGCGATAGCCCCGAGCGTCTCTCGCTGATGGTCCCCGACGAAGAACGGCCCATTGCGCCAACGAACTGGGCATTCGGTCAGCTTTGCAGCCTCGTCGGCGCGCCCGCGTCCTATCTTCGCGAGCTTCCGGCTGCGCTTGCCGGCATCAATCTTCAGCACGGCCTCGTCGCGCACCGCGGCGAGCAGGTGAAACTGCTGCAGACCGACGACGGGCGGACCGAACTTCGCGCCGCGACCGGGCCCGAATATGGCCGTATCTGGGATTACGAGCTTGTGGAAGCGGTGATGAAGATCGCCGGCGACGGCGTCGGACAGACGCGGTGGAAGGTGCCCGGCGTGCTCGACTGGTCGAATATGCACTATAACCCATATGTCGACGTCACACGCGACACGACGACGCTTTATGCCTCCGACCGCGACGTCTTCATCTTCCTGGTCGATGACACGCACCCGATCGAGGCGGGCAAGCTACCCAATGGCGATCCCGATCTCTATTTCCGCGGCTTCTACTGCTGGAACTCCGAGGTCGGCGCGAAGACGCTCGGCATGGCGACCTTCTATCTCCGCGCCGTGTGCATGAACCGCAACCTCTGGGGTGTCGAGAATTTCGAGGAGGTGAAGATCCGCCACTCGAAATTCGCAGCCAACCGCTTCGCCCGTGAAGCAGCGCCCGCGCTCGAGCACTTCGCGGACTCTTCGCCGATGCCATTCCTGAGCGGCATCAAGACCGCGCGCGAGCGCATCGTCGCCCGCAAGGATGAGGACCGCGAGACCTTCCTGCGCAAACGCGGCTTCTCCAAGGCCGAAACCGCGAAGATCGTCACGACGGTGCTCAATGAAGAGGGCCGCCCGCCTGAGACGATCTATGATTTCGTGCAGGGCATCACGGCCTTCGCGCGAACCAGGACCAACCAGGACAGCCGGCTCGAAGTCGAGGGCAAGGCTCGCAAGCTTCTCGAAACCGCCCACTGACACGTGAAGCCGCCGGTTCGTGCGATCCGGCGGCTTCCTTTTCCAGGGAGACCCGCCATGACCGATGCTCGCTACCGCCTGCTCGATGCGATGCAGGACCTCATGTCCAATTATCTTCTCGACGCATGCCCCGACAATATGACGTGGGAAGATTTCGACCCTGACATCGACGGGCTGCGTTCGAGCGTCGCGGACCTCATCGACAAGCATTGCCGGGGCGCGGTCTCAACCGCCGTCGTCTCTACCTACCTTGTCGATGTCGAATTCTTCAGCGGCGACGATTGCTTTGCGAGCGCAGTCTATACGGTCGACGCTTCGACAACCCACGGGGCGGAGCACCACGCGCTGTCGATGTCGCTCGACAGCATTTACAACGACCCGCGTATTCCGGACCTCTCGCGCGCCGCGACCGCGCGGCCGATCGACGATCCCGACGCGCCGATATGATTGTGGATCGGTCCCCCCGATGGCGCGAACGGCGCTGCTGGCTGCTGGGGGCGATGAGTATCGGCCGGGGCACCCTTTTCGTCGCCGTCATCGACACGCACCGACAGGCATCTTCCTTTGTGAAGGCCATCGCTGCGCGAGATCGAGACCCGTCGTCCGGGGAGCATCTTCTTGCCGTGGCTGCATGACCATTGCCGAAAAGGATCCGACGATGTTGAATCCATTCCAGCAAATTTGCGCTGTCGCATACGGTGAAGGCGACTTTGCCCACATCGAAAGCATCGAGGAGGCCCACGATTTGGGCGATCCGCTCTTTGCCTTTCTTATAGCCGAGCTTGCATCGAGCGAAGGCTGTGATTGCCGCGAAGAAGCGCTGCGCCGCCTGGAAATGGCTGCGGCTGATATTCGCTGCGTTATCGACGCGATCGATCAAACGATTGTCATTTGATCGATCCAGCAAGCCCAAGCGCCGTAGTTTGCCGAGTGCCGGCGCAGGCTCTCATCGGCCGAACTGGATTATCTCATGTCTGTCATTGGCATCCGCGCCTTGGCGCAACTGCTCGCTCGTGCCCGCGCCGCGATCGAAACGCCGGCCGATCTCGATGACGCCGCCCGTGCTGCTGTGATCGAGGATATCGCCGCGTTCGAGGACTGTCTTGCGCAGGATGCGATTCCCTGGGGCTTCAACATTCACATCGGCTCGATCGATCATAAGCATGGCACCAACCATTATGCCGCGCTGACGCGGGAAGCGTTGATGGCGGAGGTCGCCGAATATTGCCGGGAGTGGTGGTCCGATATCGATGATCGGCGCGATCCGGCGACGCTCGACGATGAAACGATCGCGGACACCTATTTCGAAGATCATCCGAGCGAGAATCTCAAGACCGACCGCGTCCATATTGATTCGCCACGCGCCGACCTACAGACACCCAGCCTCGAAACCGGGCACTATTGTGTACTAACCACGGCGCATCTGTCGACTGCGACGGCAGCCATCCTTGATAAATGGTGCGCGGCGGCAACCTCCGACCGGCCGATCAATGTTGCGAGCACCATTTACGGATGGTTCGTTCCGGCGCGCGAGGTGGATGATCCGACCCAGGCCAAGCTGCCGGCCGATCTCCTTGCCGCGATGAAATTTGCTCGTGCACATGGCTTCGACCATATCCTCTTCGACTGCGACGCTAGCAGCGTCGAGGCATTGCCGAAGCATGACTGGTGAGGCGGTCTTTGGTATCTTTGGTTCAATTTTCGCTAAGCCTGCATCCGCGCATCAAGTGTTTCCAGCCGATCGGCGGCAAGCTCCGCGACATTGGCCTGGATCACATAGCCGCGATTGCGCAGGATTTCGCCGAGATCCCTGACCATCGTGATCAGATCGCCGGTCGCGAGCGGGCCATCGAGCGCGCGCAACAGATGGCGTTCTTCCTCGTCCAGTTCTCGCATCTTCATTCTCCGCGGGACGCAATTTTGAGCAGGCCCGTAATCTAGCACATTCGGACGATCGCCGGATGCGCAAATTCTCCTCTCGGCGATGAATTGCAGCGCCACCACGTGCACCGCACGGACCCGAGCCCGAGGGGCGCCCGCTCGCTTCCCTCCCGCTCGCCATCGATCGACAGATGTGGAACACCGCGGCTGCGGGCGCTTGGGGTACCTTCAATATCCCTGCGAAATGGGAGGAGAGAGGGGAGGACAGGGGCGGGCGCAAGAGGCGTCCGGACGAAGGAGCCTGTCCCATGTCCTACGACATCGCGTTCCGTTTTCAGCAGGCGCTCGATCCTTCGGGACTCCTGACGCTGCCGGCTTGTCTCCACGCGCTGATTGCAGCGATCAAGGATTGCCGAAATGCCGGAAATCCCGACGACGCCGATCCAGCGGTGTTGTTGCTCGCGCGGCACCTTGGTGCCGTTGCGGGCGCTACGGGCGACGGCGACACTGCGCTCCGGCGTGCCTGCATGGACCGCATTGCCGACATGCGCGGCAAATCCGCACTCGTGGTGCTGGCGCATAGGGGTGTCAGCTACGACGAGCAGGCAAAGAAGCTCTTCCATAGCGACGGCCGAAAAGCCCTGAAGCGGCTTGCCGAGGCGCTTGGCATGCAGGACGGCACCTATGATCTTCGCTCGAACAAGGGCGGCATCGCGGTCAGCGGCGAGATCATCCTTCATGGCGAGGAAGTCTATGTCCAACTCGGGCTTGGCATCGGATCCGGCCGCGAGGTGATGTTCCGCCGGGTCGCAGGGCGGAAGGACTATTGCGGCGACCGCAACCACTGGGCCGCGGTCGGCGAACTGCTCGATCCTGACCGCCTCGCCGCGTGCATCCGGCGTGAACTGCACCTCGCCGAACCCGGAACGGCGCCGATGCGGCTGGTCGCCTGAGGAAAACTCTCATGGACATTATCGTTTCGCGTTCCCGCATCGCGGGGGTGCTGCCCCACTATATCTATCGCGCGCTGGTTCCTGCCGAGGGGATTGCGGTGGAGCGCTGTGCGATTGCCGGCACCGTTACAGCGCCCCGGATAGCCGGTCGCGTCGCTTGCATTCGGATCGCTCCGCTCATTGCGCCCGAGCGCTACCTCGCGATGCACCCTGTGGAGCGGACCGCGCTGGCCTCGCGCGTCGGGGCAGTCGGCCGCCGGGTCGAGTGGCTGATCATTCGCACCTTCTTCCCGGAGATGACCGCGGACTCTTTACCGATTGTCTACCAGCTCGATCCTGATCCGGGCGACGCCTGCGTCTGGGCCGATGTCGACGATCTAACCGGCATCTTTGATGCCGTCGAACCTGGGTTTGCAAGCCTCTCAGCTATCGACCTCGGTCTGCGTCAGGGCGACAGCCTCCGGGCTGCCTGATTGCCGTCATCGACGAGTCGCTCAAGGCGCCTGCCCTGGGCGTAGCTACTTCACCCCAGCAGAAAGGGCCTGCGATGACGGTCATCGGACATAATTACATCCGGAAAGTCGAGAACTTCGACAGATTCGAGATTCTCGCGCATCCGCTTTCCCATCGTGACGACCGCATTTTTTATCCGGTGCAGCCCGATGGCTTTGGCGCCGTGACTTATGCCTCGCACGATGTGATGATCGCGAGGCCGACCGGCGTCGGTAGCAAGGGCCGGCTCGCCATACTGATGCACCATGGCGGCGGTCGCCACGCCCTCGAATTCTACGAAAGCACCTTGCCCATCGCCTCGGCGCTGCTCGCGCTTCCAGAACGCGAGCAATATGCGCTCGCCTATACGATCTTCGAGCAAGCGGACGAATGCTCCGCCGGAGCGCGTGCCGCCGAGGCGCAGCGTTGGGCTGAGGCCTATGTTGAGGGCCGCATCCGAAAACGGCGTCGCGGGCGCGCGCGGCAAATTTATGTCGAAACCGCGGCCGAGAAGGCACTTCGCGCCGCCTGAAGCCTGAGCCGCCCGCACTCAATCGCTCGCGACCGATCGTCATCGGTCGGGAGGAATGGAGGCGCGGACGTGCGGCGGCAATGAGGCTGCCGCGCAACCGGAGTATTCCCATGACGCTTCCCGCTCAAATCCGTCCTTCCGTCGGCGAGCAGCTTATCACCAAGGTGTCACGCTTCTTCAACGGGACGATCACCGACGTTCTCAACGAGCTGTTCCAGAATGCCCGCCGTGCCGGTGCGCAGCGAATCGCCGTCGATCTCGGCGAGCATGAAGGCAATCCAGCCCTCTTTATTGCCGACGACGGCACCGGCATCGATGATCCCGCCGCCTTCGTGACGCTGGGCCGCTCTGGCTGGAGCGACCAGATCGCACGGCGGGAAGACCCAGCCGGAATGGGTGTGTTCAGCCTCGCCGGCAAGCGCGTTACTGTGCGATCCTTCTCGAGAGCCGCCGATGCCGGATGGACGGTCACTATTCCCGAGGACGGCTGGCAGGGCGAAAATCCGCTGACGGTCGAAGCCTACGAGGTCCGCAAAGGCACGCAGATAATCATTGCCATGCCCGCCGAATGGTTGCCCAATCTCCAGTCGCAAATCGAAGCAGCAGCGAAGCATTTCCCGTTGCCCGTCGAATTTCAGGGCACAGTCTTGCCGCGCGAGGATTTCCTCAAGGGCGCCTGCCGGATCGAAGAGTGGCATGGCTGCCGGATCGGAATCTTCAGCGATTCCTATGACATCGCGAGCGATCCGCGCATCAATTTTCATGGCATCAAGGTTCCCTGCCGCATGCCCGCCATCGGGGAAATCGACGCACGGCGGAAATGGACGGTCCGGATCGACATCGTCGACGCGCCCTCGCTCCAGCTCGTTTTGCCCGCGCGCAAGGAGATGGTCGAGAATGCCGCACTCGCCGATCTGCGGGCTGAAGTGCAGGCGGCCATTTTCCGGACCATCGCGCTCAAAGGCGAACATCGCCTGTCGTTCAAGGACTGGCAGCTCGCCACCGAGCTCGGCGTCGTCCTTCCCGAAGCCAGCACGTGGCTCTGTGCATGGCGCCCGCGAACCGCAGATGGCAATGCATATGTCGAGGACGAGCGCGTCGAAGCTGCCTCGATGATCCTGATCCCCAGGCACGAGGCCGATGTCGAACAATGCGCGGCGAAGGTGTTGACCGAGGAGAAGCTCGGCTTCCGGCCTGTCTTCGCAGAAGACAAGTTCTCCGGCTATCGATGGTATGACGTGCTTCCGCGCGTCCCCCGCCTGTCCTTTGCGGTCGAACGGGAGGGCGAACTGTTCCACTATGCCGATGATGACCAGATGCTCGAGCATGTTGAATCCGGCCGGGTGACTGCGATCACCCTTGATGTTCCGATAGTTCGCTGCGGTGGGCTCGATGAACCCGCCGTGATGCTGAGCCTTCCCGTCGATATGCTCGTCTGCGCGAACGCGAGCAGCCATGTCGACGAAGCACATGTTTTTGTCCGGGAGGGCGCAATCGTCACGCCGCAGACGCTCGCGCAGCTGATCGAGGATGCGATCTTCGCTTACGACGAGGATTGCGACAGCGACAGCTGGGGCAGGCAGCATGGCGATTTCATCCGCGATGCGCGCAACCTCGCGAACAAGCTCGTCCTCGGAAAGGAAGAGGCTCTTCTCGAACAGATCCGATCGGCTTTCCGCGACGATGTCCAATGGCTGATCCCCGAGGGTCGAACACTCACCCTCAAGGCCGATGTCGCCAAGGTTCTAATCGATCTGGCTGTCGCTGATCCTGAAACTGGGCCAACCGCTGCATAGCATTCGGACCATGCCAGGCTGGCGACCTTGCGTCCGCCTCCGCCCTTACCCCCACATGCCGGAGTGATCCATGACCGCCCTGTCAGCCCTGTTGACGTGCTCCCCTGAAATGTGACCGATTTTGAGTAGAGTCCGACGCGAAGGAGTCGGACAGAATGAAGCGAAGCAGGTTCAGCGAAGAGCAGATCATCGCGATATTGAAGGAGCATGAGGCGGGGATGCCGACGGCGGATGTATGCCGCCGGCACGGGATCAGCTCGGCGACATTCTACAAGTATAAGGCCAAGTTCGGGGGTCTGGACGTGTCGGAAGCGCGGCGGCTTCGGGCGCTCGAGGACGAGAATGCGAAGCTGAAGAAGCTTCTGGCCGAGGCGATGCTCGACAATGCGGTGCTGAAGGATCTGACATCAAAAAAATGGTGACGCCCGGCGCCAAGCGGGAGGCCGTCGCATATGCTCGTGACCATCACGGGCTGAGCGAGCGTCGGGCGTGCAGCCTTGTCGGCGTGAGCCGCCGGGTGATCAGATATGAGCCGACGAGGCCGGATGACGGTGCTCTGCGGCAACGCCTGCGCGAACTGGCGGCCGAGCGCCGCCGGTTCGGCTATCGCCGCCTGGGGTATCTTCTGGCGCGGGAGGGCATGCGCCCGAACCACAAGAAGCTGCTGCGCATCTATCGCGAAGAGGGACTGCGGGTCCGCCGCCGTGGTGGCCGCAAGCGGGCCTTGGGCACGCGGGCGCCAATGGCACTGCCGCAGGGTCCGAACCAGCGCTGGTCGCTCGACTTCGTATCGGACAGTCTGGTGTGCGGTCGGCGGTTCCGCATCCTGTGCATCGTCGATGACTTTACGCGGGAGTGTCTGGCGCTGGTGGCCGATACGTCGCTGTCGGGCATCCGCGTTGCCCGGGAACTGACGACGCTGATCGGCCTGCGGGGGAAGCCTCACATGGTCGTCAGCGACAACGGCACCGAACTGACCTCGTCGGCGATCCTGCGCTGGTCGCAGGAGCGTCAGGTCGAATGGCATTATATCGCGCCGGGGAAGCCGATGCAGAACGGCTTCGTCGAGAGCTTCAATGGTCGCCTGCGCGACGAATGCCTCAACGAGACCCTGTTCACGTCGCTGGCGCATGCCCGCTTCGTGCTCATGGCTTGGCGGCACGATTATAATCACGTCAGGCCGCACTCGAAACTGGGCGGGCAAACCCCCGCCGAGATCGCCGGCCAATGGTCCTGGGGGCATGCCCCCAGGACCATTGCCATCCCATCAACCAACCATCATGAAGGAGCCGGACTCTACCTCTGACTGGTAACAATCAGGGGAGCACGTCACTGTCAGCCCTGCGGGCGCGGCTCGCCTCGTTCGACCACGCCTATGCCGTTGCGATTCAGCTCCGCGGCACGACCGGTCGTGGTCAATTCATCGTGTGGACCGGCAATCCAATCCAGCCATTTCGTGTTTCTCCGACTTTGCCGCCGCTCGGTGAGCAACTGCTGGTCTGGGTAGCCTGAAGCGGCCATTTCCTGATCTTACATTTGGCGTAGGTGCCATTCGTATCAGGTCAACGACGTCACGAGATGCATGTCGCTCCGTCAGATTCCTAAGCCAAGCGCCCAGAGGTCGAGCTTCGAAGGAATTTGGTCGGGAATGCGCCTGATGTCGGCCGTTCGGCCACGCCGGGCACGTTGCCGAAAGCGGACGCCGAAATGATCATTGCTGAGCGGCATCAATGTTGAACGTACCGGAAAGCCACCTTTCAGGAACACTGACAGAGATCATGGACATACCAAGAAATGAGTTAGCGCGTCAGTTCCGCGCCCCGTGGCTTTGCCACGCCAGGGGTCGTCGGCGTGAAATGAACGTTGCCGTGCTTTTATGCTTGACGCGATGGACACGCCGGTCATGCATAGGCGGGCTTATGAAACCGGAAGTCGGTAACTCAGACCTTGCATTCTCTCTGGCTGAATGATCAAATCGCGGACATCCGCTAGCCACAGGCACTCACTAACAAATGAAGCCAGCTATACGACAGTTTCTTACCGACTATCTTGGCGAGGTCGTGGTTGGCGATGCTGCAGTATTTGCAGGCGCAGGTCTTTCGATCCCTTCCGGTTATGTCGACTGGCGTGAATTGATACGCCCGCTTGCTGAAGAACTTGAACTAAGGATCGACCTTGAAACCGATTTGGTAGGGGTGGCGCAGTTTCACGTCAATGCCAACGGCACCAATCGGGACAGGCTCCACAAGGCTGTTATCGAAGCAATTGCCCCGACCAATCCACCGACAAGAAATCACGAACTCCTCGCGCAGCTACCGATTCGTACTTGGTGGACAACGAATTACGATAAGCTCATTGAAACCGCCCTCCGTAACGCCGGGAAAGTTGTTGATGTAAAAAGCGCGGTACCGCAGCTGGCCACTAGCCGTCCAGGCAAACAAGCTACGCTGTACAAGATGCACGGGGATGTTGATCGGCCTGACGAAGCCGTGGCGACCCGCGATGACTACGAACGTTATCAGACTGATAGAGGTGCTTTCACAAGTGCGCTTGCAGGCGACCTAGTCTCGAAGACGTTTCTTTTTTTGGGATTCAGTTTCACAGATCCGAACTTAAATCATGTACTCTCTCAGGTCAGGCTGACTTTCAAGAGCAATCAACGGCGCCATTACGCGGTCTTCAGGAAGCGTGCGAAACTACCTGAGGAGACAGCCGAGGATTTTAGGCACCACAGCCTTCGTCAAGAGTTGATAATTGAGGATCTCAAACGCTTCAATGTGAAGGTTCTATCAGTTGACGAGTACGATGAAATAACGGAGTTTCTCGAAGAGCTTGTTGCCCGTTACCGCCGTCGAACTGTATTTGTTTCCGCAAGCGCTGCTAACTTTGAACCCTGGGGGAAGGAGGCGGTCACTAAATTCGCCGAGACGCTTGGACGCCAGCTGATTTCAAGCGGGACTCGCCTCGCGACCGGTATCGGCCTAGGCTTCGGCGACGCTTTGCTTTCGGGAGCATTGAGGGAAATCATGCGGTCCGACAGCAGCATTGAGGAAAATTTGGTGCTGCGACCGTTCCCGCAAAGCGGCGATCCAGAAAATCGAACCGCTGTCTGGAAGGAGTACCGCCAGGAAATTACCTCCCACGCCGGAGTCGCCGTCTTCTTGTTCGGGACGAAAGAAGGGGATGACGGGGTGATTTCGGCTCAAGGTATGAAAGAGGAGTTCGAAATTGCGCGAACACAGGGTCTTGCCGTGGTACCGATCGGGGCGACTGGAGGGATGGCGAAAGAGCTTGCAGATTTAGCCCTCGCGGATCCGAGCCAGTTCATTCCTGAACTCGGCGCAGATGGTCCGACACTTATTCAGGGTTTGGCGGAGCATACCGACGATTTGTCCACGCTGATCCAACCAATCATTGCGGTGATCCGTAAGCTTCAGGAAGGCAACTCTTAGTAATGCGCAAAGTGTTTTTTAGCTTCCATTATGGACGCGATGTGCGTCGTATTCAGCAGGTGCGCAATTCGTGGGTTGTGCGCGAACAGGGTGCAGCACAGCCGTTTTATGATGCCGCAGAATTTGAAGATGCCAAGCGCCGGGCGGGTGGGATACAAAAGTGGATAGACGACCAGCTCGCGGGGTGTTCGGTAACCGCAGTCCTGTTTGGGCGTGAGACTTACGGTCGTGAATGGGTCAAGTACGAAATTAAGCGGAGTCACGAGCGCAAGATGGGAATTTTGGCCATCGACATACACAATGTGAAAGATCCACTCAGTGGTGTTGATTTACCCGGCCGCAACCCTCTTGAGCACTGGAAAGTGGGTCAAAGGCCGTTCACTGAATTGTATCATACCTATGACTGGGTAAGAGACGATGGCTACAACAACATAGGCGCGTGGATTGAGCGAGCTGCCCGAAATGCCGGTAGGTAGACTACCTTCACCGCTTATGATCGGCGCGTCAGTGTAGCGGCGGTCTGCACCTTTAGCCGCGACTCTCGCGGCGCTGCGAGCCGACAGTGACGATGAAACCAACTGCCGCCTGTCGGCTCGCCATTACACTCCATGTTTGGCGGAGACTTCCGGTCCTATATAAAATGGGTGTTCGCGATATTCAGATGTCCGCGTCCCAGCCCTCATCCCATGCGCCGTCGACCTGCATCGCAACCATCAAGCGACTGACAACGAGAATAGCCTCTGCAAGGCGGACCGGATCGACGGGGCGTGCGTGCATCGTGGGACGACGGCTTGCGTTGAGGCGCAGAATATCGACGCGTAAATCTTCGAGCCTGCTGAACACGGCCTCGAAGGCCGCGCCCCAGTTGTCGGTGCGTCCGATGATCGAGATCAGGTCGGCGAGATCGACATAGTTGATGAGAGGCAGCGACGCCTCTCCGCTGCGCTGAGCTTCCAGGCGCCGCTCTTTCGCCCGGCGCGCGACGTCGCCGGGGACGCGTTGCTTGAACCATTGGGGTCCTGCGATCGCTTCGAGCTTCTGGGTGATGAACGCTCGAAGCGCCATCTCGAAGCCGTCGATAACGGAGTACGATGCCACTCTTGCCTGGCGGGCTGAAACGCGCATCCGGATCGATCCGGCTTCGACAAAGGCGGTCACCACGCCGGCGCGCGATACTGCGCCCTCAACGACGCCCCCTTCGATCAGGAGCGCGAGCGTTTCGCCGATATTCGTCTCGACGAAGCCCTCGTCGACATCCATGTCGCGATAGACGCGGGCGCGTTCAGCGGGCGAGCGGCGCAGATCGACGTCGCTAAGCGTCGCCGAATTATAACCGCCCATAACGCTGTCAAATGCCGCTCGGCTGGCGAGCGATGCCGGACCCAGGATATCTGTCGCGCCCGCGAACATCGCGAGTTTCGCAGTCGTGCTGCCATAGCCGGCGATCGCGGCTTCGATTTCCCGCTGCAACTTGCGGGCGCTGCCGAAACTGCTCGTCATCTCGGTGATGCGCTTGGCCGCCAGGCCGATCGCATTGATTTCCTTGGAGGCAAGCGCGTTGGACCCGGTTATCGCCTCCATATCCTTCGGCGACAGGCTGCTCAGTCCGTTGGCCCAGTGACGCGAGCGGCCGAGCGCGCTCAATCCGGCAGAATCAAGACCAAGAACCACGCGCTCGGCCGAGGAAAATGCCCCGGAGGAGAGTGACGCCTGAATCTTATCGAAAACGCCCGCGCCCAAACTGCCCTTCGTTCCGCAGAGTCCAGCGCTGATCGCAGCAAGCCGTTCGGCTGTTTCGGTCGCCATGCCGAAAGGCCGTTTAGAGCCGAGGCCGATGCGCTCGATGGCATCTCGCAATGCCTTGTTCTGCTGGGCGAACGGGCCGAAGGGATGCTGAATTTTGAGCGCCTGCTGAATCTCGGACTGCAGGGTGACCGACTTGGTCCCGAACATGGCGAGCCGATCCATCTTGGCATAATCCGCCCTGATCTGCTCGATCAGCTTGTCGGTTGCCGTGACGGGCAAGCCCATCGCAAGCCGCTTTGCGGGATTGCTGAACAGCGGATCGAGCGCCGCAAGCGCGGTGACGCTTTTTTGGACCTCCGCCGCGCGCCGAACGATGTCGCTTCCTCCAGCCAATTCCTGCGCGCGGCGTGTCAGTTCAATGCTCTTCTTATTCGCGTCGGTCATGCTCGATCCCCGGTATGGTCACGCGCGAATATAGGTCGCATGCGCCCAAGTTCACCTCGCCGCCTTCGAATGAACCGCCACTGAGGATTCCGTGCAACGCCAAGAGGCCAGGCTTCGGATGTCCCGATTGGGGCTGCTGACGCCGACGTGCACGCCATGACTGAGAAGATGGGCGCAGCGACATCCCCGGAAATCATCGGCGTCCGAACTATCTCCCAATCGGATACAATTTGACTTAAAGGTTCCGTTGATGCTGTCGGCGAGCGGTCCATATCGCTATTATCGGCACCTTGAAGGCTGACGCGGATTGCTGCCGCGTCATTCGACGGCGCATAAAAATGGTGGGGGCGACATGGCACGTCGGGTATTTTTCAGTTTTCACTATGCGCGCGATGTGCGCCGCATTCAGCAAGTTCGGCAGAGCTGGGTCGTCAGGCCCGGGGGCGAAGCGCAGCCCTTTTACGACAAGGCCGAGTTCGAGGAAGCGAAGCGGCGTGCGGGCGGTATCGAAAACTGGATCGAGCAGCAGCTCAAGGGCACGTCGGTGACGGTTGTGCTGTTTGGTGCCCAGACCTATGATCGGCCTTGGGTCAAGCACGAGATCAAGCGCAGCTACGAGCTGGGCAAGGGACTGCTCGCGATCGACCTGTTCGGCGTAAAAGACCCGCAGACGGGTATCGATGTGCCGGGGCGCAATCCGCTCGACCACTGGAGCATCGACCGCGGCGGCATCAAAACCGCTTTTTCGAAAATCTATCCGACCTACAGCTGGGTGGGCGACGACGGGTATCACAATATGCCCGCATGGATCGAGGCGGCCGCCAAGGCAGCGGGCCGCTAGCAATGGCAATTGATCTGTCGACGCTTACCGAAGCCTCCACGCGCTTTCGGGTCCATGTCACCAAGGCCATGGTCGAGGAAGCGCGAACCCGAAACGCCAAGACTGTCTTTCTCTGTCACAGCCACAAGGACGAGCAATATGTTAAAGGCTTCGTCCAGCTGCTGAACGATGCCGGGTGGGACGCCTATGTCGACTGGATGGACCACGATATGCCGCCGCATCCAAACCGCAAAACTGCCGAGAATATCCAGCGACGGATCAAGCAATCGACCTATTTCATGTTTCTGGCCACGCCCAACGCCATGAAGTCCCGCTGGTGCCCTTGGGAAATCGGCTATGCTGATGGTGTCAAACCCATTCGCAGCATCCTTGTAGCAACGACGCGCGACAATGCCGGCACGACGCACGGCAGCGAGTATCTGGACCTTTATCGAAAGGTCGATTTTTCGAAGTTCAACCGCTTGGCGGTCTGGGAACCTGGAGAAGAAATGGGCGTGGCCCTCGCATCGATGTAGTATTCGCCGGGGCGGATCGCGCTCAGCCAATACTACCGATGCTTGTTCAAGATGGCCGCAGAGCCCGATTGCTCTTGCTCGCGTGCGATGGCTTTGACGATCCGCCGCCGCGATTGCGCGCAGGCGAGCAGGGCCGCCGCTTCGCCCGATTGGTCGATCCAATCGAAAAAGCGTTGGGCGCTAAAGCGGGTCGTTGTTCGGTCGCGGCAATTCTGCAGAAAGAGGAACTGCACTTTCTGGAGGGGGTCGGCGACATAGACACCGAAGGGCGCCGCCACCACCGTCGCGTCGGGAAAGCCGAGCATCGCGATCGCCTGGCTTTCGGTAGCGCCTTTCTGGCAACCGATCACATGAACGGGGCCCGCCGCGGCTGCGAGCGCCGCCTCATATTCGAAGTCGCGCAAAAACGGTTGGCCGACGAGCTCGCGCGCCGCGGCAATTGTCAAAGCCGCCGGGATCGCGTGGACGGCGAACAGCACGGCTTTTCCCGCGACCGGTAATTCGACGCGGTTTCCCACGCGCTTGCCACCGGGGCGCGCGGCAAAACACTCGGCGAGCGTGTCGACCATTAGCGCCTGGCGATCGCGAAAGTTGAGACTGCTCCACTGCAGCGCCTCGCCGGTGTGGAACTTGCCCTTGCGCGCCTCGCGCACGCCCAAGCGCGCAAGTGATTGAACCGCGTCGAAGACGGCTTCGCGGATCCTCTCAAGCGCGTCGTCGCGGGTTCGTACCGAGCCGCCACGAAAGAAATTCTGTGTCTGAAGATATTCGCGGAACCGCGCATTGCGGGCGATCTGCGAAGGATCTTTAGGATCGTCGGCGATGTCGTGGAGCGCAACGAGGCGAACCTTGCCCGCCGCCGTTGCAACGCCGCGCATCAATTCGGCATGGCAGATGCCGATATCCGATGCTCCCGCCGCCCAGCCGGCGTTACCATTGCTCAGGACAACGACGATGTCGGCTTCGTCAACTTGCGCAAGGCAAATGTCGATCGAATCGCCCGCGGCGTCGTCGGGCGGGGCGTCCTCGTTGATCCAGACATCGAACATCGGTTTCCCGAAGAGGCGCACGGCTTCGAGTTCGCGCTTCGCTGCGCGGCGCAAATCGCTGAGCGGCGACCCGCCCTCGGGAAACGGGTCGTTGCAGCGGCTCGATATCATCACGCGAAGCTTTTTGTCGGGCATCGACGACTCCATGTTGGGATCAGCGGGGTGGCGGATGGCGCACGACGAAATTCTTCTGTTTCGACAAATATGGCGCGATGCCTTGCGTCGCGGGATCGAAAAGGCGGGGCTTGTGCTTCTTCTCCCATTCCTGCGCGCGCACCTTGTCGATGTCGGCGGGGGGATATGTCAGCTCGACGATCGTCTTCGCGTCGGCGCGCGCCGCCGCAAGATATTCGAATGTTTCGCGGTCGGGATTTTCATGCTTGCCGTCGCCCGAAAAGACGTAGTGCTCGGCGGGGAACATCGCAAAGCATTCTGCGCTGTTGTTTCGGTCGCTGCCGTGATGCGGCACCTTGAAAATGTTGACCGATAAGGGTTGCGACTTACTGGCGAGACCGAAGGCTGCGGCCGCTTCCATTATCTTGTCGCCGCGCGCGTCGCCGGTGAGCAGGAATCGCTTCTTTCCCTTTTCGACGAGGAGAACAATGCTCGACAAATTGGCGACCGACGTGTCGGTGAAGCTCGCGAGCAGCGATGCAGGGGTCGCTTGACCCTTGTTCCGCGCCTTGAGCCAGGCTGCGAAATCCTTTCGCAAGGCGTCAAGTTCGGACTTTCGCGGGCCGAGGAGCCGGATCGACAGCCCGTCGATGACGAGCGGCGCGGCGCTATGCGCTTCGATCGTTTTACCCTTAAATCCGGGGTTGATCGCGATGCCGAGCGCCTTGGCCTGGGCAAGCAAATTATAGCCTTGGGCAATGCTCGCAAGCACCATTTCGAGGTCCTCGGCGCCCTCCTTCGCGGCCTCGGGCGCCATGGCGCCGAGACTGGCGATGATGGCATCGCCCGCCCCGGCGAGCGCGGCAACGTCACCGCTTTTGGCGTCGACGAGACTCAGAAAGCTGTTGTGCCACAGGCGATCGACCCGAAAATCGGGCTTATGCGTGCCCCCCTGCGCCGCGATATCGTCGAAGAGCGCCTCGATGCCGTTGATATGGTCATCATCGATGTGGCTAACGATTATGAGGTCGATGACGAGCGGATCGGACTTGCCGATCGCGCCTTCGGCGATCCGCTCCTTGCGTAGTTCGAGCAAGCGCGGCTTGAGCGACTGTTTGTAAACGCCGGCAGGACCGCCGTCGATCAGGATCAGGCGCTTATGTCCATTCTCCTCATGGTGGAGGAGCAGGCAATCGCCCTTGGCGGCAGGCAGGACCTCGAGTTCCATATTTTCCCCCTCTCCCTTTTCGCATCTGCAACCTCACCACCCTAGATTCGCTGCATTGCGCGCAAGATATCGAGCATGCCTGCCCCCTGAAAGCTGCGCTCGCGTCCGAGATCGGTGCAGCTTTCGCACAGGATCGCCTTGATCTCGGCGGCGCGGCCGACGAACTCGGGATTACGCGCCATCAGCATCGCCGCCGCGCCGCTGACGTGCGGCGCGGCCATGCTCGTGCCGCTGAGGGCGTCCTCGCTCGGGCCGGGGATCATGCTCCATATTTTCTCCCCGGGCGCGACCAGATCAGGTTTCTGGCGACCGTCGCCCGTGGGCCCGCGGCTCGAGAAGAAGCTGACGCCATAGCTGTGGGGCGAGGTGCGATGCGTTGCACCGACCGTGATCACCGCCTCGGCGTTGCCCGGGTCGGTGATACTCGATGGCGCGTAGGATTCGAAGGCGCCGCCGTCGCTGAGATGGTAACTTTGAAAGCCGCGATTGCCGGCGGCCGCGACGACGACGACACCCGAAGCAACGAGTTTGCTCGCCTCTTCGCAAACAGGAGTTTGGCCGCACGCATAATTGCGCACATCGTGGTGAATCGACAGGCTGATATTGGCGCCATGAATTTCGGTGTGATAGGATCTTGTGTTGAGATAGCGGATGAACTGCAAGGCGCCGACGAGCGCAAATTCGCTATCGTCGCCGCCTCCGGTCACGACACGGAAATCATAGAGGCGGATGTCGGGACACACCCCGCGCTGCGCAGTCGGTGCCCCGCCTGCGAAGTCGGCCGCATCCCAGCCGCCGCCGATAATCCCCGCGACATGCGTACCGTGGGGGTGCGCCGGCACGCCGGGCGAGGCTTCGAGAACATATTTCTCGGCGCGCATCCAGTCGACAGGCCTGCGCTCGCGTGCGTCCTGCGCGAGCGATAACAGATCCTCGATGACGAAGCCGAGCGACAGACCCGTGCGCTCGGCGAGGAACCGCGCATTGTCGCGGAGGATGTCGCCATCATAAAGATGATCGACCAGCACGGCGCGGCGAAGCTGCGTAAAATCATAGGTGGCAACGACCCGGCTATTTGGCGGATCGCGCAAATCCTTGAAGGCGGGATGGCTCGCATCGATCCCCGTGTCAAGGACCGCCCAAGCAAGCCGCTCGCAGTTCACAGAAAAAAGCGTCGCGGCCGCGTCGCCCTTGATCGCCGGCACCGAGCGGTCGATCGCGAGCTCGACCGGGCGGTTCAGCGATACCGCGAATATATCATAATCGCTGCCTAGGCCGATGGGGCGCAGCCGCACCAGATGCTCGCCAATCTCGCCGGCAAGCGCCGCGATCGCCTCAATGTCGGCGCGGCGATAAAAGTCGGCGGGCGTCCCGATTTCGGCAGCGTCGGCGGCCTCGGCGCCTTCGGCCCATAGCAGCGATGCCAGCACGCGCAGCGTCGCGGCGAGACGTTCGATCCCGGGAGGCGTCTCGATGGTCGCGCTTTCCCAACCGCGTCTGCGGCGCAGCTCGTGCAGTTGCCGCGCGACGCGCTCCTCCACGCCCGCTGCGACACCATCGTCGGCAGCGAGACCAAGCGACCGTGCCCAGCGGGTGAAAGGCAGCAGCGAATAGGCAAGTTCCTTGATGCGCAGGCGGGCCGCCACAAGACCTTCGACGAAGGACAGGCCGTAACCGAGCCGATGGCCGGCGTCGCCGAAGCCGGGGCGCTCGGGCGTATCGTAAAGTCGCGCGGCGATGCGCGCCGCGACAAGCCCGGTGGGCGTGTCGCGATAGGCCTCGACCAGGAGATCGAGCGCTTCGCCTGGCGCCCCGGCATAGCCCGCCCAGACGTCGCTCCGGACCGGCGAATCCTGCACGAGACGCCCATCAGCGTCGGGACCAAGAACGAGGCTGTTGACCACCTCGCGACCCAGAATGATCATGTCCCCTCCCGTCACGGCCGCGCGAGCATCGATGCGGCGCGAACACGCGACACGCCGAACATGCTCGAAGGTGCGAGGGCCGTACCCGGCTGTCAAACATTATCGCATCGGCTTTGGTAAGGATTGCCGGGCCGGGCGCACGCTACCGATAAATAGCATATCGGGGAAGATTGCGCTTTGCAGCGCGCGGCCATGAGCTATCGTGCCGGTCTCGAAAATCAGGGAGAGGGCCTGTGGAGGGCAAGCGGCCGCGTAACGTCATTGTCTGCTGCGACGGCACGTCGAACCAGCCGGCAAAACACCAAACCAATGTCGCACGCCTGGTCTACGCACTCGAAAAGGACATTGAGGCGCAGCATGTCTATTATCAGCCGGGCCTTGGAACGCGCGCGTCGCCCGGTTTCCCGCTTCCCGTCGGCAATTATCTGGCGCGGGTTGGGGGCATGGCGTTCGGCTACGGGATCAAAGACGACCTGCGCGACGCCTATGTGTTCATCATGAACCATTGGCGGCCAGGCGACCAGCTCTTCCTGTTCGGATTCAGCCGCGGCGCCTATACCGTCCGTATCCTCGCTGCCCTGCTCTCCACTTACGGCGTTCCGATGCCCGGCAACGAGGCGCTTCTACCCTATGCGATCAAGATGTTCTGGCGCGCCAATGGGGCCGAAGGCGCAGCGTTCGACACGGTCATGACGCTCGCTAGGCGTTTCAAGGCCAATCTCTCGATGGCCGAATGCAAGCCCCATTTTGTTGGCGTTTGGGATACGGTGAGTTCGGTCGGCTGGATCGGAACACCCGTGGCGCTACCCTATACGGGCGCCAATCCGGATATCGCGCATATCCGGCATGCGATTGCGCTCGACGAGAAGCGGGCCTTTTTCAGGACAAACCGCTTCCGCCCGCACGCCCGGCAGGATTGTGCGGAAATGTGGTTTCCGGGCGATCATTGCGACGTCGGCGGGGGTCATGCCGAATCGGCATCCGGCCTCAGCAAATATTCGCTCCGCTGGATGGCCGACGAAGCCGCGGCGAAAGGGCTTGGCATCGATAAAGACCGCCTTGCCGACATACTCGGCGAGAGCGAGGGGAGCCATTTCACGCCCGCCTCGCCGAAGGCTGAAATTCACCGCATGCCCTTCTATTGGTGGCCGGCAGAATTTCTTCCCAAGAAGCGCTGGGACAACAAGACCCAGCGAACGACACGCCGCCTCAATCTTTTCCGTCGCCGGCGCCCACCGAAAAACGCGCTGATCCACCCAGTCGCGTGGGATATCGACGGCTATGCCGAACGTTATCTTAAGGACTTCCGTCGTCCAGAGGCGCCGCAATGATGCGGTTGGCATGCGTTCCCTTTCGACGCGAGGAGAGACCGCAATGAGCCATTACGAACTCGCCATTCTCGGTTCGCCGACCGAGGCCGAGCGAGCTGCGCTTGTCCGCGCGATTGCCACGCTCGTCGGCGATTTCGGCATGGAGATCGGCCGCGAGCTAATTCTGCACAACGGCGCTAGCGTGGCCGGGCGCAACCCCCGTGCCGCCTTCGTTGCTGCCTATTTTGGGGGCGTCCCCGCATGCGATGTTGAAGCGGCGCGGATGCTCGTTGCGCAAAGCGCGCCCGTGGTCCCGACCGTGGGGCCAACCCAGGAATTTGGCGCCTGCATTCCCGATTTCCTCCAGTCGGCAAACGGGCTTCGCCGGCGGGGTGACGACGAAGCGATGCGCGAGCTCGCAGCAGCGCTCCTCGAATGCATCGGCTTGCTTCGTCAGCAGCGGCGCGTCTTTGTGAGCTACCGCCGTACCGAGGCGCGCGCCGCAGCGCTTCAACTCCATGACCTGTTGTCGGCACGCGGGTTCGACGTCTTTCTCGACACGCACGACATCCGTCCCGGCGATCCCTTCCAAGAAGTGCTGTGGCACCGCCTTGTCGATTCGGATGTCATGGTCATGCTCGACACACCGACCTATTTCGAGAGCCGCTGGACCCGGCATGAAATTGGCCGCGCTCGCGCTAAGGAAATCCATGTGCTCCGCGTCATATGGCCAGGGCTCGAGCCGAACCGCATGACGGACCTCGCCGAGACGGTCTATCTCGATGCTAACGAACTGACGGGTTCCGACGGTCCGATCGTCGATACCGCCGCCGATGCGATCTTGCTGCGGGTCGAGGATTTGCGCAGCCGGAGCATCGCCGCGCGCTTCATGTCGATCACTGGCAAGCTCAGGGCCGACATTGTGAAGATTGGGGCCGAGGTGGAGGGAATCGGCGCGCATCGGGCAATCGCGGTGCGCCTGCTCGATCAACGCAAGGTCTGGGCCTATCCGATCGTCGGAATCCCGACCGCTGAAATTTTGAACGATGTGGTTGAAAAGGCGCGGCGCGCCGAGCAGCAGGGCATACCGGTGCTCGTTTACGACCATATTGGAATCCGGCAGGCTTGGACGGCGCATCTGAAGTGGCTCGACGAACAGATTGCGGCCGTGCGCGCGATCAAGGTGTCCGACGCCGGTTGGGAACTGGCCGGATGGGAGGCTTGATGATGGATGCAATTTTCCTGTCCGCCGGCGTCCCCGATCCGCGGCGCGGTCCCGAATATGCCGCAACCGCCGATACGGTGGCGATTACCGCCGCGGTCTCGGCGCTAGTCTATGTCACGCTCGGACGCCGTCCGCTGATTTGGGGCGGCCACCCTGCGATCACCCCGATGATCTGGGTCATAGCCGAAGACTTAGGCCTCGATTACGGACGGTGGGTCGGGCTCTATCAGTCACGCCATTTCGAAGACCAGTTTCCGCAAGACAATGCACGGTTCGGCAATGTCACGCTCACCGACGATATCGCCGGCGATCGCGCGCAAAGCTTGCTGCATATGCGCCGACGGATGTTCAGCGAGCATCGCTTCGCCGCCGCTGTCTTCATCGGCGGCATGGGCGGGATCATCGACGAATATGACTTGTTCCGGGAACTTCAGCCCGAGGCCGCGATCATCCCGGTGGTCTCGACCGGCGGCGCCGCGATCGAAGTCGGCAAGCGGCTCGATGCGCTCGTACCCGATCTCGCTGACGATCCCGACTATGTCGCGCTGTTTCACCGCCACCTCGGGGTTTCGGCCAGGGAGCAGCGTTTCGCCAACCCGGATGCGCAACCGCGCGATATCGAAGCGCGTTATTGGCGGCCGCCGGAATGAACCGCGAGCCGTTCCCGATTTGCACGGCCGACGACAGGGCACGGGTCAGTCCGAACCGCCATATCGCATCAGGATTTTTTCCTCGTCGCCGTCGCCAACCACGAGCGACCAGTCCGAAAAGCCGAGCCATCCATCGGGCAGCGACGTGGCGGCCTGCATGCCGCTGGCGAGGTCGATCGTGGCTCGGCCAATCCCGCGCTCGAACGGAGCGATGACGAAGCACGAATGGCCCGCCACGAGAAGCTGTCCCTTGAAGGACTGCCCTATGTAAGGGCTGGCCGCCGCAGCGACGGGATCCACGCGCACGGCGACGGGGGGCAGCAAGGCGACGGGTTCGCTGTCACTTGGAACCTGAAGAAACGGCCCGCTCTGATCGGGACGGTCGAAAACGAGTTCCCAGCGATCCTGCGACCCGCCATCGCCCGCCGCCGCTCCGACGCAGAGCGCGAGCCAGCGCCCGCCGGCATAATCGGACCGAACATAAAATTGTCCCGGTTTTAGCGCGGCGGGATAAACGACACCGACAATTCCTCGCAGCATCGCTCGATCTCCCTAGTGCTGCAGCGGCCGGATGAAAGCCGCCCAAAACATTTCCGATGCCCCCTCGAAAGTAAGCTTTGCGGCGCGATCACGGCCGACGTTCATACCCATCGCGCGAAGAAAGCAACTTTGATCGTCGGCCTCGACATGGAGGCATTCGCTAAAGCTATTGGTATCGCTCGTCTGCCCTTCGAGAAAATGAATCGCCCGGCCCAGCATGCCGCCCATGAAAATCGTGCAGCGCGCCGCTGCCGCGCCATCGCGATAAACCGTCGCAAAAAAGCGATCGGCATCGATGCGGCGGATACTCCCCTCAATGCCCTGGTTGCGCGCCCCTAGTTCGTCGAGCGATGTTTCGAAAAACCGCACCATATAATCGAAGGCACCGTGCAGGAACTCATCCTTGTCGCGGTCGGAAAATGTCTTGGCGAGTGCCAGATTACTCGACCGCGGTGCCTCGGGCACGACGGCGCTTCTCTCCAACGGCAAAACCGACCGCATCGCCGGGCTTTCACGTGTTGCCATTTGCGGCGTAAGCGACGCCGCCGCGGTGCGAATGGCGTTGGCAACCTCGAGAAATGCCTGGTCACGGTCAGGCCAAAGCGTCACCGGCTTGCCATCGGTGGGAACGGCAAGGAGCTTGCCGAACGGCGCATGTTTCCAATCGCAGGCCCGTAGAATGACGGGAAGCACCACGGCTTCGCCTGCTTCGTGGCGCTCTATCGCGCGCATCATCTCGACTTCGTAGCAATAATCCGAGGCGAGAAAATCAGGGCTCACGAGCAGGAGAAGGATATCATCCCGTTCGACATGCGCGCCGATGACCTTGTCGAACGCGGTTCCCGGCTCGATCTTGCGATCATGCCATGTCTCGATGATGCCCTGACGTTGGAGCATCGCCAGTTGCGTCTGCAACTCGTCGCGCAACGCCTCGTCGCGATGGGAATAGGAAAAGAACAGCGTCGCCACGTGCAAAACTCCTTTCCCTGACCTTTAGCGTTCCGCATCTGTTCCAACAAGCAGGATATAAAAACCACCATTCCAGTTCACGAGAAGTGCGTGCGTCGGAAACTAGCAATCAGGGACGCGACAAAACCGCGTTCGGAATTATCGTCGACGGATCGACCCTTGTGAAGCTGGCGTGGAATCGCACGCCCTCGGCCGAACTAGCGTCCGCCACAGTGGCCGGCCCCGCGACTACGGTGCTAATCATGGTCAGGGACAGCAAACGCTTCACCAAATCCCGAGGCTTGGGGTTCGGACGATTTCTCAGCTGCTAGCCTGCCGATGAGGCCCAGCACCGAGCCCGCTCCGCCATCACGATGCTAAGGTGTCCGACCGGGACTGGGTGTTTACTCGCTATAGTGAATGGTCAGAGCGTCGATGTTGATGTGGCCCCGGGCGGATCGTTGTCATCTGTCGCTGGCCACGCGTCTACGAGCGCAGACGTCCGCTTTACGCGACCGCTGCCCTGAAACCCGCCAGTCCAAAATCGGCCACGAGCTTCTATCGAGGGCGATAAGGTTCGCAGGCGATTCCGTCGCCATCGCCATCCATCTCGGGGCGATAGCCGGGCTGCCCTCGATATATCGGCGCGGCACCAGCAGCCCAAGCTTCCTTGCAGTTGCGGAAATATGCGTTGGATGCTGGAGGCGGCGTCGCCGGTCGGGGGCCGTCTGACACGCGCGCGGTCGGCTGGCGCGGGGCGGGGTTGGCGGCCCGATAGTCGGCGGGCATCTGGAACTCGCCGCTCCAGAGACCGAGTCTGCGCTCACGCGCTCTCGCTTCATTGGGAACATAGGCGGCCGTGAATTTGGGCAGGGCGACGGCAAGGCCCGCATCGACGATGGCGGCCGAGAGGTCGGTCCGTCCAACCCGGCACATCGCGACGGTACGGCCATAGCCGTCGATGTCGCGCTGTTCGCAGCGCACGGTCTGGCCATCGATGAGCGCGGCAAGTTTGTCGGCCGCTTCCCGGCCGCAGGCCCAGCGGCCGTCGCCGCGCATGCAGGTCTGCTTCAGTTCTGGCGCGTCGATCCCGTAAAGCCGGACCAGGACACCTGTGAGGTTGAGCGTATCGCCGTCGGAGACCCGCGCGGGGCCGCTCACGTCCTGTGCGACCGACGGGATAGGGGGCAGGGCGAGCGAGAGGGTGATAGCGGCGAGCGCGGAGCGCGTGGTCGGGCGTGTCGCGCAGGTCGGGTTTTTCGATGTCACAGTAGGGTTGCGGCTGTGGGCGCCGCATCTTTCCTGGTACGACCCGCGTACCAGAGCTCGGGCGTGTGATCGATGACGAGACGATCGGAGGGATATTGGGTGACGAGCTCCATCGCCTCCTCGGCCGGTGCGTGCAGCCAGGCCTCATGGTCTTCCGGATGCAGGATGACGGGCATGCGGTCATGGACTTCGAGCATCTCGGGGACGGCATCGACCATCACCATCGTATAGCTGTCGCCCCATTCGTCGGTCGGGCGCCAGAAACCGGCACAGGCGGCGAGCGGCTGGTCGGCGATGCTTATCCATGTGCGCGTCATCTGGCCTTCGGCACCGACGGCTTCGGCAAAGGCGGTGATCGGAATGAGGCAGCGCTGTTCGGGCCGTACGAACCAGTCGCGCCAGAGACCGTAGTGGTTCATCAACTGGTCGTCGCGCGCATTGTTGACGTGCGTCGGCTTGTTCGGCTTGCCTGTCTTCTTGTTCTTCGAGTGCCGTGGGAAGCCCCAGACCATCGCGTCCAGCTGCCGTTCGCCCGCGACGTCGCGGACGATGAAGCCCGTGCCGCCCTTCCATACGTCGCCCGAGCTCGCGTTGGTCTCCTTCTTGCGCTGCGCCTTGAAATGCGAGGCGACCTCGTCGACCGACGCCTTGAGTGTGATCTGGTTGCACATCGGCGCCTCCGCGTCAGGCCGCGCCGAGCAGTCCTTCGAGACTGTGCTGAATCGGCGGCATGATCGTGAAGCTACCTTCTGCGAACGGGCGCAAGATGTCCAGCGGGGCCCGGGCCTGTTCGAGCCAGTCATACCAATCGTCGGGGTGTACGACCGCGACGTGACGATCCTTGTATGGTTCCAGGTCCGGATAGGCGGGGACGGTCAGCGCCGCGAAGGCGTCGGGATAGTCGCGCGTGCCGCGCTGCCAGACGCCCGCGATGCAGAAGAAGGGAATATCGGTGACGAGGCTCGCCGCATAGAGCGTCTTGCCATCGCGCTTGATGCCGAACTCGTTGGCGAGGATGAGGCAGGGGCTTTCGATCCGCGCGGTTTCGGACTTGAGAAGCGGAATCTGCCCGATCTCGGGGTCGCGTGATCGGAGGCCCCAATGCGCCTCGATCTGGCGCTCTTCCTGGCCATCCCAGATCATGATCCGGTGCCCGCCTTTGCCGACACCCTGCAGGACGTCGTCGAAATCTCTCTCCATCGTCTAGCTCCTAGCTCCGGTAGCGGCGGATCGCGCGCTTCCATTCGCGTTCGTCGACCCGCTCCTTGATGCAGATCGCGTTCTTGTCCCAACTGACGACTTCAAGGCGGAGCGGTTCGACGCGGCGGCCGGAACTCCAGGCGCATTGCCGGCACCAGAAATGGCGGCACGCCTTGCGAAGATTGTCGTCCCAGCCTTTGCGGTGAAAGCGGTACCAAAGCAGCCCCGCATCGAACTTGGCGTGATGACCGCAGCGGCAAACGGGCTGCACCGCATAATGCCAAATTGCGGCTTCGAAGATGTGCGTGGCGCGCGGAACACCCGATTTCGTATGCTGCACGTCACAGCGCCAGCACCAGCTGATCGGCGTCGGCGGCGGCTGTGGTCTCACCGTGGATGCGCGCGATCATCAGCGCCAGTTCCTGCGCTGCCGCTTCGCGTATGATTTCCGTTGGCGCGGTGAGGCCGACGCGCGCCCATCCTGGGGCGTCAAGGAGTGCGCGTGCGACTCGGTCAGGGTCGATTCTCATCATGGATCAATGAGAACATAAAAAGAACAACTGAGCAAGCTGCGGTACGCGCGCGCGGGCCCGGCTTCGCGATGCCGCCGCCACGCAAGCGGACCCGGCGCAAGCCGAACGGACGGGCTCGGCCGTCCGGGCGTCCGCCCATTTCGGCATTTTCCAAGAAACCGCCCAATAGCAATCGGCCCGAAACGCCAAAGCCGGTGTCTTTGGAGCCCAGGATACCCTGTGTTAAGCTTGGCTGTGCGGGGCGCACGCTGGTCGATCATGCTGTGCGCCGGGTCAGTGACGCCGAATCATAGAGAGGAAAGATTACTCCAGATTGGCAAACCTTGTACGGAAAAGACAAACTATCCCGGCTGCAGGAAAGTTTTGTTTTCGAGAATGGCGAGGTTTCCCTAACGGCGGCCGCGTCGGTGGAGGGGCCTCTGGTGCCGATAAAGGGACCGGTCTCATCATTCCGATAACAGTCGGCCGGGCACGCGACCCGCTTGGCCGTATCTGGGCGGCGCTCCGCGTCCAGACCCCGGTTTTCCGGGCGCGGGGTGCCGTCATTTTCAGGGGCTAAGGTCACCCGGGGCTGCGCTCGGAATATTCGCTTCGGCGAGTGCGCGCCTACAAGCTACCTGACCGCCATATCCAACGGTCAGAAGCCACGCATTAACCCGACGTGGCAGCGCGGAGAGCCCGCGAGCCGCATTGGTCGCGCGAGGCCGGTGATGGGGTGAGGGCGCCGCGCATCCATGCGGCGTGGTGCACGCAGAGCTGACGTCGCCACTGCTATCTCATGGCATTGCTGCCCGTCAGTTCGGGAGGCCACCTCCCCTATATCGCTCCCCTTCTTTCCGCTGACCGAGCCAGTCCTCTCAGTGACACAGTGATCGGTTTTCGGCTTCCGCACGCCCCGGCGCGGGCGGCGAGGTGAGCGCGCGCATGCGGGCGGCGGCGAGGGCCGAGGGAACGGCGCCACAGAGGAGAGAAGGGTCGGGAAGAGTGTCGCCGGGAAATGGTTCGCGCGCGACATTCGAAAGTAAGTGTCATGAATATCGGTGAAATCAGGAATGTGAATGATCGTCTGACCGGCTCGATCGCGACCCGCACGATCGACCTCCCGCGCATCGGTTTGCGCAAGGTCGAGAGCATGAACCCGCGGGCACCCGTTTACGAGGTGCTGGCGCTCAACGTCGCCCGGCGCTGGGTGCAGGTCGGGGCGCTCTGGGAAGCGGCGTCGAAGAAGACCGGCGAAGTTTTCCTCGCGGGCAATGTCGACGACCCGAGCCTCCCCGAACCGCTGCCGGTGGCGCTGTTTCCGTCCGAAGACGGCGGCTACACCATCGCGTGGCGCCGCGAGACCGTCCGTGCCGAGTTCGGCGGCGGCTTCGGCGCGAGCACGCGCAGCTATGACGAGCAGCCGCAGGACCGCGGCTTCGGCGAGAGCACGGCGGGCTCGAACGGCGCGCTGATGGGCGCCGGCGCCGACCTCGACGACGAGGTGCCCTTCGGCTGACGAAGGCGCCGCAACCGGGCCGGGAGGCGCTGCTGCGCTCCCGGCCCCTTTTTCATTCAAATGTGAAGGAGGCCCATCATGGCCACTACTTCTTCCGCACACCGCGTTGATAGCTTTGCAGACCTTCGCGCCCTCTATGCCGAGCAAATCGCCACGCCCGAATTCCAGGCATCGTTCGGCGATCCCATCCCGCTTTCGATCATCGAACCCGGTGACGAGCCGGGCGAGCATGAGATGCCCGAACCCTTCGCGGCGCAGGCCGAATGCGGCGGGATCATCGCGACGATCTTCGACCTCTTCAACGACACGAGGCTCGCGCCGCTTTCCGCCGAGATCGCCTGGGGGGTCGTGAACAGTTTCCACTTCGTCGCCGGGAAACTCGAACGCCGCGAGGATGCGCTCGCGGCCGAGATCGGCGACATGGTCCGGCGCCCGGACATGAGCGAGGTGTTCAACAGCGAGCTCGAGGAAAAGCGGCTCCTGTGCCAGTCGACGGCCGAACAGCGCGCGGCGATCGAATGCATGCGTGACTATGCCGCCGAAATGTATCGCGCCCAGTCGGGATGGCCCTGGTCGCCGGCGCGCGGATCGCGGGCATCTTCCGCTTCGACCGCAAGCCAGATCGCGGCGCAGGACTTCCTGCGCGAACGCGCGCTCGAGGCGCGCGAACGCTATCTGCCGCAGGGACCGGTCGTCGTCTTCTCCGGGCCCGCGCAATGGCACGACTGGGAGATGCTTTGGCGGCGGCTCGACGAGATCCGCGCCCGCGTGCCCCATATGACGCTGGTGACGACCGGGCAGCGCAAGGGCGCCGACGCGATCGCCGCGGCATGGGCGGCGCGATCCGAAACCCGCGTCCCCGTCGTGGCCTTCGGCCTCTACGGGACGGGGCGCAAGACCGCCTTCACCCGCAACCGAAAGCTCGCCGAACTTCGCCCCGTCGAGGCGGTGGTTTGCGAGGGATCGGGATTGCAAGCCAATCTCTACCAGACGCTGCGTCAGGCCAATGTCCCGATCCACGCCTTCCGCAAGACGGATCAGGCGCCCGCGAAGGAAAGCGCTGCTCGTCGCCCCACCGCGCATGGCGCGATGAAAGCGGTCCGTGCCGATCCGATGTTCGCCGCCGCCTGACATCGGCCGGGCCAGAGGCCCGACCGTCAGCTTGTTTCCCTGAGCCGGTGCGCTGACGCGCGCCGGCTTTTCTTTTGCTGCGGGGGATTGCTGCACGCCCCCATAGGCCGCACCGAAAGAGACGCACCGCAGTGCTCGCATATCGCGCCGCGTAAGGCCGAGAACCTTTGCGGTTTGGGGGCATCGAGCCCCCAATCCGCAAGTCTCTTCCTCTCTCTCAAGTCGTCTTAGTGTGGCACGGGGCCGCATCGGCCTCAAGGACGGCGGGGCCCCACCATTTTCCCTGGCGGGTCGGACGCGGGGCCTTCTCCTTCTACGGGCGGCGGCCGCCAGCGAAAATCGTGACCCCCACCGCCGCTTCGCGGTCGGGCTTCGCCCGATCCTTGACCCCGATGCTCGGAGCCCGTGCAGGGGGAATGACCTCTCAATCTAAAGGAGGTCAATATGACGACGTTCAAACGCAGCATCAGGGATTTTTCGGAAATCGCCGCTCTCATCTCGGAGGAGACGGGAGACGCGAACGACAGCTTCAATGCCGCTTTCGACACCGATCTCGAACGCAGTAGGCTGGGGCGCAGCGAGGAGGAACTCACGTGCGATATGCCCGATGCGATGCAGGTGCAGCTTGCCGTCGAGCTTATGATCACAACCCTATTCGACGTGTTGCGCGATACGCGCATCGAAAGCGCGGCCGAACGGATCGCGTGGGGGATCGTCCACAGCTTCCACCGCGTCGCCGGACAGTTCGCGGGGCAGGCTGACCGGGCGGCGCAGGAGGTGCGCGAGCTGCTGCGCTCGGCCGATGGCAGCGAGATCCACGGGACCCAGTTGGAGGAACAGCAGCAGCTTCTGGAATCGCTGGATGAAGCGAGCGATGCGATCGCCTGCATGCGCGACCATGCCGCCGAAATCTTCCATGCCGAGACGGGGCGGCCGTGGTCGGCGCCGAAGGCGACGCTGGTATCGTCGAAGCGCACAGCGTCGGTTATCGCGGGCACCGATTATCTCGCCGCGCGCCGCCAGCGCCGCCTCGCGCAGCATTTTCCAGCTGGGCCGCTGGTGGTCTTCTCCGGGGGTGCCCGCTGGGCCGACCATCGCCCGATCTACAGGGCGCTTGATGACATGAAGGCCGCCCGCCCCGACATGGTGCTGGTCACTACTGCGCAGGACAGGGGTGCCGATGCGATTGCGGCGGCGTGGGCGGCAAGGACCAGAACGCCGCTGGTCGCGCTGGGGATCGACAAGGCACGTTGGGGGAACCGGGCCGGGTTCGTCCGCAACGACCAGATCGCGCGGTTGCAACCGGTCGATGCCGTGGTCGCTGAAGGAACCGGAGTGCAGTCGCAGCTCGTGCGGGTGCTGCGAGCAGCGGGGATCGACCCGGTGCTGCTCCCGCATCAGGGCGAGCCGCGCGAGCGGGCGCGGGGCTAGGAAGGCGAGGGGATCGCTCCGGGCGCAGGCTCGGACCGATCCCCTTTTTTTCATCGAGCGTCCTGTCGCCGCCCTCGGGGAACCGGACGCGGGAGCGCCCGGTCCCGTCGGGCGGCGATGCGGTGCGGGTCGCACCGGCCTCCTGCGCGCGGCTCCGCCGTGCTCGTCGCAGGGACCATCCCTTCGGGATGGGTGTCATTTGTTGGGGGTTGCTGACGACAGGGTTTTGAGCGCCGCAATTGCGGCGCCTCCACCGGCGCGGATCGCAAGCTCGACGACTTCCCGAAACTCCCGCTCTGTGAGGGTCTCGACGGGGTGCTCGGGCACGATCGCGGCATATTTGCCGCGCAGCGCGCGGCGGGCTTTTTCGACGTCTTCGGCGACCTTGCGCTGGCGCGCTTCGAGGTCGGCGAGACGTTCGCGTTCACTCTTCTTGGGCATGTCCATCTTCCTTTCGATGGTCTGCCCGCCACGCAGCTTTCTATCGAATGGATATCCCATGAATCAACCCTTCCGAGAATATGCCCGGCGTGCCGCCGGGAAGGAAGAAATCCCCCTGGCGGGGGAGCCCGCGCGCCTTCCGGCACGAGGCGTCGCAGCGACACGGTCGCTGCGGTGGGCGGACGCACGCCGTTGGCGTTTGTAATGCACCCTACGCACGGGTGCTGCGCCGCGCTCTGGCCTGCAAAATGGCGCATTTTCGCGCAAATTCACGAGAGCGCCGTCGGGCGCCACATGTCGGACGTGTCGGACAAGCCCGGCGGACTTTGTCGGACATCGCCGCTAACCCGTTGATCCCCCGCGCCATCTCCTGTCCGACGCGTCGGACGCATTAGCCATTGGAATATAGGGCCTTTTCGGCTATGATGGAGCCGCTTCACAACCTCATGTCCAAAGGCTCCACTTTTCTGGAGCATCACTTTGGCAAAATTGTCTCTCCGGCTCGACGACGCTCTTTACGATCGTCTGCTCGCCTCGGCGGACGCGGCGGGCATGACCCCGTCCGCCTATATCCGCGAAGCACTCGAACAGCTTAATGGCGCCGATCCCTTTGGCTTCCACGCCCGCTTCGATGAACTTCATTCGACCGTTATCCAGATCCTCGCGATCCTCGCGTCCGACGTCGGCGCGCGCGAGCCTCGGGCGCTCGCCAAGGGGATGGAGGATACCCTCCGATTGCTCCGCGAACGGGGGCTGCCGACGGGCGACGATCGTACCCTCACAAGGGGAGGGCCGCAGTCATGAGCATCTTCCGCAACGACACGCTCGGCAGTTGGACGCGCGGCGGTCAGGCCATCGTCCATAATGTCCGTATGACCACCCAGGTCTTCTTCCAGACCGTGATGGCGGGAACCGCGATCTGGATCATCGGTGCCATCTGGTACGCGCTCGAAAAGTCGGGCGACTATCAGCGCTACCTTCTCCTCAAATATGCCGAGGCCATGTTCAAGGCCGATACCGCGCGGGGGACCACCGACCCGGTGCTTTTTCGTACTCCCGAGGGGAGTGAATATTGGACCTCGGCCGACTTGCTCATCGGTGCGCCGATCATGAAAGAGGCGCTGAAGACGCTCGAGAGCGATATCATCACCGGGGCGATCCTCTCCGGCTTCTTCGCGCTCGGCGCACTCCTTGTCGCCTGGTTCTATTTCACCCGGATGGGGCGCGGGCTCGGCTCGAACGAATATCTGCGCGGCGCGCGCTTCGGGTCCGTCTGGCAGATCCGCCGCGCGCTCTGGCGCGAGCGCAAGGGGAGTTTCGCGATCGGCGGGGTCAAGGTTCCGCTCGCCTTCGAACCCGAACATATATTGATCTGCGGCGCTCCCGGCACGGGGAAGACCAACATGATCGTCAAGATGCTCGCCGGTATCCGCGCCTCGGGCCGGCGCGCGATCGTCTATGATACCGCCGGCACCTTCGTCGAGAAATTCTACCGGCCCGGGAAGGACATCCTCCTCAATCCGCTCGACGAGCGCACCGCCATCTGGTCGCCCTGGGTCGATGTCCCGCGCGACTATCATTATGACCAGATCGCGGAATCGATGATCCCCGACAAGCATGGCGATCCCTTCTGGTCGAAGGCGGCGCGCGGCACATTGGTCGCGGTCATGCGCAAGCTTGCTACCGAGAAGCGCACCTATGTCTCGGCGCTCCTCGAGACCATCGTGCGTTCGCCGCTGAAGACCCTCGGCGCCTATGTCGCGGGGACCGATGCGGCGGCCTTTGTGTCGTCGGAAGGCGAGCGGACCTCGGCGGGGGTGCAGGCCGAGCTTGCCTCGGTAATGCGCAGCTTCGCCTATCTCGACGATACCGACGATGGTCTCTCGATCCGCGACTGGGTGACCACCGAGGGGGATGACAGCTGGCTTTTCATCACCGTCAAGGCCGACCAGCTTCCCTCGCTCCGTCCCCTGATCACCGTCTGGCTCGACATTGCGATCAGCGCGATCATGAGCCTTGAACCCGATCAGGCCCGGCGCCTCTATTGCGTGATCGACGAGCTGCCGAGCCTCCAGAAACTGCCCTCGCTTTCGGACTTTCTTGCCCGTGCCCGCAAATATGGCGGCTGCGGCATATTGGGGTTCCAGTCCTATCCGCAGCTGAAAGCAACCTATGGCCAGGAGGAAGCCGCCGCTGTCACCGGCTATTGCTCGACTTGGGTCGCGCTGAGGGGCAATGACGGCGACACCGCCGATCTCGTTTCGAAGAATCTGGGCCAGGTCGAACAGGTCGAAGCCAATGAAGGGATGAGCTACGGCGTCAATGATATGCGCGACGGGGTCAATCTCTCGCGCATCCAGGTGACGCGGCCGCTCGTCCTCAACACCGAGGTCACGAATCTGCCGAACCTTGCGGGCTTTTTGCGGTTCGGCCGCGGCTTGCCGGCGATCCGTTTCGACGATCGCTACAATCGGACGCCGTCCCCCTCCGACGCCTTCATCGAACGAAGCGATCCCCCGCTGCGCACCGCGCCGACGCCTTTGCTGCCTGCTCCCGCTGCTCCATCCAAACCGCCTGCCATGCGCAAGCGTTCCCCGAAGCGAGCCTCCGGTTCGGCGGCGCCCGAGCTCCCGTTGGGCCCGATGGCAACTGCTGGCGATGGCGACAAAGGCGACGGAAAGGCACCGATCGCTCCTGCCGGTGTGACCGGCGGGCATGACGCCGACGCGCCGCTCGCGCGCCTCGAGATCATTGCCACGCCGTGGACGCACTCGCTTCGCCAGCACGGCCGCCCGGGTGGTCGCCGCAGTCCGGCGAAGCCGGCATGATCCATCCGCGCCGCCTCGGGGGAACGCCCGCCAACGTCGCCCGATATTACACCATCGGGGACTATTATACGAAGGGCGGTAACGAGCCCTCCGCGTGGGGCGGGCGGATCGCCGCCGAACTCGGCCTTGAAGGTGCGGTCGAGCGCGGGGCGTTCGAGAATCTGCTCGCCGGCAAGGTCGGCGACCAGTATCTCGGTCGTCGCCGCCACGGAACCATCGAGCATCATCCCGGCTGGGACTTTTCGGTCAATGCACCGAAGTCGGTGTCGATCATGGCGCTGGTCGCGGGCGACGAGCGCATTGTCGCAGCGCATGAGAAAGCGGTCGGCACCGCGATCGGCTGGATCGAGGAACATGCCGCGCTTCGCCGCCGGATGAACGGCGACATCGTCCATGAGACGACCGGTGGGCTTCTCTACGCGCGCTTCACCGAACATGCCTCGCGCGAACTCGATCCCCATCTCCACACCCATGTCGTCATTCTCAACATGACCCGGCATGCGGGCGATGAGCAAATGGTCAGCCTCGAGACCCGGGCCATGTTCGCCGAACAGATGACCGCAGGCCAGATCTACCGCAACGATCTCGCCCACCGCCTGCGTGAACTAGGATATGATATCGACTTCGACCCACGGCGAGGTCTCTTCGAGATACGCGGCGTGCCGCAGGACATGATCGCCGACATGTCGCGGCGCGCCGAACAGATCGACGCGCACGCCAAAGACCATGGTCTGGAGGGGCAGGCCGCACGCACGCGGTCCTTCTTCGAAACCCGCCGCGCGAAGCAGAAGGTCGGGCTCGAAGACCTTCATGGCCAATGGTCGATGCGGTCCGCAGCGCATGCACCGACGCTGGACGCCATTCGCAGCCGCGCGGACGAACGCGGCGAACGGGAAATAGGCGTCGATCGGGCGACGGCGAGCCGGGCTTCGCTCTTCGGACTTCGCCAGTCCGAGACGCGCGAGGCCGTCAACAATCTAGGGCGGCTCATTCGCGCCGGGCTGGCCTCGCATGTCGGCGAGGTGCGGCCGCAGGATGTCCGCCCCCTCTTCGAAGCGCATGAGGAGCGAATAAAGCTTCTGCGGACCAGGGAGCAAACGGGTGACGGTGTCTTGACGCGCGGACGGACCTCGCGCCGCACCGCGCGCCTCGAGATCGCGCTTTCGGGCCAGATCTCGCTCAGCCTCGACGACACTGTGCCGCTCGCTTCGCCGGAACGGATCGATGCGGCGCTCCGCGGCAGCATCCTCAACGACGATCAGCGCAAGGTGCTGGCCTGGCTTGCATTGTCGAGTGACCGAGTCGTCAGCGTCGACGGGGTCGCGGGCTCGGGCAAATCGACGCTGGTCCAGCAATTGAAGTCGGCGGCCGATCCCGATTGGACGTTCGTCGGTTTGGCGCCAACCTCGTCCGCAGCGGGCAAGCTTGGCGCCGATGCCGACATTGAATCGCGAACCGTCGCGGCGCTGCTCGCGGGCGGCGGTCATGACGTCACCGATCGCCACGTCCTCGTCCTCGACGAGGCCGGGCAGCTCGGCAGCCGGCAAGCGCTGCGCGTGCTGCAGGTCAGCCGCGACACCGGCGCCCGCGTCATCTTGCTTGGCGATAACAAGCAGACGGGGGCGATCGAGCAGGGAAAACCCGCCTGGCTCATGCAGCAGCTCGGGCTTCCGACCGCGCGTCTGACGGTCGCGGTGCGTCAGGAAACCAAGTCGATGAAGGCTGCCGTCGCAAGTGCGCGGCGCGGCGATTATGCCGCGTCGCTCGATGCGCTCGACAAGGTGGTGAGCGGCGAGCGCGCCGACAAGCTTGCGGAATCGCTGGTCGGCGAATGGACAAGGCTCAAACCCGGCACCCGCGAGGCGACCAATATCCTCGTTCTCGACAATGCGACGCGGCTGATCGTCAACAACCGGATCCGCGAGGTGCTCAAACGGGAAGGAGCAATTGGGCTTGAGGATCTGCGGCTCTCCGTCCTCACATCGTCGGGCATGACCAACCAGGAGAAGCGCTTCGCGCGCTTCTATTCGCGCGGGCAGGTCGTCCGATTTGCGCGCGATGACGCAGAGCGAGGCATTGCGAAGGACACAGACTATCGTGTCGACGGCATCGAACCGGACAGCAAGGGCCGCCAGTGGGTGCGGCTGGCGGACGAAGAGGGCCGTCAGCTTCTCTGGAATCCGAGGCTGGGACGGGCGTCCGAGGTCGCCGTCTTTATCGAAGATATACGCGATCTGGCAGCGGGAGACCGCATCCAGTGGCGCCTCGCTGCGAAGGAGCTCGATCTTAAAAATGCCGAACGCGGGACGGTCGAGCGCATCGACGGCTCGGTCGCGACGATCCGTTGGGATCGCAAGGCCGAGCCGCAGGCTATTGATTTGGCGCGCCACCGCACCTGGGATCATGGCTATGCCGAGACCGTCTATTCGGCGCAGTCCAAAACCTATGACCGCGCCTATGTGTTGGCACCGCTCGGATCGGGCCTCGTCAATGGCCAGAATTATTATACCGCGATCACGCGTGCGCGCTTCGGGGTCAAGCTCTGGACCGAGGATCCGGAGCACCTCGTCAGCAAGCTCGAGGCGAATTCGGGCGAGAAGACATCGGCGCTGGAGGGGCTGGGGCGCCTCGCGCGCGACAGCCACCGAATGCGAAGCCTGCGCCACTCGGGCACGATCGAACGCGAGCGCGCCGCAATGCTGCAGTCCCGGGCCGAACGCGCTCAGCGGCGGGCGGACCAAGAGCGCGCGTGGGCGGAGATGTTCCGTCCTGCCAGCCTCGCCGAACGGCTCGCTGGACGCGCTCACCGAGCGGCAGGTCAATTCGATGACTATCTGCGCGGGCTGTTAAGCGCAGGCAGGCAAGCGTCTCCCGAACCCGTTCCCGAACAGCAGCGCCACCACGAGCCTGACCGCGGAGGGCATGATCGATGAATTGCGATGGTGCCGGACCCGGCCACGAAGACGGCGGACCGGCGAGCGGACGTCACATCGGACGGATGGCGATCGAACCCATCGCCATCGGCCGCCTATGATTGTTGGAGCGCCGAGCCTTATGATGAAATCCCCTTTTGTCTTTCACTTGCTGACCATCATTGTCGCGGCTTCCACCATTGCCGGGTTCGGAACCACGGCTTCGGCCAAGCCGCAGGTCACGCCGCAGGATACCGATCTCGCCACCTGCATACGCAAGGCCGCGAAAGGCAGGATCTGGCTCGAGCGCACCTTGTGGGGCCTTCGCGACCAGGAGGGCGGCTGGATCGGCGCCGCCGTCGCCAACAGCAACGGCACACATGATCTCGGACCGCTTCAGGTCAACAGCTGGTGGGTTCCAAAGATCGCCAAACTCGTCGGACGTCCCGAGGTTCACGTCCGATCATGGCTGCAGAACGATGCCTGTTTCAACGCCGAGGTGGCGCGCTGGATATTTCTGTCCGGGCTGGCCGCCACAGGCGACTATTGGAAAGCGATCGGCGTCTACCATAGCCCGACGGGCTGGCGGCAGGCGCGATATGCAAACAGCGTCGCGGCCCATTTGCAGCGACGTTTTGGACGATCGATATGGTGACCTCGATCATGGGAAGACCCGCGTTTTGGCGCCTCAGCGGAACCACGGCCCGCTAAATGGATCGGTGAGGTACTGCTGCGCGGCCTTGACGAGTCGCTGAACGCGCGAGCGGTAGGATGCACTTTCGACCCGCCAACGGCGCGCCGTGACACTCTCCCCGAACAGGACCTCGGCGATTCTCTTCTGCGATGCGCCTGCGGCCAGCGCATCGGCGGTTCGCAGCTCGAGTATCCAGCGCGCCGCCCGGCTTTCGCGCGGACGCAGCGGCGCCGGCATCTCGCCGCGCGCCGTCAATGCAAGAAACTGCTGCAACACCGCGATCTTTGGGGCCGCCGAATCCAGGCCTTCGATCTCATGCACGAGCAGAGTGGATCGGCCGAGCAAGGTGCCATCATGGTGCATAAGCCGGATCAGCCAGCGACCATCCGAAATGAGCCAATGTTCTCTGTTCGCCTGATCGACCGCGATCGAGACATAGTCGGCGAGCGCGAGGACATCGAAATAGTCTCCGGGGCGAGGCGCGCGGCGTCCGGCGCGCGTCTGGAGAACCTTTGGGTCGACGTCGGGCGACCAGATGGGACGGGCTTCGGGAGCGGCAATGGCGGGGTCGATCCAGGCAAGCAGACCGACCCGGATCGATGCGTCCACCGGAAGCCGTTCCCTAGCCGCCCATAGGCGGCGATAACGGGGTGTTCGCCGGAGCCATTCCCACGCGAAGGCGCGGCGGTCGCACAGCATCAGCGCCGAATATTCGCGTGCCACCTGCCAATCGGCTGCAGGCGGACCGCCATTCATACAATATAGCCGGAATATATTCGAAATATTTTCATGAAGCGTCGTTCTGGCCCTTGTCGATATCTCTCAGAGTATGGAAGCTTGGAGGGTCGTGTTGTCGTGCCGCACGGCACGTTCCGGTTGCGTCAGGCGAGGTGAGTGCAAAGCCGCTTCCCCTGCGGGGAGCCGGACCGGCATTGTCCGGGTCCGCAGGTCTCCGGCGCGCGCATGCGGCGCCGGGGGCGGGGCTAGCCGGCTATTCGGCACCTTCCGCAAAATAGGCGCTAAGCCGATGCATGATCTCGGGCTCGATTGTCATGATGCTCCGCCGCCCGTCGAATGTGTCGGGCTGCCGCCGTAATATGCCTGCTTCGCAGAGCTTTTGGGCGAGCCGTAGCGCGCTGCTCATCGGAATGCCCGATGCGACGCACATGGGATATAGATGGAGCACCCGGCCTTCGCACTGGTGGATGAACAGGTCGAGCAGCATGTCCCAGGCAGGCTCGACGAAAAGATATTCGGCGCCAATCAGTTGCCGCCGCAGAAAACGGCGACGCTGCGCGAGCCGCGCGTTGGCCACGACAAGCGCCTGGGCATGACGGTCGGCGGGAGTATCGGGGCTCTTCAGGGTGAAGGAGAAGGTGCCGCGCGGGACCGCATTATCGACGATGATCCGTGATGTCTGGTTTGCGGTCACGACAATATGACCCGACAGCCGGATATCGAGCGCGTGCCCGATATCCGCGAGCCGGCGCGTAGCTTCGATATCCTCGTCGCTCGGATGCGGATTTCCGCTAGGATGATTGTGGACGAGCAGAATCGCGGCGGCATTGAGTTCGAGCGCGCGGCGGAAGATGACCCGGGGATAGAGCGCCAAATGCGCGAGGCTACCGCTTTGCAGGCATTCATCGGCAATGAGGTGCCGCGACCCATCGAGGAACAGGATACGCAGATGCTCGTCGGCGAGCGACCCCATGGATGCGATGAGATAGTCTCTGAGTTTCGCATCGTCCGGATCGATCCGCCTCGAATGGAGCTTGCCGCGCATCGATGCGAGCATCGCGCGCCGGGTGCAGAGGAGGAGCTCGATCACCGCTGCGTGGTCGCCGAGAATGCGGGCCAGGGCTTCGGGCGTTTGGGCCCAGATCCTCTCGAGGCTGTGAAACTCCTCGAGGAGCGCGCTTGCTATGTCTTCGCTGTCGTCCGGAGAAATCGCAGCGATGAGCTGTGCCAGGACGGATAGTTGGCGTTGGTGCGAAGCCGTCTTTGGTGCCGCCAGGTTGCGAAGAGCAGGAGAGGGGGAACCGCCCAGGAGGCCGCGACCTGCATGACCATATAGGCCGCCGGCTCCATCGCCAGATTGAGGGCGCGGCTCGAATGGGCCAGCAGCGGCAATATATGGAGAACAGCCGCGATCATCGGCCAGAAACGATAGGCGAAAAGGGCGAGCAGCAATGTCGCGGAGGCGCCGAAGCCATCGATGAGCAAATGCCCGAAATCGAGAACTGCATATTCGGGCGCGACGAATTGGTGCAGCAGCAGATCCGAGCCGACCATCGTCGCCGCGATCCCCGCCATCACCCTTTCGGGGCCGCCACCCCGCCAGGCGGCGTAGCCAAGAGCCGCGAGCAGGAACAGGGCGAAGATCGCGACACGCATTTTGCACCTGTTTCACGCTCGCGGCCCCCGGTCAAATTCTTACGTTGCGACCGCATGAAGCCGGTGGACGGCTGCCCGCTTCGGGCATTCCTCGTGCAGGTCATAACCTGCTGTCTCCTGGCCGATGGCGACAAGCTCGCCATGGACGCGCAGCACATCGCCGCCGGCGTCGATGAGCGCCATTTGCGCTTTGGCGAGGCGCTGGATCGTCGCCTGCCCCTTGGCGGGCGGCACGCCTTCGGTGTCGCGCCGCGCCGTGACGACGCTCGCCATGAGCGATGATACGGCAATGAGGGCATCGTCGATCCGGAATTCGGCTGACGGGAGTTGCTGCTGCAAGCTCGCGGCAATGGATATGAGATGTTCGGACATGACTTCTCCTTTGCCGGAAGCGGAGCTCCCGGCTGTTGCTGTAGGGCAAGATGAAGGGATTTAGCCGGACATGAGGCGCGTTAGCGCCTCGGCAATACCGAGCCCGCCGAGCAGGGCGAACACCACCACCATGAGCATGATAGCGATGATTGTGGCCTTTGCCGTCGGTGCATGGTCGTGCCTCCAGATCGTCCCGGACGGTGGGCGTTCGCCCGATAATCCGGCCATTGCCCCTTTGCCTTCGCGGACATCGAGATAATGGGCCGGATCGCCGTCCGGGAAATCGGATGGCGCGAGGGAGGGCATGATGGGAAGCTCTACCGGATCATATGCGATCCGATCGCATATGCTTTTCAGCCGGGCATAGCGGATGGCGGTATCGTCACGATTGACCGCGGCGAGCGTTTTGCGCGCAGCCGATATCCGCTGATCGACGGTGTACCTGGAAATGCCGAGCTCGCGGGCGATCTGCTTCGAGGTCTTGCGCTGGAGCACGAGGTCGAGGCACGCGCGCTGCTTGTCGGTCAAAAGCGCCCATAGCCTTGCATCGGCCGCGCTAGGTTCCTGCGCCCCGTCCATCCCGTCAGTTTCGTGACAATCTGGATTGAGGCAAGCCGCTTCTGAAATTTGGCTCCATCATAAAGCCCGTCCCCCAAGAGAAGTTGCCCGTTTCCGGGCGGTGACCTTTGATTGTCGGAGTGCTTCGACTTCGAAACAATCCCCAATCTGGTTCTAACTGACGAATATATTTGAAACATATGGCGCCGCCGATAGCTTCGCCCCCGTTCCGCGCTGCTGGTGGACCAACGGCAGGCGTCATGACCGGACCTTCGCCTGCTTGAGAGGGCTCAAGGGTCGGCACTGAAACAGGGGCTGTACCCGGCAGTCAGGCTTGAGGACGCTGCCGGTGCTGTCAATGGGTCGGAATGCGCACGATCGAGGCCGCACGGCAACTCGAAGACGACATCATGGCGGTCGATAGCGAGGACGCGCTCGTCAATATCCTCCGCGAGATTTGCGCTCGAATGGGCTGCGCCTGGTTTGCGATCAGCCATCATGTCGATTTTCTCGCCGCTCCCGACAGAGGCATCCGTCTCCACAATTATCCCGAAGGCTTTGCGCATTGGTTCGACCAGAATCGCCTCGGCGTCTCGGATCCCGTGCACCGATTCAGCCATCGACGAACATCGGGTTTCCGCTGGCGCGATATGACGCTCCATCGGCCGCGACCTCAAGATGCCGAGGTGCTGGAACGCGCCCGGCGCCACAACATCGCCGACGGGCTGACAGTCCCCGTGCATTTGCCGGGGGAGGCGCATGGCTCCGTATCTTTTGCATGGACGGAAAGCGGATCCATGCCGCCCGAAGCGCTTGTCTTCGCGCAAAGTCTCGGGGCGTTCGTCTTTGAAGCTGCGCGCCGGCTCGGCGACCCCGTGACGCCGGGTGAGCGGCCGCAACTCACCGATCGGCAGATCGAATGTCTGATGTGGGCGGCGCGGGGCAAATCCAATTCGGTCATCGCGCAGCTGCTCGACATTAGCGAGGAGACGGTGCGGGAGCATTTGCGCAACGCGCGGGCTGCCTATGACGCACCGACGCGGATAGCCCTCGCCATTCGCGCCCTGTTCGACAGCGCGATCTGTTTCGGGGATGTCGCCCGAGGCTGACACCCCCCCTTTGTGTTATGGCGCCGCCGCATTTCCCCGTTCATCTGGATTGTCTCTTTTCAATCAAGGAGACGATCTCATGCTTCTCACCATCGACCAGGATAGCCGGGACCGCGAACATATCGCGCTTCGTTCGATGTTCGCCGCGCGCAAACGCGTCTTCATCGATCTTCTGAAATGGGATATTCCGGCCCTCGCGGATCAATATGAAGTCGATCATTTCGACGATATCCATGCCACCTATCTGATCGTCACCGATGAAGCGGGCGAACATCTCGCTTCAGCGCGTCTGCTGCCAACCACGCGGCCCGCGCTGCTCGATGCGCTTTTTCCCTTTCTCGTCACCGGTCCCATCCCTCAGGGTCCAGCCATCTTCGAAATCACCCGCTTCTGCCTCTCGCCCGGGATCGGCGCGCGGCAGCGCCGGATCGCACGCGACATACTTCTCGTGGGTCTCGCCAAACATGCGCTCGCGAACGACATCCACACCTACACCGGCGTCGCCGAACTTGGCTGGTTCCGCCAGATTCAGACCTTCGGCTGGGACTGCCATGCGCTCTGCGAGCCGGTACTCCACCAGGGGCAGGCGCTTGTGGCGCTCCGGATCGACATTGATTGCTCCACGGTCGCCAAGCTTGCCGCTGCGGGCATCGCCGCCAAGTTCGCCGCGGCTTCCGCCGCGCGCGCCGCTTGAGGAGGGTGCGATGATCTTCAATCCAGCATCCTATGGAACCGAGTGTCGAGGCTCGCCGGCGGCCCGTGACCTCATGGCCAATGGCTTCGCCATCATCCGGGGCGCCGCGCCATCGCCCTTGCTCGGCCGTATCAATGCCGACCTCGATCGGCGTTATGCTGCCACACCCTTCTGTGAAGGCGGCTTCTACGGCGCGAGAACCAAGCGCTTCGGACGCCTGCTCATTCGATCTCCGCACATGGCGGACCTGATCATGAACCCGGCAATACTCGAATTGGCCGAGGTCGCGCTTGGCAATTGGTGCGAACGCATCCAGCTCAACCTCGCGCAGGCGATCGAGCTTCATCCCGGCGCGCTCGCCCAGTTCCCGCATCGCGACCAGGATATGTGGCAGGGTGCGCTCGGCGAGGTCGAATATCTCGTCAACGTCATGTGGCCGCTGACATCCTTCACCGAGGAGAATGGCGGCACGATCATCTGGCCACGCAGCCATGGGCTCGAAGCGCTGGTGGAGGAGCCGAAGGAGGCGCCCGTCGTCGCTGAGGCAGAACCCGGCGATGCGATCGTCTTCCTCGGGTCGACGCTGCACGGAGCCGGCGCAAACCATAGCAAAAATGTCCGCCGGGGGATCATTGTCAGCTACTGCCTCGGATGGCTCAAGCCCTATGAGAATCAATGGCTGGCCTATCCTCCGCATATCGCGCGATCATTTCCGAGGGAGATTTCCGAAATGGTTGGCTATGTCCAGCACCGGCCCAACCTCGGCAATTTCGAGGGGCAATGCCCGTCGGTCCTCTTCGATGCCGACCCCGAGGACGCGCGCGCGGCGGTCGATGCGCTTCGGCCCGATCAAGCCGCCATGCTCGCGCATCATGTCGCGTCCCAGCAAGCGGGCGCCTCGGGAAACAGACCATGAGTCCCGGCGCGACGATGGAGCTCGTCTATGCCGAGCTCAAGGCGAAGGTGATGCGCGGCGACTTCGCGCCGGGGGAGCGGCTCGAACCCGCGCAGCTTGCGAGGATAATTGGCGTCAGCCCGACGCCGGTCCGCGATGCCCTCTACCGCCTTTCCGGCGAAAGGCTGCTCGAAGCCTGGCGTCACGAAGGGTTCCGGCAACCGATACTGGCCGAAGCGGACCTCCACGACCTTTATGCCTGGGGCGCGTCGCTTCTGGCGCTGGCGCTCGAGGGGCAGCCGCCCGACCCGCATATCCCGCAGCGTTCGTTCAGCGACTCAGGCGCTGGCGACTATCCAGAGCGGGTTGCGGCGCTGTTTCGGTCGATCGCCTGGACCAACTCTAATCGAGAACTTCGATTTGCGACGGTGAGTTTGATCGAACGATGCCATGTGTTCCGGGCCGCCGAAGCACGCGTCGACCGGCGGTGCGACGCTGCGATCATCGCGATGGACGATGATTTTCGTTTCGGGCGCTGGAGCGCCTTGCGCAGCAAAATCACGCGTTTCCATCGCCGCCGTATCCTTCTCGCAGGCCGCGTCGTGGCGGAACTCAGGCCGCGCGAAGAGTCGCTCTAGAATATATTCGACGCATTTGGGCCGTATAAAATTCCTATATGAACGAAGGAGCATAGCCTTGGCCGTGTCGCAATTCCGCGACATTGACGAAGGAGGGTCCCATGGACCGCAATGACATTGTCGAAGACGGCATCGAGGAACTGGGCGTCGCGAGCATCGAGACGCGCGGCTCGCTCATCTACGTCGCCGAAATCGGCGGCTTCGAACGGCTCGTTCCGGCCATCCTGGCTGACTGAAGGCCGGGGAGGGCGCGGCACATCGCCGCGCCCTCCACTTGCTCATGACCTATCAGCTTCGACCTGGGCTTTCCTTTGGCTTCATCGGCGAACGCGCCGTTCTGCTCGACCTCGACATCGACCGCTATTTTCTAATCAAGGCCGAGGCCGCCCAGGCTCTGCGGGACCTGATGGTTGGGGCCATTGATGCCGGCACCTACCATCGTCTTCCCCGGCCCGGGGGGCGACCACTGCTGGTCGAGGGAGACAACGGGATCGATCCCGTGGAGGCCGCGCTGCCCGGTTCAAGTGTCCTCGAGACGGAAGGGCGTGAGCCGGCCCATCTTCCATTTCACCATGCCCTGCGCGCGCAACTGGAGGCGAGCGTCAGCTTGCCGATATTGGGCATCAAGCGCAGTATCGCGGCATGGCGCCGGGCGCGCCCGGTGGATATCGGGCGGCACTTCTCGAGCGAAACAGAGGACGTCGCGCGCGCCTTTGCCCTTCGGCGTGCCACCGTCCCAATCCGCCGAGGCTGCGTTCCGGACTCGCTCGCCCTGATGCGCCTCCTCTGGCGAAAGGGCCTCGACGCCGACCTCTATTTCGGCGTTCGCCTCGATCCTTTCGCCGCGCATTGCTGGGTGCAGGCCGAAGATTATCTGTTGTCCGATCCGCTGGCGAATGTCCTCAGTTTCACACCGGTGTTCAGGCTGTGACTTTGCGGATCGCCTTTGACGCGCGCGCGGACCTACAACCGGATGCCGGCGGGGGGCTCCACGAGATCGCGCGGCTGGGCCGTGTCCGACTGCTGAGCGACGCGGCGATAGAGCTTTCGAAAAAGGGCAACACGCTTCTGTTCGGCTGGGCGTTCCGCCGCTCGGACAATCGCGCCTGCCAGGAGCTCCGTGATGACGAAGCCCGTGAGATCGAAGTGCGCGGCGCTGATTGGGCCGTCAGAAATCTGTGGGGCAATTATCTTCTGGCCTGGCTGGAGCCGGCGGGCGAGGTGCATGTCCTGCGATCGCCGGTGACGGGACCCGCGCTCTTTTTCGCCGAAGACGGCGCCTGCGCATTTTCGCACCTCGACATTGGCAAGGCGATGGGGCTTCCCCTCGACAGGCTCGATCCCGCGGCGATCGATGCACAGCTTCGTTTCCCCATCCTGCGCGGCCCGGCAACCGGGATCGCCGGTGTGAGCGAGCTTCTCGCCGGCGAAACTCTGGCGATGGGTCCGCCCGCGGTCGTTCGCCAAGCCTGGTCGCCATGGTCCTTCACCGTGCGACCACCGGTCGAGGCCTCGCTCGACGAGCTGCGCCGACATGTCATGTCGGCGGTTGGCGCATGGTCGACGCGGTTTGAGCGCGCCCAGCTCGAGCTCTCGGGAGGCCTCGATTCCTCGATCGTCGCCGCCTCGCTTGCGCGGACGCGTGCGACGTGGCGCGCGGTGACGCTGGTGACGCGGCGTCCCGATGGCGACGAGCGCCGCTATGCCCATGCGGTCGCCGATCACGCCCACATAGCGCTTCTCGAAATATTGCTGAACAAGGCTCCGCCGGACCCGCTTGCCGCGCTCGGCGAACCGCGCGTCAGGCCCGGCGGCTTCGGGCTGATCGACGAGAGCGATATCAAGCTACGCGAAGCGGCTGAGAGCTATGGTGCGGGCGCGATATTCACCGGCGTCGGCGGCGATAATCTTTTCGGCTATATCATCTCCGCGGCCCCGGTGGTCGACGCGCTGCGCTTTGCCGGGATCGGCGCGGCCTGGCGAGCGGCCTCCGACCTTGGGCGCCTCACCAACACCCATATGCTCGACGCATGGCGCTTCGCTATCAGGCGCCTTCTGAAGCAGCCTCCGCCCTGGCCGCGCGATGAGCGGTTCCTGGCTAGCCGTCACGCTTCGACGAAACCCGAACACCCCTGGTTTGCCGATGCGTCCGCCGCCAGCGAAGGGCAGCGTGCCTATGTCGGCATGTTGATGCGCATCCTGCCCTTTCTCGACGGTTATGACCGCTCTTTTCATGTGCCTGTGATCGCGCCGCTGCTTTCGCAGCCATTGGTTGAATACGGCCTCGGTATTCCGGTCTGGCAATGGTCGGCTGGCGGGCACGATCGCTCGCTAGCGCGTAAGGCTTTCGCCAACGATCTTCCGGCGCTTGTTTTACAGCGCCGAACGAAGGGAGGGCTCGAATCGCTGTTTGTGCCGGCCTATGATCGAAACCGCGCGCATCTGCGCGACTTTTTGCAGGAAGGACTGCTAGCGGCGTTCGGCATCATCGATTGTGATGCCATTGGCACCGCGACCGCGCGCCCCGCCGGCGCGCTCGACAATGACTATGTTCGCATATTGCAACTCGTCGACATGGAGAGATGGGCGCGTTCGATTGCAGAAGCGCCGGCCTCTGGCGGCCAATAGCCCGTGCCGGACGTCCGCCGGGAACGGACGCCCGGCACGAACCTATGGCGCGGGATGTTGCAAGGGATGCCCCGCGCGCAATGCGCGCCAGCGCGCATATCGAGCCTGCTTTTGAGGGTTTGGATCCTCGAAATCCGCCAGCCAGAATTTATACCAGTCGAGGTTGCGCGCATTGACCGCATATTGATGCACAGGTTGGGTCTTGATGTGAGGCTCGTCGGCAAAGACGAAGAGCTCGGCGGGCTTTCCGGCCCGTTTGAGGCGCGTGTGAAACTCGATGACCAATCTGGCCTCGGCTTCGGGAAGTTGCATCAGGAGCGGGGTGTCGAGCGCGGCGGCATCGCTTGTCGCCGAAAGTCGCTTCCAGCCCTCGGGATCGGTGTCGGGATCCCCGAGGGCCCAACGGTTCGCCAGCGTGTCGGGTATACCGCTGCCGGGCAGCGCATTGGCCCAATAGAAATGGGGTTCGAACTGCGCCGACGAGAGCGTCGCGGCGGCGAAGCGATCCGACTTGCGGATCGCGCAAAGGGCGACCTGCGATCCGAAGCTGAGGCCGCCAATGCCGACATGCCGGGGATCGACGACGCGGTCCGCGGCGAGCGTATCGATGGCGGCGGAGATGCCCGAAAGCGCTAAATCATATTCTGCCTCCGCCTTGGAGAATTTGCCCTGGGCCTTTCGAATGCAGAGAACCGCGATCCCGGCGTCCGTGAGGGGCAGCATCGGGATCTCGTCGCCGACCCCGCCCTTCAAAAAGCCGTCGCAGTGGTAATATTGAATCACCAGCGGGACGGGGGGCGCGGTGCGTGCGGGGCGCAGGAGGATGCCGGTGAATTTTTGCCCACCGGCGATCGACCAGGACATAGGCGTGGCCTTCGTGGCGATCTTGCGCCGCAAATCAGCATTGGGGTCCGCCAATAATTTCCGTGCTCCGCCGTCATAGTCGATGCGAACGAGGCTGGGCGGCGAGATGGCCGAAGCCTCGGCGCAGACAAGGAAGGCGGACCCGATCGCGCAGCGCTCGGGATTGAACGGCGAGAAGGGCGCCCCTTCTGTGATCGCGAGCCGTTCAGGCACTTTGCCATTCAGACGCCACACCGAAATCGTCTCTTCGGATCCCGGACTGGCCTCGAAGAGCAAAAGCGCTTTGCCGTCGGGGCGCCAGCCAAGTGCGCGGAGCCGGGGGGACGCACAGGCCGCGATATCGCATTCGAGAGGTGGCTGACTGGGCTGCGACACTGCAACCCGGGTCTTGCCGCTATCGCGAACGATCCTTGCTTCCGCGCCATTGGGGGCGATGACATGCTGCCCGATCGTCGATGTTCGCGGCATCGAACGATGGGGATTGCCGGTCCCTCCGACCTCGGCCGATTTTTCCGTCAGCGGCGTGTCCGCGAGGAGGCGTACGCGTTCGAACCATCCTCCCCGTAGCCGCTGCATGACCCGCTTCCCGTCGACGATCGCGCCGCCGGCGAACGGCTGCATGACATCGACCGTTGGATCGACGAGGACCCCCTCATCATAGGCTCGTTTTTCCGCCGCCGCGATTTGGGTTCGCGTCGCGCCGACATGATAGATGACGCGGCGACCATCGTCCGCCAACCGGAAATCGACGATGTCGGCAGGATCGGAAATCGCGAGCCGGGCCTTGCCGCCCATGCGCCACGACCACACGCCGACCGCGCCGTCCTGCATCGCAAGAAAGTGGAAGCCTTTCGAATCCGCGTCCCATATGGGCGCATTCTCGATCAGCGTGCCGGCAAAGCTGAACCTCGCCGCGCCTCCATCCGCGACGCGGCGATGGTCGCCGCCATTGACCCCAACGATATGCCAGCCAAGTGCAACGCGGTTTTCGGCCACCGAAGGCTCGCTCACACGATAGGCAGCCCAGCGGCCGTCGGGCGATATGGTGACGCCGCTGATGTCGCGTGTCGCCACAATATCCTCGACGGTGACGAGCGGCGTGGCGGCGGCCATCGCCGCCGCCAGCATCACCATGTTACGATCCCCTGCAGCGCGATCGTTCGCCCTACAGCGCTCGCCTGCTCGGGGTCATAGCCGAGTACCGAGGTCGCCGTTCTGAAAAGGACATAAGGCGGGTCCCGATCGAAGAGATTGTTGACGTTGAGTGCCAGGCGGAAGGCTCGCCCACCTGGAGCGCCAGCGATGCGCGCGCCGAGCTGGAGGTCGAATGTCGTCCAGCTCTTCACCTTTTCGGCAGGCGTCGCGGTCTGGTTGCGATAACCCGACATATGGAGCAGCGACAGCCCGCCGTCGAAGGGCCCCGCCTCGAAGCCGAGGCGACCGCGCAGGCGGAGCTTCACGGGATTGCCAAGCGTCCCGACCGCGTTGATCGCTGGCGCGGAGCGCGTGACCTGCTGGTCGATGCTGAACAGGCGAGATCCGCCCAGCGAAAGCGTGAGCGCGCCATTCGGAATGGAATGGCGGTAGGAAGCGTCGAAATCCAGGCCGCGGATCGTCACCCGCGACAGGTTGAAAGTTCGCGCATCGGCGATGACCTCGATATCCGAAGCTTGGACACCGAGCGGATTTCTGAGGTTCGGATTTGCGAAATAGGCAGCGACCTCCGCCGGGTCGGGCGTCTCGTCGACAAGCTCGCCATAGACATCCCGCCGTGCGAGGAAGTTGAAAATATCGAAGGAGGCGCTCGCGATACGGTCGCGATAGGCAATGTCGAACCAGGTGGCTGAAAGCCTCAACCCCGGCAGGGCGACGGGTTCGAGGTCGACGCCCGCCGTCCAGCTCGTCGCCTTCTCGGGGCCAAGGTCGGGACGGAAACCAAGTAGCGCGAGCGCCAGCGTCTGGCCGGTCGGCGATTGAGGATCGGGCAGATAGACGGGCTGGTAGGTCGCATTGGCGGCGCCGACCAGTTCGGTGAAGAAGGGTGCCCTGAAGGAATGGCCATAGGAGGCCCGGACCACCACGCCCCGAACGGGCGTCCAGCGCAGACCCAGCTTGGGGTTGCTCGTGCTGCCGACGTCCGAATAATCCTCATGGCGTCCGGCGAGCGACAGCTGCAGCGCACCCGGGAGGCTCGTCCCTGCATCGAAGATGGGAATTACCAACTCGCCATAAAGGGCTCGAACCGTGCGCTTGCCCGGAAGCCCGGGCAGGCGCGAGGTGGTTGTGCTGTTACCGAAGAGGTCAAAGACCGACGTATAGTCGAGGCGTTCGCCGCGAATCTCGGCGCCGGCGGCGAGTTTCACTGTGCCGGCGGGAAGATCGAACAAACTGCCGTCCGCGCGCAGAGCCGCCGTCCAGACTCGCGAGCGCACCCGCGAGACAAGGCCGCCGCGAAGTCTGTCGACAAGCGCCGGATCATTGACCGCGCCGTCTCCGAACACGTTCAGCGCTGTTGCCGGGTCGGATAATACGAGCGCCTCGGAGCGGCGCGTGATGTGGATGATATTGATGTCGTCGGCGCGCTCGCGCTGCAGGCCGTAGCCGCCGCTGATCTCGAGCGACCAGTCGCCAACATTGGCGCGTGCCCCGCCTGAGAGGTTGAGGGCGCGCGCTCTACCGCGCGCGCCCTCGGGACCGAAATCGGCCGACGGGTCGTAGAATACCGTGATCGGCTGACCGGTGCCGATCGGATCGACATAATAGGGATTGGCGCTCGTGACGGTGACGGGAACGGGTCCGAACCGGCGCTGGTTCACACGGTAACGCCTGTCCGCATAGAGACCCCGCGCAAAAAGGGTGATCGCCCCGATCTCCTGTTCGGCTGAGGCATAGAAGCTGAGGCTGCGTTGGCGCGGCAGGATGTCGACGAGCCGCTGCGCGTCGGCGCGATTGAAGCTCCCCTCGATCAGATCGGCCGCGGTGAGGCCCCGCCCGTCCTGTCCAGGGGGAATTGCGAAAACGCGGCCATTGGCGGCAAGGATCGTCCCGGGATTGGCGAAATTCGACCGAAGGTCGGGGCCGCCTACGGGGCGCAGATCTTCGCTGGTGAAGCGCCGCTTCGTTGCGGGCAGGTTGCCGCGGCTGTAATATTCGGCGGCGAGTACGAGGTGACCGCTGTTCCATTTTTTGCCGAGCAGCTGGGCGATCTGCATCTCGCTGAAATCGCCGTCCGCCGTCCCGGCTCGCATGCGCGTCTCCGCACCTTCGAAGCGATTGCGGAAGCGAAGATTGACGACGCCTGCTACCGCGTCCGAACCGTAAATGGCCGACGCCCCGTCGGTCAGTATCTCGATACGGTCGATCGCGGACGAGGGGATCAAGGAGAGATCGGTAAACGCACCCCAGGCACCGCCCATGGCCGGGCGAACGCCGTCGAACAGGGTGAGCGTAGAGGCGCTGCCAAGACCGCGCAAATTGATCCCCGACCCGAAGTTGAGATTTGTGTTCGCATTGCCTCGCGCGGTCGCGCCAAATGTCGCCTCGCCGGGGCCACCTGAAAAATTCTGCGGGATGGTTTGAAGATAGTCGGCGAGCGTCGAGCGCCCGCTCCGGTCAAGCGCATCGCGATCCACGATCGTCACGGGTGAGCCGACCGGACCGGCTCCGCGAATGCGCGTACCGGTGACGATAATCTGGGCATCATCACTCTGCTCGGTCCCGCGAGTTGCCCAACGTTCGGCGAACTTGTCGCCCTTTCCCTCGCGAATGACGAGCGTACCGTCCACGCTTTCGGCGACCAGTCCGGTGCCGGCCAGAAGCTGCGCCAGGGCCGCATCGGCGGTGAAGGTACCGCTGACCCGGGCGCTTTTTTTGCGCGCCACAATCTCGGAATTGGCGATGACGTCCCGGCCCGAAAGCTCGGAATATTGCCGCAAGGCGTCCGCCAGATCCTGCGGCGCGATGTCATAGCTTTGTTGGCCCGTCTCAGCCGAGGCGGCGGGCACTGAAAGCCCAATCGTCGCAGCCGTCGAAGCCAGTATCGCTGCCAGAAGTCTCACTCTCATCTTTCCCTCCCGCGCGGCCGTGATGGCCGTCTGGAAGGGCGAGACGAGGCCGGCTGAATTATCCCCCCGTTTTTTTTCGGGACAAAATGATGGCTCCGCCACTCTCATGGGCCGAGAGCCCGAAAACCGCGCTGAGCTTGCGCGCGAGCGACGCGCTGTCGGTGACAACGAACCGGCCCGTGACCTCAAGCGATCCGAGCGCGGGATCGGCCAGCCGGATCGGATTGCTGTTCACCCGGTTTGCTTGATCGATGACCTCGCTGAGCGGCAATTTGTCGGCGACGACCCGAGGTGTCGGTGGGATGTTCGCCACGGGCAGCGTCATCGTCGTGTCGGGCGCCGACAGAGCGGCGGCGCCGCGCGCCAGATGAAGCGTTTCGCTGCCTCGCACCTCGACCGTGTCGCCGGGATTCAGTCTGACCGTGCGTCCGCCGGGCGCTGTCGCCCGCACATCGACCGAACCGCTGACCAGCCGGATGCTTGGGTTGGGTCGTGTCAGATCGACTTCGAAAATGGTGCCGAGTGCGACAATTTCGGATCCGCCGGCGACGACGCGAAAGGGCCGGGATGCATCGTGCGCGACGGTGAAACGGGCACGGCCGCCGGTCATGACGACCTTTCTCTCACGTTCTGAAAATTTGGTCTCGACCTTGGCTCCGTCGAGGAGTTCAACCAAGGTGCCGTCGGCCAGCCGAACGGCTTCGCCCTCGACGGACCGGGTCGCTATTTGCGGACTGGTCCCGGCGCGTCCGGCATACCAGGCGCCTCCGAGGGCAAGCATGACGACGAGAAGGACAGCCGTTGCCCAGCGCAACCGGTGTGACGCGGAAGGGCGCGGCGCACGCGCCCTGATCCGGTCCGCGACATTCACATCGAGCGCCGCCCAGCGTCTTTCCGCCTCGGCATAGGCGGCGGCATTTTCGGGATCGGCCATCCAGGCATCGAACTTCGCGCGATCAACCGCCGCATCGCTCGCGCGCATGCGCGCGAACCATTTTCCCGCTTGTACCTCGCGGCTCATGACCGCGAACCTTTTACGCGAAGGATGGCCGTCATGGCCTTGGCGATCTGCTTTTCCACGCCCTTCTCGCTCATTCCTGTTGCAGCCGCGATTTCGGCGTAGGTCATACCGTCGAACCGGTGCATCAGGAAGATGTCGCGCGTTTTCGGTTTCAGGCGCTCAAGACGATCCTCGACCCGGCGCATCATGTCCCTTGCTTCGAGCGCGGCGTGCGGGTCGGACCCTGGATGCTCGGTATCGTCATATTCATGGTGCGCCGAGGCGAAGCGACGCCGGTCGACATGGGCGCGTTCGATGAGCAGGTTGCGTGCCGCGCGCGCCAGATAGGCGCCGGGCTTTTCAATCCGCGACACAATATCCGCGCCGCTCGCGGCAAGGCGTTGGAAGCACTCCTGGACCAGATCGCCGACATCCTGCGAATTCGTCCGTCGGCGCAGGAACCGGGAAAGCTGCGTCTGGTGCTCTTGATACATGGCCTCGATTGCGGCGGTCTTTTGCTGGTTGCCCCAGTCGTCGACTTCGAACTGAAGTGCGGGCTCCGCTCGCCGGCGCGCCTCGGCAGCCTTTTCGTCATAATTCATTGTCTCGCCTTCCCGGACGGGAGGAAAGGCGGCCCAAAGCCGGGTGTTGAGAACACACTTGAGGCGCGTGCGCCGTCGCCTTTAGCCCGAAGGCTTGTACATACGCGACGGCCACCCGGACAGGATGGCGAACAGGTGTTTTTGCTCAAAGGGTTCTCAAGCCCCGGCATCGCGCCGCCTGCCAGCCCGATGCCCGGTGAACATAACCGATTGCTTTCCAAGAGCAAGACTTCCGCCGGACCCGGCAACATCGGGACGGGACACTCGAAAAACCAACTGTGGTGCGCCCGTACCTCTCGTCCGGAATTCAGGGAGGGAAGGGGGAGCCGGAGAGGTGATGGCAGCCGCTCAGGCTGCCGATCTGGCAGGAGGATCATCATGTCCAGCGACGGGAGCGGGAGTCAGCGGCTGCGGATCGCGCGCCGGGCGATCCGCCGAATGGAGCCGTTCGATCGCGCCATTTTTCTCGCAATCCGGTTCGAGAATGCGGGCTATGAGGAATTGGCCGAAAGACACGGCATGGGCATTCACGAGATCGAGAAGGCCTTTGCGCGCGCCGTCCATATCCTGATCACCACGCCGCCCCCGCCGTGGTGGCAGATCTGGCTCTATTGGAGGCCGCGCCTTTGACTGCGATACGCCTCCGTCCTGAAAATGGCGCCATGGGAAAATATGATGCGTTGGGTGCCTTCCTTAGGCGATGGAGGGTTCGCCACGATGCCGATGGCATCGAGCTCAGCTATTCACATATCGAGAGCATCATTGGCGCTGTTCTTCCGCGCGCGGCGTTCGGTGCCGATTGGTGGTCGGCGGCAGAGGTCTCGGAAGCAGAGCCTCCCCATCGACGTGCCTGGCTCGATGCCGGCTTCGAGGCGGTTGCCCAACCTGCTCGCGAATGCGTCTATTTTCGGCGGCGAAGCAGCGGCGACTAGATGGGACGGTAGCTGGAAAAGCCGGGTAAAGGTGATCAGGATTGATTGTCCATAATATTCCTCTACATTGTGACGGACGCGAGGTTTTTATGAACAAACAAACGACCCTGAATGTCCGTATTGGCGGCGCGCTGAGCGATTTCGTCGCGGCCAATGTTGGCGACGACGGCTCCTATGAGAATGTCAGCGAATATGTCCGCGATCTCATTCGGCGCGACAAGGAGCGCGCGGAAGCGGAGCAGTTCGCTCGGTTGAAGGCCGAATTGCATCGGGCCTTCGCCGCGCCGGACTCCGACTTCGTTCCTCTCGATGCCGATACAGTGATTGGCCGGGCGCGCCGGAACTGACGATGGCTAATTTTCGGGTTTCCGCGATCGCCGGGCAGCGTCTCGACGAAATCTATGCCTATACGCGGGAGAAGTGGGGAGATGCGCAGGCAGAAGCCTATGTGCGGGGTCTCTTCGACTGCTTTGGTCGGATCGCCAGGCGGGAGATTCTTTGGCGGGCTATTCCGGCAGAATTCGGTGTTGATGGACATTACGCCAAGTGCGAACATCATTATGTCTATTGGCGTTTGCTTGGCGACGGAACGGCGGGCATCGTGACGATCCTTCACGAACGCATGCATCAGATGGATCGTTTCCGCGACGACAGCGCGGCATAAGGGGCTGCGGCAGTTGCGAAGCGCAGGGCGAACATGAAAACAGAAATCGACCACCTTCCAGCAAAACAGCAGGGCGAACTCGAACGCATCAAGGCGGTGCTCATGGAGGAGTTCGCGCGGTCGATCGAGCGCGCGACGCAGCCTGGCAAGCGCAACGGCAAGATACTGAAGATCATCCTATTTGGCAGCTATGCCCGCGACGACTGGGTCGATGAGCCGGAGAACGGTTATCAGTCCGATTTCGACCTGCTGATCATCGTGAGCCATGAGGATCTCACCGATATCTCCGACCATTGGTATATTGCCGAGGACAAGATCCTCCGCGACCCTGAGGTCGGGCGGACGCTGAACATCATCGTCCATACGCTCGCCGACGTGAACCGCGCGCTCAGCCGCGGCGAATATTTCTGGGTCGACATCATCCGCGATGGAATCTTGCTCTACGACCTGCCGAACCACCCTTTGGCAACGCCGAAGCCGCTGACGCCAGTCGATGCCTATGAAATGGCCGTGGGGTATTTCGACAAGCAGGTCAAATCAGCGCAGAACTGGATGAAAATGGCTCAGCTTGCAGGCGATCAAGAATTGGATCAGGACTGGCTCAACAAGATAGCGTTCAATCTACACCAGGCCGTCGAGACCATTTACGCATGTTTCCTGTTGACGACGACGCTTTATTTCCCACGGTCTCACAATATCAAGTTCCTGCGATCGCTCGCAGAGAGCCGCGAGCCTCGCCTGGTCGAAGCCTGGCCTCGCGACAGCAAGATTGACCGCCGCCGCTTCGAATTGTTGAAACGCGCCTACGTTGAAGCTCGATACTCTGCCAGTTACGAAATCAGCGCTGCCGACCTGGAAGCGCTTGCTGCGTCAGCCGAGAGATTGCGCGCCATCGTCGAGGCGGTCTGCGGCGCACATATCGCCGATTTGAAGAAGGCTGCAGGAAGCAGCTAAATGCCTGGGTCACTGCCCGTGATCAGTTTCAGGAAATGCCTTACAGTGACGATCTGCGCCCCGGCGTGGCGCTCCAGGCTCAGCAGGTCAGCCTTGTCACCCGTGATGAGATATCCGGCTTTTTCCGCTTCGATCATCGCCAGCAGATAATTGTCCCATGGATCGCGGCTGACCGAAACGTCGGGCAGATCTTCGACCGTTGTGGCGGCGCCTTTCAATTCGTTGACCAATCGTCCGGCGACTGAAGGATTTAGCCGGGCGCGGATTTTGGGATAGCGAGTGGCGCGCCGAAGTTCTTCCAGTTGTTCGGCAGATGTGATCAGCGCGATCCTGCCCTGACGCCATAGGGCAATCAGCTGGTAGGGCAGGGACCGTTCATGCAGCAGGGCGCTGACGAGCACGTTGGTGTCGATAATGACGCGCATGCATCAGTTCCGACGCGCGTCGGCAACCGCTTCGTCGATCAGACTATCCATCTCGTCCGGTGACAGGTCATCGAAACCGGCGCGGGCCTCGGCCAGCGTCAGGTCGAGCAGGCGCCATTTCACCGATTCTTCGATGAAGCGCGACAGATCGCCCTTCTTCATGCCGCGCTGTGCAAGATAGGTTCGGACATCGATGTCGGTTTCCGGTGCGACATTCACCGTCCAGCGGATTACTTCGCCCATCGTCTACCGATCCTCACAGTCGCTTAAGTGGTTATACGCTTATCAGCTTTAGTGCCGTTCATCAACCTGCCAGCCAGCCGGGCGGTTTTAACGACCGCAATCAAACGTCTCGCAACCTCTTCATAAGCAAATGGGGGGCTCGATTTTGGCGGTGCCAATATTCGAGCCTCTGCAAGACACGCATCGGGCCGCAGCTTTCGTCTGCGGCGTCCGCCTGTCTGGCTTCTTGCGCCCGCAAACGCAGGGGCTTTGTCTGGGCGCATGTCGGATGTCGCGGCACATCAAGATGATCCGGCTCACGATGTTGAAGGCCGTCGGCTGCGTTTCTGCCGCGAGCTGCTCATGGAGCGGCGAATAATGGATCGCTATATCCGGGAAATCAGCCTGAGCCCTGCAAGCTGGATCATCTTGCTCGAGCTTTATTCAGCCGAGGCCGCCAGCAAACGACTGTCCGTATCCAGCCTCGGCTATGCGAGCGGCGTTTCGATCGCAACGGCGGTTCGCCTGACCCAAAGTCTCGAAGCGCGCGCGATCGTCGAACGCCAACGAGATCCTCACGATGCACGGCGAACAAATGTGGCGCTTTCGGCACGCGGGCGGGCAACTCTTCGGTGCATCTTCGATGATTGCGTGGCAAACAGGGCTGCATCGCCGGTCTGGAAGAATTAGCTTTCGTCTCACTCATCGCAAACGGAGGGAGGAGAGAGAGCGTGGCGAGCGAAGCAATCGAAATCGGCCAGGGGCACGTGTCGCCTGACTCCCGAGGAAATTCGTTCGATTTCAGCACCACTCCGAATTCCCATGCGTCGCCATGCATGGTATATTCGAATGCGAGGCAAGCCATGCAGAACAACCCTTCTTCAGCGATCCCGGAACCGGAAATTCCGCGGCCCGCTGCCGCCGATTGGCTGTGGCGCCCGTGGTATGCCAAGCTCTGGTGGGCAACGATCCCGATCTATTGGGCGGTGGCGGCAGCTTCGTTGAAGATCCCGGCCCTTCGGCCGTTCTTCGAGAGCGCTTTCGCTGGCTACCTGTATGTCCTTTTCTTCCCGCTTACGCCGCTGCTTGTTCTGGGGTTCGGATTTGCTCGCGCATGGCTCGAAAGGCCGCTGGTTGGCGATCCACTTTCGGATGAAGAGATTGAAGAGCTCCTGCAGATGAGAATGGAGGATGAGTGGCGGGAACGCCCCGGTCCACATTGGTCTGTGGATATCTACGACCCTCGATCCGGCGGTCTCTACATCGGCAATCCCAACAGCCTTCAGCATCCGGGACGTCGATACTAGCCCTACTTGCGGTTGTTATCGCCGTCGAATGGGCCGTTCGCCAAATCCGTAGAAAACCTCCCCTTGCTGAGGATCGTCGATTGTTCAAGCGAAGTCATCGGGCCAGTGACGTCAGCTGTACCGCGTGCGGAATCAGCTTGTCCAAGATAGCGATCCCGTATCCCCTCCTGTCCAAGAACTTGGCGGTGCAGTTCGCGAGTGAAAGTGGCTTCGGGGGTCGCCGAGCGCGCCGCTGCGCGCTCGGCTGCGGTAATTGCTCCCCGAACATCATAATTTACGATGTCGAGTGAGGCTTGGGCAGTTTCATTGCTTACGCCCACGTCCGTGCTGTTGAAGCCCACGCCGCCGGACACGCGACCTATTGACGACGTGGATGTCCGCGGGCTTCCTTTCGGCCCGCCGCTGCGAGAGGCGTAGTCACCGCTTTCGGCGCTCGCTCCCAAGTTTCCTTCGACTGAGGTGCCCATGGACACGTTGTCTTGCGCGGTGCGCACTATTGAGCGCTGCCATCCCGTTTGCGCCATGATGGCGGAGAGATCGCGCTGAAGCGTATCGGCCACCTGAGGATTGAGCCGCCACTCGCCGTTGCGGTCCATCTCGAACCCGCCCTTGAGCCAGCTCGCCATCATCGCCTGGCCCTGCTCGCTGCTCAGCATATTCTCGATCGTGTCGGGGCCGGCCTGCTTGCCCGCCTCATATTTGGTGCTGGTGTCGCTGCGCGCCGATTGCGAGAAGCCGGTACTGCTCGATACCAGCAGGTCATTATCCGCAAAGCTGAACCGCGCGCGGCCGCCGTCGGCGATCGCGCCATATTGGCTGTCGTTGATAAGTCCCGCCGCCCGGAGCTGGCGTGCGACATCGGGCGATACATTGAGATTGAGATCGCCATTCTGCGCCATCGCAAGCTCGCGCTTCGTCATGTTGATGCCTTCGCTGCGCAGCAGCCCCTGCATGCGCGTGAGCCGCTCATTGTCGACGATCCTCGTCAGCCGCTCGTTGCGCGCCCGATCGGCGATGCCCGCCGCACCGCCCTCGGCCATGTCGACCTGGTTGCCTGCCGTGCGGCCGAGCGCCCCGATGAAAGCATCGAGCTGCGCCGCCTCGCGCGTCGAAACGCCGGCGGCCGCAGCGCCTTCCGCAAACCCGAAATTGTCGCTTTGCCGGCGCTGCTCGCCGATCCGCGCCGCGCCGCGCACGCCCGAATGACCGATCTCGCGCTGCGCATCGAGCTTGCCCGACCGTTCGGCGAAATCATAGCCTGCGGCCTCGCGGGTGCGGCCATAGACGCTGGTGCCTTCGCGTCCGGCCTCGGCGGTCGCACCGTCGGCGGTGCCGAGCTGGACCGAGGCGTTATAGGTTTCCAGCGCACGCATCACTTGCGCCTCGTTGCGGCCCGTCGCGCGGGAGAGGGAGGAGATGGCCGAGGAGCGCGCCTCGCCCGAGAGAGTGTTGATGAAGGAGATGCGCCGCGCGGTCTCGTCGACGGGAAGGCCGAGCATCGCGGCGGCGTTCCGCTGACCCTCGTTGCTGCCGGTCCTATACGCCTGCTCGGTCGCGACATTGCCGCGCTCGACCGCGGCGACATTGTCGCCGGCATAGTCGCGCCGGCCTTCCATCGCGCCGACATTGACCTGCGCGGCGGTGAGGTCGTTCCGCAGCATCTGCTCCTGGTCGAAGGCATTGGCCGTGAGCTTCGCGAAGGTCGGGTCGGCTGAGGCTTGCGCGATCACGGTCGACGCCTTGAGTTCGGCATCCTTGCCCGAATAGCCATTGCGCTCGAAATGCCGCTGCGCGCCCTGGAACATCATGTCATAGGCGCGTGTGTCGCCGAAGGCCTTCCACTGGACGAGGTTCTGCGCGAAGCGCGCAAAGGCCTGTTCTCCTGCCTGCCCCTCGCCGAAATAGCTGGTGCCGAGACCGCGCAGCGCGTCCTTCTCGGCAAAATTGTGGATCGCGGCGGTCGTCGCGTTGGCACGCACGGCCGCAGCGGTCGCGGGATGGGTGATGTCGCGTCCCACGAGGGCAGGGGCGAGCCCGCCGAGGTCGCGCGCCGCATCGGTCGCGCCAAGCCCGAACGCCGGTATGCCCGCCGCGCTCGGAGTGCGATCGGCGAGATATCCTCCGGCCGCGCCGAACGCCCGGTTGGTCCCGAAGGTCGAGCGATCCCCGAAATCCCCGAAGCTCGACGCTGCGCTGCGCCGCGCCGTGGTGCCGGTCGCGGATGCCTGTGCCTCGAGCGCCTGGGCGCGGCCCTCGTGTGTCATGATCGGCGTCGCTGCCGCGGTGCCCTGACCCTGGACGCCGAGCGCGCCGCTGGTGAAAGAAGTGAAGACGTTCCCGCTGAAGCGGAACACGGTGAACACGAATGCGCCGGCGAGGCCGGCGGCGGCCGTGCGGAAACTGCCGAAGATGGCAAGCGCCTTCATCGCCGAGCCGGGCGCGAGCATCCAGGCGTTTGCCGCGACATGGTTCGAGCGCATCTCGGCGAGCACATCCATCGCGCGGCCGAGGGTGAGCTGATAGATGCCCGCATCGATCACGCCCCACATCGCGACGAAGACGAAGAGACCGAGCGCGAAGCTCGCAACGCGCAGGTTGATAGGTGTCAGGATGAAGAGAAGCGCGATCGGCATCATGAACAGCATGATTCCGAACACGGTCGCGCGGATCGTCGGCATCCACTCGTTCGCCGTCGACATGGTCGCAAGGCCGCTCGAGACAACTGCGCGGTTCGCCATCACGCGCGCGGCGGTCGCTGGGCTGTCCTCGAACAGCACGTCGCCGACGGCATTGCCGAGGTTGATATTCGTCATGAGCTGCTGGAGCGTCAGCGGCGTTCCCAGCATTTTGTCGCCGAGCGCGCCGAGGTTCGAACGGCAGCGCTGGAGCTGTCCCGCGTCGGAGACGTCATAGCCGGTGCGTTCGCAGACCTGCCGACTGTAATCCTCGAACAGCGCGGGGTCGGACAGGCGGCTCGAGATATGCTCCCACGCTGCAGTGCAGCTGACCGTCGTGCCGCCCTTGTCGCTGGCTGTGAAGACTGTGCTGAAAGTCGCCGGACCTGCCATCGCGGCGAAGGCCGCGGGAAGATCGGTCGTGGTGCGGAAGAGCTGATCGTCATCGATCCCGTACGCGGGCGACACGCGCGCGACCGGATAGCATTGTCGCACATAATCCTTGATCGTCGCGTCGAGGAAAGTGTCGGTCATGGGGCCGCGTGGACTGACTGCGTTGAGGAACAGGTCGAAGCTGTGACCGCCGGCGCCGAACTCGAGCTTGGCATTGGGATCGATGGTGTTGTCGTCGATCGTCTCGGCGATCGCGCGCTCCATCATGTTGGTGACGCCCGCCACCAGCACGATCAGGTTCGGGACGTCGCCGACCGGCTGATAGGCATTGCGGACGCGGTCATAGATATGGACCGTGCCCGTCGTCGATACCATGCCGATGAACAGGCCGACGCCGACGAGCGTCTGGAAGCCGAAGGCGACGATCCCCATGCCGTTGCCGCGCACGCTCGCCAGCAGCGCGCCGAGCGCGATGCCCGCGACCGCGACGATCAGCACCAGCGTCTCGTAGCGCGGATCGGCGAAGATCATCGACACGAGGCGGAACGCGTCGACCGTCTCGTTGAACCCGTCATAGGTGTGGAAGCTCGTCTCGAGGGCCAGCGCGGGAGCGGGCAGCAATGCGACCAAGGTGGCAACGAGCGCGGAAGGGGAGCGGGCGCGCACGGCGGTCAGCGATTGCGGTTGGCGGCAGCGCCGGCGGCGTCGCGCGCATCGCGGTCGCGCTGGCGGACGAGGCCCGCATAGTTAGCCGATAGGTTCGCCTGGTTCAGCGCGGCCATATAGGATTGGCGCATCTGCGCGCGCTGCCGCAGCACCTCTTCGCGGAGGTCGCGAAGCTGCTCGATACCCTTGGTGAGTATGCGCGTCTGGCAGATGTTCGTATTGCCCGCATCGGCGGCGCCGGCAGCGTTCGTACCGCGCTCGGCGTTCGACAGCGCAAAGTCGATGCTGCGCGTGAGGTCGTTGAGCATCTGGTAGGCGAGAGTGAGGGCGACGAGCTCGTCGGTGTCGCCGATCACCGACTCCTCGACGCCCTCGCGCACGCCCCATTCGAGCATCCGGTAGATCGGCAGCGTCTTCACATTGGCGACGAACTGGCGTTCTTCGGCAGTCAATGCGGCGCGGGTGCGGATCTTGGTCGCGATGGCCTGCATCCGCTCGCGTGCGAGGATCAGCGCGCCGCGGCCCGGCCCGTCTGTCGAACAGTCGGCGCCTGTCGGCGGCACGTTGAGCGCGCGCGACTGAACGCGCCCGGTCAGGAAATCCTCGACGCTCTCGGTATCCTGTCTTGGGCAGGCGGGGATCGCCGAGAAGAGCGGCACCTTGTCGGCCTGATCCCAGCGCATATAGACGTCGCCGACGCGGGCGCGCATGACGCCGGTCCATTCGCCCGCGCCGACGCGCGTTGCTGCATGCGCGAGCAGGGAGCCAGTGCGGAAGATGTCGGTGACCTCGCGCGGGCAGTTGGCGAGCGCGTCGCGAAGATCCTCAGTCGGATTGTTGTTGTTCGCCTCGATCTTCTCGCGGCTCTGCTGATAGCTTTTGGCATAGCCCTGCTTGATGGAGCGGTAACCGGTCATCTCCTCGATGATCCCCGACATATTGTCGTCGCCTTTGGCGATCTGGACCATGCGGTTGGCGAGGCGGCAGTCGTTGACCTGGATCGAGTTCAGATAGTTGGTCGCCGCCTCCATCTTTGAGATGATGTTGCCCATCTTCTCGTCGAGGGTTTCGAGGAGATATTGGAAGGCGACGGCGGGCGCGGCCTGCAGGATGCTTTCCAGCTTCTGGACGAGATACTCGGGATCGAGGAAGGACATGCCGCCGAGGAACATGTCGATCCCGCCGCAGCCGGCGCGCACTTTCGGCAACGTCACGCTCATGAGGTAATCGTTGTGGACGTCGACGCGGCCCGAGAAGCCGCCCGCGGTCACATAGCCGCGCGCCTGATCCTCGAAGCTGCCGGGCGAGGTGTAGGTCACATTGTCGAACCAATGCTCGGCCCAGCTTTGGGCATGAGCCGGCGCGGCCATTCCCATAGCTGATAGCGTAGTGAGCGCAGCGATCATCTGGCGGGATTTTGGCATGACTTGCTCCTTTCAATCCTCTCGGGCCGGGTTCGCCATGATCAGCATGTTATGCAAATTAACCTTGCAAAACTGGAATAGAACTCCATAAATGCAAGGATGATTGATCGCCGTATCTCGACGGAACTGGCGGAAAGGTTGGCCGAAGTGCCAGCTGTTGCGCTCATCGGCCCAAGACAGGTCGGCAAGACCACGCTCGCGGTTGAAATCGGCGAATCCAGACCCTCGATCTACCTCGACCTCGAGTCCGATGCGGATCGCGCCAAGCTGGCGGAACCCGAACTTTATCTTGCCGGACATGCGGACAAGCTGGTCATCCTCGACGAAGTCCATCGTTTGCCGGGACTGTTCCAGATCTTGCGCGGGCTGATCGACGCCGGTCGGCGTAGAGGCCAAAGGACAGGCCGCTTCCTGCTCCTCGGCTCGGCATCGATCGATCTTCTGCGCCAGTCGGGAGAGAGTCTCGCCGGACGTATCAGCTACCTCGAAATGCGTCCGCTCGACGGGCTTGAAGTCGGCGATGATCAAATTGACCGGCTTTGGGTACGCGGCGGATTTCCCGATAGCTTCCTTGCGGCGAGCGATCGGGCAAGCCAGCGATGGCGGCAGGATTTTATCCGCACCTATCTCGAACGCGATATTCCAATGTTCGGTCCCCGCATCGCGGCCGAGACACTCCGCCGTTTCTGGACGATGCTCGCACATCATCAATCCGGCCTTCTCAATGCGGCCGAATTTGCCCGGAGCCTCGGCGTCGACGGCAAGACGGTCGCTGGATATCTCGATCTTCTGGTCGATCTTCTCTTGGTCCGACGTCTCGAGCCGTGGCACAGCAACGCAGGCAAGCGTCTCGTCAAATCGCCGCGCATTTATGTCCGCGACAGCGGACTCGTTCACACACTGCTTGGGCTTTCGTCCTACGAAGATATTCTCGGCCATCCCATCGCGGGGGCAAGTTGGGAAGGTTTCGTCATCGAAACGCTGACCGCCGCTGCCCCGGAGGGGACGAAAGCCAATTTCTATCGGACGGCGGCGGGCGCGGAAATCGATTTGCTGCTGACGCTTCCTGGCGGCGAGCTTTGGGCAATCGAGATTAAGAGGAGCCTGCAACCCAAGCTTGAACGCGGCTTTCATCATGCCTGCGACGATCTCTCGCCCGCGAAGCGATTGCTGATCTATCCCGGCCGCGAGCGCTACCCGCTTGCCGATGGCGTCGAAGTGATGCCGGTTGTGGTCGCCGGTCATGCACTTCTCGCGGAGGTATAGGCGGGCAGTGTTCATGGCTTGGCACTGCGCTGCGATGGCGCTCCCGGACTGTTCCCGACGATCCCCGTAAACTTGGAAAGCGCACGCACGCCGACAGCGGGTTTCACCCCAGTCAGCATCTTGGCGGACAGATAAAGATTGCGCGCGAGGTTCGGACTATGGTCGGTGCCGACCGCGATCGGGATGATACGGTTCGCGTCCTTCACCGGGCGTACCCAGGCTACGGGATGCCCGACCCAGGGGAGGCCGACCCGACCCGAGCGCAGCATCGCTTCGTCGGCGCCGAGCGCCCGAACCCGCCAGCCATAACGGCGTCCGAGGTCTTGGAGCTTCGGCCAGAGGTCGGCGCAGGGGAGGCAGCCCGGCGCCGTGCTCATCTCGACGATGAAGGCGCCGCCCGCGCCGCGCAACTCCTCGGCGAAGTTAGGCGGAAAGGACCGCGTTACCGGAACGCGCGCGAGCCAGACGTTCATCTCGGCCGCGCTCGCAACCGGGTGGATCGCGGCGCGCGCCGCCTGCTCGCGCGAAGGGGACTGCGCGAGCGCCGGCAAGGCGAGGCCGACGCAGAGCAGCGAGAGGAGGGCGCGCGCCTTCATGGCCGAGGTTCGAGGCTCGAGGTGACGAGATCGCCGCCGAGTGCGCGGGGATCGGTCGCAGAGACCGGCCCCGCCGACAGGGCATCGAAGAAGCCGTCCTCTTCGCCCGCGCCGGTCAGGAATTGCTCGGGCCGGATATCGCCGAGCAGCAGCCGCACCGCCTGGTAAGCGGTCTGCGAAAGGTTCGGATAGGATTCGACGCCGCTCGCGATCACCATGCGCTGGGCGCTGCCGCGGCGGATCACCATCGTCGTCGGCGTGATCTCGACCCCGAACCGCGTGGCGAGTTCGGGCCGCTGGTCGATGTCCATCAGCGTGACCTGCCAACCGGTTTCCTCGCGGAAGCGCTCGATGATCGGCCACTGCACGCGGCAGTATCCGCAGCTCGAGCGCGAGAACATCACGAGCGCGAACTGCCCGGCCTGGCCGCGAAGATAGTGCCGCCGGACCTGCTCCTTCTCGGCCCCCATCGTGGCACGCGCGTCCCCGACCATCGGGTTGGCGGACTTGGCGCTGAGTTCGGGGTGATGAAGCATCGCGACCTGGGTGACGCCGGCGAAGGCGCGGGCCTTTCGCCTCGCAAAGTCCTGCAAGCGCCAGAAATCGGCGACGGCATCGATCGTGAGCACGGTCGCGGCATAGTCGCGCTGCGCCTCGATCAGCTTGCGGATCTTCGGCGGCGTTAGGCGCGCAAGCTCTGCCATCGGCGGAATCCGGGGCTTCGCCAGCGCTTCGGGGTCCGCATCGTCATCCTTAGGCGGCGGGGCCTGATACCACCAATAGCCTTGCTTGGGTTCGGGCTGAGCCGTGCGGGAAAGCTGAGCCGCAGCGGGCACCGCAACGCCGACGGCCAGCGCGACGAGCGAGAGCAGGGAAGCGCGCATCACAACAACTTCTCCATCCGCTTGAGCTCGCCGATCGGCACCGGGCCATAATAGCGGCTGTCGAACCCGCTCGGATGGTGCGAGCCGACATAGATGGTGCCGGGCAGAATCTGCCCATTGTCAGGCCGCCAATGCTCGAGCCGCTGGCCGTGCCGTCCGAACGGCTTGCTGATGCCAAGCAGCCTGCCTTCGCAGAAATACCAGCCGTCGAGCGCATTGGGCTCGAAAGTCGAGGGCTTCTCGATCAGGCTGATACGTTCACCCGGAAAGCAGAGCGCGAACTTGGTGACCTCGACCGGCTTCGGCCCCGCGAGCGGATGCGAAAGCGTGAACATGACGAGATCGCCCTTGGCGATCGGCCCCGGCGCGGCGCGCACCGCCCAGGCGTCGATCGACGGCGACATCACCCATGTCACCTGGTTCATCGCCCAGCAGGCGAAAAGGCCCGAGGGAATGACGATCGCGCAGGCCTTCCAGAGCCGCCCCGGGCGCGCGGGCTGCCCGAGCCCTTCGCTGCCGAGCGCGACCGCCGCGCGGCGCGGCAATTCTTTCAGCTTGATGGCGAGCTGCTTACCAGCCTTCCAGGCGTGACTGAGCATCGCGCACTTCCTCCTTTCCGCCGAGACGGGCAATTTCTTCGAGCAGGCCGGAGAGCGCCGCGTCGCCATAAACGACATGGACGGCGCGCGGGCTCTCCTCCTCGCGCTCGCAATAGGGGAGCGCCGGATCGCCCGGGATCATCGCGAGCGCAGGCACGCGGGCGACGCCGTGCTGGCGGAAGACCAGCGGGTCGACGATCACCTGGATGTCGCGCATCACGCAGGCCGGGCCTTCGCAGCCCGGATCGAGCCGCAGCATCTCCGCGGTGAGCTTCGCCATCGGCGCGACCTTGGTCATGCCGCCGGGCATGCCGCGGAACGCTATCACGCCGCGCGCCTTCTCGATCTGCGCGGCATAGGTTCTGAGCGTTGCCGTCGGCATCGACGAGGAGACGAACAGCACGGGCACCCAGCCCTTGGTCGCTTGCGCCGGCCCCGCATCGGCGATGGCCTTCATGTCGGGCGCTTCGAGGCCGAGCGCCTGGCCGAGCCGCTTCGCCATCGCCTCGCGCTCGGCAGCGAAGCGATCCTTGCCGGCCTTGAGCGCGTCGCGCGCACGTGATTCCATTGCCGGAGACTTGGAGTGGCCGCGCAGGGCTTCGAAGGCGCGGCGGCGCTCGGCCTCGGTCGGCTCCGGCAACTCCGATGGACCGTGAACAGGCTCGACTTTTCGCCGCGAGATTGCGCCGCGCAGCCGGTCCATCGCGGCATCGCCTTCGCGCTCGATCTTGCTGCGCGCTGACGGGGGCGGTGGATCGTCGGTCCCAGGGGTGATCTGCGCGGCCGCCGGGAAGATGATCCCTGCGCACCCGGCGAGCGCGATGAGCGCGAGAGGGCGCGGCCTATCGGCCGATGGCCTGCGTATAGGCATCGATACGATCCTTCATGTCGATCTGGATGTCGGCCTGCGCGCGGGCCTCGATCTCGTTGTAATATTCGGACAGGTCCATGCGGCTGAAGTCGAGCGCCTGGAATTCCTCGGGCGTGAACCCCCGGCAGTTCGGCGTCTTCACCGGCCCCCAGCCATCGGCAAAGGACTTGAGTTGCGGACGGCCCTGTTCCTGGATGATGCGGCCGAGCTTGGTGTTGAAGCAGCAATGGCTGCGCGATTTCTGGACGCAGATGCCGAGGATCTTCGACGAGCAGTAGCTGCCGACCTCGACGCACATGCCCGACCCGCGGAGCATGCCGACTTCCATATCTTGGCTGTCGCAGGAGGTGAGCAGGAAATCGATCATCACATTGATCGCGAGGCTGATCGCGATCGAGGTCGGATCGATGCCGACGATGATCGCATTGGCGCCCGCGCTTGCCGCCTGGCTCGCCGTCGCCCCGGCCTGGAAGGCAGCATAAGCGGCCTTGGCGCCGGTGAACACGCCCTTGGCGATCGCGATCTTGGTCTGCGTCGATCCGATCGAAGAACCCATGCCGTCCTTGACGATCTTGCCTTTGTCCGTGCAGCAGCTCTGGAAGCCGGTCTTGAGTCCGGCGGGTCGGCAGCGCAGCGCGCGGCCCGCGAAGATCTCGATATTGCCGAGGCAATTGCCCTCGGCATCGACCGGCCCATCGGCTGGTGCACCGGGATCGTCGATGACGGGTTCGTCCTCGATCGGGTTCGCGGCGGTATCGATGCAGCTATGCGGCGAGCAGGCGGGAACGCCGCCGCTCGCCGGCGTCTCGCAGCCATATTGGGCGCCGAGCGGACACGACCAGCCGCCGCCGGGTTCGGCTGCGCACCAAGTGCGCTCGAGCGGACATTGCCAGCTGCCGTTCGCCGTCCCGGTGCAGCTTGCCGTCTCGCCGGGACCGTCCGCTTCGCTGCTGCCGTCGAGATCGGCGGCGCAGATCTGCTGGGCGTGCGCGGGCGAGGCGGCCAGTGCGCTGCCTATTGCGATCCCCAAGACCAGTAAAAGGATCAACGCCGCGCGGTGCGGCCAGGGAAGATCGCGCCAGCTCATCGTGCGGTGGCCGTGCAAGCGAGATCGGCGCCGGCGAGCCGGACCGTCTGCATCATCACCACCGCTTCGGGGAAATCGTCGAGACAGCCGCACGGACTGACGATGGTTTCGCCGGGACCGGCCGGGCAGACATTATCCGCGCGGCAGACATGGTAGAAAGTGTCGAACCCGGTCGGGTTCGTCTGCCTGGCGCCGACGACGCCATCGGGCGCGGCATCGGCGTTGGCCTTGGGCGCGCGTGTCTTGCAGATCGCCTCGCATGCGGGGACCGAGCCGCGATCGGGAAGCGCGAACGGCCGCGTCGATGACGCCATGCCGCCATCGGCGGTCCGGACGCGGTCGGCGAGCATGGTCTCGGTCGAATGGTCGATGATCCACGCGCCGCGCGTGAGATCAGGCTCGGGCATGGAGCCGGTGTCGACGACGCATTTATAGCTGCGCCCGCGGCGGAAGAAATCGCGGGTGAGCTGGACGGTGCACGACCCGGTGCCGAAGAGACGGGTTTGCGGCAGGGGCCTCAGGCCAGTTCCGATGCCGTTTCGGAAGGTCTGGACGCCGTCGACATTTTCGCTGTCGAGCCGGCACTTCGGATCGCCGCCAGTGCCCGCGCACAGGTCGACGAGCCGCTCGCTGGGCTCGCAGCCGGGCGAGACACGGATCTCGACATCGACGAGCCCCCACTCGGTGGTGAGCGGCGCGCCGCCGCCACCGCCGCGCACACGCGCCGATACGGTCGCCGGACCTGCCCTGAGGTCGGCCGAAAAATCATAGGGCGTATAGTTGCGCGCCGCGCCGCCGTCGGTCCGGCAGTCGCCCGAGGGAAGCCCCGTCGTCAGCCAGGGGCGCGGCCCGGCCGAGCCGACGATGCGGCCGTTGACGCGGCCCTGGACCCAGTCGTCGGCCCCCATCTCGACGATCCGCGCAGAGACGAGCTTCGCGGCGTCGCTGACTTCGAAGTGCGCGGTAAAGATCGGCGGCGACCCACTGCAATCGCCATCGCCGATGACGCGATAGCGGCGGCAGTCCTCGCCGCAGTCGCGAACCGAGTAGATGGAGCCCGATGCCGAGACGATATCGTCATAGGTGAGGGGCTGGAATGAGACTTCGCGTTCGATCGTGCAGGCCCGGACCTGCTCGGCGCGACCTGCGCCCGCGGGCGAGCCGGCGAGTGACTGGAACAGGCTGTTCGACCGCGATGCGGCAAAGGCGTCGCCGTGGATCGCGGTCGGGTTCGCGCGATAGGCCGACTGGGGCAGGGCCGGGTCGGGGCTGCAGGCGGTCGATTGCGCGCCGGCATATTGGATGACGGGGCCGTTCACACGCGCGTCGGCGACGCCGATGCGCGGATCGTGGCTCGACAGCGCGCCGACCGCACCGCCGCCAAGATCTTTCAGCACCGACGGCAGATTGCCCATCACGAGGTTCGCGCCGCAGCTGTCGTTGACGCAATAGCAGCCGGCGAGTGCGGGCATCGGGGCTTCGGTGAGCTTGAGGTCGCCGCTGCTGTCGACGTCCCACTCAAAGCTGCGGCAATCGCTCCAGCTCCCGGGACGGCAGGAGATCACGCCATTGGCGCAGATCCCTGACACCGGCACGGGCAGCGTCGACACGCTGTCGAACTGGCCATCGATATCCTTGTCGCGCGCGATGCGAACGGTGCTGATATTGCCGCCCGCACCGGGCTGGATCAGGATTTCGAGGAAGTTCGCTGTCTTCTGGCACGCGAGGTTGGGCGTGAAGCTCTTGCTCTTGTCGACCGTCGCGACGGGCTGTCCGCCGAGGCCGGGATTGATGTAATTTTCGAGGATGGCCTCGCTGTCGCTGCTCCTGGCGCGCGAGGCTTCGGCCGCGGCGCGCGCGCGATCCTCGACCGTCTGGGCCGCCGCCACGCCGGGGAACATCGCCGACAGGGAAAGCAGAGTGAGGAACCGCGGGTTCATGAGCGGTCCCCGTCTATGGTGCGCGAGCCATGGGCCACGCGAAACAGGTCTCCCGCCCGGAATTCATCGCATCCGGGCGGGAGGAGCCGAAACGCCGCCTGGCCTTCGAAGGTGGTGAGCGCGGCCTTCACCCGCGGACGCAGCGGGATCGGGGCGCGGCTCTCCGCCGCTGGAGGCTCGGCGGCCGCTTCGGCTAAGGGTGGAGCGGCGCCCAAGGAGAGGGGGCAGGGCGCCGCTCCCGCCTCGCGCGCCTGCCGGGAGCCACCAGGGCTGTGGCGGGCAGACCGGGCCGATTCCGGGCTGCGCGCAAGGCGATCACTGGGCGCCGACATCGGCGCCATGTCAGAGTGCGCCGCGGCCGGCGCCGGGTCAGGGCGTCGAAATGCCGGCACAGCAAATCGCTTTCTCGAAGAGCATGAACTGGGCGTTGTCCTTGCCGGGCGCATGCTTGCCCGAGGTCCAGAGCGCGCCCGGGCGGCCGATGTTGACACACTTGCCGCCTTTGACCGGCTCCATGAGCTGGAGCTTGTATCTGGACTTGGTCCAGATCGGCTGCGGCTTGAACGAGCAGCCATCGGCCGAGTGAATGGTGAGTGCGCCCATGCGCCCCATCATGAAGGTGCCGCGCGCGGCGAGCCCCGCCCAGGCCTCGACGCGGTCGCCCATGTGGATGTCGCCGGCGACGGGATAGGTCGAGCCCCAGCTTCCCATGCACCAGAAGAGTGGATCGACGACCTTGCCTGCGGCGGCCGCGGCGCTATCCGCCATGCAGGCGAGCCCCGCGGCGGGGTTGCCGAACAGGATGCCCTCAGGCTGGATGATCGCGCCCAATGTTCCCGACTGCCAGGTCGGGAGAACTTCGGTCATCATCGCGACGTCGAACCCGTCCTCCTCGATGCATGGCAGATCGGTGAACATGTCGAGCATCTTCCAGACCGGCGCCTGATAATAATGCATCTGGGCGAAGAGCTTGGTGGTGTTGGTGCCGTCGGAGATCGACGACTGGCTGCCCTGCAGCTTGCCACCCGTCGGCATGATATCGACGCCGAGTGCCATCATGCAGCCGGGCTCGGTCACGACGTCGACCATGCGGTTGGGCGTCCAGAAGCTCACCTTCACGCCGAACCAGAAGCTCGCGCCGTTGCGGCAGGCGCATAAGGGCTTGGAGGCCGATTGCGCGTCGAGCGCCTTGTCGAGCTTGTCGTAGCTTCCAACGCGAACGCCGCCGATCGTGATGGGGAAGATGCAGTTCCAGCGCACCTTGGTGATCGGGTTGAAGATCGTGTCCGAGGGGCATTTGGAGGCGTGGGCGGGCATTGCGGGCAACGCGATCCCGACGAGGAGCGTGGCTGCAAGCGCTCCGAGCTTAAGCCGTCTCGCCCGGGTCGTGCCCACGCCGCGTGTCTCGGCGCCGGACGGCGTGTCGAGATGGACGGGGCGAGCGAGCATAGGATCTCCGTTGCGCCGCTCGGGGACGCCTGAAGGTTAGCGAATATTGGAAAGGCGGCGGTCGATGCTGCGATCTGCCCGCATCTCAGCCCTGTCCGAAAACAGGAATGCCGAGGTGATCGCTGCTGAACAACGGGTGGGGCGCAAACGTGCCGACGAGAGGCGCTGCCGTTCCGCATTTGCCTGCGAAAGGTTCAGGAAGCTGTCGAATTATCCGGATTTATTGCGAAGCGACGACCCAGCCGAACTTGCATCCAGCCGCGATCGCCCAAGGCGCTTTGATCATCGGCCTGCTCGAATGTCATTTCGCCCCGGTTTGTATTCTATGAATCTGGTTTGCCGGCGCAGGAATATCTTGTTCTGGCGGCCGTCGTCGCAATAGGTGGAAAGGACATGACCTTGCCGGCGACTCACAAGACTTCCCGCGTCATCCTCGCAAAGCCGCGCGCGATATTCCGCACGCTGCTCGACCCCGAGACGATTCCGGCATGGCGGCTGCCGGGCGGTGTGACGGCGCGGATCGAACATTTCGACTCTCGCCCGGGCGGGGCTTACCGCATCGCATTTCAGCAATCGCGGGAGGGGCCAGAGGAGAGCGAATCGAGCAAGGTTGCCGGTGTCGTCGACGGCAGGTTCGCGGAAATTCTTCCCGACGAGCGGATCGTCGAGAGCGTCCGCTTCGACATCGCAAACCCTCCCTCGCAGGGAGAATTGTCGATCACGACCATACTCGAGCAAGTCAAAGACGGGACAAAGGTTACGATAGCGGCGGCGGATGTTCCGTCCGGGATCAGCGAAGGCGATTGTCGCGCCGGGATGGATATGATGCTCAAGAAGCTCGCCAACTTCGTCGAATAACGATCAAAAAAATGACACCCACCCGGCCGAAGCCGAATGGGTGTCAAGATGAAGATCCCTGTCCTCGTTGCCGAGGGAGAGCTCTCCTGGGTCGCAGTGCCGGGTTATGCGCTCTGTTCGATTCGGGATTGGATGAAAGCGCCAAAAGGCCAGGACGCGAAAGATTGTTCCGCTCTGGGCAGCGAGCAATGGCCAATCGTTGCGAAGGGCGCGCGGTCTATTTAATCGGACGTCGACGTTCGATCTCGAACTCCTGCAGTTCGAGCTTCTGCCCAACCTGCTCCACGATGACGGGCGCGACGGTCAGTCCGAGCCGATCCCTGATACGCTCTTCGAGGATGAAAAGCGGTCGTCCCACCTTCTCACCGAGCGCGATCGGATCGGTCGATGCTGTCTCTCCCCCGGCCAGCAATATCCAGTCGATCGGACGGGCTTGCATGATCGCCCAGCCAATATCACGCGGATGCACGACCACGAGCCGCTGCGGCAACGATACATAGGCAAGGGGATTGAAGGTGTAGCCCTTCTGGTAGAGCAGCTTGCCATCGGGCAAGCGAATTTCGAAATCGAGCGTATGAAAGGGGATGACGGTGCGCCGCCGATCCACCGCCGCGACGCCGAGGGCCGCGGATTTCATAGCGCTCCAGCCTTCTCGTGGCCCGAACCGCTCGGCGATACTCGGCGGCTGCCGCGCCGCGCGCGCCTCAATCTCGGCGAGGGCGTCGGGCTCGGCAATCGGCCAGGTCCGGCCAATGATCGACGTCTGACCATGCGCTGACGCGCCTATGAAGACGGCGGCGGCGACAAGCCCTATCGACATCCCGAACTGCAAGGCCGCGAGCCGGATACGCTGGGCGTCATGGTCCACCGCGATTTCTCCACCTGTCCTTCGGATCGACCGCGCTTTCGCCGATGACCGCGCCGATGAAGCAGCCTAGGGTCAGCAGACCGAGGAGGATGATCAGCGACCTCGGGGATGGGATGTCCGTGGGGGCAGCGAGCAGGATTGCAGCCTGCACCACGCCGAACAGCAGCCCCGAGACCACGAGCCGGATGACGCCCGGCGAGGGCGCGTTGGAGAAGATGCCGTTCACCGGCGCCGCCCGCGCCACCGGATCATCACTCCGCTCGCGACGCTCGAAAGCCAGATCAGCAGCATCCCGCTCGCAAAGCAGGCGATGCCGACGGTCACCGACGCCTGGACAACGATGTTCGTTGGCTGATCGATGAGTAAGCCCGCGATCAATACCAGGCCCGACATCATAACGGTCTCGATCGCAACGAGACGAAAGCGCCAATAGAATGCCCGGCGTTCGGCTTCCGCCGCGACAGCTGCCTCGAAGCGTGTGCGGTCGCCCGGTAGCATCACGTCCAGATCCAACTTGAGTTGATGGGCGTGGCCCGTTCTCCGCCTCATGTCATGCGCCCCAGCTCGGGCGCAGGCGAAGACCGTTCGCCAAGAATCTCCCTCGGATCGACGCCGGCGAGTTCGCACACGGCTTCGAGCGGCGAACGGCCCGCGCGCATCAGTGCCTCGAACGCTGCGACCTCGCCGGGGGCGCTGGTGTTGATCCAGTAACTGAACGGATCGACGACGAGGCGCGCAATGCCGAGTCCGAGCGGACTGTCGATGAAGACCTCGCTGTAATTGGGCTTGTTGTTGCGGACGGACTTCAGGAGTTCGAGGACGAACCCCGAATAATCGAGGATCTTGTTTTCAACCGCGCGGTCATAAGTCGATCCCTGAAGTAGGAAGCGCGTCGCCGCATTTTCGAGGATGACCTGTCCCGTGCCGCCGAACAGGGTAAGGTCGTTCATCGACTGAAGGACGATGCCGAAGCTGCCCTGGTATTTGCGTGCCCGGCGATAGCCTTGAGCGAACGCTTCGGCCAGCCGCGACAGGTCCTGCCCGTCGCTCTTGGTCATGAACTGCGCGGCTTCGTCGCAAAGCACGAAGCGCGGACGGTCACGCGCGGACAGGTAAAGCTCCTGCGTGACTGCGTTCACGACGACCATGACGATGACGTTGAACAGATCGGGCATGGCCTTCAGCCGTTCAAGTTCGAGCACGACAAATTCGTCGGCGGAGATGTCGAAGGTCGATGGCCCGTTGAAGAAATGCCCATAGGCCCCGTCCGACCCGAAATCGCGCAAGTTGAACGCGAGTTCGCGGGCGACCGGCTTCAGATGGTCGACGCGGTCGAGATCGGCCGCGGCAAATTGCGGATAGGCGCCGAGCCAGACGCGGACCGAGTCGATGCCCTCGTCGGCATGGCCCTCGTCGATCGTCCACTGGACGGCTGACTTGATCAGGTTCCATTCCGAGGTCGAGACGCCTTTGCGCGTCGCGGCGTTCGCCATCTCGGCGACGATCGCGACCGCCATAGCGATCGCCGACTGTTTATCCTCGCCGTCGAGCGCGAGCCCGAGGTCGAAGGGATTGAGGACGAGCCGCTCTTCGCCGATGTCGATATAGCGGCCCGAGCAAAGCGTGCAGAGTTTGCGATAGCTGCCGCCGATGTCGATGATGCGGATGAGCGCGTTCTGCGCAAAATATTGGCGGCAAAGATCATTGAGCAGGAAGCTCTTGCCGGCGCCGCTCTCGGCGGCGACGATGAAATTATAATTGTTGATGCGCGGATCGAAGAGATCGAGCGTGATCAACTGCCCCTTGCGCCCGGTGTAGAGGAGTGCGGGGCGACCGCCGCCACGGAAATCGGTCTGGATCGGCGCCATCAGCGCGGTCGCCTTCACCGGCATCTTGAAATCGCGCTCGAGCATCTTGAGCGTGCGGCGTTCGGGATAGAGGCCGAACGGTAAGCTCGCGGTGAGCAGGATCGGGTTGAGGTAGGATTCTTCCTGCACCATCCATGGCAGCGGCTCGCTTTCCCATAGGCGCTTCGCGCGCGCGGCCATTTCGCGCGCCTGGTGGCGGTCGCGGCCGAACACCCAGACGCAGGGCATCACCGAGACGAAGCGGCTGTTGCCGGCCTCATCGAGCACCCAGCCGATTTCCTCGATCTGCTTGCCGACCTCGACCGCGAAGCTGCCTGCGGCTTTCTGCGCAGAGAGGATCTGCGCGCGCTTGTGAATCTCGAACTGCGAATGGTCGAAGAGGATGTTGAGGCAATAGAGAAAGGGACCGCCGATCTGGTCGCTGTCCTCGGCGCTTCCGCGCATCCCGCCCGTCAGGCGGTTAGCGCGCTCCGCGGTAACGCGCCGCGCCGGCGCCTTTGGTGTCAGGCAGCGCGCGACCTGATTGCCGAGAAAGACTTCGGGGCCATCGAATGCGAGATCGGGGCCGGCATCGACGATCTGCTTGCGGATCGGCGGCGCGGCGCGGCCGGCTGAGGATGCTGCATAGACGCCGGGCGCAGCATCGAACACGCCATTGAAGATGCGCCGGTAGAACGCAACCATCTCTTCCGGCGCGAGACGACGGATGCCGAGTTTGGCGAGCTGCTCTTCGATCTGGCGGCGAAGGTCGCTGTGCATCGGTGTGCGCGTCTTGACCGCTAGGAAGGTCCGGAAATCGCGCACCGGGATGCCATGAAGCGCGGCGAGACCATTTCGACCTTCGTTGAGATAGGCATGCGTCCGCCGCGCCGACGCCTGGATCAACGGGTCAAGCCGCGTCTTGAGATCGAGATATTGGTCGAGCGCGGGCGCGATTAGCGGGTCGGCGAAGCTGATCAGCTGCACGACGCTATTCTCGGGAAACTGGATATTGAGCAGGCCGAGCAGCGCCTGGTGAACATGCGCGAACATATAGGCCGCGGGTGTCAGCTCCCAGGCATAACCCCAACCGTCGTCGATGCAGAGGAACGCCCCTTCTTCCTCGACCCATGCGACGAGCGGCACGAAGTCGGAATAGCGGTCGCGGGCAACCGCGCGGTGCAGAGCGGCGAAGGTCAGTCCGCCGCCAGTTCCGGTTCCGGGCGCTTTCACGGTCGCGGGTCCGTGGCGGAGGGCGCGATCGATGTCAGACCGGGTCCCGGTGCCTCACGGATCTGTTCGAGCACAGGCGCGCGCGCAGCGGCCGAGACAGGCGGTACCAGAAATCCACCGACCACCCAGGAAGGGGTTTCGAGGACCGAGTAGACGAAGCGCGGCATGTAGAGCCGGTCAGGCCGGTTTCGGTCGGCATAGGGGAGGATCAGTGTCCGAACCGCCTGGGCTGGCCGTAGCATCGGCGTATCGGGCGCATCGATGAGGCCCTGGAGCTCGCGGTAAACGCTATCGCGATAACCCGCATAAGCCCCAGCATCATTGCGATCGCGGCGCGGGGCGCGGCTGTCTTTTCCCTTCAGCAGCGCCTTGTCGCGCGTCACCGCCGGGTCGGAGCGCGATGTTCGGCCAGCGGCTGCATCTTCATAGGCTCTCTCGGGATGGATACATTGGCCATGATCGTCATTCTTGCAGCTGAATGTCTCGCTGTAGGGAGACATGGCGGAACCCAGCACCGCACAGCCCGCCAGGGGTATTAGAAGGGAAACTGTGATCCCGCTGCGGAGCAGGCGATGGCGGTTCGTCAAATCAAACATAGACAATCCTTTGAGATCGAGGCGGTGCATTAGAACTTGCTTCCGGCGGTCGGTTTGATTTCGAGCGTGACGCCTTCCTGGATGACGACCACGACGTCCTTCGCGGCGCCGACTTCGACAATGGGGCCGGCCTGGCGCGCGAGATCGAGGTAGAAATCCGTCAGCTTGTCGGAGGATTTAGAGAGCCCGCCTGCGATCCCGGCCTTGGCGGCGTCGCCCGCATCGAGCGACCGCACCGAGCCAAGCGCCGAGGTCGAGACCTCGCCGACGGTATTCTCGACCGTCTGGCTGATACCGCTGATCGTACCGGCGATGAAGGCGCGCGCAAGGCTCGCACCGGCGCGCGTGACCACCTTGCCGCTCAGACCCTTTTTGCCGTCGGTATCGACAAAGAAGCCCTTGATGGGCTGGTCGACCACCGAGCGTTCGTCGAAATCAACGCATGACAGCGACACGAGCTGGACCTCGACACGTTCCTTGGCGAGACTGCCGGTCGCATTGCCGATGACGAAGCAGCCCGAGAGGTTGGCTTTAACGTCATTGGGCAGCACCGCCGGCGCCTGGACGCGGGCAATCAGTGGCTCGGGGTTCGAGGTCGCATCGCGGCTTGCGAGCGCGTCGATCCCGGTCAGCAGCCGCGCCTTCATGAAACCAGGCGGCAAATAGATCGTCCGGGACTTTTTTTTAGCGCCTCCGGGTGCGGCCTTCCCGTCGGCAGAGGCAACAGCACCGGGCGCCGACACCGCCGCACCGATCGCGCCGACGGTTTTTTCGACGGGAGGTGCGGGCGGGGCAGGGGGCGCGGCGGGCGGCATCGGCGGCGCCGGGATCTCGCCCGCCAGGGCTTCAGCCTCGCCGGGCGCCGGCGGGTAATCGGGTATGGCGCCGGGCAGCGCGGGTGGCAGCCCCGGATCGCCATCCGGAGACGATGCGGGTTTGCTGCCGGGGATGACCTTGCCTTCCTCGATCGCCGCGACGCGCTCTCCGAGCAGCGACTGGCCTTCGAGGATCTTCTGGAGGTCGCCGCGAAGCTTCACCTCGAGGCTGTCACCGCGGAGCCCCGCACCCATGTCGAGCTTGGTCGCCGCGGGCGCTTCGGGCTTGCTGTCGTCGCCGCCCGTGCTTGCGGTGTAGAGGCCGGTTCCGAGCAGCGCGACGACGCCAGCGACGCCGAGTTGCTTGGCGCGCAGCTTCTGCTTCGAACTCATCCGCGCCCAGCGCTCCTTGAGCGCGAGCAGGGCAGGGCCACGCTCGGGTCGCGAGAACTCGGGCGGCAACGGCTGGCCGATCTCGCCGAGATCGAGCGCCTCCTGTTCACCGCCGGCGGTCATTGTCCGTCTCCGCGCCGGATGACGATCAGCCGGGCGCTCTCGCCCGCCTTGAGGGTGAGGCGATCGAGCGTCACGGCGAAGATATCGACGCCGAGGGCACGGTCGAGAAACTGCCGTTCCTCCAGGATCGCATCGCTGTCGCTGGTGAGGCGATATTCGGAAGCCGAGAGGCCCGATCCTTCGATCTCGAGCCTGCGGCGCTCGGAGAGTGTCGCCGACGGGATAGCTTGGACCGTGATCAGGCCCGATCGCGGCGCGATCTCGGTGAAACTCGCCGGCACGCGATCCTGCAGCATCGCGAGGCTGATTGAGATCGCTCGCTCTTCCTCGACCAGCGGGCCGAGAAGGTCTTCGTTGGCCTGCGCGCGCTGCGGACGACCCGGAGCGAGGGTCACGGTCTGGGCCGGGATATCCGACGGTTCGGCGTAAAGCGGATAGATTGCCCCGTTGCACGAAATGAAGAACTCACTCGGCGTCGTCACATAGGTGCGGGTAACTGCTCCCATGTCGTCGATCTCCTTGACGAGGAACTTCACCCAGGCGTCCGATCCTGCGCGCTCGACGGCGATCGCCTTCTCGGCCGAGAACTTCACATCCTCGATCTCGCCGCCGACACAGACGATATGATTGACGTCGCGGTTCGACAGCCGGATCGTGCTGACCTGGTCGGGAAGCGCGGTGATCGGCTGCGCGAATGCGAAAGTCGGCAGCAGCGACGCGGCGCAAATGAGCGCCGCGCCCGCCCTAGCGAGCCTGGGCATCAAAACTCTCCTCGGTGAGCGAGACCAGCCAGAAACGGCCATTCTCGACGGCGTAGCGGATACGCAGATTGCCGCGGAACTTGCGGATGACGCCGCCGATGACCCGCACCTTCTCGACCGGCACGAGAATATCGCGGTCGGTCCATTGCACGGGCTGGTCGGGACGGATGTAGGTCGCTATCGACAATGTCGGATTGTCGGCCAGTTCGTCGAGAATACTATTCAGGCTGTCGCGCATGCTGTTGTAGGCCGACGGGTGGACGATTGAGAGCAGTTCCTGGAACTGCCGGTCGGCCGAATAGGCCGAATAGGTTCCCGCGAGCGCGACGATGTTGCGCGTGATCGTGCGGATATAGGCGGCCGATGGTTTCGAGCCCGTCACATAAAGATCGCCACCGGCGCCGAACGGCACGACGAGCGTACGCTGCTTCTGGTCGGAACTGTAAATGACGGCCCCGAGCACGGCGGTGATACCGAACAGCCCGACGATCGCGAACTTGAGCAGCCTATTCTCTTCGAACAGGTTCGACGATCCCTGGACATAGCGGTGGATGCCGAAGCTCGCCGGCTTGCCGACCAGCGGATCGACGGGAGCGGCTTTGCGGGAACGGGAGAACATGGGCGCCCTCATTCGTAGAAGCGGGTCTGGGTCGGACCCGGATAATGGCGGAAGCGCAGCATTCCCCAGCGCCACGCGAGATGGGCGAGGAAGCCGCGCGGCTGCGCGCGCTTCCACGGCAGGAAAAGGAGAAGGGCCGCAATGAACGCCCAGCCGACCAGTCCGCCGACGATGACGGCGACGAAGATGGTCGTAACCACCAGCACGAACTCGTCCGATCCGAACCAGAGGATCTGGACCGGCTTGTGCAGATACTGGGGCAGGCGTTCGTCCATCGACCCTTCTCCTCCTGCTTCACAACCCCACGTCCGCAGGCGCTAGCCACGGGGCTTTTTCCGGGAGCCATCCTCCCGATGACCGGATCGCGAGCAAACGGAGGAACCGGGCCGCCTGTCCGCGATCCGATGCCGTCAGATCACCATGCCGAAGGTCTGGAGGATCGAATCCGCCTTGATGAGGCAGACTGCTGCCACGATCGTCGGGATGCCGATCATGATGTTCGAGAACAGCCGCGACACGCCGAACAGGAAGGCGGCGACGCCGCCCACGAAGCCGAGCGGTCCCTTGACCCCCTGGTTCACGACGATGTCATAGATGTCGTAACCGAGGTCGCCAGCGACCGGCGCGGTAAACGCGTGTGCGCTCGCCGCGATGATCGACAGCAGCAGCACCGGGATGCCGATGTTGGCGACCGAGAGCGCATTGTTGCGGAGATGTTTGACCATATTGCTCACTTTCTCAAAAGTCGGGCTGTCCGCTGACCTGCCTGCCGGCATCGACGAGTATCGCTGTCGGCCGACGGCTGCGCTGGACGGCCCGTCGGGGACGCCGCCGCCGGCATTCCGGTGCGCCCGGGCGGAGAGCCAAGATGCTCCCCGCGTGCGGGCGTCCGCCATGAAGGGAAGGGCGTCAGCGAGGCGCATGGACTGCCTTCGCTGACGAGAGGAACGCCTCGATTTCGGCTTGCTGGAAGCCGGAGATCAACTTGCCGCCGGCGATCAACGTCGGCGTGCCGGTGATGCCGGCGGAGCCAACAATCCGCGCGTGGGCTTCGACCTTCGCACGGCCTTCCGGGCATGTTCGCAGCACCGCGGGCGCGGCGCCGACATAGACAGCCTTGAAAGCAGCCTCCTTGTCGGTCGAGCAGAGGATATGTTCGGCCTTGGCTGCTGCCTCGGGATGGATGCCGCTGACAAAGAAGACCAGGCGGCGGACCGGCTTGCCTTCCGCAGCCTTGGCAGCCCAATAGCGATCAAGCGCGCGGCAATAGGGGCAATCGGGGTCGGTGAACTCGATGACCATCGGCGCCCCTTCGGGACCGATCGCAAACGCGAGGCGTGTATCGATCGCCTTCAGTCTCTTCGCGGTTCCGGCTTCCTGCGCAAGTGCAGTCAGGTTGACGCCATTCTTGTCGAAGATTGACGCGAACAGGAGGTGCTCGCTCTCGGGCGCGTAATAGACGATGCGGCCACCAGCGCTCGCTTGGAAGATTGGGCCTTTCACGGGCGCCGGTCCGAAATCCTCGAACTGGAGATTGGTGAAGCTCTGCCGGAGCTGTTGTTCTGCGTCGGCAGCAGCTTTGGCCAGCGTCATGCCCTCGCTCATATCCTGCGCCTTGGCTGCAGGGCTGACGCTAAGCAGCGCCGCAGTAAGCGAAGTGCGCGCAGCGGAAATGAGGCGCGAAGACCACTTGTCGGAAAAATCGCTTGGCATGGGTCCTCCCTCAGCGCGGTGTGCGCCATTCGCCATCAATCGGAGCGGCGACCCGTCATGAGACCATCATGGCGCCGTGACCGCTGTAGGTGTGGGGAGTGGATCGCGGTTACGGCGCGGCGGGACAAGGCAGGGGGCACCGTGGTGCCCATAGCAGGCAGGAGAGTGCAAAACGGGTCCGCCGCTGAGCGCGCCCATTTCTAAGCGGAGCGGGATCCGGGCGATCCCAATCTGGCGACAAGCTGAACGAAACTTTCGGTCTGCAAGCAGTTCCCGTTGCCCGGCTCACGATGGCCGGTCAGCATTGCACCCGCCGATCGCACTCAATGCATGGCCATTTCGGGCAGGAATTATGATGACAATCGTAACCACCAGTCACGATGCGTTGCTGGCGCAGCTGAAGGAATCTTCAGGTCGACGGATTGAGGGAGAACGACGACGTCAATTCCTCTCGCAACGACAGTTCTCAGTGCGGGTTCGTATAAGCATTCGGTGGCTGCGCGAAATTGAGAGTGGCAATCCTGCCGTGAAGTTGGACGATCACTTACGCTGCGGGGCTGCGCTTGGACTGGCGCCAAGCCACATTTTCATCCCGCTGCTTTTTCACGCGCACGGCATGCCTTTGTCGGTTGATCCGTCACATCACAATCAGGCCGATCTCGAATATCGCTGTATCCGTCTGATCGCGCGGCACATACAGGGAAGGCGAACAACATCTTGACAGAACTAAATTGCCCACGGGTTGCTTTAGTTTGACGGTGCACCCTCGAAGGACTGCAGGGCCGCCGTGTCGATGTTCTGTAAGCTCAGAGGATCGATGTGACTGCCCCGGAAAGAGCCCCGGATAGGCGAAGCAAACGTCAAAGCATTGATGCGATCATCATCGACCGCGTGCCATAGGAGATTGATCAATGTTGCGCATCGTCAGTGCCGGTCGCGCCGCGATAGCTGGTCCCACGATGGCCGCGCCAGCGACGGGGCGTCCAGCAAGCAGATTAAGTATCGCTTTCCTGTCAGCAACGACGTGCCGAGCGGCACAATGACCGTCGAAGCTTCGCGTGGCGACAATGGTCAGTTCATCACGGTTGAGGACTTCGCCCGGATCGCAAAATTGTCGCGGCGAACTATTGACCGTTATAGGCGCGACCGTCCCACCAATTTTCCTCGCGAATATGACGTGAGCCGGGGGCGGGTGCCGCGGCCGCGGTTCAAGCTGGCAGATGTCCTTGCGTGGATGGAGACGCGGGCTCTCTGGTAGTCGCAACGATTGAGGTGAGGTGATCGAGTAAGGCAGTTTGCCGACGCCCTGCGAACCACGGAGTTCTGAGGTTTTCGTGTCTGCGTGTTCGTCCGGCACGCGGATTCATCATCCAGTCATCCTGTAAGCGGAATAATTCGAAAGTCCGGTTGTGGTGCGGATAATCACCGGAGGCTGCAGCCCGTCGAAATTACGATCATTCATGCGATCCAGTCCTTGCGCACGGATATGGCGGCTGAGGAACTATTGGCAGCTCGACGCAGTTCCTCGGCCAGATCGAGGCACCGCCCGTCGATCTCTTCCTGAGGCACCGGCAGGCCGATCAGCGACGCAAGCGTTCGCATGATGTCCGCCGTTTCGACGGCCAATGGTTGCTCGAAACTGGTCACTCCCTTCCACCACAAGATGATCAATACACGGCGGTCGTAATCCCATGGGTTGCCATGTGTCGCGACATAGTCCGATTCGTTGTCTTGCTCATCGTAGACCCTTCCTCTCAGGAGTTAGGGCCTTCGGCAATCGCGGGGCGGATCACCTCACTCCAAATTGTCAAATGGTCCCCCAACGCTGGGCCTGTCGCGCCGCGGGGATCATGACGTGACGGATGATCCGGTCCTGCTTGCCGATGTTCGATACCGCCGCGGGCTTTTCGAGCGGGAAGGGAAGGGCGGCGAGGTCGCCGCCTGCCAGGCCCTCAGCGAACAATTTGCCCATCAAGGGGGCCATGACATTGCCCCAGGCGTTGAAATACATCAGGCCGTAGAGGCCGGGCTGGACCTCGAAGACCCCGGGAAACTCACGGTCGCGCAGCGCGACGCGGCCGGTCCAGTAGGTTTCGAGCTCGATCGGCATCCCGCGCGTCTCAGGCCATATGTCGTGCACCCACGCCATCTGGTTCTCGAAGTGCCACTGCGCGTCTTCGGCGCCGTAGATTTTCGGAATCGACGACAAGACCATCCGGCCATGTTCGTCGATCACCAGCGGATTGAGGTCGATCGGCACCTGCGCCAGCGTCTGCCCGCCCGGCATGATCGCGCGGCGCGCTTCGGCGGGCAGGGGTTTCGTCGTCAGCGCATAGGCGGTGAGCGGGTAGAAGCCCTTGGTGAAGGCGGGAACGACCGCCGTCGCATAGGCATTGGTACAGAAGACCACCTTGCTCGCGGTGACACTGCTGGTCGCCGTTCGCACCCGCCAGCGCCCACCGGCGCCGTCGATGTCGATCGCGGGGCTTTGACCGAAGATCCGTGCGCCGGCGTTCGCCGCGGCGGCCGCGATCCCGTTGGTCATACGATAGGGATTGACCCGCCCGCCGTCGAGATAGACGAGCGCATGACTCCAATGCGCGCTGCCGGTCGCTTGGCGGAGCGCGTCGCCGCCGATCTCGGCGACGCGCAGCATTCCGCGCTCTTCCATCCATGCCGTCTGGGCGCGAAAGGAGGCGATGTCCTCGGCACTCGTTCCCGCATTGATATAGCCCGACCGGACCGCGTCGGCGGCAAAGCCGTGCTTCGCCTGGAGGTCGAACGGCAGGGTATGGTGTTCGGCGAAGGCGTCGAGGAAGCGGCGGCCCCGGTCGGGGAAGCCGTCGAACACCGACGGGTCGCGCAACGTCGGCAGAACATGGCCGGCATTGCGGCCCGACGCGCCCCAGCCGGGCTGGCGCGCCTCGATCACCGCGACCGATACCCCCGCTTCGGCGAGGTGGAGCGCTAGCGACGAGCCGGCAAGCCCCGCGCCCACAACGAGCACGTCGGCGGTGATGTCCGCCGCCAACGCCGGATAGGGCGGCTTGATCCCTTCGGGCATGGTCCATCCGCTGAGTTCGACCGGAACCAGCCCGCGGTCGAACAGCGCCGCTTTGTCGCGCGCCGCGCTATCGCCCTCGACGAGCGAAGGCGCGCCATACCACCAATGCGCGCCGGTCCCGCCGATGGCGGCCATCCCGGCTCCGGCCAGGAGCAATTTTCGACGCGATAGTGCCATCCTTGCCGTCCTCTTGCCTGGCTTCAGTCATTCGACCCAGGTTCGTGCCGCAGCGACTTTTCCGCCATCGTGCAATTTCCGAAAAAAAGGGCCGGGATCGCTCCCGGCCCCCCAATTTACGTCCTTGGTGATAATCAGTATTTGAAGCCGAAGGTGGCGCCGAAGGTGCGCGGGTCGCCGAAATAACCGCCGGCATAACCGAGCGGACCGAAATCGATGCCGCGTACCAGATCGTGCGAATTGGTCAGATTCTTGCCCCACAGCATGAAGCGCGCCTCGCCGCCCGCGAGCGGGATGCGGTCGAGCACGATCTGGGCGTCGACGAGGTCGCGGTCGTCGCCCTTGATTGCGTCGTTGAACGGCGACGAGATGCTGTTGTTAAAGCTGTAGCGGCCGTCCTCATGCGTATAGCCGACGCGGAAGCGCAGTTCGGCGTCGCCCCAGTTCAGCGGGAAGCTGGCATTCGCCGCGACGTTGGCGGTGAAGGGTGAGGTGTAGCCGGGGTGCGCGGCCGAGGCGATGTTGACGATCGGGTTCGCAGGGTTCACCGGCTGCCCGGCCAGCAGCCGCTTGTATTTCACATCGACATAGCCGACCGACCCGTCGAGCGAGAAATTGTCGGTAAGCCGCGCGTTGAAGTCGGCCTCGATCCCGTAATATTTGACCTTGCCGGCGTTGATGATCCGCGACTGGAAGGTGCCCGCGCCGGTCAGCACCGGAACGATGACGGCAAGATCGTCGTAGATGTTGTGATAGGCGGCGATGTTCAGGCGAAGGTGCCGGTCGAACAGTTCCGATTTCACGCCGGCTTCATAAGAGGTCACGGTTTCGGAATTGAAGTTGGGGATGGTCGTGGTTCCCGGAAGCGTCGGGTCCGACGCATTGAAACCGCCCGAACGATAGCCCGTCGCCGCGCGCGCATAGACGCTGACTTCGGGGTTAAATTCGTAGCGACCCATCAGGTTCCAGGTGAATTTGCTGAACGACGCTTTGCCGCGCTCGATAATAGCAACCGGGGCAACACCGTTCTGCGATCGCGTCATCCCCTTATGATCCCAGGTGTAGCGACCGCCGGCGGTCAGGCTGAGCCCGCTGTCGCGCCCGCCCGGATAGAAAGTCGCCTGGCTGTAGATCGCCGTCGATTCGGCTTCGGCTGTATAGACGAGCTTTGCGGGCGTTACGACGAGACGGTAGCGCGCGGGATTCGCAGCGGCGAACGACGGACCGAGCGCGCCGAAATTGGCGAGGAAGATATTGTTGGTGTCGAGTACGAAGCCGCTGGTCTGCGGATTGTCCTCCGACCCCTTTTCCCAGAAATAGAAGCCGCCAACGATCCAGTCGAGATTGTCGGTGTCGCCCGAAATTTCGACTTCGGTGCTGAACTGATCGTGCTTGCGGACGTTGGTCGTCTCGAACAGGTCGGCGGTCGTCGTCGGGACGGGGGCCGCCGCGATGAAGGGACGCGCCGCGGCCGGGATCGACGGGATGAACTGGAGCAGGCCGACGGGCATCCCGTTGAACAGCGAGGCGTTCGAAAAAGCGGCGCCGCGGATCGTCCCGATGCCGTCGAGGTCGCTGCCATTGTCGTTGCTGTTCCAGCTGCGATAGCCGGCGGTTGCCTTGACCCGGAAATCGCCGAAATCATTGGCGACCTGGAAATTATGACCCCAGTTCTTGTCGGTGTTGCCGCCGTCGCTATTGAGGCAGATCGTGTCGCGATAGCTGCGCGACGGCGTGCCGAGCGCGGCGCATTGCGGCTCGAGGAAGGTTGCGCCCGCCAGATATTGGGCGACGGGTGCCTGCTGCGTTTGCACGACCTGCTGGCCGTCGATCGTCACGGGTGGGCGGACCGCGCCGTTCGCGACATTGGTCAGCTGGAAGGCATAGGCGCGGCCGCTGACCTTTGCCCAGTCGAAGATGTATTGGAAATAGCCGGTGCCGCCGATGTCGGCGCGAAATGCGGCGCGGAAAGCGTCCGATTTGCGTGCGCCGGGATCCAGCGAATCCTTGGGCTGAAGGATGTTATCGACGAAGCCGTCGCGTTCGCGGTGCGAATAGGAAAAGGTCGAGCGCAGCCCGCCGAAGAGTTCGCCCGTGTCGATCGACGCCTTGGCGTTCCAGGCGTTATAATTGCCGTAACCGATTTCGCCGCGGAAACCAAAGTCCTTGTCGGGTTCGCGCGAGACGAAGCTGATCGCGCCGCCGGTGGTGTTGCGGCCGAATAGCGTGCCCTGCGGCCCGCGCAGCACTTCGACACGGGCAAGGTCGGCGACGTCAAGACCGCTGGCGCCCGAACGCGCGATATAGACGCCATCGATATAGACGCCATTCGCTGTGTCGAGCCCGAAGGTCTCGGTCGCCGGGGTGCTGATCCCGCGCATCGAGATCACCGCCGCGCTGTTGCTGGTCGTGCCCTGCGTGATCGTCAGGTTCGGCGCGAGGCCGCTGAGGTCGCGCGAATCCTTGACCTGGAGCTGGTCGAGCTTTTCCTCGCCGATCGCGCTGATCGCCAGCGGCACGTCCTGGAGATTCTGTTCGCGCTTTTGCGCGGTGACGACGATTTCGTCGAGACCGGACGACGCTGCGGCGCCCGCGTCCGGGGTGCTGCTGGTTTGGGCCTGGGCGGCCGCCGACAGCGACAGCAGGCTGACACTGGCGGCAAGGCCGACGGCGGCGTTGTTGAAGCGGAAATTCATATCATCCCTCCCTGCGTTGGTCGCTCATGCGAATGGCAACCCTGCGTGTATTGGGTCAAAATTCGTATAAAATGTCAACAAGAATTACGCAAATCGACAAGAATTGAGAAATTCAGCCTGTGAATGCGGCACGATTCCCCCTTGCTGCTCCCGGAAAATGGTGGCGCGAGAATGGTTTGCGCGGTCAGGCGGCATCGTCCCAAGGGTCGCGAAGCGTTCCCTTGGAGACGTAGGTGCCGTTAACGCGCGTCTGATATTGCGATGCCGAGGCGCGGGGGTTGAAGAACTGCTTGTACCAGATCCGCACCTTGTCGAAGGGGCCATCGCCGCGCACCATCATCGGATTTATGCAGGGGCGCTTGTTGCCCCAGATTTCGAAATCCTGGGCAAAGGCCTTGACGCCTTCTTCGCAATAGGCAGCCGCGATCGCTGTATCGGCTTCGGTCGGTTCGGCGGTCGGCGCCTTGACGAACAGGCCGTACCAGACCTTGACCACGCCATCGTCGACGGGCGTGTGTGCGATCAGCATGTGCGAGGGGTAATCGCCGACCATCGCCGATTGCAGGATCGCGGGGCCGGTGTACCAAGTGTCGTTGGTCATGCCTTCGTCGCCGCTGTTCAGCGTGCGATGTCCGGCCTTCAGAATCTGCCGGCAGATATGGTCGTCGAACTCATTTTCGAACAATTCCATATCCTGGCTGCCGTGAACCGGAACCAGGTGGCCCTTGTCGGCCATATTGTCCACGATTTCCTGCGGATGGCAGGCGAGTTGGCCCAGGAATTGGATGTCCCAGTTGATCCACTGCGGATCGTCCCACTGCGCAAAGTCGGGCAGGGGATAGTCTGCCTGCCCGCCTTCGGGGTCGTGCCAGACCCACAGGCAGCCGGCGCGTTCGGTGACCGGCCAGCTTTTCAGGCACGCCTTCTTGGGCGGCGGAAGTGGTGAATAGGGAATCTCGTTGCAGCGGCCATCGGGGCCGAAACGCCACGCATGGTAGGGGCAGCGGATATTGTCGCCTTCGACCTGGGTGCCGTCGAGCACGACATAAGAGGTGGTGTTGAGCGCGAGATGGGTGCCCATGTGCGGGCAATAGGCTTCCATCAGGAAGACGCGCCCGCTTTCGCCGCGATAGAGGACCAGGTCCTCGCCGAAATAGCGCACCGCTTCGGGCTTGATCGTCGCGTCCGCCGACCGTCCGACCATGAACCAGCCGCGGGGGTAGGCATATTCGCCGAGCCGATAGTCATTGCTGGTCGCCATGTGCGGTATCCTTCCCTGCGATTCTTTCGCGGAGAATATCACAAAGCGTAATCTATGCAATCAAATTTGCCATCATCTACGGGATGCGTGGCAAAATTTGGATCAAATGCGTAAGTGACTAGTGTTCCTTCTACGCATTAATCGCTGCCGTTGGTCCGCTGGACGTCAGTGATGCGGACGATCCGGCTGTTATATTTGACCGTCTTGACCACAACCGAGGTCTCGACGTGATGGACGCCATCGAGCGCCAGGATCTGATCCGACGCAACCGCATGGAGATCGGCGAGTTCGTCGAACAGGCAGATGGCGAGGATGTTGAACCGGCCCATCGTAACCAGCACGCTGGTCACGGCCGGAATGGCGGTGATGGTGTCGGCGATGTCCCGGAGATTCCCCATATCGGCCTGGACGCCGATGAAGGCGAGCTTGTTGGCGGTGCCAAGGTCGACACTGGTGATCGCGGTAAAGGACAGCAGACCATCGCTCTGCAACCGCTTGATCCGGCCGCGCACGGTGCCCTCGGTGACATCGAGATCGAGGGCGATCTTGCGATTGGAAATGCGCGCGTCGCGCGACAGCATGTCGATCAGCTGGCGATCCATATCGTCGATCAGGGACTCGCTCATCAAACTTCTCGCGCTTCGATCGGGGCGACATCGAACTGATATTTGACGATATCGACGGTGATGGCCGGGATCATCGACCGTATCCCGCGGATGCGGCCGAACTTGTTCATCAACAGATCGGGGAGCTCGTCGATCGATCCGAGAACGACCAGAAGGTCGATGTCATAACGGCCGGTGGTCAGATGGGCGGCGAACACTTCGGGCAGTTCGGCGAGCTCCTCGGCCACGTCGGTCGCGGCGCGATTGTCGACTTCGATCGCGACCTCGAGGAGGACATTATGGCCATGCGCGCGAAAATCGGACACGGCGACGACGCGCAGCTTGTTCGCCGCCTCCATCCGCCGGATCCGGCTCGATACCGTCGCGGCGGTCAGGTTCAGCCCTTCGGCGATCTGCTGGTTCGTCGCACGGCCGTTTTGCCGCAGCGCGCTGATGATCGCGCGATCGATGTCGTCGATTTCGAAGCCCTGTTTCATGCTGCTGCTTCTATGTTTTTTCACGCGCCAGTCCACCGCTTCCGCGTTGCGCGGGCTGCCCCGGCAAACAAGATTGCCTGATCAGACCGGCGCCGTTGCGCCCAGGCGCGCGCGATCGGCCTCGAGATGGCGCGCGCCCATCCATGCAAGCAGTGCGCCGACCAGTCCGGCCGGGATCACGATCGTCAGCGCCCAGCGTAGTGATTGCGCATCGTCGCCGAACGCCTGGCTGATCGCGCCGGCGAGCCACGGACCAAGAACGAAGCCGAGAAAGGTGGTGACCATGATGAACAGCGCGGTGCCGGTGGCCCGGAACCGATCGGGAAGCAGATATTGAAGCGAGGCCATGATCCCGATCGACCAGCCGCCGCCGAGCAGCCCCGACGGGATCGCGAACAGCTTGGCCATGCCGATATCGTCGCTCCAGGTAACGAGCAGGATCGACACAGATGCCGCGAACAGCGCCGCGCCTGCCATGCGCAGCGGCCATTCGAGGCCGCGTTTCGACGCACGATCGGCAACGATACCGAACAGCAGCATGCCGCACAGCCCCGCGCCGCCGAAATAGAGGCCGAAGGTGCCGCTCGCGCTCGCCAGCGGCAGGTCATAGAGGCGGCTGAACAGGGTCGGACCCCAGAAGCCGAAGCCGACGCCCGACAGCGTGCCAAGGCCCATGCCGATCATCATTAGGACAAAGGCAGGTGTTCGTACCAGGCGCCGCGTCAGCGGGGCCAGCGGAACCTGGTCGACCGCAGTCGGCGGAGCCTGCTGGCGGCGCGGCTCGCGCACCAGCAGCCACGCCGCCGCCGACAGGATCACGCCCGGTGCCGACATCGCCCAGAACGCCATGCGCCAGCTGTGCACTTCGGCGATCGCCGGACCCGCCGCATAACCGGCGATCTGGCCGAAATAGACGGCAAGACCCAGGACCGCGAACGCCAACCCGCGCCGTTCGGGGCGGAAATAGTCGGAGAGGATGGAATAGGCGGGGGCGACGAACGCCGCCTCGCCGACGCCGACCCCGACGCGCGCTGCGGCCAGCGTCCACGGTCCCGTTGCGAAACCCGACAATCCGGTGAACAGGCTCCAGACGAGGCAGCCGATGCAGATGATCGTGATCCGCGACGAACGGTCGGCAAGCCGTGCGATCGGAATGCCGATGGTCGTATAGAGCACCGCAAAGGCCGGTCCCATCAACAGGCCCATGAAGCGGTCGCCGACGCCGAATTCGGCCTTGATCGGATCGACCAGTCCCGAGATCAGATAGCGATCGGCATAGTTGAAGACATAGATGAGCAGGAAAACGGCCAGCACCAGCCAGGCGTTCGACTGGCGCTGCGCGGCTGCGGGCGTGGCCGTTGTCATGGGCAATTCACCCTTTCCCGAAAATTCGATTGCGCTCAGTCGCGCATCTGGGTGCCGCCGTTGACGTGCCAGACCTGCCCGTTGACGAAACCCGCATCGTCCGACGCCAGAAAGGCGACCGCCGCGGCAATGTCATCGGGATGGCCGAGGCGCGGCGAGGGCGTGCGCCGCTCGAGGTCGGCGACCTGCTTGTCCGACAGATGCTGCGCGACGGCCTCGGTCATGATGAGGCCGGGACAGATGACATTGGCGCGGACGCCTTCCTTGCCCCATTTGCTCGCGACGTGGCGCGCCAGCGCGTGAATGCCGTTCTTGGTCATCGGATAGGCAACCTGCCACGGCGAAGCGCCCGACGCGGCGCCGCTGCTGGTATAGATCATCGCGCCGCCGCCACGCTCGATCAGCGCGGGCAGCGCCGCCTGTGTCGCGAGGAAATGGCTTTTTAGGTTGATCGCGACCGATTTGTCGAACACCTCTTCGGGGCAGTTCAGCGCATCGACATCGCCTTCGGTCCCGCCCGCGAGGTTGGAATGGAAGATGTCGAGCCCGCCGAACAGATTGTGCGCCGCCGCGACGATCGCCGCCTGCGACGCCGCCTTGGTGCCGTCGAGGTGAACCCCGGCGGCGCGTCCGCCCTTGTCAATGATCGCCTGTGCGCTGTCCTTTGCCCATTGTTCGTTGATGTCGCCGACGACGATCGCCGCGCCCTCGTCGGCCAGTCGCATTGCGGTTGCCGCGCCGATGCCGCGCCCGCCACCCGCCACGATCGCAACCTTGTCCTTCAATCCGCGCATGATCTGTCCTTCCTTGATTGCGGTCAGGTGGGGCGGCGATCGGCCCAGGGGGCGGCGCGCTCGACCTGTCCGGCCAGCCGCAGCAATGTCGCTTCGTCGCCATAGCGGCCGGTCATCAGCACGCCGATCGGCAGCCCGTCCTTCGACATGGCGAGCGGCAGCGACATGCTGGGCTGGCCGGTTGCGTTGAACAGCCCGGTCCAGGGCGAAAAGGCGGCGATGGTCGCGCCCCATTTGGCGAAATTTTCGGGCATCAGGTCGAGGATGCCGAGTTCGATTGGCGGCGCTGCGAGCGTCGGCGACAGGATGATGTCATATCCGGCCATGAACTCGCCGACAGCGATCGCCTGCGTCTGAAACACATTGTTGGCCCGCGCGACATCGATGCCGCGAAATTGTTTGCTATATTCGAGGAAGGTCAACGTCACCTTTTCGAGCACCTCGGGCGAGGGCTGGATACCTGTCAGCTTGGCACGATCCTCGATGTCGGCGGCGAGCGCCGTGGAGATGGCGGCGAAATTGGCGGTGCCGAGCGCCGCGACGTCGACCTTGGGCGCGGCTTCCTCGACATGATGGCCGAGGCTTTCGAGCAGTTTCGCGGCACCCCGCGCGGCGGCGATGCACTCGGGGTCGATCGGCGATCCGGCGGGGGCGTTCAGCATCACCGCGACGCGCAGCTTGCCGGGGCTGCGCGTCACCTGCGACAGGAAACTGCCGTCGGGCGTCGGCGCGCCATAGCGCGATCCGGGCTCGATCCCGTGCGTCGCGTCGAGCATCGCGGCCGAATCGCGTACCGACCGGCTGATCGCATGCTGGGTCGACAGGCCGCCCCAGCCCTCGGTCCGCTTCGGCCCCATCGGAACGCGCCCGCGGCTCGGTTTCAGCCCGAACAGCCCGCAGCACGACGCGGGAATGCGGATCGATCCGCCGCCGTCAGAGGCGTGCGCCATCGGCACCACGCCGGCGGCAACCGCTGCGGCGGCGCCGCCGCTCGACCCGCCGGCGATACGCGCCGGGTTCCACGGGTTGCGCGTTTGCCCGCACGCGAGCGATTCGGTGGTCGCGGTCAGCCCGAATTCGGGGGTCGTCGTCTTGCCGAAAATGACGAAACCCGCCGCCTGATGGCGCCGCACCAGTTCCGACGTGTAATCGGCACGATAGTCGGCATAGAAGCGGCTGCCCTGGCCGGTGCGCTCGCCCGCGATATTCGTATGCAGATCCTTGAGCAGCAGCGGCACGCCGCGAAATGGCCCGTCGGGGAGGCCGGCGGCGATCGCCTTGCGGCCAAAGTCATAAAGTTTCTGCGCCATGAAATTGAAGCGCGCATTGCTCGCCTCGGCGCGCACGATCGCGCTTTCGAGCAGTTCGGCGGGCGACACCGCCTTGTCGCGGACGAGCTTGGCGAGGCCGAGCGCGTCGTGACGGTCGAGCAGTTCACCGGCGGGCGTGGACGGGGCGGACATGGCGGCGGCCTTTCTGGCTTTAGCGGCGGCGGGAAGGGCGAAAGTCGCCGCCGCGGCGGCACCCCCGGCAATTATGCTGCGGCGCGTCAGCGCACGAGCGCCGTCGCTCTCATGATTATCGTCCATCGTCCCGTTCCCCTCCCGCGCCGGTCAGCCGTTCACCGGCGCCGCGTCGGCGTAATAGCGCGAATAGAATTTGCGGAAGCGCGGGATCGGCCCGTCGCCATCGCAGATGATCGGGTTGGGTTCATAGCGCATCCGGTCCCAGATGACCTTGTCCTGGTCGAGCTGCTTGTTGACGTCGGCGATCACCGCGCGCGCGACGCCCGCGGCGGGGCCTTCGGCCTGGCTCTTGGGTTGGGTGTAGAGATAGCGCACCGAGAGGCGGTCGGCCTCGACCGGAGTGATCAGCGCCAGCAGCAAAGTTTCGCAAATGCCGGTGAAGCGCACCCAATTCTGCCCCGGTCCCTGCGACGCGGTGGTGATCGCGCCATCGATCTCGCCGCGCGGGGTGCCCAGCTTAACCTTGAGCACGCTCGACCGGTCATAGCCGCTGCCCCAGTCGAGGTCGCCCATCGGGACGTTCGCGGTGCCGTGGATATATTTGAAATGCGCGAAATCGACGCCGTTTTCGGCCATATTCTGAATGCTGCCGTAAATCGTCCATTCCTCGATCTGGAAATCGGTCCAGTCGGGGTCGGTCGCCTCGGCGATGTCGACGACGTCGAACAAGGGAGCGACGTCCTGCGGGTGATACCACATCCAGATCATGCGATTGGCTTCGCGGATGTGCCAGGTGCGGGTGCATTTGCGCTTCACCTGCGGCGGGATGGCCTTGGCGTACGGAATTTCTTTCACCACGCCTTTCTCGCCGTCGTAGCGCCAACTGTGGAACGGGCATTCGAGCAGATTACCGCTGACCTTGCCGCCATGCCCCATATGCGCGCCGAGGTGGCGGCAATAGGCGTCGACCATGCGGACTGTGCCGTCCTCGCCGCGCCACGCCGCGAGTTCGGTCGAAAAATAGCGCAGCGGCTTGACCTCGCCGACCGCGAGTTCGCTCGACAGCAGGATCGGATACCAGCCAAAGGGAAAACCGATATCGAGATTGCGTTCGGCCGCGGTGGGGGCGTTGTCGATCGGCGCGACGCGCCAGGCGACACGCTCTTCCTGCGACATATTTTCGAGCACGCGCCACACGGCGACGGGCGCGGTGCGGGCATCGGTGGCGGTATCGGTCATTTCTCAGGCTCCCAGTCCAAAGACCTTGATCGCGTTTTCGCGCAGGAATTTCAGCCACACCTCGTCCTTGAAGGGGACATTCGGCATGTCGGTGAAGATGCGGTCGAGGCTCAGCCCCATCGGGAAATAGCCGGCATAGATGATCTTGTCGGCGCCGCGGGTGTTGGCGTAATCGATGATCGCCTTTGGATAATGTTTCGGGGCAAAGGCGCTGGTCGAATAATAGAGGTTCGGCCATTTCAGCATCAGCTTGACCGCCAGCGCCTCCCACGGCTCGGCGCCGTGGCGCATCACGACCTTGAGGTCGGGAAAGAACCAGCAGACTTCGTCGAGATGCTCGACCTTCTGGTTTTCCATCGGGATGCGCGGCCCCGGAATGCCGACGTTGAGGCAGATCGGCAGGCCGAGTTCGGCCGCGGCGGTATAGAGCGGGAACATATATTTATGGTTGATCGGCACCTGCGGCATCGTGCCAGCGGGAAACACGCTGATCGCCGACAGGCCGACCTCGGCATGGATGCGCTTGATCCGGCGCACTTCCTCGACCCCCTTGTTGGGATCGCACGGCAGGTCGAAGAAAAAGCGGTCGCCGTACATTTCCTTGGCGCGGCGCGACGTCGCATTGTCGTTCCACCCGACCATCGCGCGGTCGATGTTGAAACGGTCCATTTGCTCGACCGTCCACTTGACGAAATCGTCGACCGCGCCGGTTTCGGGAATGTCCTTAAACATATATTGCGCGGGCATGGTGAACTGGCGGAGCGTCTCGGCGTCCTTGATGAGCGGTTTGAAGCTCTCGAACCAGTCCGACCGCGTCTCGCTCTCGGGAATGCCGAGCATGCAGTCGATGATCCCGATGTCGGTGGGCATGCCCATCAGGCGGTTCCTTCCATGGTCCTGATCCAGTCTTCGCGCAGCCGCCGTTTGTCGACCTTGCCGACATCGTTGCGGGGCAGGGGGGTGATGTCGACCCGCACCTCGGCGGGCGCCTTGTAGCGGGCGAGTTTTTCGGCGACTTCCGCGATCACCGCGCCGTCGTCGAGCGCATCGCCGACCACGCGGGCGACAAGCAATTCGCCCAGCCGCTCGTCGGGAATGCCGAACGCCGCGCATTCGGCGACGCCGGGCATCGCGTTGATGATGCGCTCGACCTCGGCGCAATAGATATTCTCGCCGCCCGAAATGACCATGTCCTTGACGCGGTCGACGATGAACAAATAGCCTTCATCGTCGAGATAACCGATGTCGCCGGTCCTCAGCCAGCCGTCGAGCGACAGCACCGCCGCCGTCGCCTCGGGCTGCTGCCAGTAACCCTGCATCACCATCGGGCCGCGCACGACGATCTCGCCCGCCGATCCAGTCGGCAGGACCGTGCCGTCGGGCGTCTCGATCCGCATTTCGACCAGCGACAGCGCGCGTCCGGCCGACGCGCTCTTGCGGATGAAATCCTCGCCCATCCCCATCGCGACGCTGCCCGCCGTTTCGGTCATGCCATAGCCGGTTCCCATCACCACATCGGGGCAGGCGGCGCGAAACTCGTTGAGCAGGCCGACCGACAGCGCCTGACCGCCCATGCCGACATTGCGCAGGCTCGACAGGTCGGCGTTGAGGTGCTGGCCCGCACGGACAATGTCCCACATCATCGTCGGGACGCCCGAGAACATCGTCACTTTCTCGCGCCCGATCAGCTCGGCGGCGGCTTCGGCCGACCAGCGCCCGACCATCACGATCTTCGACCCGGCGAGCAGCGGCGCGAGAAAGCCCGCGCCCAGCCCCGAAATATGGAACAGCGGCACCGCCAGCATCACCGCCTGCTGCGGCAGGTTGGCAAGGATCGTCTCGACCGGAATGCCGAGCTGCTTGGCGGTGTTGTGGAGCACCATCATCCCCGACAACTGCATTCCCAAAATGCCGGTCATCAGATTTTCGTGCGTCAGCACCGCGCCCTTGACGCGCCCCGTAGTGCCCGAAGTGAAGAGGATAGCCGCCGGATCGTCGGACCTTGCGGGGGCCACCACCGGCGGCTGCGCAGCACCGGGAACCGGAAAATCTGCCGCCGCGACGAGGCGACCGGCGAAGCCGCCCTCGCGCAGGCGCGCTGCGCGGTCGCGATCGGCAAGCACGACCGCGGGCGACACATCGTCGATCGCCGCGCACAGCTCGGCGGGCGATCCGCGGCTGTTGAGTAGCGCGGCAACGCCGCCGCAGCGGATCGCGGCCAGAAAGGCGATCAGCCATTCGGCGCGGTTGCGCATGCAAATGGCGACGCGGTCGCCGCGTTCTATGCCCAGCGTCGCCGCCAGCGCATCGCTCCGCGCGAACAACTCGGCAAAGCTCAGGCGGGTGTCGCCATCGACGAGCGCGACCTTGTCGCCATGCGCGCGCGCGGCATCGAGCATCTGGCCGATGTCGGACGGTGCGTTGACGAAACGCCGCATCCCGCCGCGCACCCCCAATTCAAACGGAGTGCCCGGCGCCGTGACCGCTTCAAAAATCGGGTCGCTTTGCGTCGCCATCTTGGTGCCTCAACCCCTTATTCCGTTCTCGACTCTCAATTGGTCGATAAATGCGTAATAAATGATGTCAGAATTTACGATATAATGCAACTATAAGGTTTCGTTGTCATTCCGTGCGTAAAATCAATAGACGGCAGCCGGGTTGGGCTCGTTCGGGCTACCCAGCATCTCGCGGTAGGAGGGGCGTTCCTTGCCGCGATCGGTGACGCCCAGGTCGCGCGCAACTTCGGCGCCGATCAGCGTCCGTCCCGACAGCGCGGCTCCCTCGTCCCGACTCGCGAGCGCGTGGATGATATGCCCGGTGAATTCAGGATTCTCGGCGGTTTCGATAAAGCTCTCATATTGTTCGGGGTTGACCTCGCGCGCGATCGTCGATCGTTCGGTGACCAGCGGCCCCATCCAGATCGAGACGGTGCGCACCCCGGTGCCGCGCAGATCATGTTCCATATCGTGCGCGAATTTATCGATCCCGGCCTTTTGCGCGCCATAGGCGGGACCGTGCATATAGCAGCTTGCGCCGAACGAACTGCCAAAGGCGATCAGCCCCGATCCCTGCGGCACCATCATCCGCGCTGCGTGCCAGCTCGCGACATAGGCCGACCGCAGCCCGACATCGAGGATGCTCGCGGCGGCGATTTCCTTTTCCCAAAAGGGTTTTTTCTCGATCAGCTGGTGATGGATATAGGTCGCGTTGTTGACCAATATGTCGAGTCGCCCCGCCTCGCGCTCGATCTGCGCGAACAGCGCCGCGACCTGCGCATCGTCGCTGTGGTCGCACAGTACCGCGATGCCCTTACCGCCCGCCTTCGTCACCGCCTCGGCGGTTTCGGCAACGGTGCCGGGCAGCACCGTGCCGTCCCAGCCCTTGGCGTCGCCGGGGGCAGTCGTGCGCCCGGTGACATAGACGGTCATTCCTTTTTCGCCGAGGCCGCGCGCGATGCCGGCGCCGGCGCCGCGGCTGGCGCCCGTGACAAGCGCGATTTTGGGTTCGGTCATCTTCGTCTCCATGATGTTGGGGATGGCTTGGGTTCAGCCGAAATTGGCCTGGCCGCCGTCGAGCGGCACGGTCGCGCCGTTCAGATAGCTCATTTCGGGTGCGCAGAGTGCGACCACCGCGCGGCCGATGTCGGCTTCGCACGCGCCGATACGGCCCAGCGGGATGGTGCGGAAAAAGGCGGCGGCCTCGACCGGGTTCTTCTCGATCCAGTTTTTCAGGCCCGGCGATTCGGCGTGCGGCGCGATGTTGAGCGCGCGGATATTGTCCTTGCCCCATTCGGCGGCGGCGGCGCGGGTCAGCGAGCGGATCGCCGCCTTGGCCGCGGCATAGGCGCCATAGCCGGTCATGTCCCAGCGCTCGACCACCGAGGAAATGAGGTTGATGATCGTCCCGCCGCCGCGCGCCGCCATCACCGGCTGCGCAAGCTTCATCAGCCGCAACGTCGCCAACGGCCCCGATTCGAAACCCGCGACAAAGGCGTCGTCGCTGACCGACAGCAGGGGCCCGTTTGGAACCTCTTGCGCATTGTTCACCAGCACGTCGAGGCCGCCGAAATCGGTGACGATGCGCGCCATCAGATCCTGTAGCGAAGCTGCGGACTTGACATCACAGGCTATCGCGAGGCCCCGCCCGTGACCGCGCTCGGCGATCATTCGCGCCGTATCGTCGAGCTTGGCAAGCGTTCGACCTGCGAGCACAACGGTCGCGCCATCAGCGGCAAAGGCGAGAGCTATTCCCTGGCCCACGCCCTGGCCGGCGCCGGTGACGAGGACGATGCGTTCTGCCACAATGCTTCCTCTCGATTCGTAGAATTTATGATCTCGGATTACGCATGACCTTGACATACTCGTGCATTAGCCGTCAATTGCGTTTCGACAACGCAAAGGAGAGGCATGATGTCTGAAGCGCCGGTTTCGGCCTTCCATCCACCGGCGATCGGGCCGCTGGCGCTGCGCAGCCGCACCGCCAGCGCGGCGACGAGGGAGGATATGACGAAGATGGGCCTCGTTTCCAAGGGACTGGCGCGATTTCACGCGCACGGCGACGACCGGTCCGCATGCATTGCGCCGCACCATGTGCGACCGTCGCGCGTCGATGATGAATCGGCCGGGCGGCACCTGTCGCATTTATATATCGGGGCGCGGCACGCGGCCCTCAACCAGATCAGAGCGGGAGCTTGAACAGATGAACGGAACATTCGAAGGCCGGGTGGCGATCGTCACGGGCGGCAGCGACGGGATCGGGCTGGCGACGGCGGCGCTGCTCGCGGCGCGCGGCGCGACGGTGGCGCTCTGCGCGCGGCGCGCCGACAAGCTTGCCGAAGCGAAGACAGCAATCGAGGGCGCCGGAGGGCGGTGCGAAACCCATGTCCTCGACGTTACCGATTTCGATGCGCTCGCGGCGCTGATCGCCGACGTCGCGGCGCGCCACGGGCGGCTCGACATGCTGGTCAACAATGCGATGTCGACACATTATGCGCCGCTCGCGAAACTCAGCCTCGACCATTGGCGCAAGGATTTCGCGGTTAACGCCGACGCGGTGTTCGTCGCGACGCAGGCGGCGATGGCGGTCATGGCAAAGCAGGGCGGCGGGTCGATCGTCAACGTGTCGTCGTCGTGCGGGATTCGCGCGGCGACCAATATGGCGAGCTATTCGGCGTCGAAGGCGGCGCTTACCCATTTCACCGCCTGCGCGGCGATGGAGGGGGCGCGGCGCGGGGTGCGCGTCAATGCGATTGTGCCAGGGCAGGTGCAGACCGCGGGGACGGAGGAATTCGCGCGCAAGGCGCCCGAGGTTGCGGCGCTGACCGCCGATGCGATCCCGATGGGACGCGGCGGGCGGCCCGAGGAACTGGCCGAGGCGATCTGCTTCATACTGTCCGACGCCGCGAGCTATATCAGCGGGGTCGCGTTGCCGGTCGATGGCGGCAAGGCGGCGCAGCTTTACATGCCCTATTCCTATCAGGGCTGACGGACGTTGGCAGGCGCGGCAGGGAAGGGCGGCGATATGGGTTGGGACAAGGAGGTCGATCTGCTGGTCGTCGGGTCGGGCGCGGGCGGCTTGCTCTCGGCGCTCGTCGGTGCGGCGAACCGCGCCGATGTGCTGATCGTCGAAAAGGAAAGCCAGTGGGGCGGCACCTCGGCGACCTCGGGCGCCGGCATCTGGATTCCGGCGAGCGACCAGGCCGCCGAAGCGGGCTTTCACGACACGGTCGACGACGCCTTCCGCTATGTCCGCGGCCTGTCGGCCGACAATGTCCCCGACGCCAATATCCGTGCCTATGTTTCGTCCGCCGCCGACATGCTGCGCTGGATGGGGGCGAACACCGCCATTCAATATTGCGCCTTTCCCTATCCCGACTATCACGCCGAAAATCCGGGGGGCAGCCCGACGGGCTATCGCACCCATATGCCGCTGCCGATCGACGGGCGCGGACTGGGCCGCGATGTCGAGACGCTGCGCTTCGCCTCGCCGGCCGCCAGCCTGTTCGGCTATCTCAACTGGCATTTCGACGAAACCTATGTGCTGCTGTTCCGGCAGAAGGGTTGGTTCCTGCACCTCGTCAAAAGCCTCGCGCGCTATTGGTTCGATCTGCCCTTCCGGTTCAAGTCGCGCAAGGACCGGCGGCTGACGCTCGGCAATGCGCTGGTCGGCGGGCTCCGCCTCGCGCTCAACGATCACAAGGTGCCGCTGTGGCTCGAATGCCCGATGCAGGAACTAGTCGTCGAAAAGGGCAAGGTGACGGGGGCGGTGGTGCGCCACAGGGGCCGCGATCTGCGCATCGGCGCACGCAAGGGTGTGATCCTCGCTGCCGGGGGCTTTGACAAAAATGACGCGATGCGCGGCGCCCACGCGCCGCTCTATCCCAACACCCTTTATTCGGGCGGCACCGCGGGGAACACCGGCGACAGCATTCGCGCCGGGACGGCGGCGGGCGCCGATACGATGAACATGCAGTCGGCGTGGGCGGCGCCGGTCTTTTACGTGCCCGGCGAGGATCGCGGGCGACTGTGCACGATCGAGCGCGCGCTGCCGGGCAGCCTGATGGTCAACCAGCGCGGGACACGCTATCTCAACGAAGCCGCCTCCTATCATATCGTGGGGCAACAGATGGCGCGGCGCGACGCCGAACATGGCGATGCTTCGCCGAGCTGGTTCGTGTTCGACCATCGCTATCGGCACAATTATCCGGTCGGCCCGCTGCTGCCGCTGATGCCCGACTGGTTCCAGCGCGGCGAGGTGCAGTCGATCCTGAAAAAGGGCAAGACGATCGAGGCGCTGGCCGAGGATATGGGCGTCGATCCCGCGGCGCTCGCGGCGACCGTTGCGCGCTACAACAGCCACGCGGCGGCGGGCGAGGATCCCGATTTCCACCGCGGGCAAGCCGCTTATGACAAAATGTATGGCGATCCGCGCGTGACGCCCAACCCGTGCCTCAGGCCGCTCGACAAGGGGCCGTTCTATGCGATGCCGATCTATCCCGGCGACATCGGCACCAACGGCGGCCTTCGCACCGACGACAAGGCGCGCGCGGTCGATGCCAAGGGCAAGGCGATCGGCGGCCTCTATGCCGTCGGCAATAATGCGGCGTCGGCGATGGGCGAAAGCTATCCGGGCGCAGGCGTGACGATCGGCCCCGCGCTGACCTTTGGCTATATTGCAGCGCGCGACGCACTGGGAGTGAATGAACAATGAGCGGACGTCTGGCAGGCAAGGCAGCAATCGTCACCGGCGCGGGGCGTGGAATCGGACAGGCGATCGTGGCGCGCTTCGTCGCCGAAGGGGCGAAGGTGGCGGCGATCGACCTCCGCCAGGCAGACGCCGACGCCGCGGGTGGAACGCTGGGCATCGCTTGCGACGTCAGCGACAGCGCTTCGGTCGCGGCCGCGCTGGCGGCGGCGCGCGCGGCCTTCGGGCGCCTCGACATCGCGGTCAACAACGCGGGGATCGGCGCGGCGCCCGGCGACGGCTCCGAACCCTTTTACGCCGCGATGGACCGCCGCAACGGCGAACTCGCCGAAAAGGGGGCGTCCGACGTCCACGTCGACCAGCTCATTCATATGGAGGATCGCGGCTGGCGCGGCGTGATGGCGGTCAACCTCGACGGTGCTTTCTTCGTGGCGCGCGAATTTGTCCGCATCCTCGCCGCCGACGGGCAGGGCGGCAGCATCGTGAACATCTCGTCGACCTCGGCCCAGTCGGGCGAGGGCTCGCCGCATTATGTCGCGAGCAAGGCGGCGGTGATCGGGTTGACGCGACAATTGGCGCGCGAACTCGCGCCGCGCGGCATCCGCGTCAACGCGCTCGCGCCGGGGCCGACCGATACCCCGATCATGCAGGGGATTCCGGGTCAGTGGATCGACGCGATGAAGGCGTCGGTGCCGCTCGGGCGGCTCGCCGACCCGGCTGAGGTCGCGGCGGCGGCGCTCTATCTCGCCAGCGACGATGCGAGTTTCGTCACCGGATCGGTGCTCGTCGCCAACGGCGGCAGCTATTGCTTTTGAGCGAGCTCAGTCGGCGCGGACCTTGACCTTCGGCGCCGCCTGACCGCGGCGCATCGCGCTAAGGAACTGGTCGAGCGGCGCGGGCGCGGGAACCGGATGCGACGCCGCGCCGTCGCGCGCCCAAAATTCGGCATAGCTCGGGAACAGCTTGTGGAAATTGCCCTCGGTCGCGTCCGACCCGGGCCAGCGCATCTTGTCCGGCCCGACCGGCGGCTTGTTGAGGTCGCTCGCGTACCAATAGAGCGGCAGACGCCGCGCGAAATACCAGCGCGGGCCGTCGGGCCCGTCGGCGCGGACATAATCATCGACATACATCATCTGCATGATGACCCATTCGTCCTGCCCGCCCGCGACCGGCGTTTCATGCTCATTCTTCGAATAGACGACACCATGCGCGTGATCGGCATCGTCGAACTCGATGATGTGGCCGCCAATATGGTGCGAGGTGCCGGTGAAGGGCGCGCGCAGCGTGGTATCCATATAGGCGCGTAGCGCCTCGCGCCCGCTTGCCTGTTTGCCGACGCGAACGTCGGCGGGGAACAACGACACCATCGCGTCCATGTCGCGCATGTCGAGCGCGAGCGCATATTTGGCGGGAAGCTGGCGGATTGCGTCGAGCGCCTCGAGGCGAGTGATCCGGTCTTCGATCGTCATCTGTGCCACGCCCCAATTTCCCGGTTGTAGAATGAGATGCAAATATGTCACTATTGCTCCGCAAATACAAATGAGAATTGCAATCATAACGTGATTTGCGTAATTGAGTCGCGATAAGAGGCTCAAAATCGTGGAGGGTGCTATGGGGAATGACTGGATGCGGATGACTGCGCTGCCGGCGGTAGCTGCTGGCCTGTTGGCGGGACCGGCTTATGCGCAGGATGCGGCGGGTGACCGTGCTGCAGCGACCACTACGGACGACGCGAACGTCATCGTTGTGACGGCTCAAAAGCGCGAAGAGAATCTGCAGGAGGTGCCGATCGCGATTTCGGCGCTGGGCAGCCAATATCTCGAGTCGCGCGAAATCACCTCGATCGACAGCATCGGCGCGCTCGCTCCCAACGTGAAGTTCGAGCGCGCGCCGGCGAGCGGCACCATCGCGCAGATCGCGATCCGCGGTTCGGTGACGATCAACCCGGCGGTGACCTGGGAACCCGCGGTCGGGCTTTATCTCGACGGCATTTATATCGCCAAGAATCAGGGCGCGATATTCGATGTCGCCGACCTGCAGCGCGTTGAAATCCTGCGCGGGCCGCAGGGGACGCTCTATGGCCGCAACAGTCTTGCGGGCGCGGTCAATCTGATCACCGCCAAGCCGACTGGCGAACTCGGCGGCAAGGTCGAGATCAGCTATGGCAATTATGACGCAAAGCGCGCCAAGGCGGTCCTCAACCTGCCGGCGCTCGGCCCCTTCTCGCTCAAATTGTCGGGTCAGATCACCAAGCGCGACGGGTTTGTGAAGGTCGTCGACAATCCCTTCCCGGCGCTGAATCCGATCACGCTGCCGCGGCCGGTCGATGACGCCCAGTCGCTCGACGGCAAGAGCGCGATGGTGCAATTGCGCTTCGAGCCGACCGACAATCTGACCTTCGACTATGCCTTCGACTATAGCCGGTACAAGCAGCACCCCGGAGCCGGCCAGTTGCTGCGCGTCAACCAGAATGGCGATCCGCGCGATATTTTCGATCCGGCCGGTCCCGGCTATATCGGCATTCCGCTCGGCCTGTTCGCCAACCCCGACCGGCAGGGGCAGGTCAGCCTTAGCTCGCCTATCTCGGAATATTCGCGCATCTATGGTCATGCGCTGACCGCGACGCTCGACCTCGGCGCGGCGCAGCTCAAGTCGATCACCGCCTATCGCGACCTGCGCTTTGTCGACACGCTCGAACTCGACGGGTCGCCGGTCGATATTGCCCAGACGACCCGCGCGACCGACATGGACAGTTTCAGCCAGGAGTTGCAACTGACCGGTGAAGCCTTTGCCGACCGGCTCCATTATGTCCTCGGCGCCTTCTATTATGACGAAAGCGCGGGGACGCTGAATCCGCAGAAATTCTTTGGCGTCTTTGGCCCCTTCGGCAATGTGTTCGATTCGCGCTATGCGTCGAACACCAAGGCGTGGGCGCTCTATGCGCAAGCCGACTATGCGATCACCGACGCGCTCAAGCTGACGCTTGGAGGGCGTTATACGAAGGAAAAGAAGGACATCAGCCGCTTCCTTCAGATCCAGAGCGACCCCAGCATCCCGCCGGCCGCGCTGCCGCTGACCGTGGCTGACGTGCGGTTCGGCGACCTGCCTGATGCGAAGTTCAGCAATTTCAGCCCCGCCGCGACGCTCGCCTATCAGGTCAACCGCGATGTCAACGTCTATGCCCGCTTCGCGCGCGGCTTCAAATCGGGCGGTTTCAATGGCGAGACCAACGTGTTCGCCGCACCGACCCCCGATTGCCCGACCGGGACGCCCGAATTGTGCAACCCCTATCGTCCCGAAAAGGTCGACAGCTATGAAATCGGGGTCAAAACCGTGCTCGGGGGCGGAGCGATGACGCTCAACATTGCGGGTTTTTACGACAAGCACAAGGATATCCAGCTGTCGGTGTTCACCGCGCAGGGCGCCGCCTCGTCGAGCGTGTTCAACGCCGCCGCGGCGACGATCAAGGGGCTGGAGATCGAGACCGTCATCCGCCCGTCGTCCTCGCTGACCTTCAACGGCTCCTTCGCCTATCTCGACGCAAAATATGACAGCTTTATTGAAGCAGGGCAGCAGGTCGCCGACAATCGCGCGTTCCCGCACACGCCCAAATATTCGATTTCGGCCGGGGTCGACTGGCGCGTGGCCGAAGGTGATTGGGGGCGTTTCAATCTGCTCGGCGACCTCAGCATGGTATCGAAATATTATACCTATCCCTATGCGCTGCGCGCGCCGGGCGCATCGGACCAGATCGCGCGCGACACGCAGTCGCCGGGGCGCACGATGGTCAATCTGACGGCGTCGGTCACGCGCATCCCGATCGGTGGAACCGAAGGCAAGATCAGCGCCTGGGTGCGTAATGTGACCAACGAGAACGCGCCGACCAACTTCATCGACTTCGGCCCTGGTTTTGGCGGCATCTTGCTCGGCTATTTCCCCGATCCCAGAACCTATGGCGTGACGTTGGGCATGGAGTTCTGACGGCCGACGATGTTCCGCGATCCGGCGGCTGATCAACCTCTGTTTTCACCACATGGGCGAGACAGAGGTTGACGCCGCAGGGGCGATCAGCGACCGGCATGGCGATCTCTGCGAGGATGGCGCGGCAGTCGCTGCGTCGATACGCGGTTTCGTGCGGCTGCACGGGCCTGCTCGGCTCACGGATCCGGCATCGAGCGGCCGCACGGCCCCGGAGCGATCAAAGAAACAATTTCACGAAGTCGTGGGCCTCATCGGTTCCTCTTTGTAACCGTCAGTGGCCCATAGGCGTCAGACCGATATGGGTTCGTTTCCGGCGGCCGTCCGGCCCGCTATTCTTCCGAACGCCAAGGCGTCGGCAATGTGAAATCCGCCGTCCTTGCACCAACTGTAGGTCGAACTGACGTTCCCAGCTGCAAAAAGCCCCTCGATTACCTGCCCGGAGACGCCAAGAACGCGGGCATTTGCATCACGCCGTGGACCACCATTGCTCCAGGCAAGAATCGGCTCCGAAACAAATCCGTAATAGGGCGCGCTGCGCAGGGGCACGAGTGTCGTGGGTTCCCGGTTGAACTGCTCGTCCAAGCCCGCGTCGCAATAGCGGTTGTAGAGCGCCACGCTTTTTTCGAGGCCTTCGGGATGCAGGCCAAGCTTGCCGGCCAAACCCGACAGCGTATCGGAAGCGACGATCCACCCTCTCTCGATCTCGGCGAGGTTGTCCTCGCTCCATACATATTTTTCCATCAACATATTCCACCCCACCGGAAGCTCCCCGGGTCCTGGAACCACCGGGCCGGCCAAGCGCGCCTGTTCGTCGAAAATCACGAATGACCGCTCTCGCGGGAAAAGCTGGTATCGGCCGTGGGTCAGGACGTGGCCGTGCCGCAGGTCGACATTCTCGTCGATGAATCGGGAACCGTCCGGCGCAACGAAGATGAAGCTCTTCGCGCCCACCAGGCCTAGTGTCGCGAATCCGGCGCCAAGTTCGGGCGCATCCACACCGTCGATCGCCATCATGTTGCTCATGTGCCAAAGATCGGCGCCCACCTGCATCGCCATGCGAATGCCGTCGCCTTCGGACGCCGGAGACCCCCAGAGGGGCGGATTGGCCAAACCGAGATAGTCTCGAACCATCTGCTTGTTGGCTTCAAAGCCGCCGGTCGCAATGACCACGCCCCTGCGCGCGCCGACCCGATAGGGTTTGCCGTCCTTTTTTGCTTCGACGCCTATCACGCGGCCGCTCGAAGGCTCAGTGATCAGTTGAATCGCGGGTGATTCATATATGACTTCGATATTCCGATCCTGAATCGCGCGCATCAAGGCGCGATAGAGAAGCTCGTCGCCGATCTTCCCATCGATCCCCAGATAGCCGCGATAGCAGTCGCTGCCAGCGAGCTCGGGATATTCAGGGATATAGTCGCCATAATGGGCGATGTTGGCACCAAGGCTTTGCAGCCATTCGCTGTTCAGCGCCGTTTCTTCGGCCCATGCGCGGACCACTTGAGGAGGCAGGGAGAAATCGCCGCACAGGCTCTCGAGATACACGGCGGCGCGCTCCGGGTTCCTGTTATCGAACCAGATGCCTCCCGATAGACGCGTGTTTCCACCGGCGTGTCGTTCGTTCATCTTTTCCAAGACGACAACATTCGCACCGCTGGCTTGCCCGGCGATCGCCGCGGCGATTCCTGCGGCGCCGCAGCCCAGAACCACTATGTCCGCTACTCTATCCCAACGCACGTCATACATAGGCACTATCTCCCTAGAACGATCCAGCCCGCGGACTTGCAAGCAAATTCCCCGATGATGAATTCTCGGCTGCCGGCCTGGATCGAAACAAACCGGCGGCGATTCTCGCTGGAGGGCAGAAGCGCACATTCGAACCGGGTTCGGAAATTGCGCTTCCTCCGAACGCAACCGGTTTGCAGGCTTGTAAATCGCGGGCGACCGGATTGACATTCAGGCCCAGTGCAAATCTGCCCTTCATGGCTTTTCAGAACCCCATTCTAAGGTCGATTCCCCATGTGCGAGGTTCGGCATAGCCGACGGTCGAAAAGCCCAGCGAGCCGAAGTCGACACCCCCGAGCAGGTAATCCTCGTTGGTGAGGTTCTTGCCCCAGATCGCGACTTCCACCTTTGCGGGCCCGATTTTGAGATCCGACCATGTCAGGCGTGCGTCGATGCGCCCCACCGGCCCGTCGGAAATGAAGTCGTTGTACGGGTTGAGGAATGTGGAGGCGTGCCAGTACATGCGGCTGCGGTAGGAATAGTCGACCCGCGCCGTGAGGCGGCCAACCTCAAGCGACGGCAGCCGATACTCCAAGCCGAGATTGGCGGTGGTGTCAGGCGAATATAAGAACCGGGCGGATTTCGCGATATCGACGAGATTGTCGGTGACCGGATCGCGAATCTCGAAAGACTTATATTTGCGATCGAGAAGGCCGACATTGCCGTTCACCGTCAGATTGTCGACGAGCAGGGCGGTGAATTCCACCTCGACGCCCCAATATTCCGCCTTTCCCGCGTTGACCGTGGTTCCCAGCGATCCCCCTGATCCGGCGAGGAACTGACCAACCTGCACGTCCTTGTGCGCGGCATGAAACAGCGCCGCATTCAAGCGCAGCCGGTGATCGAAAAATTCCGACTTTATGCCTAGTTCGTAGGACGTGAGATTTTCCGGTTCAAAGCCGTTGTTGGCGGACCGTGCGTTGAAGCCGCCGGCCTTGTAGCCCGTCGCCACCCGCGCGTAGGTCATCGCGGTGTCATTCAGCCTGTAATCAAGCGTGACTGCCCAGTTCAGCTTGTTGAATTCGCGATTGAGATCGCGAGAGAACGGGGTGGTCTGACGGAGCGACTTTTCGTCGTGGGTATAGCGAAGCCCGCCCGTCAGGCTGAGGCGATCGGCAACTTCGGTGGCGATCTGGCCGAAGGCCGCCTTGGATCGCGATTGATATCGGTAAATCATGTTGCTGGCGATGTTGACGCCAAAGGAATTCACCGAGACAGTCGGCGTAACGGCAATCGGGGCCGCGCTTGGCAAGATGAAGGTCAGGAAAGTCGGATTCTCCTCGTGCGCGACTTCATCGAAGTAAAAGGCGCCAAGAACGAATTTCGTACGCTCGCCGATGTCGCCGAGCAGGTTCAATTCCTGGGTCCATTGATGCTGCCGACGTTCGAACGTCAGGTGAAACAGGCTGATCGGCTGGACCCCGAGCGGTGTGAACGGACCGCCTGCAAACAGGATGGGATCGACCACGAAGCCAACCAGATTGGCGTTTCCGTCGAGGTCGTTGATGACGCTATTGTCCCATTTGCGATAGCTCGTGATCGAACGCAGGGTCAGATTGCTCGCGAGATCGAGTTCGGCCGTCAGAGCATGGCCCTGAACCTTGTCACTGATCGGTCCGTCATCGTCGAGGCTGAGACTGCCCAGCCGGTCGCGCGCGATCTGAGGGGTAGCACTTCCCAATGCCGATGACGCATTGATGTAATCGAGAATGTCGGGCCGCGCGCTGGCAAGCTGATAGGCGGTTGCCACGCTTTTGCGGTGATTATAGTCGAACACATAGTCGAGCCGCAGCGGGCCGCTCCTGTCATAGGCGACCGAGGCACGGATCGCGTCGACATTGTACGCGCCGGGATCCAGCTTGTCCGGGACCAGCAGATTGTCGGCATAACCGTCGCGGCGCTTCTGGAGGTACGTGAACTGCGCACGCAGCCCGCTGTCGCCGAGTTCTCCCGTATTAACCGCGGTCTTCGACTGGAAGAAGTCGAACGCACCGTAACTCAATAATTGATCCACGCCCGCCTCACGCGACGGCTTGCGGGAAATGAGATTGACCGCCCCGCCAATGGTATTCCGGCCATACAGCGTGCCCTAGGGACCCCGTAGCACTTCGATACGCTCCAGATCGACAAGATCGAACACTGCTCCGGAGCTGCGACCGAGGACTACGCCGTCGACGTAAAGTCCAACCGGCGAGTCGACGGTCAGAATCGTCTCGCTTTCACCAATGCCGCGAATGAATAAGGCAATGTTGGACGTACTCGAGCCAGTTGTGGTGATGCTGAGATTTGGCGCGACGGCGGTCAGGCTGGAAACATCCGCAATGCCGCGGCTCTGAATGGTTTCGCTCGTGACCGCACTTACCGCGAGCGGCGTTTCCTGGAGATTTTCGGAACGCTTCTGCGCTGTGACGACAATTTCTTCCAGTCCAGCGCCGCTTTCTGGGGCGCCTTGCGCAAAAGAAGGCGCCGAAAACAACGACGCCAGAGCGATTGAACTGCCAAAGCACAAGAAGCGACCGCGACAAGCTATCATAGCATATGACTCCCCCATGTTGATTATTTCCTGAATTCATCCGACGTACTCGCCGCGGAAAAAAGGGCATTGACGCTCATAAAGGGGGCGGCGATGATCAGTCCGAAGATTGATCGGAGAGGGCGCCCATGCACGCTATGAGACGCGCTGTTCCCGCGATCGCCGTGGTGACTCTGCTCGACGCATTGGAAGCGATCGGAGGGGATGGTGAGGCCGTCCTCAGAGCATCGGGCTTTGCCTGCACCGCGCAAGACTTGCGGGATGGGCGCATTCTGGATGTGCCGCGATCATCTTTCGCCCGCTTTGCTCAAGAGTGCGTCTTGCGCTTCGAGGATCATGGTTGCCGCCGCGACGCGCGCTTGAGATTCCCTGTGTCTCGCCTGAAGCTGATGTGCCTGGCGATGCTGTCCTGTCCTACGTTGGATACAGCCATCGATGTGGCGATCGAATTCCATCAGCTTGCCATGGGTGACGCGAAGATGCTGTCCTTCGCCGTCGAGGACGATCGGGCGATCCTGACCATGGATATTCCGTTCCGCGAGCGGAAGGTCGGAGATTTGCTGGTGACCATGTATGGCCTGGCAATGTTTCACCGGCTGCTTGGCTGGATGACTGGCGAAGAGATCGTTCTAAAGCAGGTCACACTTGCTTATCCGGCAAAGATGGAAGAACTGGCCTTCAACGAATTGTTGCAATTGAAGCCATGTTTCGATGCCAAGCATGACAGCATTTGTTTTTCCACATTCTGTCTGCGCCGACCCATCGTCCGAAATTTTTCCGATCTCGAGCGCCTTTTTACGTTGTTTCCCTTCGACTTGCTCCCTCCGGATTATGACGGTGGCCTGTTATCGGACCACGCCCGGACGGTGATGAAAGCGGCTTTCGCCAGGCGCGAAGCACTGCCAGGGCTGAATCGCCTGGCGGAGATTTTCGGGCTTACTACCGCGACCCTGCGTCGACGACTCGCAGGCGAGGGATGGACGCTTTTGAAACTGCGCGAGGGGTGCAAGCAAGACGTCGCGATCGAATTGATGGCTGGGTCGAGACTGAGCATAAAGGAGATCGCTGCCCGGGTGCAATTCAGTGATTCCGCAACCTTCAGGCGAGCATTCCGCAAGTGGACCGGCCAGTCGCCATCAGAGTATCGGAAAAAATTGACCGACATCGTTCACGTTCAAGGCGCGTGAGGCACGGGCGCGGCCGGGCGGCGTCTGGGTTCAGCCCCGTTCGGGCGGTCATGGCCGCCAGCTCAAGGATGGCGATGTGTCGATAGGGTGGAGTTTTTGTGCCGCTTATTGCAATCAATGTGCGATATTCTTGACTGCTCGCGTAATATTTGTCAGCGTAGTCTACGCAAGTATCGCCAGGAAGGCAGTCGCGAAATGACCTCGAACCGTTATCCTCACCTGCTCTCGCCGGGGCGAATCGGCACCATGGAGCTGAAGAACCGGATCGCCGTCACGGCGATGGGCATGAGCTTGTCTGAAGAGGATGGCCATGTCGGGGAGCGATTGATCGCCTATCATGAGGAGCAGGCGAAGGGTGGCGCCGGGCTTGTCATCATCGGCGTTGCGGGAGTCGCATGGCCGGTAGGCGCGGGGCTTTGGCGGCAAACGGCGATTTCGGACGACAAATTCCTGCCAGGCCTGATGGAACTGACCGAGAGGGTTCACCGTCACGGCGCCAAAGTGGCCGCGCAACTCCATCATGCCGGGCCGGGCTCGCTCTATTCGGCGCGCTGGAACCTTCCGATCTGGGCGCCGGCAATGCCGCAAAGGAGCGAAGGCGATCTATTCGACTATTTCCTGCCCGAGGAAATGGCTGTCTTCAGCGGTGCAGCGACGCCCCAGATCAAGATACTTGAGCAGGAGGATATCGATCTCGTCGTGCGTCAGTTCGGCGAGGCGGCAGGACGTGCCAAGCGCGCCGGGTTCGACGGGGTGGAGATTCATTCCGCGCACGGCTACCTGCTGTCGTCGTTCATCTCGCCCAAAACCAATACCCGCACCGACGCCTATGGCGGCCCGATCGAGAACCGGATGCGTTTGCTGCTCGAGGTGCTGGCCGCTTGCCGCGTCGAGGTCGGCCCCGACTTCCCGATCTGGGTCAAGCTCGACAGCCGCGAGGTCGGCAAGGTCGGCGGCATTACGATCGAAGACGCAAAGCGTTCGGCGAAGATGGTCGAGGCGGCCGGGGCCGATGCAATCACCGTGTCGGCCTACCACGATTCGATGCAGGCCAAACTCCATTCGGAATCCAATGTCCCGCATATCGAGGATACCAACCTCCCCGCCACGGCCGAAATCAAGGCTGCGGTTTCGATCCCGGTCATCGGTTCGGGCCGGATCGAAATGGACACTGCCGACCGTACGATTGGTAAGGGCGGGACCGACTTTGTGGCCATGGGCCGGAAGCTGCTGGCCGATCCGCACCTGCCCAATAAGCTCGCCGCCGGATTTCCCGAGCGGGTCCGGCCGTGCATCTATTGCTACACCTGCGTCAGCGCGATCTACACCGACGACCATTCGCGCTGCGCGGTGAACTCCGAGCTTGGCTTTGAGTATGAGCGCAAGGAACCCAGCGCCCCGCCCAAGCATGTCGCCGTGATCGGCGGTGGCCCGGGCGGCATGGAAAGCGCCCGGCAGCTTGCCGCGCGGGGGCACAGGGTGACGCTGATCGAGCGGAGCGAACAGCTGGGCGGCACGCTGCGCTTTGCCGCGCTGGCCTATGAACCCAACGAGCGGTTGCTCAACTGGCTGCGGAGTGAAGTGGCCGAGGTCGGGGTCGAAGTTCGCCTGGGCACCGCGGCAACAGCCGAGCTGCTGCGCGAGCTGGGCGTCGATGAAGTGATCGTCGCCACCGGCGCGATCCGCAGCATGCCGGACATTCCTGGCAACGACCTGCCCAACGTCTTTTCGGGCGACGACATGCGCAGGATGATGTTCGGCGAGAGCTCGGACGAATTGAAGCGCAAAACTGGCCTGTTCACGCGGCTTGCCATCAAGGTCGGCGCGGCGACCGGCGCCACCGCCAATCTCGACCTGGTCCGCAAGGCGACCCATGCGTGGATGCCGATCGGCGACAGGGTCGTGATTATCGGCGGCGAACTGGTCGGCGTCGAGCTGGCCGAATTCCTGATGGAACGTGGAAGACAGGTGACCGTGGTCGACGTGATGCCGCGCTTCGGCAAGGGGCTGACGCTGGTTCGGCGAATGCGGCTGCTGGCCGAACTCAAGGAACATGGCGTGGTGCTGGCGACCGGAGCAAAGGACATAGCGATCACCGCCGCGGCGGTTAGCTGGACCGATGGCGAAGGCCAGTCGCAATCGGCCGCCGCGGATACCGTGATCGTCGCCAAGGGCGCGGAAGGCGACCTGGCCCTGGCCGAAGACCTCAAGGCCGCCGGCTTCAAGGTCCATGCGATCGGCGATGCCAACGGCGTCGGCTATATTGAAGGCGCAATGCGCGGCGCGGCGAAGGCGGTGCGGGAGATTGCCGGAGGCTAGGGGCCCGCTTTCGCCGCCTATTGGAGAGTAGGCCCGGGAAGCGATTGAACGCAGGCTTCTGGCTCGCCACGGCGTCCCGGCATGAAAGGCGGAACACCGGCGCGCTTGTTATGCAGGCGGTCGGTTGTCCGCATGCGCGACAAGAAACGGCAGGATCGCGGCGTTGAATCGCGCGTTATCATCCCCGGCGATCATGTGGCGCGCGCCGGCGATTTCCGCCTGGGCGACGTCAGGCAAGAGTTCGCGCAGGCGTGTCATTGTTTCCCGGCTGAGCACGTCGCTGTCCTCGCCGCGCACGATCAGGATCGGCGCGGTGATCGCCTGGGTCGCCGCCAGAAGCCGCGCCTCGAATGCGGCGAAATCGGGATCGTCGTCGCGCGGCGTCATCAACGCAGGATCCCAGTGCCAGCGAAAGCGGCCGTCGGCCCCCTGGCGCAAATTCTTGAGCAGCCCTTCGGTGCGGCCCTGACGGGTTCGCCCGGAATAGACCGCGATCGCTGCGGCGGCTTCCTCGAGCGAATCGAAGCCGTCGATCGTCTTGCGCATGAACCCGCCGACCCGGCTCGACCCCTTCATTTCGATCAGCGGAGCGATATCGACCAGTACCACCCCGGCGCAGGCCGCGCGCGGCTCTTCGCCGCAGGCGAGCAGCGCCGCTATGCCCCCCATCGACGCCCCGACGATCACCGGCGCCGCATCCAACCCGCCGACCACGGCGCGGATATCGTCGGCGAAGGCATCGATGCGGTAATTGCCATCCGGGCACCAGCCGCTCTCTCCGTGGCCGCGCAAGTCGACCGCATAGGCGGCCAGCCGGCTACCATGCTGTCCTCCAATGCTGCGTGCGGTCCCCTCCCACGACCAGCGGGTTTGCCCGCTGCCGTGGAGAAGGAGGACCGGCGCGCCGTCTGCGGGGCCATGGCGATCCGCACGCAGCGAAATGCCAGTCGATACAGCGAAATGGACAGCTTCGGCCATCATTTGATCTCCAGTCCGTCCGAACAATGTCGGCGACGCGTGCGGGCAACATGGGAGGCCGGGTCGCTCCACGATGGTTTGGCAACCGGCCACCCGCGGATCAGCGACCCGGCGGGCTTCGGGCCGGCTCTTCAGCGACAATTTCGTGACTGGAAGGCGTGCGGATTATGGACAGGCCGATCGAGTTTGACCTCAATCAGTTCGCAAGCATCGACAATGCCTGTTTGTTCGACCTTCCGGACTCTGGGGCTTCCGCCGCAAACAGCTCGTCTAGATCGACGCCGATATATTCGGGGCGATAGAGCCCGAGCTTGTCATTGATGCGGCGATAGTGGCGGTAGCCGCCAACGGCTGTTATGACGACGCCCGCGACTTCCTTGTTCTCCTTGACATATTGGCGTCCGCGATGCGCCATCTCGGCTTCCTCCGCCCCGAGCAACTCGAGCCTTTGAAGCGTGTGTTCCAGGATGTTGAGGACTGTGTTCTCCGCGTTTTTGGGAAGGGAGAGTTTCGATCGTTCGCTTTCCAGCATCGCCTGCACCATCATGCCCACACGGTCGCCATATGCCGACGGCGCATAAGCGTTGCTCAGGAGCCATCGGAGTCCAAGCTGCATTCGGTCACGGCTCATCACGCGTGGTTCGAAGTTGAGCCACGTCGGATATTGCATAAAGGTATCATCCACCTCGCGGCCCTCCCGTTTGAGGCGGAGGTAAAGGTCGGTGTTATGGATCGCGCTGAGGAGTCCGCAGCGCACGATCGGCACGCCGGCTTCCCTGATGAAGGCGAGTTGTCGCTGAAATATGTCCGGCGGATCCGCATCGAAGCCCGAGGTAAGGCCAATCGACGGCATGATGCCATATTCCATGAACTTCCGGAGCTTGTCGACCATCGGCAGCCCCGACAGATTATGCCGTTTGTGGCTGTCCAGAAGACTTTGGCTGACAGGCGTTTCGATCCCGATAAAGATACTGCGAACATTGGCGTCGCGCAGGAGTTCAAGCAATTCATCGTCGCGCGTAGCGTTGATACTCGCCATCATGAAAAAGGCGCACTCGCCGAGCGTCTGGCGCGAGTTCCAGTCGGCCATTTCGCGAAGAAACTGTTTGGCGAAGCGGGTGTGCATCGTGAAATTGTCGTCAGTGAAATTGATGTACCGGTAGCCCATGCCGTATAAATTGGTAATTTCGGTGAGGAGCTGGTCGGACGTCTTGATGCGCATCTTGCTGCCGGCATATTTCGACGACAGGCAGAATTCGCAATTATACGGGCATCCGCGCGACGCCTGGATCGTGCCTTCCTTATGATGTGACGGGAGCAGGTCCCATCGCGGGAGCGGGCTGTTGACGGGGTTTGCCGTAACATAGACATATTCGTTCTTGTGGTCGCCGGAGGCGATCTCGGCGAAGAGTTCCCGATGGACGTCGTCGATTTCGCCTTTGACGAGGACATCGCAATGCGGGCGTATCAGCTCGGAAGACATGGTGGCCAATGGGCCGCCGACGACGACGAGAACGCCCCTCGACGAGAATTCCCGGTATAGCTCTGCGATGCGTTGCTCGTGGCCGGTTAGCGCGATGAGGAACGCGACGTCGATCTTGGCATCGCAGTCCACCAACCCGCAATCGGGTTCATCGACGACCGTCAGTTCGAACTGATCGCAAAGCATCGCGGCGAGCGTGGCAAGCGTGACCTTCCCATAACCATTGTCGGGAACGCCCGGATAGTGCGGGTAGATCAGATAGGCTGTCTTGTAGCGAGACTCAGCGGCTTTCATGCTCGGGGTTCCCTCCAGTAATCATAAGACAAACCAGATCGCTCTATCTTCGCGAGAATCGTTTGAGAGGATTGTGCGGCGTTCATACGGCGTTGTTCTTGGCAATCGTCGCGTAGCCTTGTTCGTCGCGCGGATAGGTTGGGATTCTATTCAATCGGCAGGTGCCGCCGAACAAGGGCGCGGCTGCGCAAATCGGAGTCATTTGTGCGCACGACGTGCCGACGATGCGTGCTGCGGCGGGAGGCGGGGCGGGGATTGGTCCCCACTCGCGCTGTTGAACCCGCGGCCCGCGGCTTCGGCCGTTCAACCGCCGAAATCTCCGGTCATTTCTCCCATCGCGGTGACGGTGGCGCGGCCGCTGTCATCGACCCGCTGGACGAGCGCGCTCAACCGGCGCGACCGCGTCTCGGCGATGCGCCAGCGGCCTTCGGTGCCGCGAATATAGACGTCGTCATATTCAACCCCCATTTGCGTCAGCGACCGCGCGGCGAGGTTGATATTGTGGAACAGCAGCGACCAGCGTCCGGTCGCGCGCCCGTCGCCATCGAAGACGACGACGCCGTTGGCGCCATGGTGGATGTCGAAGATGCCGGGGGCGCACGCCATGTCGCGATAGACCGACAAGAAAGCCTCGCGGTCGGTGAAAACCGGAAAGCCGTCGAAGGCGATCATCGCGTCGGCGGTAAAGCAGGCGCGCATCGCCTCGACATCCTTGGTGTCGGCGGCGCGCAGGTAGCTCGCCTTGAGGTCGCGGATCGCGCGGTCGTCCTCCAATCGCTGCAACCGATCTTCCATCTCCATAAATCTTCCTTTGCGTAGAGCGTTGGTCTACATACTACGCAAATTCAAATTTTGGAGACATTATATGCGATTTTCCGGCCGGACGGCGCTGGTGACGGGAGCTGCGTCGGGGATCGGGCGCGCGACCGCGTTGCGGCTGGCGAGCGAAGGCGCGCGCGTTATTGCCGCCGACCGCGATGCCGAAGGCTTGCGTGAAACGCTGACGCTCGAGGCGGGCGATATGCGCGCGGCACACTATGACGCGACCGATCTGGACAGTTGCCGAGCGTTGGTTGCGAACGCCGCCGCCGACGGGCTCGACATCCTCTGCAACATCGCGGGATTGCTCGACTGGGGGCCGACGCTCGATTTCGACGAGGCTCGGTTCGAGCGGCTGATCGCGATCAACCTGACCAGCGTTTTCGGGCTGTGCCGCGCGGCGCTGCCGCATCTGATCGAACGCGGCGGCAATATCGTCAACATGGCCTCGACCGCAGGCGTGCAGGGGACGCCTTATTCGATCGGCTATGCCGCGTCGAAGCATGGCGTCGTCGGGCTGACCAAGAGCCTCGCGGTCGAATTTGCCGCGCGCGGTGTGCGGATCAACGCCGTCTGCCCGGGCCATGTCGATACGCCGATGACGCGCCGCCCGCCGCCCGAGGGCGAGGTCGATTGGGCCTTGATGATGCGTAACGCGCCGAAGCTGGCGGATGGCATCTGCACGCCCGAGGATGTTGCGGAGATGGTTGCCTTTCTCGCCAGCGATCAGGCGCGCAAGGTGACCGGCGCGCTGTTCACGGTCGATGGGGGGCAATTGGCCGGTTGACGCGGCGGACGGCGAGCCAACCGCCGTCATTCTGGCGTTCAAGCTCCCAGATGTTGGTCGAAGCGCGCCAGATCTCATAACCGTCGCCCGACCGGCGCAGCACCGCCGAATAGCCGGTTGCACGCGCGCGGTCGCCGTCGAGGACGATATGGTGCGGCGACAATATATGCGCGCAGCCGGTCGCCATCAGCGCGCGGTGCGTGTCGCTGGCGATCAGTCCGGCGATCGCGGCGCGCCCCCTGGCGACGCCAAAGCCGCCGACATCATATTCGCCGTTCTCGGTCCACAGCATCGCCACCCCGTCGGCGTCGCCCGCGTCGGCGAGCGGGCCATAGGCGGCGATGAGGTTGCGGATCGCCTCGGCATCCTCCAGTCGCCCGAGGCGGCGGGCGAAGCTATCGGACATCGGCGGCCCGGCCCCCCGCGCGCCGCCCGAAGAAGGTGCAGTCGGCGAGGCTGAGTCCCGACGAATAGCCATGCCCCCAGGCCGGCAGGCCATGGGTGCAGCGACCCGCCGCGAACAGGCCGGGGATGGCCGCGCCGGCACGATCGAGCACCTCGCCGTCGGTCGAGGTGCTGAGGCCGCCCAGCGTGAAGAAGCTGAAGTAACTCGACTGGAAATTCAGCTCCAACGCGATGAACGGCCCTTGATCGAGCGGGGTCAGGATCGGCGTACGCTTGCCGAACAGCGGGTCGGCGCCGCGCCGGGCATGGTCGTTATAGAAGGCCATCGTTGCCGCGAGCGTGCCCTCGGGCATGTCCAGTTCGCGCTCGACCTCTTCCCAGTCGGCGCCGGTCGCGGCGATGCTGGTGCGGGCGAAGGCGAAGGGCTCGCTGTAATGCGCGCTGTCGAGGAGCAGATAGACCCGGTCGCCTGGCTGGTCGAGCATCGCGCGCGACACGCGGCCGTGATAGCAATCCTCGTTGATGAAGCGCTGACCTGCGATATTGACGAACACGCCGTTTGCCTGCGGTTCGGGGATCGTCCACGGGCAGGTGGTGAGAAACTGATCCATATGGACGGCGTCGCCGCCCGCGCTCATCCCCAGGTGGATTCCTGCGCCGTCATCCTTGTCGCCGATCGGATCGTTGATCTTGAAGGTCAGCGGGCAATATTTGCGGCGCATCGCCTCGTTCATCGCAAAGCCGCCGGTGGCGAGGATGACGCCGCGGCGCGCGCGGATGAAATGGTCGCGATTGTCGATCCGCATCACCGCGCCGACGACGCGCGTGTCCTCGACGATCAGTGCCGTGGCGCGGGCGTCGACCACGACGCGGACGCCGAGCGCGCGCACGCGGGCTTCGAGGATGTCAACCAGCTTGCGCCCGCCCCCCCAGCCGGTGAACTGGATGACATGGCCGCGCGGCGCGGGCTTGGCCGCGTCGCAAAAGGGCGCCGCCGCCTCGCTCCCCGACCAGATCAGCGTATCGTCGCCGGTCGGCTCTATATGCTTTCCGGGCAAATAATTGCCGCGATAGGGGATGCCTTGCGCCTTCAGCCATTCCCAGTGGCTCAGCGCCTCGCGGCCATAAAGCTCGCATTTGGCGTCGTCGGCGCACGGGCCGCCCGCCATTTTGAGATAGGCGGTGAAATCTTCGGTCGGATCGTCGAACCCGGCCGCGCGCTGCACCTCGGTGCCGCCGCCGCCGCCGATATAGATCTCGCCGCCCGACAGCCCCGATGCCCCGCCGCTGCCCGAGTTGCGCTCATAGAGCAGCACGTCGGCGCCGGCTTCGCGCGCCTCGATCGCCGCCGAGGCGCCGGCGGCGCCGAAACCGATGACGACTACATCGGCTTCATCGTCCCATCGCGGCACCGCCGTCACGGGGAGCGGGCGGTGCAGCGATGCGGCGGTCATCCGCGTGCCTTGACCATGTCGAGCGCGACGTCGACGATCATATCCTCCTGCCCGCCGACCATCTTGCGGCGGCCGAGTTCGACGAGGATCGTGCGCGTGTCGAGGCCATAGGTTTCGGCTGCCTTTTCGGCGTGGCGCAGGAAGCTCGAGTAAACCCCGGCATAGCCGAGCGCGAGCGTTTCGCGGTCGACGCGGACAGGGCGGTCCTGCAGCGGGCGCACCAGATCCTCGGCCGCGTCCATCAGCTTGTTGACGTCGCAGCCATGGTTCCAGCCCTTGCGGTCGGCGGCGGCGATGAAGACTTCGAGCGGCGCATTGCCCGCGCCCGCGCCCATGCCGGTAAGGCTGGCGTCGATGCGCACCGCGCCTGCCTGCGCCGCGACGATGCTGTTGGCGGTGCCGAGCGACAGATTGTGATGCGCGTGGATGCCGCGCTGCGTTTCGGGTTTCAGCACGCGGTCATAGGCCTCAAGCCGTGCCTTGACGCCGTCCATGTCGAGCGCGCCGCCGCTGTCGGTGACATAGACGCATTGGGCGCCATAGCTTTCCATGAGAACTGCCTGCGCTGCGAGCGCTTCGGGCTCGATCATATGGCTCATCATCAGGAAGCCCGCGACGTCCATGCCGAGGTCGCGCGCGATACCGATATGCTGTTTCGACACATCGGCTTCGGTGCAGTGCGTCGCGACGCGCACCGAGCGGACGCCGAGATCATAGGCGCGGCGAAGCTCCTCGACCGTACCGACGCCGGGCAGGATCAGCGTCGTCAGAACCGATTTGGTCAGGACCGAGGCGACCGCCTCGAGCCACTCCCAGTCGGTGTGTGCGCCGAAGCCATAGTTGAAGCTGGCGCCGCTCAGGCCATCGCCGTGCGCGACCTCGATCGCGTCCACGCCCGCGTCGTCGAGGGCCTTGGCGATCGCCTGCACATGGTCGATGCCGTACATGTGGCGGATCGCGTGCATCCCGTCGCGCAGCGTGACGTCCTGGATATAGAGCTTGTCGCCCGCCTCGACGTTGAATGTCTTCGTCATGCGACCACCTTCTTTCCGTCGCGGATGCGCTCGGCGAGCAGTTCGCCCGTCGCTTTCGCGGCCGCGGTCATGATGTCGAGATTGCCTGAGTAACTCGGCAGATAATCGCCCGCGCCCTCGACCTCGAGCAGGATCATCGTCTTGATCCCGGTGAACTCGCCGCGGCCGGGAATCTTCAGCGTGTTGTTGTCGCCGAAACGCTCGAACTGCACTTCCTGCTTCAGGCGGTAGCCCGGCACATAGGCCTGCACCTTTTTCACCATCGCCTCGACCGAGGCGCGGATCGTCTCTTCGTCGGCGCCCTCTGACAGCGTGAACACCGTGTCGCGCATAATCATCGGCGGCTCGGCGGGGTTGAGGATGATGATCGCCTTGCCCTGCGCCGCGCCGCCGACCTTTTCGATCGCGCCCGCGGTGGTGCGGGTGAACTCGTCGATATTGGCGCGGGTGCCGGGGCCAGCCGAGCGCGACGAGACCGACGCGACGATTTCGGCATAGTGGACGGTCGCGACCTGGCTCACCGCGGCGACCATCGGGATCGTCGCCTGGCCGCCGCACGTCACCATGTTGACGTTGCCCGCATCGAGATTGTCCTCGCCGTTGACGGTCGGGATCGTATAAGGGCCGATCGCCGCCGGGGTCAGGTCGACGACCTGCTTGCCGTCGGCGCGGAGCGCGGCATCGTGGACCTTGTGCGCGTAGGCGCTCGTCGCGTCGAAAACGATGCTGATCTCGGGATAGACGTCCATCGCCTTCAAGCCGTCGAGCCCCTCGTGCGTCGTCGCAACGCCGCGCTCGCGCGCCATCGCGAGGCCTTCGGACTTCTCGTCGATGCCGACGACCGCGACCAACTCCATATTCTGCGGATATTTGATCATCTTGATCATCAGGTCGGTGCCGATATTGCCCGAACCGATGATCGCTGCCTTCACGCGGGTCATGGCTGTTCCTTTATATAAAATTTGCGGCGCAGCGACCGATGGGCTGACCCGCATCACTCAGGATCATCTCGAAACGGTCGCCTTTTACCGCGGGCGCCAGCGGCACGAGGCTGCCCGACAATATGACATCGCCGACGTCGAGCGTGACGCCGTGCGCACCAAGCGTGTTGGCTAGCCATGCGACCGCCTCGGCGGGATTGCCTTGTACCGCGTGGCCAAAACCTTCGGATAGCGGCGCGCCATTCTTCGTCACCGCAACATGCAGGCCCGGCAGGTCGAGCGCGGCGGGATCGAGCCGTTCGTCGCCCAGGACATAGACGCCGCACGACGCATTGTCGGCGACCGTATCGACGATGCTGATCTTCCACTCATCGATGCGGCTGTCGACGATCTCGAAGCAGGGCGCGATCGCGTCGGTCGCGGCGATAACCTGTTCGGCGGTGACGCCGGGGCCGACGAGGGCGTCTTTCAGGATGAAGGCGATCTCTGCCTCGGCGCGCGGCTGGATCAGGCCCGTTGCCGCTATGTCGATATCGCCGTCCACATACATGGCGTCGGTCAGGAACCCGAAATCGGGCTGGAACACGCCCAGCATGTCCTGCACCGCCTTGGACGTCACGCCGATCTTCTTGCCGACGACGCGCTCACCCTCGGCCGTCCGGCGCGCGAGAAAATCGAGGCTGATCGCATAGGCGTCGTCGATCGTGAGCGCGGCATCGCGCGCAATCAGCGGCGCAACGGTGCGCCGCTCGCACAGCGCCGCGAACAACTCGGCGCCATATTGCTCAGCCCTGGTCATCGAGGAACGCAATCGAATAGAGGTTGAATTCGGCGGCGCGTTCGACCTGAACCCAATGGCCGGTGCGGGCAAAGGTCATGCATCGGGCATTGGCGCATTGGTCGAGGAAATAGCGCGCGCCGCTTTCGGGACAGAATTCGTCGTTCAGCCCCCACAGCACGAAGATCGGTTGAACGATCTTCCCGACTTCGGGACCCAGATTCGGGGTCCGCATCCGCGCCAGCACGTCCTTGGGCTGGGTGCGCGCGACCGCGAAACGCTCGGCAACCAGTGCGTCGGGAATCTTCGGCGCGAAATCGGGATGGACAAGGTTCGAGATCAGCCGCTTTTGTTCGTCGAGGTTGAAATCGGGGCCGCCATATCCCGACACCATTTTTGCGATCCCCGGCATGGTGAAATAGCTCGCCTGTTCCTCGATGCAGCCGGGTGCCATCAGCACCAGCGCGGTCGCGAATTCGGGGTGGTCGAGCGTCATCTGGATCGCGACGCCGCCGCCCAGCGAATTGCCGATCAGCGCCGCGCGTTCGATCCCGTGCTGGCGAAGCGCGCCATAGAGGGTGTCGGTGAACAGCCCGAGCGTATAGTCGATGCCCTCGGGCTTCGATGACGCGCCATAGCCGATCAGGTCGGGCAGGATGACGCGGTGGCCCGCCGCAACGAACGCATCGATATTGTCGCGGAAATTGGATGCGCCTGACGCGCCGGGGCCGCTGCCGTGGATGAACACCACAGGCTTGCCCGCGCCCTTTTCCTTGATGTGGATCGTGTAGCCGTCGACCTGATAATCGCGTTCGATAAATCCCGTCATCATCGGTTCCTTACATGAAGGTGAAGGCGGGCGGCTGGCCCAGCATCGTGCCGACGACGTCGGCGGTGCGATTGTTCGGGTCGTTGGCAACATGCGCGCGCGCGGCGTTGAGGTCGAGCCACGGCTGGATGATGTCGCTCGACATATAGATGGCGCGTCCGCCGAGCAATTGGACCATCTCGTCGACCAGCCGCGCGAGGCGGCGCACCACGGTCGAGCTTTGATAAGCGAAGCGCGCGCGCGTCTCCATGGGGATCGCCTCGCCGCGTTCGGCGAGGTCCATCAATTCCTCGAAACTGGCTTTGAGCGTCAGTTCCATCTCCAGAGCCTGCGTGTGCGCGGCGGAAATGGCGGCGTGGAGCATCGGGTCGGCCTTCGACGCCTTGCCGGTGTTGGTCGAGATGCGGCTTTCCATGATCGCCATCGCGGCACCCACCGCGGCGCGCGCGCCGCCGAACGCTGCGGTCGAGACCGAGCGGATGAACACCTGTGCCCAGGGGAGGGTATAGAGCGGCCCGTCATTCTCGCGCTGTCCCGGGTTGGTGCAGAGGAAACCCTCGACCGCGCGGTGGGTGCGATATTCGGGGACGAAAACGCGGTCGACGATGATGTCGTGGCTGCCGGTGCCCTGCAACCCGAACACCTGCCAGCTTTCGGGGTCGATACGGTAATCGTTGCGCGGGAGCAGGAAGGTGCGCATATCGGGCGCCTCGCCTTCCTTCGCGGGCGGAACGATCGCGCCGAGCAGCACCCAGCCGGAGTGGAGCGATCCCGACGAAAAGCCCCAATGCCCTGACAGATAGAAACCGCCGTCGGCATGTTCGACCTTGCCCACTGGCTGATAGGTGGAGGAGACGAGCATCGCATTGTCGTCACCCCAGACATCGGCCTGCGCCTGACTGTCGAACAGCGCCAGCTCATAAGGATGGCAGCCAAGCACGCCATAGATCCATCCGGTCGACATGCAGCCTTCGGCCAGCGCCTTCTGCACCTCGAAAAAGACATTAGGGTGCATTTCATAGCCGCCCCAACGTTTGGGTTGCAGGATACGGAAGAATCCGGCGTCCTGCATCTCGGCGATGGTTTCGGCAGGCACGTTGCGGTCGGCGACGCATTGACGCGCTCGAGTCTTGAGTGCTGGGATCATCGCCCGCGCGCGCGCAATGAGTTCCTGAGCTGTGGGGTTTATCGCCTCAGCGCTTCTGCTGTCCGCCAGTGTTGCCATAAAACTATCTCCATCTGTGCAGCCGACTCAAGCTGAGTGAGCGGTATGATCGTAAAATATGCTGCAATAAAATACGCAAATGGTCAATTGAAAAGCGATTTGCTTTCGGTTATCTCATGTTCATATAGATTCTACCGAGTGATTCACTGGGTGAATACCGAACTGGAGAGATGCGTGAATTTCGAACTGGCAGGGAGGATCGCGATCGTCACCGGCGGGAGCCGGGGGATCGGCGCGTCGATCGCTTCGATGCTGGCGGCGCAGGGTGTCGCGGTGTCGATCTGCGCGCGCACCGCGCCCGATGCTCTGCCCGCCGGGATTTCGTTCGACGCGGTCGATGTGCGCGACCCCGACGCGGTTCAGGCCTATGTCGATGCTGTTGCGGCCCGCCACGGTCGGCTCGATATTTTGGTCAATAATGCCGGCGGCTCGCCCGAAAGCGACGCCGCAACCGCCAGCCCGCGCTTTGCCGAGGCGATTACCCGGCTCAACCTGCTCGCACCCTATTATATTGCGCGCGCCGCGCACCCGCATCTGAAGGCGTCGGGGAAGGGCGCGATCGTCAACATCGCCAGCGTGTCGGGCATTCGTCCGTCGCCGGGCACCGCCATCTATGGCGCGGCCAAGGCAGGGCTGCTCAGCCTGACCAAGAGCCTTGCCGCCGAATGGGGGCCGGATGCCATTCGCGTCAATGCGATCATCGTCGGGCTTGCCGAAACCGAAGGGTCGGCATCGACCTATGGCGACGCAGCGGCGCACGCGCGGATCGCGCGCTCGCTGCCGCTCGGTCGCATGACGCGCGGTGACGATGTCGCGCGCGCGGTCCTCTATCTTGCGTCCGACGCCGCCGAATATGTGTCGGGCGCCCAGCTCAATGTCGATGGCGGCGGCGAACGCCCGCTGTTCCTCGACCTCATCAAAGGAGAATAAGCGTGGCGATCGAAGCGCTGGGCTATGTTGTCGTCGAGACGCAAAAGCTCGACGAATGGGATGATTTTCTGTGCAACATCGTTGGGGTGATGCGCGCCGCCGATCCCGGCGATGGCGCGCGCCATTACCGCGTCGACGCGCGCCCCTTTCGGTTCCGCATCGTTGCGGGCGCGACCGAGCGGCTGACCGCCGCCGCCTATCGCATCGATACGCGCGCCGCGCTCGATGATCTGGCTGCGCGGGTCGCGGCCGCGGGGCGTCCGGTCGCCTGGGCCGATGCCGCTGGCGCTGCCGCGCGCGGGGTCGATGCGGTGTTCGCGACGAGCGACCCGGCGGGCAATGGGCTGGAATTTTACTGCGGCGACAGCGCTGACGACGTCGCTTTCGTCTCGCCGCCGGGGGTGTCGGGCTTTGTCACCGGCGCGCTCGGCATGGGTCATGCGGTGTTCGCGGCGCCGAATTTTGCCGCGACCCATGCCTTTTACCGCGATGTCGTCGGCTTTCACGACACCGACCTGCCGCATTTCCATTTCTCGCCCGATCCGGCCGATCCGGGGATGCGCTTTGCCTTCATGCACGCCGACAATGGCCGCCACCATTCGGTCGCGCTCGGCGAATCGCCTGCGCCGCCGTCGGGCTGCGTCCATCTGATGCTCGAAATGACGACGCTCGCCGACGTCGGGCGCTGTTACGACCGGATGCGGATCGGCGGTGTTCCCGAAAGCGCGTCGATCGGTCTCCACACCAATGACGAAATGACGAGCTTTTACATGCAGACGCCATCGGGCTTTGACCTGGAGGTCGGCTGCGACGGGCTGGTGATCGATCCCGCGAGCTGGGCGCCGACCGCGCACAAGACGATCAGCGAATGGGGCCATGTCTGGGCATGGCAAAAGGCGATGGCCGAGGCCGCCGCCGCAGCGGAGGCCGCGCAATGACCCTCGACAAACGCATGAGCGCCGCCGACATCGTCGGTCGGCTGAAAAGCGGGATGACGCTGGGCATCGGCGGCTGGGGGCCGCGCCGCAAGCCGATGGCGCTGGTGCGCGAGATTTTGCGCTCGGACCTCACCGACCTCACCATCGTCTCCTATGGCGGTCCTGACGTCGGGATGCTGTGCGCGGCGGGCAAGGTGAAGAAACTGGTCTTTGCCTTTGTCTCATTGGACGCGATCCCGCTCGAACCCTGGTTCCGCAAAGCCCGTGAGGCGGGGGCGATCGAGGTGCTCGAACTCGACGAAGGCATGTTCCAATGGGGGCTGAAGGCCGCGGCGTTCGGCTTGCCCTTCCTGCCGACGCGCGTGGGGCTCGGCACCGACCTTGTCGAACTCGGCGGGCTCAAGACCGTGCAGTCGCCCTATGACGACGGCGAGGTGATGGTCGCGATGCCCGCGCTGAAACTCGACGCGGCGCTGATCCACGTCCAGCGCGCCGACTGGCGCGGCAACGTCCAGGCGCTCGGCCCCGACACCTATTATGACGAATGGTTCGCGAAAGCCGCCGACACCTGTTTCGTGAGCTGCGAGGAATTGGTCCCGGCGATGGAGGATAGCTATCCCGCCGATGCCAAGGCGAATATCTTTGAACGCTGCTTCGTCACCGGGGTGACCGAGGCGCGCGGCGGGGCGCATCCGACCTCGCTGCCGCCCGACTATGGCTGGGACATGGGCTGGTTCAAAACATACGCAGCCGCGGCGAAGGACCCGGGCGACTGGGCGGCGGTCGCGGACAAGATGGTGGGCGCGAGCGAAGCGGAGTATATCGCTTCGGTCGGCGGTATGGAGGCGGTCGGGGCGCTCCCCCTGCCGATATTCTGACAATGACGACCTTGGCTGAACTTTGCATCGCGGCGGTGGCCGAGGCATTTCGCGACGAACGCGAGATGATCGGCACCGGCATCGGACCGATCCCGCGCCTCGGCGTCGGGCTCGCCAAGCTGACCCATTCGCCGGGTCTGATGATGACCGACGGCGAGGCCTATCTGGTCGAGCAGCCGGTGCCGCTGGGCCCGCGCGGCTATGACGACCGCAAGGCCGCGGGATATCTGCCCTTTTCGCGCTTTTTCGACAGCGCGGTATGGACCGGGCGCCGTCATGCGATGGTGACCCCGACGCAGGTTGACCGTTTCGGGCAGACAAACCTGTCGGCGCTCGGCGGCACCCACGCGCAGCCCAAGACCCAGATGCTCGGCGCGCGCGGCTTTCCCGGCAACGGCATCTATCATGCGAACTCGATGTTCATCCCCGCGCACGGCCCGCGCGTGTTCGTGGCGGGCGAGGTCGATCGCATCTCGTCGCCCGGCTATAATCCCGCGCGGCGCATCGCGGGCGGCAATTACAGCGGCATCGATCTCCGCCGCATCGTCACCAATTTGTGCGTGATGGATTTCGGCGGGCCGGACCATGCGATCCGCGTCGTCGCGCTCCACCCCGGCGTCGCCTTTGCCGAGGTGCAGGAGGCGACCGGGTTTGACCTGATCGACGCGGCCCAGGGCGAAACCCCGCTGCCGACCGCCGATCAGCTCGCGATCATCGAGAGCCTCGACCCGCACGGCATTCGTCATACGATCTTCAAGGACAATCCTGCCGCCGAAAGGAGTGCAGCATGAGTGACGCCATCGTTCCGTTCGTCAACGAACCGCCCGTCTATGAAACGGGCGAACCGGTGCTCTATGCGGTGCAGGGCGGCGTTGCCACTGTCACGCTCAACCGGCCGCAGTTCCACAATGTCCAGAATAGCCAGATGACCTATGCGCTCGACGATGCGTTCCAGCGCGCCGTCGACGATGATTCGGTCAAGGTCATCGTGCTGAAATCGGACGCCAAGCATTTCACCGCGGGGCACGACATCGGCAGCCCCGGGCGCGATTTCCATTCGAGCTTTGAGCGGCGGCTGATGTGGTATGACCACGCCAACAAGGGCGGCGCCGAAAAAGCCTATGCGCGCGAGCATGAGGTCTATCTTGGCATGTGCAAACGCTGGCGCGCGATCCCCAAGCCGACGATCGCGCAGGTGCACGGCGCGTGTATCGCCGGCGGGCTGATGCTCGCCTGGGTGTGCGACCTCATCATCGCGTCGGACGATGCCTTTTTCCAGGACCCGGTGCTCCAGATGGGCTTTCCGGGGGTCGAATATTTCGCGCATTGCCACGAACTCAACCCGCGCATCGCCAAGGAATTTCTGTTCCTCGGCGACCGGATGAGCGCCGATCGCGCCTATCAGATGGGGATGGTCAACCGCGTCGTTCCGCGCGCCGATCTCGACGCCGAAGTCGCCAAGGTCGCGGCGCGCATTGCCGAACAGCCGCGGCTTGCGCTGCAACTCGCCAAGCAGGCGTGCAACCATATGGAAACGCTCGCGGGCAAGGAAGCCGGGATCGACGCCTCGTTCGGTTATCACCATTTCGCCCACGCCAACAACCAGTTGGTCAAGGGCGATTATATCGCCGGGTTCGACGGCAAGAAAATGGCCGAAAAGAACAAGGCGCAGGCGGAAAAGGGCTGACGTCAAATATGACCGACGCGCTTGCCACCCCGCTGACCGACCTGCTCGGTTGCCGCCTGCCGGTGATCCAGACCGCGATGGGCTGGATCGCGACCCCGCGCCTCGTCGCGGCGTCGAGCAATGCGGGGGCGTTCGGTTTCCTTGCCGGGGCGGTGATGACCCCCGCCGACCTCGCGGGCGCGATCGCCCAGACCAAGGGCCTGACCCCGCACCGCTTTGGTGTGAATTTTCACAGTTTCCAGCCCGGCGCGCGCGAGATTGTCGAGATCATCCTCGCGCATTCGGACCGCGTCGGCGCGGTCAGTTTCGGGCGCGGTCCCGACGCCGGGATGATTGCGCGCTTTCGCGAGGCCGGCATCGTCTGCATCCCGACCGTCGGCGCGGTCAAACATGCCGAGAAAATGGTCGCGCTCGGCTGTCAGGCGGTGACGGTGCAGGGCGGCGAGGGCGGCGGGCATACCGGCGCGGTCGCGACGACGGTGCTGTTGCCGCAGGTATTGGACGCCGTTCCGGTCCCGGTCGCGGCGGCGGGGGGCTTTGCCGACGGGCGCGGGCTTGCGGCGGCGCTGGCGTTCGGCGCCAGCGGGACCGCGATGGGCACGCGCTTCATGATGACCAGCGACAGCCCGGTCCCCGCGGCGGTGAAATCGGCCTATGTCGGCGCGGGAACCGGCGACATTTTCGTGACCGACAAGATCGACGGCGTGCCGCAGCGGATGATCCGCAACGCGATGACCGACCGGATCGAACGCGGCGGGGCGGCGGCGCGCTGGCGCCGCGGCCTGCTCGCGGGCCTCGCGATGAAGCGCGCGACCGGCGCAAGCTGGGGCGAGATGCTGCGCGCCGCGCGCTCGATGACCAGCCATGGCGACATGTCGCTGCCCGAAGCCATGCTCGCGGCCGCCGCGCCGGTGCTGCTGCAAAAGGCGGTGGTCGATGGCGACGCCGTCGAAGGCCTGATGGCGTCGGGGCTGGTCGCAGGAAGGCTCACCGACCTGCCGAGCTGCGCCGACCTGCTCGCCGGAATCGAAAGTGACGCGCGCGCGCGGATCTCCGCGCTCGCGGGCCGACAGATTGTGAATGCAGGGGAAGTCTGATGGGGATTGAAACCCATATCGAAAACCGGATCGCCGAAATCGTCTTTGACGTCCCGCCGGTCAACGCCTTTGACAGCGAAACCTGGCTGTCGCTGCCCGCGATCATTGCCGAGGCGGGGCGCAATCCCGAGGTCAACTGCATTCTGATCCGCGCCGCGGACAGCGCGCGCGGTTTCTGCGGCGGGGTCGACATCAAGGAGATGCAGGCGCATCCCGAGCGCATCACCCTGCTCAATCGCGGCAATTACCGGACCTTCAAGGCGATCCGCGATGCCGAGGTTCCGGTGGTCGTCGCGGTGCATAAATTCGTCATCGGCGGCGGGATCGGGATTTGCGGGGCGAGCGACACGGTGATCGCCGCCGACGACGCCTATTTCAGCCTGCCCGAGGTCGATCGCGGCGCGATGGGCGGCGCCAGCCATTTGTCGCGGATGCTGCCGCTGCACAAGGTGCGCGCGGCGTTCTTTACCGGCGGCAATATCCCGGCGGAGGAGGCGTATCGGCTGGGCGGCGTCGAAAAGATCGTCCCGCGCGCCGAGCTCACCGCCGAAGCGCGCGCCTTTTGCGCGGTGATCGCGGCCAAGAGCCGCAAGGCGCTGGTGATTGCGAAGGAGGCGCTCAACGGGCTTGAGCCGCGCGACGTCGATCGCGGCTATCGCTGGGAACAGGGCTTCACCCTCGAAATGTATATGCACGAAGACAGCCAGAAAAGCCGCGACGCCTTTGTCGATACCGGCAAGGCCGCCGAGTTCTGACGATGGACCTTGTTTACACCCCCGCGCAGCAGGCCTTCCGCGCTGAAGTGCGCGAATGGCTCGCCGCCAATATCCCCGATCGCCCGCTACGGACGCTCGAAGGCGAGGCCGGTTTCCACGAGCATGTCGCGTGGGAACGGAGGCTCGCCGAGGGCAATTGGGGCATGGTGACGTGGCCCGAAGAATATGGCGGGCGCGGGCTCGACCTCATCGAATGGCTGATCTTCGAGGAGGAATATTGGGGCGCGGGGGCGCCGCTGCGCGTCAACCAGAATGGCATCTTCCTGCTCGGCCCGACGGTGATCGAATATGGCACCGACGAACAGAAAGCGCGCTTCCTGACCCCGATGGCGGCGGGCGAGGTGATGTGGGCGCAGGCCTGGTCCGAACCCGGCGCAGGCAGCGACATGGCGGCGATCAAGACGACCGCGCGCCGCGACGGCGACCATTATGTCATCAACGGGCAGAAAACCTGGTCGAGCCGCGCGAGCTTTGCCGACTGGGGTTTCGGGCTGTTCCGCACCGAGGAGGGGAGCCAGCGCCACAAGGGGCTGAGCTTCATCCTGTTCGACCTCGACACGCCGGGGGTCACGCGCCGCCCGATCCGCCAGCTCCACGGCGAACCCGGTTTTGCCGAGCTGTTCTTCGACGATGTTCGCGTGCCGGCCTGCAACCGGCTGGCGGGTGAGGGCGAGGGCTGGAACGTCGCGATGGCGACTGCGGGCTTTGAACGCGGGCTGATGCTGCGCTCGCCGGGGCGCTTTCAGGCGACCGCGAAGCGGCTGGTCGAACTGTTCCGCGCCCACGAAGCCGATGCGTCGCCCGCGGCGCGCGAGGCGGTGACGCGCGCGTGGATGGATAGCCAAGCCTATGCCTATAACACCTATGCCGTCGCGGCGAAGATCATGGCGGGCGGCAGCATCGGCGCCGAGGCAAGCCTCAACAAGATTTTCTGGTCCGAACTCGACCGCGCGATGAACCGCACCGCGATGCAGTTGTTGGGCGCCGCGGCCGAACTCAAGCAATTTACCGACGGGCGGACGAACGACTGGCTCGACGGCTATATCTTCTCGCTGTCGGGGCCGATCTATGCCGGGTCGAACGAGATCCAGCGCAACATCACCGCCGAACGGCTGCTCGATATGCCGCGCGTCGGCAAGGGTTAAGGGGGGCTATCGATGGAATTTTTGATCGCACCCGAACGGCTCGAACTCGCCGACGCGGTTCGCACCTATCTCGCGGGAACGCATGGGGCAGAGGTGCTGCGCCGCCTCGACGCCGACGGCAACCGCGACCCCGCCATCTGGGCGGGACTGGTCGAAATGGGCTTGCCCGGCCTGCTCGTGCCTGAGGATCATGGCGGGCTGGGTTTGCGCCTGCTCGACGGCGCGCTGATCGCGCGCGAGGCGGGGCGCGTCTGCCTGGCCGAGCCGCTGGTCGACAGCGCGCTGGTGATGGTGCCGTGGCTGGCCGCGCGCGGTGAAACGGAGCGTCTCGCGGCGATCGCGACGGGCGAATATCGCCCGACGCCCGCGCACGCGATCAACGGCTGGCAGGCCGACGGCGACGGGCCTTCGATGGCGGGGGTCGATCCGCTGCGCAACCTTGCCGCGCTGCCCGCCGACGCCAGCGACGATCCGCTGCTGCTCGACCTCGGCGCGCTGATGAGCGCGGCGGAACTCGTCGGGCTGGCCGAGGCGATGCTCGATCAGGCGGTCGAATACTCCAAAATCCGCGAACAATTCGGCCAGCCGATCGGCGGCTTTCAGGCGATCAAGCACAAGCTTGCCGATGTCGCGGTCGCGCTCGAATTTGCGCGTCCCGTCGTCTGGCGCGCCGCGCAGGCGCTGGACGATGGGCTGGCGTCGGCCAGCCTCCACGTCAGCCATGCCAAACTCGTCGCCGCCGACGCCTCCTATCTGGCAGGTGAAAGCGCGATCCAGGTGCATGGCGCGATGGGCTATACCTATGAGGTCGATCTGCATTTCTGGATGAAGCGCGCGTGGGCGCTCGGTGGCGCGTGGGGCAGCCGCGGTTTCCATATGCGGCGCGTCGACGCCGCGGTGATCGGCGGCGGCCACGCGATCGGCCCCGAACAGACTTTTGCATGAGGATTTGAGTGATGGCCGAAGCCTATATCATCGACGCCGTGCGCACCCCGATGGGGCGCAAGAAGGGCAGTCTTGCGGGCCTCCACCCCGCCGATCTTGCCGCGCACCCGATCCGCGAACTCATCGCGCGGAGCGGTATCGACGCGAATGCCGTCGATGACTGCGTCTGGGGATGCTGCGACACGATCGGGCCGCAGGCGGGCGACATCGGGCGCACCGCGTGGCTGGTCGCCGGATTGCCGCAGCATGTCCCCGGCACGACCGTCGATCGCCAATGCGGGTCGAGCCAGCAGGCGGTGCATTTCGCGGCGCAAGGGGTGATGTCGGGGACGCAGGATCTGGTCGTCGCGGGCGGCAGCCAGGCGATGAACGCGATCCCGATTTCGGCCGCGATGTTCGCGGGACAGCCGTATGGCTTTGATAATCCGTTCAACACGTCGGCGGGCTGGGTCGCGCGCTATGGCGACGGCCTATTGAACCAGATCGCATCGGCGCAGATGATCGCCGACAAATGGGGGATCAGCCGCGAAGCGATGGAGGAATTTGCCGTCGCCAGCCACGCCCGCGCACATGCGGCGTCGGAAAGCGGCGCGTTCGATCGCGAGATCGCCCCGCTTTCAGGATTGGCGCGCGACGAAACGATCCGCCCTGCGACCACCGCCGAAGGGCTCGCCGCGCTGGGCCCCGTCGGCGGCGGAGGGACGATCACCGCCGGGATCGCGAGCCAGAATTGCGACGGCGCCGCCGCGCTGCTGATCGCTGGCGAACAGGCGGTGAAGGACCATGGCCTGACTCCGCGCGCGCGCATCCACCATCTGTCGGTGCGCGCCGACGATCCCGTCTGGATGCTCACCGCGCCGATCGAGGCGACGCGCCACGCGCTCAACAAAGCGGGGATGACCGTCGCCGACATCGACCTGTTCGAATGTAATGAGGCGTTCGCGAGCGTGCCGATGGCGTGGATGAAGGAACTTGGCATCCCGCACGAGAAGGTGAATGTTCGCGGCGGCGCGATCGCGCTCGGTCACCCGCTCGGCGGCACCGGCGCGCGCCTGATGACGACGCTGCTCCACGCGCTCGAGGACACGTGCGGCCGCTATGGCTTGCAAACGATGTGCGAGGGCGGCGGGCAGGCGAACGTCACGATCATCGAACGGCTGTAGTGCAATGACCGACGCCGCCATCGCCATTCCGCGCCTTCTCGCTCGCTACGCCGATCTGATCGACGCGGGCGATTTTGTGGGCGCCGCGACGCTGTTTGACGGCGGCTGTATTGTCGCGGGCGGGCGCGAGCTTCGCGGTGTGGATGCGATCCGGCGATTGTGGGAAGATTTTGTTCAGATTCACGCCGACGGCACGCCGCGTACGCGCCACCTGATCAGCAATGTTACGATCGAACTCGATGCCGATGGTGACGGCGCGGCATGCCGTTCGCAATGGACCGTGCTGCAGGCAATCGGGGCGGGGTCGCCGCAAATCGTCGGCAGCGGTCGCTATCTTGACCGTTTCATCCGCGCCGACGGGATCTGGCGCTTTGCCCGGCGTGAATATGGCCCCGTCGATTTCTGGGGCGACACAAGTGCGCATCTCAAGATCGCGCCGAAATTGAGGGACAATGAAGATGGGACTTTGTGAGGGACGCACGGTGATTGTCACCGGCGCGGCGCGGGGGCTGGGGCGCGCCTATGCGCTCGCCTTCGCCGCCGAAGGTGCGAATGTCGTGGTCAACGACATTGGCGCGAGCCTTGCGGGCGAGGGGCGCGACACCAGCGCCGCCGACGCTGTGGTGGCTGAAATTAACGGCGCCGGATCAGGCCGCGCGATCGCCAATTATGAGGACATCACCGATTGGGACGGCGCCAAGCGGATCGTCGATGCCGCGGTCGCGGCGTTCGGCGGGCTCGACGTCGTCGTCAATAATGCCGGGATCGTGCGCGACCGCATGTTCGTTTCGGCCACCCCCGACGAATGGGATGCAACGATGCACGTCCATCTGCGCGGCCATTTCTGCGTCAGCCGCCACGCGGTCGATTATTGGCGGGCGTGCCAGAAGGCGGGGCAGGCGGTCGATGCGCGGATCATCAACACGACGAGCGGCGCGGGGCTGCAAGGTTCGATCGCGCAGGCCGCCTATGCGACCGCAAAGGGCGGCATCGCCGCGCTGACTTTGGTACAGGCGGCCGAGCTTGGCCGTTATGGCATCACCGCCAATGCGCTTGCCCCTGCGGCACGGACACGGATGACCGAACAGGCCTTCGCCGAGAAAATGGCGACCGAGGGCGAGGCTTTCGACGTCATGGACCCCGCCAATGTCGCGCCCACCGTCGTCTGGCTGGGCAGCGCCGCGAGCGCACACGTCACCGGCTGCGTCTTTGAACTCGAAGGCGGCAAGATCATGCTCGAGGACGGTTGGCGCGAAGGCCCCGTCGTCGACAAGGGCGCGCGCTGGGGTGCCGCCGATGTCGGCGCAGCGGTCGACCGCCTGATCGCCGATCGCGTGCCGCCGCGTGCCGTATGGGGAACCGTCTGATGGATTTCGCCTTCACCGAAGAACAGGCGATGATCGCCGAGACCGCGCGCGCCTTCTTCGCCGAACAGGCAACGAGCGAGCGCACCCGCGCGGCGATGGCCGCCGATGGCTGCGACCATGATCTTTGGCGCGCCTTCACCACCGAACTCGGCCTCGCCGGGGTCGCGCTGCCCGAGGATTTCGGCGGTGCAGGCCTTGGCATGGTCGAACAGGCGATCATCGCCGAGGCCGCGGGTGCCGAAATTGCCGCGCTGCCCTTGCTTGGGCACGCCATGGTGTCGCGCGCGATCCTTGCCGGCGGCAGCCCCGAGCAGAAGGCGGATATCCTTCCCCGCCTCGCGGCAGGCGAATTGGTGGCAAGCTTTGCCGAAGCCGCGCCCGGTTCGGCGTGGATCGACGGCGCATTGACCGGTGCGGCCTTGCACGTTCCGCATGGCGCATGCGCGGACCTGTTCGTCGTTGCGGTCGGCGAGACCGCGCTGCTTGTCGAGCGCGATGCACCCGGCCTTGCCGTCACCCCGCTCACAAGCATGGACCAGACGCGGCCTTATGCGCGGCTCGATTTCGGCGCGGTCGCGGCGGCTCCGCTCGCCGACGCGGCCGCCGCGCTGGCCGCGGCGCGCGAGGCGGGGCTGGTTTGTCTCGCCGCCGAGGCGCTCGGCGGCGCCGAGGCGGCGTTAAAGCGCACCGTCGCTTATGCAATGGAGCGCGTCCAGTTCGGGCGGCCGATCGGCTCCTTCCAAGCCTACAAGCACCGGCTTGCCGACATGATGATCGAGATCGAACAGGCGAAAAGTGCGGTCTATTGGGCCGCGTGCACGGTCGATGAGGGGTCGGACGAGGCGGCGCTCGCGCTGCCCGCGGCCAAGGCCTTCTGCGCCGATACCTTCTTCATGTGCGCGGGCAATATGATCCAGCTTCACGGCGGTATCGGCTTTACCTGGGAGCATGACGCGCATCTGTTCTTCAAGCGTGCGCGCTCGATCCAGACCTTGCTCGGAACGGGCGATATGCATCGTGAGGCGATCGCGGCGAAGATTTTGGGAGACGCGGCATGAAACTGGGCTTTACCGCCGCCGAGGAAGCGTTCCGCGCGGAATGCGCCGACTGGCTGAACGGCCAGATGGCGGGCGAATTCGCCGACATCAAGGGCATCGCGACGCTGACCGAAAAGGCCGAGCGGCGTAAGGAATGGGAACAGCAGCTGGGCGCCCACGGCTGGTCGTGCATCGGCTGGCCCAAGGCGTGGGGCGGACGCGGCGCGAGCCTTGCCGAGCAGGTGATCTTTGCCGAGGAATATGCGCGCGCCGGGGTTCCGGGCCGCGTCAACCATATCGGCATCGAACTCGCCGGTCCGACGATCCTCGCCTTTGGCACCGAGGAGCAAAAGGCGCGCTTTCTGCCCGACATCGCAGCGGGCAAGACGATCTTTTGCCAGGGCTTTTCCGAACCCGGCGCGGGGTCGGACCTTGCCAGCGTGCGCACCAAGGGGCGGCTTGATGGCGATGAGTGGGTCGTCGACGGCCAGAAAATCTGGACCAGCCTTGCGCATATTTCCGACTGGATCTTCGTCGTCACCCGTACCGAGGAGGGGTCGAAAGGCCCCAAGGGGCTGACCTTCCTGATGATGGAAATCGACCAGCCGGGGATCGAGATCCGCCCGATCAGGCAGATCAACGGCGATGCCGAGTTCAACGAGACCTTCTTCACCGAGGCGCGCTGTCCCGCCGACAGCCTGATCGGCGCGGTCGGCGACGGGTGGAAGATCGCGATGGGGCTTTTGAGCTTCGAGCGCGGGGTTTCGACGCTGGGACAACAGATGGCGTTCCGCAACGAGCTCGACGCGATTATCGCCGCGGCGAAGGCCAATGGCCGCGCCGCCGACCCGCTGATCCGCCAGCGCCTCGCCAAGGCGGAGATCGGCCTGCGGCTCATGCGTTATGGCGCGCTTCGGATGCTGTCGAACAGCGATCACAGCAAGGTCGACGGCGCCGCGCTGACCTACAAGATCCAGTGGGCAAGCTGGCGCCGCACGCTCGGCGAACTGGCGATGGACGTGCTGGGACAGGCGGGCGAAGTCACCGACAACGCGCACTATGAATGGGACATGCTGCCCAATCTCTTCCTCTATTCGCGCGCCGACACCATCTATGGCGGCACGAACCAGATTCAGCGCAACCTGATCGCCGAACGCGGTCTCGGGCTGCCGCGCGAGATGCGGGGGGACAGCAAATGAGCCTGAACCCCGTCTATCCGCCGCCGCGCGGCCTGCTCAGTGGGCAGTCGGTCGTCGTCACCGCCGCCGCCGGAACCGGCATCGGTTTCGCGGTCGCCAAGCGCGCCGCCGAGGAAGGCGCGCGGGTGCTGATCTCGGACTTTCACGAGCGGCGGCTGGGTGAGGCCGCCGACCGAATCGCGAGCGAAACCGGGCATCGCCCCGCGACCTGCCTCTGCGACGTCACCGATCAGGCGCAGGTCGATGGCCTGCGCGACGCCGCGATCGCCGAATTTGGCGCGGTCGATGTCCTCATCAACAATGCCGGGCTCGGCGGCGAAGTGCCCGTCACGCAGATGAGCGACGAGCAATGGCACCGCGTGCTCGACGTCACCTTGACCAGCCTGTTCCGCATGACCCGCGCCTTCCTGCCGCACATGCAGGATCGCGGGCAGGGGGCGATCGTCAACAACGCCTCGGTGCTTGGCTGGCGCGCGCAAAAGGGGCAGGCGCATTATGCCGCGGCGAAGGCGGGGGTGATGGCCTTTACGCGGTGCAGCGCGGTCGAGGCGGCCGAATTTGGCGTCCGCATCAACGCGGTCGCGCCGTCGATCGCGATGCACGCCTTCCTCGCCAAGGTGACGAGCGACGAATTGCTCGCCGAACTCGCCGCAAAGGAAGCCTTTGGCCGCCCCGCCGAAGTGTGGGAGGTCGCCAATGCGATGATTTTCCTCGCGTCCGACCTTGCAAGCTATATGACCGGCGAAATTCTGTCGGTGTCGAGCCAGCGCGCATGAGCACGCCGACGATCTTCGCCGCGCCCGCCGACCTTGTCGGCGCCGAGGGCCGCGCGCTCGGCCCGACCGACTGGCTGACGATCGACCAGGCGCGCGTCGATGGCTTTGCCGAGGTCACCGGCGACCATCAATGGATCCACGTCGATGTCGAGCGCGCGAAGGCGGGGCCGTTCGGCGGCACTATCGCGCACGGCTACCTCACGATGAGCCTCGTCAATTTTTTCCTGCCGCAACTGATCGAGGTTCGCGGCTTCGCGCACGCGGTCAATGTCGGCGCCGACCGCCTGCGCTTCCTGTCGCCGGTCCGGGTCGGCGCGCGCATCCGCGGGGTCGGCGAAATCGTGACCGTCGAGGAGGTGAAGGGCGGCGTCCAGTCGGTCGTGCGCGTCACCGTTGAGATCGAGGGCGAGGACAAACCCGCCTGCGTCGTCGATGCGATCAGCCGCTATTATCCGGAGACCTGACACCATGCCGACGCCCGAGGCAATGACCGCCGTCGTCCATGCCTATGTCGAAGCTTTTGCGCGCGGCGATGCCGCGATGGTCGCCGCTCTGTTCGCCGACGACGCCAGCGTCGAGGATCCGGTCGGAACCCCGCCGCGTCGCGGCAAGGCCGCGATCGCCGAATTTTATCGCGCCAGCATGGCGACCGGTGCAAAGCTGACGCTCGATAGCCCGGTCCGGGCGGCGGCCGATCATGCTGCCTTTGCCTTTCACGTCGATCTCGACTGGGACGGCGTGCGCCAGCGGATCGATGTCATCGACCTGTTCCGTTTTGACGCCGTGGGCAAGATTACCGAAATGCGCGCCTTTTTCGGTCCCGCCAATATGGGGAAGGCCTGACATGACCGCGCTCCCCCCGACGATCCCGCATCTTGCCGAGGCGAGTGCGGCGCGTTTTGGCGATGCGCCCGCGATCCTCGACGGCGGGGAAAGCTGGAGCTATGCCCGGCTGTGGCGCGAAGTCCGCATCGCGGCGTCGGCGCTGATCGCGCGCGGCATCGGCGCGGGCGACCGGGTCGCGATCTGGGCGCCGAACCGCCGCGAATGGATCGTCGCGGCGATCGCCGTGCAGGCGGCGGGCGGCGCGATCGTGCCGCTTAACACGCGGCTCAAGGGACGTGAGGCGGCCGACATATTGGAACGGACCGCCGCGCGGCTCCTGTTCACTGTGGGCGAGTTTCTGGGCACCGACTATCCGGCGCTGCTGGCGGAGCACGACCTGCCCGATCTGCGCGCGATCGTCTGTTTCGATCGCGACTGGGATGCGTTTTGCGCGGGCGGTGCCGCCGACGACCCGCGCGTCGATACGGCGCTTGCGGTGCTGAGCGCCGACACCGTCAGCGACATCATGTTCACCAGCGGTACGACCGGGCGGCCCAAGGGGGTTGTCACCACCCACGGGCGGATCATCCCGATGTTCGCACACTGGATCGCGATGGTCGGGCTGGACGCGGGCGACCGCTATCTCATCATCAACCCCTTTTTCCACAGCTTCGGCTATAAGGCAGGATGGGTCGCAGCGTTGCTGGCCGGAGCGGTGATCGTGCCGATGGCGGTGTTCGACGTCGAACGGACGATCCGCCATATCGAGGAAGACCGCATCGCATTCCTGCCCGGCGCGCCGACGATCTATCAGTCGCTGCTCGACGCGCTGGACAACCGCAGCTTCGACAGCTCGTCGCTGAAAAGCGCGATGACCGGCGCGGCGACGGTGCCCCCGGCGCTGATCCGGCGGATGTATGACGAACTGGGGTTCGACCGCGTCCTCACCGCCTATGGCATGACCGAATGCACCACGATCACCGCATGCCGCGCGGGCGATGCGCCCGAACTGGTCGCGCAAAGCTGCGGCGTCGCGATTCCGGGCCTGGACGTAAAGATCGCGGGCGACGATGGCGAAACGCTGGCTCAGGGCGAGACGGGCGAAGTCTGCGTGCGCGGCTATGCGGTGATGGCGGGCTATCTCGACGATCCGGTGGCGACGGCGGAGGCGATTGACGATGACGGCTGGTTGCACACGGGCGATGTCGGCCATCTCGACGCCAATGACTATCTTCGGATCACCGACCGCAAGAAGGACATGTATATCTCGGGCGGTTTCAACTGCTATCCGGCCGAGGTCGAAAAATTGATGGCCGACCACCCCGCCATCGCGGCGGTCGCGGTGATCGGTGTCCCCGACGATCGGATGGGGGAAGTGGGGCGCGCATTCGTGGTGCTGCGCCCCGGTCAGCAGGCAAGCGAGGCGGACCTTCTCGCCTGGTCGCGCGAGGCGATGGCGAATTACAAGGCGCCGCGTTCGATCGTTATCGTCGATGCGCTGCCGGTCAATGCGTCGGGCAAGGTGCTCAAGACCGAGCTTCGCGATCGCGCGACGGTCAGCTGACCGTCGCGCCGCCGTCGATCACCAGAGGGTGGCCGGTGATGAAGCTCGCCGCATCGCTGCACAGCCACAGCACCGCGCCCGCGATCTCCTCGGCCTGGCCCATGCGCCCCAGCGGGGTCATCGCCTCCATCACCTTGCGGATTTCAGGGTTCTTCGCGACGGCGTCGGTCATCGGCGTCTCGATCACCCCGGGACAGACGGCGTTGACGCGGATATTCTCGCGCGCCCATTTCAGCGCGCCATGGCGGGTCAGGCCGATCACGCCATGTTTGGTCGCGACATAGGCGGGTTGGCGCGCATTGCCGGTAAAGCCCGCGATCGATGCGGTGTTGACGATCGCGCCGCCGCCGTTTTGCAGCATCGCCGCCGCTTCCTCGCGCATGCAGTGCATCACGCCGTCGAGGTTGATCGCCAGCGACCGGCGCCAGACATCGTCGTCCCATTCGTCGGCGACGCTATTGGTGATGCCGGCGTTGTTGTGGCCGAAATCGAGACGGCCGAAATGATCGACCGTGCGCGCGACCAGCGCTTTGACCGAAGCGGCGTCGGCAACGTCGCAGCGGTGGAAAATGGCATTGCCGCCCGCCGCTGCGATCAGCGCGACACTTTCCTCGCCGCCCGCCGGGTTGACGTCGCTGACGACCACCGACGCGCCCGCGCGGGCAAAGGCCAGCGCAGTGGCGCGGCCGATCCCGCCTCCGGCGCCGGTGATCAGCGCGACTTTGCCGGAAAAATCATAGGCGACGGTCAATTTTTCCTCCATATGCGTAAAATTTGTGTATAACTGTAACGCAAATACTGAAAACTCATAGCGAAAAGATCAAATATAGCATGACCGCATCGCTTTTTGAACCGCGAACCCTGGGCGCGCTGGCGCTGTCCAACGCTATCGTCATGGCGCCGATGACGCGCGACCGCGCCGGTCCGGGCGACGTGCCGGGCGACCTCTTGGTCGAATATTACCGCCAACGCGCATCGGCCGGATTGATCGTCACCGAAGGGGTGCAGCCGAGCGCCGACGGCAAGGGTTATTGGCGCACGCCGGGAATCTGGTCGCAGGCGCAGGTCGCCGGCTGGCGCCGTGTGGCCGACGCCGTCCATGGCGAGGGCGGCCGGATCGTCATGCAATTGATGCACTGCGGCCGCGTCTGCGTTCGCGCCAACAAGGGCGACGACAGCCGGACGATCGCGCCGTCGGCGATCCCCTGCGCCGACCCGGTTCCCGGCCCCGACGGCGTGCCGGTGGCAACCGAAATGCCGCACGCACTGACCTTGGCCGAGGTTCGGCAGGTGGTGGGCGAATATGCGGTCGCCGCCGCCAATGCCCGCGACGCCGGCTTCGACGGGGTCGAGCTACACTGCGCGAGCGGCTATCTGCCGAACCAGTTCCTCAACCCCGGCAGCAACCGGCGCGACGATATTTATGGCGGCAGCGCCGAGAACCGCATTCGCTTTGCGATCGAGGTGCTCGCCGCGATGGCGGACACGATCGGCGCGGGCCGCGTCGGCTTTCGCATCTCGCCCGGCAACCCCTATAACGACATGGCCGACCCCGATCCGCAGGCGAGTTTCATCCCGCTCTTGCAGGCCGCGAACCGGCTTGGCCTTGCTTATGTTCACTTGGTCGACGTCGCGGACAGCCTTGGCTGGGTGCGCGAAAACTGGTCGGGCAATCTGATCGCCAACAACGGGCTGAAGGCCGGCACGGCCGCGGCGCTGCTCGACAGTGGGTCGGCGCAGGCGGTTTCCTTCGGCCGCTATTTCATCAGCAACCCCGATCTGGTCGAGCGGCTGCGCCGAGGGGCGGAACTGGCGCGCGTCGATCGCGACCATATCTATGCCGGCGAGGCGAGGGGCTATACCGACTATCCGGCGCTCGCCGACGGCTGAGCGCGTCTTAGTTGCGCCAGCCGATCGGTACGTCGGCCCCTGTCAGTTCGATGATCCGGCGCAGCACCGCCTTGGTCTCGGCGAGTTCGGCGGGCGTGAAATGATTGGCGAGGTCGGCTTCCTGCGCCTTGCCAAAGGCCAATGTGTCGATCAGCCGTTCGCGCCCCGTTTCGGACAGGGCAAAGCTGTCGCCTGCGGGGGTGAGCAGGCCCGCCGTCACCATCGCGCCCAACGTGCCCGCTTCGGGGGCGTGTCCGGTGTGGGCAAGCTGCTGAATGATCGCGCTGCCGGTCAGTGGCTGGTCCATGCTGAGCACCGCTAGCGTGAGATATTGCGCCATGTTCAATCCCGCCGTGGCAAGCCGCTCGCGCGTCGGGCGCGAGGTCTGGAAATGCGCGCGCGAAATCAGATAGAAGAGGAAATCGTCGGTGAAGCGTCCATGCTCGATGTCGACCGATGCTTCGGCCGCGCCGGGGCGCGGCCGCCGTTCGGCATAGCGGCCGCCGTGGAACAGCAGCGGCGCGGCGTCGCGGGCGTCGTGCGCAACGACCTCGCCGACGAGGATGACATGATCGCCGCCCTCATATTGATGTCGGGTCCGGCATTCGAAAAGGGCTGCAAAATCGGCGAACACCGGCGATCCGAGCGTGCCCTTCCGCCACGGTGTTTCCGCGAACTTGTCGTCGCCGCGCCGCGCGAAGCGGTTCGACAAAGCTTCCTGTGAAGCGGCGAGGACATGGATCGCGAAATGGCCGCTGCCGCAGAACGCATCGTGCGACAGCGAATCCTTCGCAAGCGACCACAGGATCAGCGGTGGGTCGAGGCTGACCGAATTGAAGCTGCTCGCGGTTACGCCGACGGGGTCGCCCGCGCTGTCGAGCGTCGTCACGATCGTCACCCCTGTCGCAAAGGTGCCGAGCGCGTCGCGAAATGCGCGGATGGGCTCGTTGATGGGCGTCATGTCCGGTGCTCGCGCATATGGGTCCCAAAAGGCGATTGCCCAGTGGCAGCATGTTGGAACAGGTGGATGCTCATCATAAGAATCCTGCAAATGCGTAGGTGATATGTAGAAATATTACGCAATTATTGACTTTGTTCAACATATATCTCACATGATCGGAAATTTGCGGCTGGGACCGGAGAAGTCGAAGTCCAGCTCCACGAAGGTGCGCGCGCAGATGCGTGCAAGGGCCGCACGACGGGAGGCCGCAGGAGACGAAGGCGATGCAGTTCGACGTGGTGATAGTGGGCGCGGGTCATGGCGGTGCGCAGGTTGCGATCATGCTGCGCACGCAGAAGTTCGCAGGGACCATCGCGATCATCGGCGACGAGCCCGAACTCCCCTATGAACGCCCGCCGCTGTCGAAAGAATATTTCGCGGGCGAGAAGGAATTCGAACGCATCCAGCTGCGTCCCGCCAAATATTGGGACGAGCGCGAAGTCACGATGCTGCTCGGCAAGCGCGTCGCGAGCGTCGATCCGGCCGCCCATACCGTCACCACCGATGGCGGCGAGACGATCGGCTATGGCAAGCTCGTCTGGGCGACTGGTGGATCCCCGCGCATGCTCCCGATCCCCGGCGGCGACTTGCCCGGCGTGCAGGGCGTGCGCACGCGCGCCGATGCCGACGCGATGAAGGCGGCGTCCGAAACCGCGGGCCAGATCGTCGTGATCGGCGGCGGCTATATCGGGCTCGAAGCCGCGGCGGTGCTGAGCAAGGCGGGCAAGAAGGTCGTGCTCCTCGAAGCGCTCGATCGCGTACTCGCGCGCGTCGCGGGCGCCGACCTGTCGCGCTTTTACGAGAAGGAGCATCGCGACCATGGCGTCGACCTGCGCCTCGGCGTGTGTGTCGATGCGATCGAGGGCGAGACGAAGGTCACCGGCGTCCGACTTGCCGACGGGGAGGTGATCCCCGCCGATCTCGTCATCGTCGGCATCGGTATCGTGCCCGCGGTCGAACCGCTGATCGCCGCGGGCGCCGACTGCGCCAACGGCGTGCGCGTCGACCGCCTGTGCAAGACGAGCCTGCCCGACGTCTATGCGATCGGCGACTGCGCGGCGCATGCGAACGACTTCGCCGAAGGTGCCGAGATCCGCTTGGAATCGGTGCAAAACGCCAATGATCAGGCGAATGTCGTCGCGAAGGGCATCGTCAGCGACGAAGCGCCCTACCACGCCATCCCCTGGTTCTGGTCGAACCAGTACGACCTCAAGCTCCAGACCGCGGGTCTTTCGACCGGGCATGATCAGGCGGTGCTGCGCGGCGATCCCGCCACGCGCAGCTTCTCGGTGGTCTACCTCAAGGCGGGCAAAGTCATCGCGATCGACTGCGTCAATGCGACCAAGGATTATGTCCAGGGGCGCATGATCGTCACCGCGGGGCTGGTGGCGACGGCCGAGCAGCTCGCCGACACCGAAACGCCGCTGAAGGAGCTCATGGTTTGACGATCTGGGTGTGCTGCTGCGGCAAGGCGCGCAAGGGTTTCATGCGCTAATTTCGTTTGTTACGCGCTTACGCAGCAGGTGATTGCGCGTCTGCCCGACAACAAGGGCTATAATTTCTCGATGCCGAACTTGTCCTCATCAATATGTGCATGGGGAGAATGGTGCTTGATCGACATGTCGAAGCGCGACGAAATCGTCCTCGAGTTGAAGGGGCCGTAGGACGACGAGGTTATCACGACGGCCTCAGGATGGTGCAGCAGCGCCTCGTTTGGGCGCCGCTTGTGGGCTATCTCTCCGTTGCTGTGACCGGAACGGTTGAAGGGCTGTTCGCGACGAGGGAGGCTCTCCAGAAGCTGGCTGACAATTGGCGCGAACGCCGCAAGTTCGGGGGCCGGCTCTGCTTCGACCCGCGCGCTGGATCTCCTCGTCGAAGCAGGAATATTGGTCGAACGCACGGGCTACCGCCGTAACCGCGTGTTCGCAGCAGAGGCAGTGCTGGCCATCGTCAACAGGGTCTTCGGCTCGGCTCCCCCGATTGACGCAATTGAGCGAAAGCATCTGCCGCGTCATAGGGAGGGAGTGTGTAATCCCAATTCTAGTTTCATTTGGATGCTTTGTGTGCAGTCTTCGCGAGATTTAATGTGATTGAATCCAGTAGGACACTGAGATAGTATCGTCTGAATGGCAGAATTCTGCCGTTTTCGCCGCGAGGCGAGAAGTTGGCGCGAGTAATCATAATCCGCGTGTCTGAATTTTACGCCGACTCCCCCCAAATTGCTTGTTCCCCGATAGCCAGTGAGTTTGTGCGCTTCGAAGTGATATCCACGATTGCGGCATATGAGCGTAACCGGTGTTTTCAGGCCACGTCGAACCAGGGCATGAGATCGCCGACGCTTTGGATGGGATGACCGTTGGCAAGGCTGGTGAGCGTGTCGGCCAGCCACGCGTGGGGGTTGATGGCGCCCAGCTTGCAGCATTCGATGAGGGTCGCGATGACGGCCCAGTTATCTCCGCCCTCGTCGGAGCCGGCAAACAGGGCGTTTTTGCGATTGAGAGCCAGCGGCCTGATCGACCGTTCGACGGTATTGGAATCGAGGTCGATGCGTCCATCGTCGAGGAATCGCACGAGGCCGTCCCAGCGGGTGAGTGCATAGCGGATCGCCTCGCCAAGCTTGCTTTTGGCGCTGACCTGGCGGCCGCGGGCGACAAGATACTGGTGAAGATCGTCGACGATGGCGCGGCTGCGCTCGGCCCGGACGGCGCGGCGCCGCTCGGCGGATGAACCGCGTACGTCGTCCTCGATGGCATAGAGCAAGGCGATGCGGCGCAGCGCCTCGGTGGAGACCGGCGACGTGTCGGCGAGATCGTAGAACTTGCGTCGCACGTGCGCCCAGCAGAAAGCGAGCCGGATCTGCTGTCGCCGCCGGGCGAGCGCGGTGTAGCCGCCATAGCCGTCGACCTGCAGGATGCCCGCGAAATCGCCAAGATGCGCGTGAGGACGCTCGGCCTTGCGATCCGGAGCATAGACATAGGCGACGATCGGTGGATCGCTGCCGCCCCATGGCCGGTCATCGCGGGCATAGGCCCAGAGTTGCCCGGTCTTGGTCCGCCCGCGCCCGGGATCGAGCACCGGCGCCGTCGTCTCGTCGGCGAACAGCCGCTCGGACCGGCGAAGCTGTTCGAGGATATGGTCACGCAAGGGGCGTAGATACCATGCTGCTCGGCCGACCCAATCGGCCAGGGTGGATCGATCGAGCCGGATGCCCTGTCGGGCGTAGATCTGGGCTTGCCGGTAAAGCGGCAGATGATCGGCATACTTGGATACCAGCACTTGGGCGATCAGCGCCTCAGTCGGAATGCCGCCTTCGACGATACGCGGCGGTGCGGGAGCCTGCACGACCGTGCCCTCGCACGCGCGGCAGCCGTAGCGCGGTCGGCGCGTGACCAGGACGCGGAAGGTGGTCGGCACGACATCGAGACGCTCGGCGACATCCTCGCCGATCTGGTGGAGCGCACCGCCGCAGCAGGGGCAGGCCTTATCCTCGATATCCACGACCTGCTCGATCCGTTCGAGATGCGACGGCAGCGAACCGCGGTTGGTCTTGCGCACCCGATCGCTGTGAGGCCTTCCGGCCTTCGCTTCGGCGGCGACCTCGGCCTCGGCGAGCGCCGCCTCGACATCCTCGAGACCCAGTTGCAGCTGATCGGGATCGAGCTGTTCGGAACGGCGGCCGAACCGGTGGCGCCGAAACGCCTCGAGGATCGTCCTCAGACGTTCGACTTCCGCATCGGCACTCTCGATCTTGCGGGCCTGTTCGAGGACGAGCGCGCGGAGCGCGTCAACATCATCCGGCAGGTCCGCTTCCACGAGCATGGGAGCAGTGAATCAGCGGAAGAACGCCCCGTCAACCAGCAATCTGCGGTGCCTGTGGCCGGCGCCCGCCATGGACGCGGCGCCAGTCCAGTCCCTCCAGAAGAGCCCCGAGCTGCGCGGCCGTGAGGCGCATGACACCGTCCTGGATGCCCGGCCACTTGAAGCCGCCGGACTCCAGCTTCTTGGCCATCAGGCAGAGTCCCGTGCCGTCCCACCAGACCAGCTTGATCCGGTCGCTGCGCTTCGCCCGGAACACATAGATCACGCCCGACCAGGGATCGCCGCCATACTCGGCGGCGACCAGCGCGGCGAGCGCGTCGGGCCCCTTGCGGAAATCCACGGGACGCGTTGCGACCATCACGCGCGCGCCGGCACCGGGGCCGATCATCGCGTGGCCTTGAGTGCTTCGATTACCGCGGCAATCACGCCGACATCGGCGCCTCGGCCGATCCTCACCGCCACGCCGTCGATCTCCAGCTCGACCGCACTTGCCTGGGGACGCCGCCGCTTCGCGGAATGCTTGACAGCTGGATGTGGATCGCTCGCGGGCAGCGGATCGATCACAGCAGGGACGAAGGCGGGAGCCGCCGTCGGCAACGTCAGGCCCTGGCCTTCCAGGCGCTTGCGCAGATCGCGGCGCCAGTTGAACAACTGCGTGGGGCTCAAGCCATGCCGACGCGCCACCGCACAGACCGTCTCTTGACCCGAAAAGCTCTCCGCAACGATCGAGGCCTTCAACTCTGGCGGCCAATCCCGCCGCTTGCCCCTACCGGTGAAAACCTCGAAGCGCTGAACCCCGCTGGTGCCAGCATCATCATATGGCATCGTCATAGCACCAGCTTCCTACCCCACGATCAGCGCGCGGACACTCGGCGCTGCGCGTCACTCCCGCAAGGTGGGGTCACGCCTCCGCTTACCCTAGATGTCGAGCAATCGACTCTGAGCCGGGCTATCCTGAAGCTGGAACACTCTATCGGCATGTCTATTTTTGAGCGCTCGCGTTCAGGTGTCACAACAACGCTGGCTGGAAGCACCTTCATCCGCAGCGCTAAGCCGATGGTAGACACAGCCGATAAGTTGGTAAAAATGATGCGTGCAGCAGGTCAGGGCCGTGCTGGTGGCCTGATGATCGGACACAACAGTTCCGTTTCTGCCGGCAATTTGCGTGCAACGATATTGAATTGGATCGAAACTCACCCGGATGTTGATGTGGAGTGCGTTGAATCCGACAGAAGTCTACTTCTGGCCGGACTGAATACTGGAGAAATTGACATCGCAATCTTGATGGGCGTTGCGGGGCAGAACGGATTTCGCTGCGAACCGGTGTGGAGCGAGCGAATGCTCGTTGCATTACCCGAGTCGCATCCACTCGCGAACCAAGATGTCGTGCACTGGACTGATCTTCGGGAAGAGCGCTTCCTATTACCAATCACCGACCCTGGCCCAGCTATTCGCGATATGCTGCTTGGCCGTCTGGCGTTGTCCGGCAGTAAGCCCGATATTCGAGTATTGCGGTCGAGCCGAGAGACTGTGTTGAGCATGCTAGGCGTTAGCTCTGGCGTGAGCATCGTTTGCGAAGGTTCGACCGGCGCACTGTACCCTGATGTTGTGTATCGGCCAATACACGGGGAACAAGGGCCGGCACTAACTGGCTTTTCCGCCTATTGGTGCGAAGACAATATCAATCCGACTATTCACCGTTTCCTCGGATTCATCAAGAGTCGCTACGCGCTAACCTTTGATTTCTCGACAAAAATACAGTAATTTACACAGAATTTTCTGGAGATATCTACTATGTCTCACAGCAAGACAATCATTATCGTGTTAGTCAACTTGGCCATCGGTTTTGCGGGAGGCTTTGCCTTACGACCGCTGATTGCGCCGATCCCTCAAGCGAGGATTACCGCCACCGGGGCAGCGGTGGCCAAGGCATCGGACGACGCACGCGGCACACAGTATTTCGTCGCTCATATCGACGAGGCTCGACAGTTGGTGGCCGGATGTCGTGACGGCTCGGTCCGTGGCGGCGAATGCGCCACGGCCGAAGAAGCGATCATCAAGGTGGATGCTCAGGATCGCCGCCGACGCTTCCTGGGTAACTGATGGCAGCGAGGCGGTCAGCTCTTCGAGGTATCCCGTCGCCGCGAGAATCCTCGGTCGCTCGCCATGAACTTCGCCAGCATTGGCGAGACGAGCTTCTCAGGAACGATAGCATCCCCGCCGGTCTCGGCCGCAAGCGCGGCGGCGTAGGCCGTGAGATCGCGGTGAACAGCGGCAGGCAACTCCACCGTGAGCTTGACGGGGCGATCGTCGGCCAGCGGCCCGAGCTTCAACTTCGTCATCGCGTTACTCCGATGGGTTCGAGCACCAAGTCGCGGGTCAGCACCACGCGCAGCGGATGCCCCGGCCGGATGGTGAGCGTGGGCGGCACATTGAGCTGCCGACGCACGATCTGCTGGCCGGTCTGGTTGATGGTGTCCTGCGAGCCGCGTCGCAGTGCGCGGGTCAGGTCGTCCTCGCTGTCTGCGCCCAGCTCAGCACCGACCCCCAAAAGCGTCGAAACGGCCGCCGCCTTCAGGAGATTGCCCCAATGCTGGTTGACGCGGTCCTGTAGGCCCGCAAACCCTGCGCCATCGGTGCCGGGCTGGCGCTCGAGAACGATCGAACGTCCGTCCGGCAGGATGAGCCGGTCCCAGGCCAGCAGCACGCGTGTCTGACCCGCGGCGACCTCACTGTCATACTCGCCAATCAGCCGCGCGCCCTGCGGGATGAGGAGGATGCGCCCCGTAGGGCTGTCATAGACGTTGGCCGTTACCTGCGCGGTGATCTGGCCGGGAAGGTCGGAGCGGATGCCGGTGATGAGGGCAGCCGGTATCAAGCTGCCGGCCTGCACGATGTTGGGTGATGACGGCGTGGTCAGCCTCTCGACACTGACCGTGCGCTGGTTCGGCGCCTGCGCCATGAAGGTGCGCCTTCCCGCTTGATCGCTTTGCGCCGACGCATCGCCCGTCGCCGCAGGCGCTGGAGTCGGCGCTGCGAGAACCGGCGTAACCGGGGTGTCCGGTGATGCGGCGCTTCCGCTGCCGCCGAGGAAGACCGAGCTGGTGCGGGCCGCGTCGCGCTCCTGAGCGGCACGCTGCCGAGCCGCCTCCGCCGCCTGAGCGCGCGGATCGGGCGGACCTGGCTGCGCGCCGACCGGCGGCACGGTGACATCCTCGCCGCGCTGCTGTGCCGATACGATCGGTCGGCCGAGGTCGCCGGGCAGCGGCGGGCCGAGCCGGGGCGCTTGGGCATAGTCGCGGGGCCCCGACGTGATAGTCTCGGCCGTGGCGCGGCTATCGGTGTTGTAGAGTTCCTGCGCGGCCCGATCGCTCGGCGGTCGTAGCGCATAGATCAGCGAACCACCTATGCCGAGGCCGGCGGCGACGCCGACGACGGCGAGCGCTTTACGGGAAAGCCGCATGACGCGGGGCGGATCGCCGCGAAGCTGGAACGCCGCCGGATCAGGGCGGGCCGACTGTGCGGCGGGCCGATCCTCGACGGACGGATCGTGGCTGTCGGTCACGGCCGCCCCCTCCGTCCATCGTCCCGCACGATGCGGACACGCTGCTCGGTGCGCCGGTCGCCCAGGCGCAGCTCGGCGGCAGCGAACAGGCGATCGACCACCATGTAGCGGCTTTGCACGCGGTAATTGACCAGCTCGGCGTCGCCGGCCACGCCGGTCACGAAAAGCGGTGGCATCTCGCCCTGCGAGATCCCGGCGGGAAACTCGATGAAGACCTGCCTTCCGTCGTCGAACGCGCGGGCCGGACGCCACGGCGCTCTATCGCCGTCGATGCGATAGCGGAAGTTGAGCGCCGCCACGTCCACGCCGGTCGCTACCGGTGCAGCCGCAGCAGCAGCCGCGTTGCGGCCTTGCAAGGCGATGAGCTGGTCGTGCGGATAGGTCCAGGACACTGACGCCATGTAGGTCACGGGGGTGGCGCGCAGCTCCAGATGGTAGGTGCGCCGATCCGTATTGATAATGAGGTTGGTGGCGAGGTCGGGTCGGGTGGGCTTTACCAAGATATGCACGCGGGCAGCTGCTCCGCTGCCGCTCACCGTATCGCCGATGATCCACCGCACCGTGTCGCCCGCCGCGACCGGCCCCGGCCCGACAAGCTGCTCGCCTTGCTGCAAGGCGATGTCTGTCACCTGACCGGGCGCGGTATAGACCTGATAGAGCGCGCCTTCGGTCCACGGGTATTGCTGGATGGCGTTGAGGAAGCCGTCGCGCACCGGCTGGACGCGCGCGGCATCGTTGGCGTCGCCGACACGGCGGCGCGGATCGGCGGGCTCCGGCGGTCGCGCGCGCTCCGTCACCGGCTTCAATTGACCGGGGAGCGGCAACGGCTCGGGGATCGTGACGATCTCGACCGCGCGGGGCGGCTCGGCCGCGGGCGTCGCGGCGATCGCCGGGGGCGGATCGTCCAACGCGATCACGGGCGGCCTGGCCGACGTGGTGGCGCAGCCGGCGAGCGCGGATGCGGAGACGAAGAGCGCGGCCGTGGCCACGCGGCGGATGAGTATGCCGGTCATTGCGACAGCTCCTTCGACCAATTGAGGGCGTTGACGAAGACGCCGAGCGGATTCTTGCGCAGGGCGTCGGGGGTGCGCGGCGGCTGCACGACGATGGTGAGGATCGCCGACCAGCGTTCGGTGGCGGCAAGGCTGCCGTCCTGATAATGGCGCTCGATCCAGGCGACGCGGAAGCTGTCGGGTGAGGCGCGGATGACGCTCGACACTTCCACCGCGACCTGCCCCCGACCGACATTGGCGAACGGGTCGTTGGCCCTCGCGTAATCGTTGAGCGCGAGCGCGCCGCGATCGGTGGTGAAATCGTATGCTCGAAGCCAGTTCTGACGGACGATGACCGGATCGGCCGGTATCGCGCGGACCTGCTCGATGAAGCGGGCGAGATGGAACGCGACCTGCGGGTCGGTGGGACGGTAGCCGGCCTCGGCCGGCGCGACCGCTTGGGCCTCGCCGAGCCGATCGACCTGCACGACCCAGGGGACGATATGGCCGCGCGTCGATTGCCAGACCAGACCGCCGGCCAGAACGCCTGAGAGGGACAGCGTCCCGAAGAAGGCGAGCCGCCAGTTCTTCGCCTGCACGCGCGCCGAGCCCATGCGGTCGTCCCATGCCTGCGCCGCGCGCTGATAAGGGGTGGTCGGCGCGGGCGTCTGGCCGTAGCGGATGCTCGGTCGCTTGAACATGGGTCAATCCTTCTGGCTGGTGTCGACGGACGCGCCGCTGCCGCCGCCATCGCCGGAGCGCAGCGTGTGGGCAGCGATGGTCGCGCCGTGGGTCATGGTCTGGCGGTTCTTCATCGCGGACGCCCAGGCGGGCGCGCCGGCCGGTGCGTCCGGCGACGGCGTGGAGCTGCCGCCCGAAATGGTCCCGCCGGTCGCGGTGACGGCGGCACGTCCGCCGGAACGGTAGCTATCCTTGAGCGAGGCTGCCGCCTTGCGCAGCGGCGACATGGCTGCGCCGACGGCGGCTTGTCCGACGCCGCCTGCGCCGCCAGCGACTGCGGCCGCGCCGGACTTGCCAGCCGAACCAAGCGCATAGGCGCTGTTTGCGGCCCCGGACGTGAAGGCGGCGCCTCGCGCGGCGCCACCGGCCGCGCCCACCGCAGCGCCGACGCCGAGCCGGGCCGCAGCGGCGCCACCGGCCAGCGCACCGCCGGCCGCGAGCACGGTCCCCGCTGCGGCCCCTGCGCCAAGCGCCGGGCCGCCGGAGACAATGCCATTGGCGATCGACGGGCCGAAGATGCCAAGGCCGAGAAGGCACAGCGAGGCGAGCGCGACGGCCAGCGCGTCCTCGATGCTGGGCTGCGCGCCGCCGAAGCCGGCGCGGAACTCGTCGAACAGGGTCGAACCGATGCCGACGATGACGGCGAGCACCAGCACCTTAATGCCTGACGAGATCACCAGCCCCAGCACGCGCTCGGCCATGAACGCGGTCTTGCCAAACAGGCCGAACGGGATGAGCACGAATCCGGCGAGCGTCGCCAGCTTGAACTCGATCAGCGTCACGAAAAGCTGGATCGCCAGAATGAAGAAGGCGAGGATGACCAGCAGCCAGGCGATCAGCAGCACCGCGATCTGGATGAAGTTCTCGAAGAACGCGACCCAGCCCATAAGGTCGGAGATGGATTCGAGAATAGGCTGGCCCGCTTCCAAGCCAACCTGCGCGACGCGGCCCGGCTGGAGCAGTTCGGCCGCCGTAAAGCCGGTGCCCGACGCTTTGAGGCCGAGCCCGGCGAAACTCTCGAAGACGATGCGTGCCAGGCTGTTCCAGTTGCCGATGATGTAGGCGAAGACGCCGACGAACAGCGTCTTCTTGACAAGGCGCGCAATGATGTCGTCGCCCTCTCCCCACGTCCAGAACAGGGCGGCCAGGGTCACGTCGATGACGATCAGGGTGGTGGCGATGAACGCCACTTCGCCGCCGAGCAGGCCGAACCCACTGTCGATGTAGCGGGTGAAGACATCCAGAAAGCGATCGACGACGCCGGTGCCGCCCATGTCAGTTCTCCTGTGGGGTCGCGCCATCGGCGATGCGGGCAGCGGGAAGCGCACCGGGCGCGAGGAACCGGCGACGGTTCTCGGCCCAGGCACGCAGGCAATCCGGGTCACTCGCCCCGGCCGCGCCGATCGACTGGCAGCGGCGCAGCTCGATCAGCAGCGGGTCCGTCGCCGATGTCTCGGCGACGGCCGCCGGCCCCGCGCGCGGTGGCTCTGGCGCACGGCTCATCTCGATCGCCGTCATGGTGATGGCGATGGCGACGAAGATGACCGCGCCGATGCGCGCGAGGAGCTTGCTGTCCACGGGCGTTAGTCGTGGAACATGCGGGCGTTGCCCGGCTGATAGCCGGTGGACCGCGTCAGGAAGCGGCGCAGACGTTCGCGGCTCTCGGCTTCAACGGCCGCGTTGCGCGCCGAATCCAGCGCCTGCGCCCGGCCCTGCGCGGCGAGCAGCGCCGTCAGGTCCGCGAGCTGCTGCGATTGCAGCGCGAGAAGCTGGTTGCCCGCCTGCGCGGCTTGGAGCGCGCCGGTCGCCGACTGACTAGACGTGACCACGCCGTCCATCGTCGTCCGCGCGCCGTCGATATTGCCGACGACGCCAGCCTGCACACGCAGCGCATCCTCGAACGCGCCGACGCTATCCTCCCAGCGCGCATTGGCGTTAGCGACCATCTGCGCGTGGGTGCCGGTGAGCGCCGCGCCCTTGTAGCGGCCGTTGAAGACCTGTTGGACGTTCTGCACGTCGTAGGCGATGCGCTGGGCTTCGCCGAGAAGCTGCTGGGTGCGCTGCACCTGCTGCTGCAACTGCTGGAGCGAGTTGAACGGCAGCGACGCCAGATTGCGCGCCTCGTTGATGAGGCTGGTCGCCTGCTGCTGGATTTGCTGGATCTGGTTGTTGATCTGCTGGAGCGACCGCGCGGCCGTCAGCACGTTCTGCGCGTAATTGGTCGGGTCATAGACGATCCCGCCGAACTGAGCGTGCGCCGGCGTGGCGGCGGTGATGCCGATCATGCTCGACGTGGCGATGGCGCCGGCCAGCATGGCGCGGCGCAGGATATTGGGCTTCATGGGGTCATGTCCTTCAAGGCAAGGGGAAGCTGGCCGGCATCTTCCCGGCGACCGGCCAGCGGATCAGGTTGGGGGTCGGGAAGGAGATCGACCGCCCAGGCCAAGCCGCGATGGCGCAACCACTCGGCGGCGAAGTGCTCGCGACCGTGTGTCTCGACGAGTTCGGTGATGCGGAGCTGATCGGTCTTGGAAGAAGCGGCGGCGAAGGCCAGCGCGACCTCGCCAAGCCCCAGCTCAAACAGCCGGTTGCCGCGCCGCGACTGGCAGTAATAGTCGCGCTTGGGCGTCGCCCGGCTGAGGATTTCGATCTGTCGGGCGTTGAGCCCGAACCGCTCGTAGATGGCAGCGATCTGCGGCTCGGCCGCGCGCTCGTTCGGCAGGAAGATGCGCGTCGGGCAGCTTTCGATGATGGCCGGCGCGATGTTCGAGGTTTCAATATCGGCGAGGCTCTGCGTGGCGAACACAACGCTGGCGTTCTTCTTGCGCAGCGTTTTCAGCCATTCGCGGAGTTGCGCGGCGAACTGCGGGCTGTCGAGAACTAGCCAACCCTCGTCGATGATGATGAGCGTCGGCGAGCCGTTCAGCCGGCCTTCGATCCGGTGGAACAGATAGGACAGGACAGCGGCGGCCGATCCGGCGCCAACCAAGCCCTCGGTCTCGAACACCTGGACAGACGCCTCGCCGAGACGCTCGACCTCTGCGTCGAGCAGCCGACCCCACGGCCCGCCGAGGCAATAGGAAGCGAGCGCCTGCTTGAGCTGCTGGCTCTGGAGCAGCACGGCCAGCCCGGTCAGCGTGCGTTCCGGCGCGGGCGCACTGGCAAGCGACCCGAGCGCCGACCACAAATGCTCTTTCGCCTGCGGATCGACCGCGACGCCTTCGGAGACGAGGATCGCCGCGAGCCATTCCGCCGCCCACGCACGCTCGGACGGATCGTCGATCCGGGCGAGAGGCTGGAGCTGCACGCCGTCACCCGCCTCGTCGGCGAGCATCCCGCCCAAGTCCTGCCAATCGCCGCCCATGCCGATCGCGGCGGCGCGGATGCTGCCGCCGAAGTCGAAGGCGAAGACCTGGCCGTTCTCGTAGCGGCGGAACTGCATCGCCATCAGCGCGAGCAGCACCGACTTGCCGGCGCCGGTCGGGCCGACGATCAGCGTGTGGCCGACGTCGCCGACGTGAAGGGAAAACCGGAACGGAGTCGAGCCTTCGGTCTTGCCATAGAGCAAGGGGGGCGCACCGAAATGCTCGTCCCGTTCCGGCCCCGCCCATACTGCTGACAGGGGGATCAGGTGGGCGAGATTGATGGTGGAGATCGGGGGCTGGCGGACATTGGCGTAGATGTGGCCGGGCAGGCTTCCCAGCCACGCCTCGATCGCGTTCATGCCCTCGGGAATGACGGTGAAGTCGCGGCCCTGGATGACCTTCTCGACCAGCCGCAGCTTCTCGGCGGCGATGGCGGGATCGCGGTCCCACACCGTCACCGTGGCGGTGACGTAGGCCATGCCGGCATAATCGGCACCCAGTTCCTGCAGGGCGGTGTCGGCGTCGGCGGCCTTGTTCGAGGCGTCGCTGTCCATCAGGACCGACGCCTCGTTGGTCATCACCTCCTTCAAGATCGCCACGACGCTCTTGCGCTTGGCGAACCACTGGCGGCGGATGCGGCTCAGCAGCTTGGTCGCGTCGGTCTTGTCGAGCATGATCGCCCGCGTCGCCCAGCGATACTCGAAGGCGAGCCGGTTCAGCTCGTCGAGCAAGCCGGGGAACGTCACGCTCGGAAAGCCGACGATGGTGAGCGTGCGGAGGTGATGGTCGCCCAGGCGCGGTTCCAGCCCGCCGGTCAGCGGCTCGTCCGCCAAGAGGGCGTCGAGGTGCATCGGCGTTTCCGGCACGCGCACGCGCTGGCGGCGGGTCGAGACCGTGCTGTGCAGGTAGGTCAGCGTCTCGGCGTCATTGAGCCAGCGGACCTCGGGCACGAATCCCTCGACCAGATTGAGGACGCGGTCGCTGCGATCGGTAAAGCCCTTGAGCAGTTCCCACGGATCGACGCCGGTCGTGGCCCGGCCCTCGTAAAGCCAGCCTTCGGCGCGCGCCGCTTCCTCTGCGGGCGGCATCCACAGCAGCGTCAGGAAATAGCGGCTCTCGAAGTGTGCGCCTTCCTCGCGGAATTGTTCGCGGCGCTCGAACTCGACCAGCGACGACACAGGATCGGGAAAGTGGCCTTCCGGATAGTCGAGCGCAGGCGTGCGCTGCGCCTCAACGAAGATCGCCCAGCCTGAGCCAAGCCGACGCAGCGAATTGTTCAATCGCGCAGTCGTGGCGACCAGCTCGGCCGGCGTCGCGCTGTCGAGATCGGGGCCGCGAAACCTCGCAGTGCGCTGGAACGAGCCGTCCTTGTTCAACACGACCCCTTCGCCGACCAGCGCGGCCCAGGGCAGGAAGTCTGGCAGGTTTGCAGCTTTGCTACGATATTCGCGCAAGCTCATCATGGCCGCATCCAAACAGGCAAGCGGAGGTGGCGGCGGGCCACGTCCACGAATTGCGGGTCGCGGCGGGCGGCCCAGACGGACAGCCCGTGGCCGATGGCCCAGATGACCAGGCCTGCGATCCACAGCCGCAGGCCGAGGCCGATCGCGCCCGCCAGCGTTCCGTTGACGATGGCGAGCGCCCGCGGGGCACCGCCGAGCAGTATCGGCTCGGTCAGCGCCCGGTGAACGGGAGCATGGAAACCCGCGATCGGTTCGGCCACGTCGAGCATCAGACCAGCGCCCCGCCGCCGAAGCTGAAGAAGCTCAGGAAGAAGGAGCTGGCTGCGAACGCGATCGACAGGCCGAACACGATCTGGATCAGCCGGCGGAACCCGCCGCTGGTGTCGCCGAACGCCAAAGTCAGGCCGGTCACGATGATGATGATGACCGCCACGATCTTCGCCACCGGCCCCTCGATGCTTTCGAGGATCGACTGGAGCGGCGCTTCCCAGGGCATCGACGATCCACCGGCACGGGCCGGAACGGCGAAGGTCAGCGCGACCACGCCGGCGGTGGTGGTAAGCATGGCGCGGCGTGCGCCATGCCGAATGGCATGGATCATGGCAGGTCTCCCGATTGGGTGGTGGAAAGGGATGCGAGGCGGTAATCGCCGGTCGTGGGATCGAGCCCTTCAACGCGGGCCAGCTCGGTCAGCCGACGCCCGTGCGCGTCGCGCACCAGCACGGCGATCAGGTCGATCGTCTCGGCGATCAGCGCGCGCGGGACCGTGACGACGGCCTCCTGGATGAGCTGCTCCATGCGGCGCAGCGCGCCTAGCCCGGTGCCGGCGTGGATCGTGCCGACCCCGCCGGGATGGCCGGTGCCCCACGCCTTGATGAGGTCGAGCGCCTCGGCACCGCGCACCTCGCCGATCGGGATGCGGTCGGGACGCAGGCGCAGTGATGAGCGGACCAGCTCGGCGAGAGACACCACGCCATCCTTGGTGCGCATGGCGACGAGGTTGGGCGCGGCGCATTGCAGTTCGCGCGTGTCTTCGATCAGGACGATGCGATCGGCGGTCTTTGCCACCTCGGCGAGCAGCGCGTTGACCAGCGTTGTCTTGCCCGCGCCGGTCCCACCAGCGACGAGAATATTGGCGCGGGTCTCGACGCCGTGGCGCAACGCCTCGGCCTCAACTGCCGACATGATCCCGGCGCGTGCGTAATCGTCGAGCGTGAATACGGCGACGGCGGGCTTGCGTATAGCGAAGGCCGGCGCCGCGACGACGGGTGGCAGCAATCCCTCGAACCGTTCGCCCCCCTCGGGCAGTTCGGCCGAGACGCGGGGGCTGCGAGCATGACCCTCGACACCGACATGGTGCGCGACCAGCCGGACGATGCGTTCGCCGTCTGCGGCGGACAGCATCTCGCCGGTATCGCTAATCCCCTCGCCGAGCCGATCGAGCCAAAGTCGGCCGTCCGGGTTCAGCATCACCTCGATGACGGCGGGGTCGTCGAGCCAGGCTGTGATCGACGGTCCCAGCGCCGTGCGCAGCATCCGCGCGCCGCGTGATTTCGCCTCGGATCGGATTGGCTGGACGGTCAACGACTGGCCCCTCGATTGGGCCGGGCGAACCGCCGCCCGGCGTCAGGGGCACATCAAGAGACGCAGCAATGCTCGCGTCGCAACAGCTAGTTATCGGCGTAGTAGAGGGGGCGGTAGATACGGTGCCGGAGGCGAAGTCTCTTGCAGACTACATCAAGGTCGGCGCGCTTCTGCTACTCCGACTCGGGCGATGTTGACCGCGGCCAGACATCCTCCGGTATTTCGTCCATGAGGGTCTTGCCGCTGGCGAAGCGCCGACCAAGCGTCTCGATAAAACCCTCGTAGCGTTTACGACCTTTGACCTGCGCCGCTGCCTGATCTTCGTCGGGCAGCGGCGGGGTCACGGACAGCCAGAAACGGACGAACAGGCTCAGTGCCTCGGTGCTCAGTCCGGTATTGCGCTCCAGCCGCTGCACCTGCCGCGACAGGCGATCGAGCCGGCGCGCGAACGCCGCCTCCATCCGGTCGGTGCCGTCCGGCGACAGGTAGGACGCCACCGCCGCCTCCACGATCGCCGAGCGTGATATGCGTCGCCGGATCGCCAGCTCGTCAACCTGTTTGGCGAGCGCGGGCGGGAAATAGACGTTGAGCCGGGTCCGCATGATCGCCTCCTACAGCTCGATGCCGTCGCCGGGGTCGAGCGACGCTTGCCGCGCAAGTCCCTGCATCCGGCGCCGCACGGCCGCCTGCCGCGCCGCGTCGTCCCGTTCGTCATCGACGATGGCGAACTCCTGGGCTGGCGGTGCTGCCGTTTCGGGCGCGATGGCGACATGCTCGGGCAGTTCGGGCTCCCGGCGCAGACCGGCATTGGCCGCGTCTTCCGCATCGCGGACAATCCGCGCGACCTGCTTTGGATCGGCGGCCGCCTGCCGCCCGGTCCAATCGTCGGGACGGATCGTGGCAGCCACGGACGCCGGCGCCGCCATGATCCGCTCGGACAGCCGCCGGTCCTGATAGTAGCGCGCCTTCTTCGCGCGGATCGGGTGGACGCCCGCCACCATCACGATCTCGTCGTCGGGCGGGAGCTGCATCACCTCACCCGGCGTGAGGAGCTGGCGGGCGGTCTCCGACCGCGACACCATCAAGTGCCCCAGCCACGGCGACAGCCGGTGCCCGGCATAGTTCTTCATCGCCCGCATCTCGGTCGCGGTGCCGAGGGCGTCCGACACACGCTTGGCGGTCCGCTCGTCGTTCGTGGCGAAGCTCACGCGGACATGGCAGTTGTCGAGGATCGCGTTGTTCGGGCCGTAAGCCTTTTCGATCTGGTTGAGAGACTGCGCGATGAGGAACGCCTTGAGTCCATAGCCGGCCATGAACGCCAGGGCGGATTCGAAGAAGTCGAGCCGGCCGAGCGCGGGAAACTCGTCGAGCATCAGCAACACCCGATGCCGGTTGCCCTTCGGGGTCAGCTCCTCGGTCAGCCGGCGCCCGATCTGGTTGAGGATGAGGCGGATCAGCGGCTTGGTGCGGGATATGTCGCTGGGCGGCACGACCAGATAGAGCGTTGCCGGCCGATCGCCCTCGACCAGATCCGATATGCGCCATTGGCAAGCGCGCGTGACCTGCGCGACGACGGGATCGCGATACAGGCCAAGGAACGACATCGCCGTGCTGAGCACGCCCGATCGCTCGTTGTCGGACTTGTTCAGCAGCTCGCGCGCGGCGGAAGCAACGACAGGATGCACGCCGGCTTTGCCCAGGTGCGGCGTCGCCATCATCGCGGCCAGAGTCTGCTCGATCGTGCGACCGGGATCGGACAGGAACCCGGCGACGCCCGCCAAGGTCTTGTCCGGCTCGGCATAGAGGACATGGAGGATCGCGCCGACCAGCAGCGAGTGCGAGGTCTTCTCCCAGTGGTTCCGACGCTCGAGGCTGCCTTCGGGATCGACCAGCACGTCGGCGACATTCTGCACGTCGCGCACCTCCCACTGGCCGCGCCGCACCTCCAGCAGCGGGTTGTAGGCAGCGGACGCCGCGTTGGTCGGATCGAACAGCAGCACCCGGCCGTGGCGCGATCGAAAGCCGGCGGTCAGCGTCCAGTTCTCCCCCTTAATGTCATGCACGATCGCCGAGGCCGGCCAGGTCAGCAGTGACGGCACGACAAGGCCGACGCCCTTGCCGCTGCGCGTGGGCGCGAAGCACAGCACATGCTCGGGACCGTCGTGGCGCAGATAATCGGCGGCGAGCTTGCCAAGCACCACGCCGTTCGGCCCTAGCAACCCGGCTGCGCGCACCTCCCGCTCGGTCGCCCAGCGAGCCGAGCCATAGGTCTCGGCGTTCTTTAATTCGCGCGCCCGCCACACCGACATGCCGATCGCGACCGCGATCGACACGAAGCCGCCCGACGCGGCGATGAAGGCGCCGGTCTGGAAGATCGCGGGCGCATAGGCGTCGAACGAGAACCACCACCAGAAGAAGGCCGGGGGCGGATAGACGCGCCAGCCGAACGCAGCGAACCAGGGCGGCCCCAGCTCGGGCTGATAGGCGAGCGCGGCGGCCGTCCACTGCGTCGCACCCCACACCCCGGCGAGCACGATCAGGAAGACGGCGAAGACCTGGCCCCAAAGAATCTTGGTGGCGGACATTGAGGACTCCTTTTCGGGGTTACAGACCGAGGCCGCGTTTGCGGCCCAGCGCGAGGTCGAGGCCGCCGCCATCGCGGATCACGCCCGCGACTTGTCGGCCAAGCTGCTGTTCGAGGGCGCTGGCCCAGGGCACGAGGCGGAAGCCGAGACCGTCGTCGATCATGGCGAAGCGGCCGGAGGCGAGCACGAGACGCTGCCGCACGACACCGGCGATCTTCTCGCCGGCCTGCGTCGGCCGATAGGCCAGCCCGGTTTCGCTGGCGATCTTCGCGCCAACGGCGTCCAGCTCGCGGCGGCGCAGCGTGTCGATCAGTCCGCGCTCGAACACGGTCCGCTCGCCGTAGCGGCGCGCCAGTCCTTCGCGGACAAGATGATCGGTGCGCGCGTCCATCGCGCGGCGCGCCTCGGCGCCGAACCCTCTGTCCGCGACGCTCGCGCCGCGCTCGATCAGCCGATGGTCGAGCCACGTCGCGCCGGGCGCCTTGATCTGCGCGGTGAGGTCGAGGTCCGACCGCGTGGCAAGGATCAGGGTCGGTTTCGGCTCACCGGGCTTGCCGATTGCGCGCAGCTCGACGATACCGCCGATCGCCGGGCTATGCTCTAGCGCCTCGATGCCGGGGAGCCGAACATGATGCGTGCGGCCGTCTGTGCCGTCGATCACCGCATAGGCCGTGCCGGTCAGCTCGTCGTGCAACCCCTTGTCGATCAACCGGCCGGCGATCGGCTTGTCGGGCGCGCCGCTGAGGACCGCGTAGCTGTCGAGCGACCGGTCCTGCCCGCGGTCCTTGAGCGCCGCGCCGATCGTGCGGATGATGTCGCCGCGCGCGCCCAACTCGCGGAGCTTCGCCTGCGCGCCCTCGGCGACGGCCCATTGGCCGGGCTCGCCCTCGGCAGTGAGGCCCATCGTTTCCAGATGCTGCAACCTGCCGACCATCAACCGGCGGAGGCGCGGATCGTCCGGGCCGGGCCGCTCGGCGCGCAGGTCGATCACGCCCAGCTCGTCGGCAGAACGCTGGATCTCGGCATCGAGCCGGGTCCAGCGTTCTGCCGTCACCTCGCGGTCGAGCGCGCGCTGCACCTCATGTTCGGGTTTCGGCCCCAGCTCGGCGAAAGCCAAGTCTTGCGCGCGCGACCGGAGATTGTGGCTGATGTAGTCGCGGGAGATGACGAGATCGGCACCCTGGTCGGTCTGCCCGCGCACAAGCAGATGGACGTGCGGATTGTCGGTGTTCCAATGATCGACCGCGACCCAATCGAGCCGCGTGCCCAGGTCCGTCTCCATTTGGCGCATGAGGTCGCGCGTGTATTCGCGCAGGTCCGTCAGCTCGGCCGCATCCTCTGGCGATACAATGATGCGGAAGTGATGACGATCGTCCTTGCAACGGTCAGTGAAGGCGCGATCGTCTGCGTTGTCGCCGGCCGCGTCGAACATCCGGGTCGGCGAGCCATCGCGGGTCACGCCCTCGCGCTTTAGATAGGCGACGTGCGCGGACAGCGGCGCCATGCGCCGCCCGCCTCGACTGCGCGTGGTGACGGGCAGCATCTTGACCATCACTCGCCGGCCCGAGCCGAACAGGCGACTGCGCGCGAACGCCGTGCGGCCCCGGCCGAAACTCGACTGGCCGCCACGGCGCGGCCCGCCCCCGGTGCGCCTGCCGCTGCTGTGGATCGCCGCGACGCGCAGCACCTCAGCCACCAGACCGCGCGCATTGCGCCCCTGCGCCTTGCTACGCTTGGCCTTGCCCGGCCGGACGCAGAACTCGCTGTCCTCGCTCACGGCCGGGGCGCTTTCCGCCGAAAACGGCCCTTGGTGCCGTTCGGCGCATTGATATTGCTGCCTTTTTCCTTCCGCGCGGCACGCGTGCCGACCGACGCCCCCGCGTGAAGCCACGGAAAAGCCTTGGCTTTTCGACGACACGGGGTGCGGCTTATATCTTGCCCTCGTCTGTCCCTGCCGTTTTCCTCCTCCCCAGCGCCATTGCTGCTTCGGACGGAGGATGGCGCTCCCGCGCGGATCATCGCGGTCGGCCCGCGCGGACGCGGGGCACGAACAGCGTGTCGCGCGGCTCATTAGCGGACGGCTCAGCCGCGCGAACGTCGCCGGACGTCGGCCGGTCGGTCGGTGGTTCGGATGCGGCTACTTCGCCGCCCGACTCCCCGGCGACAGTTTCCGAAGCGGCGCTAGCGGTGCGGACGAACAGCGCCGCACGACGCCATGCGAACGGATCAGGCGTAGCATTCGCCGCCACCTCCACCGCGCCTGATACGCCCGTAATCGGTGCGAGCTGGTCGAGATATCCGACCGTTTCCGGAGGCAGAGGACGGCCGCGAGACACGAAGTCGTCGTAGCGGCCCGGTCCCGCATTATAGGCCGCCAGCATCGCGCTCGCGTTGCCGTAGCGGTCGTGCATCTCGCGCAGATAAGCGGCACCCGCTATGATGTTGTCGCGCACGTCGAACGGATCGGGGCCGAGGCCGTAACGGGTGCGCAGGCCCGCCCATGTCGCGGGCATGATCTGCATCAAGCCCATCGCCCCGGCGCGCGACACGGCGCGGGCATTGCCGCCGCTCTCGACGCGCATCACCGCCCATATCCACGCCTCGGGGATGCCGAACCGCCGCGCGGCCGAGGCGACATGAGCGGCGTATGGATGCACAAGCGCCGATCGAGCGACCGGCATCTCCTGCGCCATCGCCGGGGCCGGCGCGACGCCGCCGGACAGCAGGACGACGGCGAGCACCACTGCAGATCCGACTCCGCTCCGTCGCCAGCCTGCCGGCGTGCTCGCTGCGGTCAAGGGTGCGCGCAAAGCGCCGGCCTTTGGCCGCCCTTGACCTTCGCTGCGCGCCCCGGCCGGCCTGCGACCGAGCGGGACGAAGGGATGAGACGGCTTTCCCGCGAACAAAGGGATGATGATCGGCCGCACGGGATCAGTCCTGCTCGCGCGACTTTGGCTGGCGGTTCCAGCGCAGCGACCAAGCCGACTTGTCGGCGGCGTTCTGGAACAGCGCGGCGCGGATCGGCTGCGCAAACGCGGGATCGTCGATGCGCAGCGAGACATAATCCCCGGCGCGCTCGCCGCTCTCGTTCCAGCCGGCGCCGATCTCCGGGCCTTCGCCGCCGTCGCCGCGGTGAACGCGCCAGTCCGGCGCCTTGTCGGCGTCGCTCTGCTCAGCCGGAACGATCGAGATACGGATGTCGAGGGTCGCCGTCTCGATGATGCCTTCGTAGCCTTTGGCGGTGCGGAAGAAGCTGCCGATCTGCATGATGATCTCCTTTGAGTTGGCAGGCGGTGAAGCGGATCAGCGCCAGACGAGCGGCGCGGTCGGGGAGTCGCGGGTGAGGATCGGGACGGCGCGGCCGAGCACCGTGGCGGCCGACAGCGGGCCGAAATATCGGCCGTCCATGCTGTCGGCGTGATCGGGGTTGAGCATCAGCAGCTCGCCGGCGCGCAGCGTGCGGCAACCCTGCCAGACCGGCAGCGGACGGCCTCGGCCGTCATGCTCAAGGGCGACGGCGACCGGCCGCGCATCGACGCTCACGACGGCGCCGACGCGGCAAACGCGCTGCCCCGACCGCGCGGCGACATGCTTCAACAGCGGCACGCGCTCGCCGAGATAGCCGCGCTCCGCCAGCCAGCGCGCCAGCGGCGCGGGCGGCGTCACGGCGACCAGCGGACCAACGGCAGGGTCGCGCTCGGGCTCGATCCGGTAGAGACCGAGCGGTGCGCTGGCGCTGGCGTTCCAGACGAGACGCGGCAGAGGATCGAAGACCGCGATGGCGGCGAAAGATGCGCCGAACAGCGACGCGGAGGCAGCCGTGGCGATGGTCCAGCTCCGGCGGGTCATCCTTCGATCTCCCGGCGCTTGAGCCAGGCGCGATGACGCTCCAGCGTGTAGGGGCGCGGCGACTGACCGGCGGAGATGCGGTTGGCGACGTGGCGCCAATGGTCGGGCGCGGCGTCGCACGAATCGACGCCAGCGGCTTCCGTAGCGTCGATCGCTGCGAGAACCTGACTGACCTTAGGCCAGCCCTCGATCGTCAGCAGGATGTCGCCGCCCGGCCGCACGAACGGCAGCGTCGTGAACGGCTCACCGGCGCGGACCGCGCGCACAATGTCGATGCGTGAGCTGACAGTACCGTAATCGTTCGCCGCCCAGCGGACGAACGCGAAGATCGCGTCGGGCCGGAAGCGGACGATGCGGCGACGGCGGTCCACGATCTCGTCCACGGCGACCCGGCCGAACCTGATCCAGTGCTCGATCCGCTTCTCGATCCAGGTCAGCTCGACGCGGGTCATGCCGTCTTCGGACGGCTGGCGGTGGCGCATGGGCGAAGGCGGGACGGTCATCGCCGGCTCCGGGCGATGGCCGAATCCGCGCGCGGCATGAGGTCGTCCTGCCCCGGATCGGAGGTCGAATGCTTGATGCCGATGTCGGCCCAGGCACGCAGGTCATCGACCGAATAGACGACGCGGCCGCCAATCCGGCGGTAGGCCGGGCCGGTGCCGAAATAGCGGTGCTTCTCCAGGGTGCGCCCCGAGAGGCCGAGAAAGCGCGCGGCTTCCGGCGTGCGCAGGAAGCGGGGCGGCAGATTGGAGGGCGTATCGGACAAGTGACGGCTCCTGCGGGCGGTGGCGGCAGGAGGCGTAATTGTCAGAACCGAGGCGGCCGGGTGGGGTATGAAGATGTGCGGCTGCACGGATGCGACCACCCCCTAGAAGGTGTCGCTGGGGGAATCGGATCAACGGATGCGGAGCAGTTTGCGGTAGTCGCCGTTCATCATGGCGATGCCGTCGCGGACCAAGCGCACCACGAAAGAGCGCGACGCCGACATTTTCCAGTCGCTCGCGGACAGCCGGGCGGCGTCGTCGCGGCCCAAGGCGGTCGCGATCTCGCGATAAGTTGCGCCCTCATCGCGCAGGTCGAGCGCGCGGAGCATCAGGTCGAGCCGCGCCAGCCGATAGGCGGTGAGCGGCCAGCCGCGCGGTAGCGGCCCGGCCGCCCGGCCGAGCAGGCGACGGTGGAAACGCAACAGGCTGGCGATGCGGGTGATGAAATCCTTGTCGAGCGGAATGACGGCAGCGAGCGGGCGGCCAGGCTGCGAATCACGCAACCACAGCCGATGCTCGCCGGCCGCATCGGCGACGACAACATGCCGTCCATCGATCCCGGCTAGGTCGGCGAGCAGCGCGCCGAGCGCGCGCGGATCGACCGGAGCGGCGGTCTCGAATCCATCCGGCGCGGCGTCGAGAATGACCGTGACGGCGGTCAGCTCCGGGCGCCAGACGACCGGGTCTGAAAGGTCATCCGGCGCAGTGGCGAAAGGATAACCCCCAGCGCCGCGCGAACGCCGTCTCGGCGGCGTCCTTGACGACGGCGCCGTCCGCGATGCGTTGCTGCATCTGCGCATGTTCGGCGCGATACGTGTGGTTTCGCCGCAAAAACTCGGCGGCTATATCGGCGCGACCAAGCGCGTCGGACAGATTGCCGCCGCGTCGCTCGCGC
>Ga0209368_1000072_pt1 | contig 167755 bp, 166 predicted proteins | sample EBPBio242008_DNA_FD_185862 | JGI IMG/M metagenome (GOLD analysis project Ga0209368, IMG submission 185862) | Wastewater treatment Type I Accumulibacter community from EBPR Bioreactor in Madison, WI, USA - Reactor 1_4/24/2008_ DNA (SPAdes)... | ecosystem: Engineered > Bioreactor > EBPR >...
CATCATGGCCTCGCTCTCGGGCTCGGCCGTCGCCGACACCGCGGCGCTCGCCTCCGTACTCGTGCCGCTGATGCGCAATGCCGGCTACGACATCAACCGTTCCTGCGGCCTGATCGCCTGCGGCGGCATCATCGCGCCGGTGATCCCGCCCTCGATCGGCATGATCATCTTCGGCGTCACCGGCGGCGTCTCGATCACCAAGCTGTTCATCGCCGGCATCGTGCCGGGCGTGATGATGGGTATGGCGATCATGCTGGCCTGGCGCTGGAGCATCAAGCGCGACAACCCGCGCGTCGAGCCGAAGCGCAGCATGCGCGAACGGCTGGTCGAAACCCGCAATGCCGGCTGGGCGCTGGTGCTGCCCGTGGTCATCATCGGCGGGCTCAAGGTCGGCTGGTTCACCCCGACCGAGGCCGCGGTGATCGCAGCCGCCTACTCGCTCTTCGTCGGCGTCTTCATCTATCGCGAGATCAAGATCCGCGAGCTGTTCGGCCTGATGTACCGCGCGGCCGAGACCACCGCCGTCATCATGTTCCTGGTCGCGGCGGCCGGCGTTTCTGCCTGGCTGATCACCACGGCCAACATTCCCCAGCAGGTCGCCGACATGGTCGCGCCCTTCATGGAGAACAAGATCCTGCTGATGGCCATCCTGATGGTGATGGTCTTCATCGTCGGCACGGCGCTCGACTTCACCCCGACAGTGCTGATCCTGACGCCGGTGCTGATGCCGGTGGTCAAGCAGGCGGGCATCGACCCGGTCTATTTCGGCGTGCTGTTCATCATGAACAACGCCATCGGACTGGTGACACCGCCGGTCGGGACCGTGCTGAACGTGGTCTGCGGCGTCGCCAAGGTGCCGATGACGGGCGTCATCAAGGGCGTGACGCCCTTCATGGTCGCCCAGCTCATCGTGCTGGCCCTGCTGGTGATCTTCCCGCAGATCGTGATGTGGCCGCTGCAGATGATGTCGCGCTGAGGCATCACCAGAGCGAGACCGACCGGCAAAAGGAAGGCTCCGCAAGCTCCAGCGGAGCCCGTCTCTACCCGAGCCGCCTGCCATGCGACAGCGTCCGGCGCCGGGCCCGCTCGCGTCGCTGCGCCGCTCCCGCCGATCGTACATCGAAAGTCTAAGAAGCCGCTCATCCGCCCTCCCGAAGTGCGCCTTGACGCCTCCGTTGCAGAGTTTCACTATTCCAAATCGAACATCGCCTTGTCGTTCGCCTGGGAGGTTGAGATGCTGCATGAGCTCTCGCGTCGCCAGTTTCTGAAAGCCGCGGGTGCGGGTGTCGCCGGCTCTGCCGTCGCCGCGCTCGGGTTCGGGGGCGCCGAAGAGGCGCTTGCCCAGGCCGTGCGGCCCTTCAAGCTGGCGCGCACCACGGAAACACGAAACACCTGTCCGTACTGCTCCGTCGCCTGCGGCGTGATCATGTACAGCCTGGGCGACAAGTCCAAGAACGCCCATCCGGCGGTCATCCATATCGAAGGCGATCCGGACCACCCGACCAATCGCGGCACGCTGTGCCCGAAGGGATCCGCCCTCCTCGACTTCGTTCATTCCGAGACCCGCACCAAGGTCCCGCAATATCGCGGCCCGGGCGAGAAGGCCTTCCGCCAGATCAGCTGGAGCGAGGCGCTCGATCGCATCGCGCGGCTGATGAAGGACGATCGCGACAAGAACTTCGTCGCCAAGAACCAGGATGGCACGACGGTCAACCGCTGGCTGACCACGGGCTTCCTGGCCGCTTCGGCCACCACCAACGAGACGGCCTTCCTGACCTACAAGGTCGTGCGAAGCACCGGGATATTGGCGTTCGACAACCAGGCGCGCGTTTGACACGGACCGACGGTGGCCAGTCTGGCCCCAACATTCGGTCGCGGTGCGATGACCAACTCCTGGACGGACATCAAGAACACCGACCTCGTCATCATCATGGGCGGCAATGCCGCCGAAGCGCATCCGTGCGGATTCAAATGGGTCACTGAGGCGAAAGCCCAACGTGGTGCCAAGTTGATCGTCGTCGATCCGCGCTTCACGCGCTCGGCCTCGGTCGCGGATTTCTATGCGCCGATCCGGCAAGGCACCGACATCGCCTTCCTGCTCGGGGCGATGAAGTACTGCATCGACAACGACAAGATCCAGCACGACTACGTGCGCGCCTTCACCAACGCGCCCTATATCGTGAAGGAGGGCTTCGGCTATCAGGACGGCCTGTTCACCGGCTATGACGAGGCCAAGCGCGACTATGACCGCTCGAGCTGGGAATACGAGCTCGGGCCGGACGGCTATGTCCAGATCGACGAGACACTCCAGCATCCGCGCTCAGTCTACCAACTCCTGAAGAAGCACATCGCGGCCTATACGCCGGAGATGGTCGAGCGCATCTGCGGCACGCCGAAGGACAAGTTCCTGGCGATCTGCAAGATGATCTCGGAGACTTCCGCGCGCGACAAGGTCATGACCTCGATGTATGCGCTCGGCTGGACGCAGCATTCCAAGGGCTCGCAGAACATCCGCTCGATGGCGATGCTGCAATTGCTGCTCGGCAATATCGGCGTGCGCGGCGGCGGCATGAACGCGCTGCGCGGGCACTCCAACATCCAGGGTCTGACCGATATCGGCCTGATGTCGAACCTGATCCCAGGCTATCTCACGCTGGGGACCGACAGGGAGGTCGATTTCCAGACCTACATGTCGACGCGCGGCTTCAAGCCGCTGCGGCCGAACCAGATGAGCTACTGGCAGAACTACAAGAAGTTCATGGTGAGCTTCCTGAAGTCGATGTGGGGGAAGGCCGCGACGCCGGAGAACGACTTCTCCTACCAGTGGCTGCCGAAGCTCGACGTGCCCGGCTACGACATGCTCCGGTACTTCGACATGATGCACCAGGGCAAGGTGAACGGCTATTTCTGCCAGGGCTTCAACCCGCTGCTCTCCCTGTCCAATCGCGGCAAGGTCTCGGCATCGCTGTCGAAGCTGAAATTCCTGGTGGTGATGGACCCGCTGCAGACCGAGACCGCGCGGTTCTGGAAGGACGAAGGCGTCCATAACGACGTCAAGCCTGAGTCGATCCAGACCGAGGTCTTCGAACTGCCGACGACCTGCTTCGCCGAGGACGAAGGCTCGCTGGTCAATTCCGGCCGCTGGTTGCAATGGCACTGGCCGGGGCAGGAACCTCCGGGCGAGGCCAAGCCTGATACCTGGATCATGGCGCAGATCCACCAGCGCCTGCGCGCCCTCTACGAGAAGGAGGGCGGCGCCTTCCCGGATCCGATCGTCAATCTGCACTGGCCCTATCGCCAGCCCGACGATCCGCAGCCGGACGAGATGGCCAAGGAGATGAACGGCTATGTCGTCTCGACGGTGACGGACCCGGTCGACCCGACCAAGGTCCTGCTGGAGAAGGGCAAGCAGGTCGACACGTTCGGCCAGTTGCGCGACGACGGTTCGACGGCCTGCGGCTGCTGGATTTATTCCGGCTCGTGGACCGAGCGGGGCAACATGATGGCCCGCCGCGACACCAACGACCCGGCCAATACCGGCGCCTATCCCAACTGGGCCTTCTCCTGGCCGGCCAACCGGCGCATCCTCTACAATCGCGCCTCGGCCGATATCGACGGCAAGCCCTGGGATCCCAAGCGCAAGCTGATCGAGTGGAACGGTACGGCCTGGACTGGCTACGACGTGCCGGACATCGCGGTCACGGCCAAGCCGCGGGATGTCGGTCCGTTCATCATGAACCCCGAGGGGACGGCACGCCTGTTCTCGCGCGGCATGATGAAGGACGGCCCCTTCCCGGCCCATTACGAGCCGTTCGAAAGCCCGGTCGCCAATGTCATGGCGCCCAAGATCCGCGGCAACCCCGCCGCACGCATCTTCAAGGACGACCTCGCCGCGCTCGGGACCTCCGACAAGTTCCCCTATGCGGCGACCTCCTACCGCCTGACCGAGCACTTCCACTACTGGACGAAGCATGTCTGGGTGAATGCGGTGCTCCAGCCGGAGTTCTTCGTCGAGATCAGCGAGCAGCTGGCCGCGGAGAAGAACATCCAGAAGGGCGGCTGGGTGAAGGTCTCCTCGGCCCGTGGCACTGTCTATGCCAAGGCGGTGGTGACCAAGCGCATCAAGCCGCTGATCTGCGACGGCAAGACCGTCCATGTCGTCGGCATCCCGCTCCACTGGGGCTTCACCGGTGCGGCCAAGAAGGGCTTCGGCCCCAACAGCCTCACCCCGTTCGTCGGCGACGCCAACATCGAGACGCCCGAGTTCAAGGCGTTCCTGGTGAATGTCGAGCCGTCCAACGGTCCGGCGACGAGCTAGGAGGGCGATCATGGGACTGCAGAGCCAGGATTTCGCCCGCATCTCGGCGACCAATTTCAGGCCGCCGGATGTCCGCCACGACTTCGAGGTGGCGAAGCTCATCGACGTCTCGAAATGCATCGGCTGCAAGGCCTGCCAGGCGGCCTGCCTCGAGTGGAACAACCTGCGCGAGGAGGTCGGGATCAACCGGGGTGTCTACGACAACCCGCACGACCTGACGCCGAACAGCTGGACGCTGATGCGGTTCACCGAATGGGAGAATCCGGACAGCGGCAATCTCGAATGGCTGATCCGCAAGGACGGCTGCATGCATTGCGCCGATCCGGGCTGTCTCAAGGCCTGCCCCTCGCCCGGCGCGATCGTGCAGTACAATAACGGCATCGTCGACTTCGTCTCGGAGAACTGCATCGGCTGCGGCTATTGCGTGAAGGGCTGCCCCTTCAACATCCCGCGCATCAGCCAGGCCGATCACAAGGCCTATAAGTGCACGCTCTGCTCGGACCGGGTCTCGGTCGGCCAGGCGCCGGCCTGCGCCAAGGCCTGCCCGACCGGCGCGATCGTGTTCGGCACCAAGAAGGCGATGCTCGACCATGCCCAGGGCCGTATCACCGACCTGAAGTCGCGCGGCTTCAAGAATGCCGGCATCTACGATCCGCCCGGCGTCGGCGGCACGCATGTGATGTATGTGCTGCATCACGCCGACAAGCCGCAGCTCTACGCCAACCTGCCGAACAACCCGCGCATCAGCCAGGTCGTCGAACTCTGGAAGGGGCTGACCAAATATGCCGGCATGGCGGCCGTCGGTTTCGCCGCCGCCTTCGCCTTCGTCCATGCGACGATTGCCCGGCGCAACGATGTCAGCCGCGCCGAAGACCGCGAGGCCGAGCATCTGATCGACGAGGAGGCAGCCCGTGGCCGTAAGACGTGAAGAGGAGCGCACGACCGTCGACCGCTATCCCGGCCGCGTGCGCGTCAATCACTGGGTCACCGCGATCTCGCTGATCCTGCTCACCCTCAGCGGGGCCGCGCTGTTCCATCCGGCGCTGTTCTTCCTGTCGAGCCTGTTCGGCGGTGGCTCCAACACACGCGCGCTGCATCCCTGGATCGGCGTCGTCCTGCTCGCCAGCTTCGCGATCCTCTTCATCCAGATGGTCAAATACAATTTCTGGACGAAGGCCGACACCCGATGGATGAGCCATATCGGCGAAGCGATGTCGGGCCGCGAGGAGAACCTGCCCGAGATCGGCAAGTATAACGGCGCGCAGAAGATCGTCTTCTGGCTGATGACGCTCCTGATCATCGTCCTGTTCGGGACGGGCATCGTGATCTGGTACGAGTATTTCGGCGCGAGCTTCACCATCGAGCAGCAGCGCGTCGGCCATATCGTGCATGCGCTGGCGGCGATCGCCATGCTGCTCGTCGTCATCGTCCATATCTATGCCGGCTTCTATGTCCGTGGCACGATCAGCGCCATGACCGAGGGCAAGGTGACGGGCGGCTGGGCCTTCCGCCACCACCGGCTCTGGCTGCGGCAGGAAGCGCGCGAGGGCGTGATCGACGAGCGCCAGGCGCCGCCGCGCCGCCACAGCGCCGGCCCGGCCGAATGAGTTCGACTGCGGGGCGGCACCCGCCGCTCCGCCTCCCGTGACCCGTGCGGTTCGAGAGGATACGGAATGAGCGACGACCAGGATCTCGTCACCTTCGAAGATGTCGGCACGCCTGAACGCGACAAGCCGCCTTTCCTGCGCCTGCCAGAGCCTGCGAAGCTGTTTGCCTTGCGGGCGGAACGGTTCGCCGTACTGGCGCCGGGGCATCAGCTCGAAGCCTATCTCAGCTTTCTCGGCGGCTTGAGCGAGGCGCAGGCGACGCTGGCGGCGACGATCGACGCGCCCGGCCTGCCCGCTCCCGGTGATCTGCGATTGCGCGCGGCCAACGGCATGCCGCTGCTTCCGCGCGAGGAACTAGCCACCGATCCGGCGGTTTCGGAGGCCTTCGACCGACTGGCGGCATTGCTGGCCGATGTTGCTATGCCGGACCTCGCCCGCGCCGCCCTCGCCCGCGCCGTCGCGGCGGAACCGGAGGCACGACAGGCGATGTTTGCCGCCGTCCTGGCCGATGCGGTGCCGGTCGAGGCCGTTGCCGAGCACATCTTTGCCGCCGCCGCCCTGCAGGTCGTCGCAGCGCTGCGCAGCGCGCGGCTCGACCCCGCCCTGCCCCAGCCGGTCGCCGACGGCGTCTGTCCCTGCTGCGGCGGCCCGCCGGTGGCGAGCGCGGTCGTCGCCGACCTTAATGTCGAGGGCGTGCGCTATGTCCAGTGCTCGCTCTGCGCGGCACAGTGGAACCATGTCCGGGTGAAATGCGTCTCCTGCGGCTCGACCAAGGGCATCGCCTATCAGGAGATCGAGGGCATCGCCGACACGATCAAGGCCGAGACCTGCGACGAATGCCGGACCTATGTGAAGATCCTGAACCGCCGCAAGGCCCCGGAGCTGGAAGCCGTGGCGGACGATGTCGCGAGCCTCGGGCTCGACCTGCTGGTGACCGAGGCCGGCTGGAGCCGGGCCGGGGTGAACCCATTCCTGCTCGGATACTGATCAAGCGTCTCCCGGAGGGAGCCTGATGAACAAGCCGGAAAGCTTCCGCCCGCCATCGGTCGACACGGTGCTGCGCAGCCCCGCAGGCGGGCTCGCGATCGCGCAGCACGGGCGGGCTGCCGCGACGGATGCGGTCCGGCATGTGATCGAGCGGTTGCGGGCGGGCGGTGCGCCGGCGGCGGCCTCGGTTGAGCAGGTCGGCCGCATGGCGCTGGGCTGGCTGGACGAGCAGAACCGCCCCTCGCAGCGCCCGGTCATCAACCTGACCGGCACGGTGCTGCACACCAATCTCGGCCGCGCGCTCCTGGCTGAGGAGGCGATCGAGGCCGTGGTCGCGGCGATGCGCGCGCCGACCAATCTCGAATACGAGATCGAGGCCGGCCAGCGCGGCGAGCGCGATGCGCATGTCCGCCGCCTCGTCAGAGAATTGACCGGCGCGGAGGACGCGATCCTCGTCAACAACAACGCCTCGGCCGTTCTGCTCGTGCTGAACACCCTCGCCCGGGATCGCGAAGCCATCGTCTCGCGCGGCGAACTGATCGAGATCGGTGGCGCCTTCCGCATGCCGGACATCATGGCGCGTGCCGGCGCGACCTTGCGCGAGGTCGGCACCACCAATCGCACGCATCTCAAGGACTATGCCGAGGCCATCGGTCCCGAGACCGGCCTACTGATGAAGGTCCACACCTCGAATTACGTGGTGCAGGGCTTCACCGCCGAGGTCGAGCCGGCGGAACTCGCGAAGCTCGCGCGCCAGCACGATGTGCCCTTCGTCGACGACCTCGGCTCGGGCACGCTGATCGACCTCGCGCGCTGGGGCCTGCGCCGCGAGAAGACGGTGCAGGATGCGCTGAAAGGCGGCGCCGATCTCGTCACCTTCTCCGGCGACAAACTACTCGGCGGGCCGCAGGCCGGCATCGTCGCCGGGCGGAAGGACCTGATCGCGAAACTGGCGAAGAACCCGCTGAAGCGGGCGCTGCGGCTCGACAAGCTCCGGCTCGCGGCGCTGGAAGCGACGCTCAGGCTCTATCGCGACCCCGACCGATTGGCGCAGCGCCTGCCGACGCTCAGACTGTTCACGCGGACTGCCGCCGAATTGCGCGCGCTGGCCGAGCGCCTTCAGCACAAGGTCACAGCGGCAGTCGGCCCGGGCTGGATCGTCGAGATCAGCGACTGCGCTAGCCAGATCGGCTCCGGCGCGCTGCCATTGGAGACGCTGCCGAGTGCGGGGCTCGCGCTGCGTCCGGCGGGCAAGGCTGCGGGTTCCGCCGTCGAAAAACTGGCGGCGGCCTTCCGCGCCGTGCCGGTGCCGGTAATCGGACGGATCGCGCAGGGCGCGCTCATCCTCGACCTGCGCTGCCTGGAGGACGAGGTGCTGTTCGCGGCGCAGCTCGACGCTCTGAAACCCGGATCGTCCGATGCGCTGGCTTGAGCGCCTTTTCGGCCGTGACGTGGCCGCCGATGGCGATGTCGCCGCCACGATGGCGCAAGCTACAGCGGCCGTCGAACGCGGCGACCATGCGGCTGCGCTCGCGCTTTGGGGGCCGCTCGCCCATGCCGGCGTCGGGCGGGCGCAGAACAATATCGGCGCCTGCTTCGCCGAGGGACTCGGCGTCGAACGCGATCCGGCCCTGGCTCTGCGCTGGCTGAGCTTGTCTGCCGAAAGCAGCGACCCGGTCGGGCAGCGCAATCTGGCGGCGCTGCATTTCAAGGGCGAAGGCGTCGCACAGAGCGATGCCGAGGCGATGCGGCTCTATCGGCTTGCCGCCGAACAGGACGATGCCCCGGCGCAGGACATGCTTTCCTGGATGCTGCTGGAAGGCGGGGAAGTATCGGACCGGGCCGAAGCGCTGCGCTGGGCGCAAGCCGCGGCGGAGGCCGGCATCGCCACCAGCATGACCCGACTCGGCATGATGCATCACGATGCGCTCGGCGTTGAGCGCGACGCCAACGCCGCCGCGCGATGGTGGCAGCGCGGCATGGCGGCCGGCGATCCGGATTCCGAGGCCATGCTCGGCGCTGCGACCCTGCTTGGCCAGGGTGTGCCGGCCAATGCCGAACGCGCGCTCGCGCTGCTGCTCTCGGCCGAGGGCAAGGGCAGCTCGCTCGCGGCGCCCTTCATCAAGGCCGCGCGCGCGGCCGTCTCTCCCGCAGAGACGGCGCCATGATCATCGGAACCGCCGGCCATATCGACCATGGCAAGACCTCGCTGGTCCGGCGGCTGACCGGCGTCGATACCGACCGTTTGAAAGAGGAGAAGGCGCGCGGCATCTCGATCGCGCTCGGCTTCGCTTATTGGCCCCAAGCAGACGGCTCGATCGTCGGCTTCATCGACGTGCCCGGCCATGAGAAATTCGTGCACACGATGCTGGCTGGCGCCACCGGCATCGACCTGCTGCTCTTGGTCGTCGCGGCCGATGACGGCGTGATGCCGCAGACGCGCGAGCATGTCGCGATCGCCCGGCTGCTCGGCATAGCCGAGGCCGTGGTCGCAGTTACGAAGGCCGATCTGGTCGTCGCCAAGCGCATAGAGACCGTCGAGGGAGAGATCGCAGCGCTGCTGGGGTCAGGCCCCTTTGCCGGGGCACCGATGCTCCCTGTCTCGACGCTGACGGGAGAAGGCCTGCCCGCGCTCGCCGACCTGCTCGCCGCTCGCGCCCTGGAAGCCCAGGCGCGGCAGGGCGACGGCGCCTTCCGGCTGGCGGTCGATCGCTGCTTCACCTTGCAAGGCGCAGGAACGGTGGTGACGGGCACCGTTCTGTCCGGGAGTGTGGCGATTGGCGACAGCGTCGTCGTCTCGCCCGGCGGCCTGCCGGCGCGGGTGCGCTCGATCCACGCCCAGAACCGCCCGGCCGAGCGCGGCATGGCCGGCGAGCGCTGCGCGCTCAATCTTGCCGGCCCCGGCATCGCGAAGGAGGCCGTCCGCCATGGCGAGATGGTGCTGGCGCCGGCACTCCATGCGCCGACGATGCGGATCGACGCCGAAGTCACGCTGCTGCCCGGCGAGAAGGCGCTGACGATGTGGCAGCCAGTCCGCCTGCACCATGCCGCCGCCGAGATCGGCGCCCGCGTCGTGCTGCTGGGCGACGCGATCGCGCCCGGCACGGACGGCCTGATCCAGCTCGTTCTCGACGAGCCGCTCGCCGCCGCGGTGCTCGACCGGTTCGTGCTGCGCGACGCCAGTGCGACGCGCACGATCGGCGGCGGCCGCTTCCTCGACCTGCGCGCACCGGAGCGCCGGCGCCGCAGCCCCGAGCGTCTGGCCCAGCTCGCGGCGCTCAGCAATTTCGACCCCGCGGATGCGCTGCAGGCCCTGCTCGCGGTGCCGCCTTATCACGCCGATCTCGACGGCTTCGCCCGCGACCGCGCGCTCGGCCCCGGTGCGGCGGAAAATCTGTCGAACCGGCTCGACCTCGTCAGGATCGGCCCGCTCGCGCTGTTGCCCGCGCATTGGCAGGCATTGGCGCAGGCCGCGACCGAGAGGCTCGACGCCTTTCATGCCGAGCATCCCGACCTGCCGGGCATGGGACTGGAGCGCCTGCGCTTCGCCATCGCTCCGCGCTGGCCCGCGCCCCTATTCCGGCAGGCCCTCGCCCGGCTCGCGGAGGACGGCGTGTTGGTGCCGGCCGGGTCATGGCTCCGGCGGCCCGGTCACGAAGCCCGGCTCTTGCCGGAGGACGAGGCGCTCTGGGAGCGAATCGCGCCACTGATCGCTGAGGGCGAGCGCTTCCGACCGCCTCGCGTGCGCGATATCGGCCAGATGCTCGGGCGGCCCGAGGAGGAGGTCCGGCGCCTGCTACGTCTCACCGGCCGGCGCGGCGATGTCCATGAGGTCGCGCTCGACCATTTCTTCCTGCGCGATACGCTTGCCGAGATGGTCGGCATCGCGGCCGAGCTTGCGGCGTTGCATCCGGCCGGCTTCAATGCGGCGCAGTTCCGAGACAGGCTCGACAACGGCCGAAAGGTCGCTATCCAGATTCTCGAGTTCTTCGATCGCCACGGCATCACGATCCGCCGCGGCGACCTGAGACGCATCAACCGGCGGCGGCTCGACCTGTTCGGCCCGCCGCCCGGCTTGAGCGATGGAGGAGAAACGTCCCCGGTGGGGCGTCCGGACTTCAAATCCGGGAGGGGCCGTCAGACGGTCTCTGGTGGGTTCGACTCCCATTCTCTTCCGCCAGTTCACTGAGGGCGCATGACGGACGCAGAAACCGCCGCCATGGACCTGATCGCCCGCTTCGAGCAGGCGGCGGAAGATGCGCGCGCGGCCGAGGATGCCTATCGCCGTGAGGCCGCAGGGCGGATCGAGGCCCTCGCGCAGGCGCGCAGCCGGGCCTTCCGGCGCCTCAACCTGCTGCGGCAGGCAAGCACGACCATCGCGGCAGCCGAGGAGCCGAGCGAGGCGATTGCCCGTGCCCGGCTCGGCGTCGCGCAATCGCTGGGCTGGGATGAGATCGGGCCGCGACAGGAACTGGTCCTGACGCGGTTGACGCCCGTCTTCGAAGCCTTGCAGGCCGCCATGACCGACGACCGCGACGGCCCGGACGCCGTGCAGGGGGCCCTCGCCACCTTCGAGGACTGGTACGGCGCCGAGACCGGCAGCGATTTCTACGCCCTGTTCGACCGCTACATGCCCGAGACGCCGCGTGTCGACTTCTAGGGGGCTGGGCACCGATTTCGACCGCTGGCTCGGCAAGCTCTTCCGCAAGGGCCCGTTCACGGCGCTGATCGTGCTGGTGAAGATCGCCGAGCCGAAGATCGAGCCGTTGCGCTCGACCTTCGTCCATGTCGTCGGGAACGAGATCGACTGGGGCGACATCGTGCTGATGCTGCGCGGCGCCGGCGTCAACTGGGACGGCGCCGCCTTCTTCCCGACCCGCGACGACGATGGCGGGCTCGTACCCGACGCGACCGCCCGCAACCGCCTGCGCGAGCTGGAAGCGGCGCTGCGCGAGGACCGACTCACCCTCAACAAGGGCGCCTTCTTCGACGTCTGGGGCCGGAACCTCGAGGTGCAGGAGGCGCGGTGACGCTTCTCAGCTCACCACGACCTGCGCCGGCCCGGCCTCGACCGCGCCGATGATCCGCGCCGCCGGATAGCCGGCTGCCTTGATCTGCGCGAGCAGGGCATTGGCCCGCTCGGCTGCGCAGGAAACCAGCAGGCCACCCGAGGTCTGCGGATCGGTGAGCAGATGGCGCTGCCAATCGGGCAGCCCCTCCGGGAGAACCGCACCCTCGCCATAGCTCGTCCAGTTCCTGTGGGAAGCGCCGGTGACCCTGCCCTCCCGCGCCAGACGCTCGGCCTGCGTCAGGAACGGCAGGTCGGAAAGCCGGAGCTTCAGCGTAACGCCGGAGCCGCGCGCCATCTCGAGCCCATGGCCGAGGATGCCGAAACCGGTGACATCGGTGACCGCATGGACGGCGGGATCCTCCGCCAGGTCGGCGCCGACGCGGTTGAGCAGCGTCGTCGAGGCGACCATCTCGTCATAGGCGGCGGCCGAGAGCTCGCCCTTCTTGAAGGCGGCCGAGTAGATGCCGACGCCCAGCGCCTTGGTCAGGATCAGCGCATCGCCGGGCTTCGCGCCGCTGTTGCGGCGCAGGTTCGCAGGCTTGAGCAGGCCGATGACCGCGAGTCCGTAGATCGGCTCCGGCGCATCGATCGAGTGGCCGCCCGCGACCGGAATACCGGCCTCGGCGCAGATCGAGGCGCCGCCCTTCAGGATCTCGCGCGTCACCTCGATCGGCAATTTGTCGAGCGGCATGCCGAGGATCGCGAGCGCCATGATCGGCCGCCCGCCCATGGCATAGACGTCGGAAATTGCGTTGGTCGCGGCGATGCGGCCGAAATCGCGGGGATCGTCGACGACGGGCATGAAAAAATCGGTGGTGGCGACGACGCAGGTGTTCTCGTCGACCTGCCAGACTGCGGCATCGTCGCCTGTCTCGGTGCCGACGAGGAGCTGGCTGTAGGGGCCGGCGGCCGGGTGCCCCGCCAGCAATTGCTGAAGCACGGCCGGTGCCAGCTTGCAGCCGCAGCCGCCGCCATGGGCCAGGCTGGTGAGGCGCAGCGGCTGCGCAGGCGCCGTCGCGGCGAGCGGGCTCGTCTGATTCATGGTCGGGAACTCCAGGGGATCAGGGCCTGGCAGCTCTGCGGCAAAGCGCGGGCCTCCGCGCAAACGCGCGCCCGTCGTCGACCAGACCGATGAGGGCCCCGGCACCCGGGAGCCGCAGCAGCAAGCATGCGCCATCGTTTCCGCATCGGCCGGCAGCGTCAACGCTTGCTTTGGCGCATACCTGACGATTCTGGAGCGAGCGTGCCGTTCCGGCGCGTGCTCAGCTCAGCCGCCACGCCGCAAAATGGGTTCAAACCGCAGATTGGCCCGAGATTTTTTGAGCTTGCAACCACTTGGCGGGAAAATGGTGCCCAGGGACGGAGTCGAACCGCCGACACTGCGATTTTCAGTCGCATGCTCTACCAACTGAGCTACCTGGGCGAACCGGGAGCGGCGCGAGACCGTCCGTGTTGGTGGGGGCGATATAGAGGCAGGCGCTCGGCCTGTCCAGTCACTTCAGCCGGCTTTCTTCAATACGGCGTCAACTGGCTCCAGGCCTGTGGATTGGGTGGCCCGAAATCGCCATTGAATGCCGTCAGTCAGCCTGGTTCAGGGAGAGCCCGCCGCCTCCCGGCATTCGCAACGCCCGAGCACCGCTGCGAGGCGATCGATGGCGGCCAGCGCTGCGCGCCGGGCCTGCTCCGATTCGGCGATGGCAGCATGGCCATAGAGAAGCTTGGCGAACCCGATAGTGTCGTTCACCACCTGGAACGAGGCTTCTTGCAGCTCGCGGGTTTCGCGCAGCACATCATGGAGATGCGCAACGTGGGTTTCCGCGCTTTCCTGCAAAGCCTTCGCGTTGAGAAGGCCAGCCTTGAGCACGTCGGCGCGCAGCGCTTCGATGTCGCGCGCCAGCAGATCCTTCATCCAGTCAGCCATTGCCCCTCCGTCGAAGGAGATTGCGCCAAGAGGCCAAGCAAGCTTCAAACTATCACCGAAGGGGGATCGGCAGCAGCGTCAAACCTGCCAATTGGTTAGCCGGTCCTTTCCAACCGGACGGAGAGAAGAGACTCTGGGGGCCGCCATCGCCACCGGGCTGGCGGCGTTAACGCGTCTCGCCGCCGCTTCCGGGATCGCGCTGCGTGATCAGCCGCGCGCTGCGATGGCCGCTGACATAGATCCACAGCCAGTTGAGCGCGACGGCGAGCCGGTTGCGCAAGCCGATCAGGAAGAAGATGTGGGCGATGCCCCAGATCCACCAGGCCAGGCGCCCGCGCAGCTTGATCCAGCCGAAATCGACGATGGCCGCGCGCTTGCCGATCGTCGCGAGATTGCCGGCATTCCGATAGGCGAAGGGCGGTGGGGTCGGTTTGCCCCGCAGCCGTGCCTTGATGAGGCCAGCGACATAGTGCCCCTGCTGCTTGGCCGCGGGAGCGATGCCGGGCACCGGCTTGCCGTCGGCGCCGGCAACGAAGGCGGTATCACCGATCACGAAGATGTCGGGTTCGCCGGGAGCCGTGAGGTCGGGCTCGACGCGGACACGGCCAGCCCGGTCGGCCGGCGCCTCCAGCCATTCTGCCGCTGGCGAAGCGGCGACGCCGGCCGCCCACAGAATGGTCCGCGCCGGCAGGACATCACCGCCGAGCATGATGCCGTCAGCGCGGCATTCGGAGACCGGCTGGCCCAGTCTGACCTCGACCCCGAGGCGGTTCAGCGCCCGCTCGGCATAGGCCGAGAGGTCCTCGGTGAAGCCGGCGAGGATACGCGGGCCGGCCTCGACCAGCACGACGCGGGCGCTGCGCGTATCGAAATTGCGAAAATCGCCGCGCAGCGTGTCATGCGCCAGCTCGGCGATGGTGCCGGCAAGCTCGACGCCGGTCGGCCCCGCCCCGATGATCACGAAGGTCAGCCATTGCGCGCGTCGCTCCGGGTCGGTCTCCCATTCCGCCTGCTCGAAGGCCGAGAGGATGCGCCGCCGGATCCGCGTCGCATCCTCCAGCGTCTTGACGCCGGGCGCATAGGGCTCCCACTCGTCATGGCCGAAATAGGCATGGCGGGCGCCGGTCGCGAGGATCAGCGTGTCGAAACCAATCGGCCGCTCGCCCTCCAGCAGCACCTGCTTGTTCGCCTTGTCGACGCCGGTGACCGTGCCGAGCAGGGTCGTGACGTTCTTGTGGCCGCGCAGCAGGAAGCGGATCGGCCAGGCAATCTCGGAAGTCGGCAGCGAGGCGGTCGCGACCTGATAGAGCAATGGCTGGAAGAGATGATGGTTGCGCTGGTCGATCATGGTGATCCGGACCGGAGCGCTGGCGAGATTGCGCGCGGCTTCGAGCCCGCCGAAGCCGGCGCCGACGATGACGACGTGATGCTCCGGCGTGGCGGTCATCGGCCCGGCCGCCGGTGAGAGATCGCGGCTTGTGAGGTCAGCATGCGGAGAACTCCCGCGACGGCCACTCGATTGTCCACCACAGCTTGCACCGATGGGGTCTCGGAACTCAATCCGTACCACGGACGGCGTTTCCGCCCTTCAGTCCTCGCGCTCGCGCTGCTGCGGCGCGCCCTCCTCCGCATCCTCGACGGGCTCGCCGGGAATCACATAGCTTCCCTTCAGCCAGCGGCCGAGGTCGATATCGGCGCAGCGTGGCGAGCAGAATGGCTTGAAGCGCGCAACCGCCGGCTTGCCGCAGATCGCACAGGGCTTCGCGGCCGGCGGTGCTTTGTCGGTGTCAGTCATATTTGAGCGTGATGCCTCCATCGACGACGAGTTCGATGCCGGTGATGTAGCGCGCCTCGTCGCTGGCGAGGAAGAGCGCGGCATTGGCCACGTCCCAGGCCTCGCCCATATGCCCCATCGGGACCTGCGCGGCGCGCGCGGCCCACATCGCATCGACATCGCCCTTGCCGTAGACGGCGGCGAGGCCGGCGGAATGCTCGACCATCGGCGTCTTCATCAGGCCGGGCAGGATCGCGTTGACGCGAATCTTCTGCGGAGCGAACTGCACCGCCGTCGTCCGGGTGAGCTGGTTGAGCGCCGCCTTGGTCGCGGAATAGCTGGCATAGGGCACGCCGGTATGGCGGATCGAGGCGATCGACGAGATGTTGATGATCGAACCGCCCTCGCCCGTTTCCGCGAACTGGCGCTGCATCACCGGGATGACATGCTTCATCGCCAGGAAGGCGCCGGTGAGGTTGACCCGGAAGACGCGCTCCCAGACCTCCTCCGAGAGATCGACGACGCTGCCGACCTCGGCGATGCCGACATTGTTGTCGAGGATGTCGATGCGACCATAGCAGCCGAGCGCCTGGGCGACGAGCCCGGCGACCTGCTCCGCCTTGGTAACATCCGCCTGCATGGCGAAGGCCTCGCCGCCCTCGTTGCGAATGATGCCGGCGGTCTCCTCGGCCGCGTCGCGGTTGATGTCGGCGCAGACGACCCTGGCGCCCTCGCGGGCGAAGGTCGTCGCCGTCGCCTTGCCGTTGCCCCAGCCCGGCCCGATCGACCCCGCCCCGGCCACGATCGCGACCTTGCCGCTCAGACGTCCCGTCATCTTCGCTTCCCCCTCATCGGCGCGTTCCAGCGCGGCGCGTTTCCCGGCGGCAGGATCGGCCGCGAGACGTGATCCGGCAACCCGCATCGGCGCCGTATCAGGCTGCGTTCATCCAGCCGAAGCGAATGGGGAAACCCTCTCCGCCGAGAAGATTGACCGTCTCGTAGAGCGGCAGGCCGACGACGCCGGTATAGGAGCCGACGAGCTTGACGACGAAGGAGCCGGCAATGCCTTGCACGGCATAACCGCCGGCCTTGCCGCGCCATTCGCCCGAGGCGAGATAGGTCTCGATATCCTCGGTGGAGAGGCGCTTGAAGCGCAGGCGCGTCTCGACGATGCGGTCCCGGATCGTGCCGGACGGCGTCACCAGCGCGACACCGGTATAGACGCGATGCGCGCGGCCCGAGAGCAGGCGCAGGCAGGCGGCCGCCTCATCAACGATCTCGGCCTTGGGCAGGATGCGCCGGCCGACGGCGACGACCGTGTCGGCTGCGAGGATATAGCAACCTTCGAGATCGGCACGGGCCTTGGCGCCCTCGCACGCAGCCTGAGCCTTCTCGCGCGCCAGGCGGCGGGCGAGATCGCGCGGGCGCTCGCCCTTCAGCGGGCTCTCGTCGAGATCGGCGGGCAGCAACGCGTCCGGCTTCAAGCCAGCCTGCTCCAGCAGGGCGAGGCGGCGCGGCGAGGCCGATGCGAGAACGAGCATCGGCCGCCAGCCGGGATGTTTGGGAGTGGAGAAAAGGCTCAACAGGCTGCTCGACAGAATTAAGGCGCCGGGGAAGATCGGCACCGGATCAGCCTTTAGAGCATTTCCGCAGCCCGATAAATCCATCCGGAGAGGCAGCGCCGACGAGGTGCCACCCATTTGGGCATCCAGCCCGGCTGCCCGAAATCCGGGCGGGAGGCTGGTATACTAGGCATTGCCAAGCCGGGCCGTTGCCGGCAGACTTCCCTCCCCTCGGCGCTCCGCTCTCTGGTGACGCCGATCTATTGGAGTTTCCCTCATGGCCCTACCGCGCAAATCGACGGGCTCCGCCCTTGCGACCGGGGCGGAGGCGCAGGTTCTCGCGGCCCGCGTGATGTCCATGCATGCCGAAGCCGGCCTGACCATCGCCATGCGGATGCCGCTTCTGATGAAGGGCGCCTTCGGCGACAGCCACGGCCAGCGCGAGGCGACCAAGGCCGTGACGGAAAAGGTATCGGCCGTGCTCGAGAGCAGCTTTGCCGCGACGCAGGCAACGACGGCCTTCTGGTGGGGCCTCGCCTTCAACCCGTTCGGCCAGTTCGATCTCACCACGGCGGCGGTCAAGGCTGCCGACAGCACGCTGGAGCCCTTCGCCCGGCGCACCCGCGCCAACGCGGCGCGCCTCAGCGGCTATCGCCGCTAAAGCTCTCCGACCCATCAGGCCTGACTGTCGGGTGCCGCTTCCGTAGCGGTAACCGGCGCTTGGAGCGCGTGCTCGCGCTCCAGCTTGCGGTAGCGCGCGACGCTGACCGGAATCAGCGCAAGATAGGCGATCACGACAACCGCCAGCACCTCGAAGGTGTAGGCGAAGAGCAGGCCGGCGACGACCACCACGGCGACGAAGATCGGCAGCACCTGGGTGCGCGGGATGCGGGTGCCGAGCGTCTTGCCGGCATAGCAGGGGATGCGCGAGATCGTCAGGAAAGCGATGAACAGGATGTAGATGCCGACAGGGAGCGCGCCGTATTCCTGCACGGGCACGCCGATCATGTGCAGATAGACCGGCAACATGGCCGTGATCGCACCGGCGGGAGCCGGCATGCCGACGAAGAAGTTCTTCTGCCATTCCGGCCGATCGGGATCGTCGATCATCACGTTGAAGCGCGCGAGCCGAAGCGCCATGGCGCAGGCCAGCGTCAGCACGATGATCCAGCCGAAAGACTTCAGGTCGTGCAGGACGAAGATCCACAGGACATAGCCGGTGGCGACGCCGAAATTCACGAAATCGGAGAGCGAATCGAGCTCGGCGCCGAAGCGCGAGGTGCCCTTGAGCATGCGGGCCAGGCGACCGTCGACACCATCGAGCGCCGCCGCGATCAGGATGCAGATCGTTGCCGTCTCGAGCTTGCCCTCGACGATCAGGCGCATCGCGGTGAGGCCAAGGCAAAGCGCCAGCAGCGTGATGACGTTCGGCGCCAGAAGCCGGAAGGGAATCGGCTTGAAGCGGGCGCGCCTGGATTCGGCGCGCTCGGGCTCGAAGGGAGGAAACAGGTCGCTCATGTCAGCCGGAATACGCGGTTTTGAGGGCGCAGGCTAGGCGCCCGCGCGTGTCATCCCGCGCGCGCTGCGGCGCAAAGTGCCGCTGCGCAGATGCGGGATCGTCATCAGGATTGGGTGTTCTTCTCGGGAGCGTTGGGATCGGGCGCCCCTTTCGGGGAGCGGTCCCGTGTCTGCGCAGCGGCATTCGCATGCCGCAGCGCGCACGGGATGACACCGCCTCTTTGGGCGCTTGCCCTCAGATGTCGCGGAAGCTGCGCGCCACCGGCTCGTTGCCGCTCAGGTCGGCCAGCACGGTTTCGCCGGCGATCATGGTCTGGCCCTCGCCGACCAGCGGCACGACATGGGACGGCAGATAGACGTCGACGCGCGAGCCGAAGCGGATCAGGCCGAAGCGCTCGCCGGTGCCGAGCACGTCGCCTTCCTTGACGAAGGGCACGATGCGCCGTGCGATCAGGCCGGCGATCTGGACGACGCCGACGATGCCGGACTTGGTCTCGATCGCCAGCGCGTTGCGCTCGTTGTCGTCGCTCGCCTTGTCGAGTTCGGCATTGAGGAAGAGGCCGGGCGTATAGGCGATCTTGGCGATGCGGCCGGGCACCGGCGCACGGTTCACATGGCAGTCGAAGACGTTCATGAAGATCGAGATGCGGGTCATCGGCTCGGCCGGCAGCTCGAGCTCCGGCGGCGGCAGCGACTGTGCGATCTGGCTGATGCGCCCGTCGGCCGGCGAGATCACCAGCCCCTCGCGTTGCGGTGTGACCCGGACGGGATCGCGGAAGAAATAGCAGATCCAGATCGTGACGATCGCGCCGATCCAGCCGAAGGGCGACCAGAGATTGGCGAGGATGATCGTCGCGACCAGGCCGATCGCGATAAAGACATAGCCCTCCTTGTGGATGGGCACGATCACCTTGCGGACGGAATCGACGAGGGACATAGCGGTTTCCGTTAGGCTGCCGGCGCCGGGCGCACGGGAATGACATGGTCGCCGTCGAAGGCCGGCGGCGAACGTTGCGCTGATTTAGGGCGTTCCAGCGCGAAGGGAAAGCCCCGGCACGCGCCGGTGAACGGCGCGCGATGTCGCGGCCTTTCCGGTCAGGCTACCCGGTGCGGAACCTGGACGAAGCGCGCCGCCGCCTTCCAGGTCAGCAGGGCGAAGACCACAAGCACGATGCCCTGGGCGATGCCGAAGGGCGGCTCGGACTGCGTCGGGGCCAGCGCACGCAGGGCCGGAACCTTCGAGAAGAGCTGCGCGACGAGCACGAAGATCAGCAGGTAGAAGGACAGCACGGCCATGATCGCATAGATGCGGCGCCAGCCATCCTCCAGCCTGCGCCCATAAAGTGCGTAGGCCGCGATCGCGACCAGCACGATATGGATCGCGCCGACGACATGCGACGGCAGCACGCCGTTGAACGGGAAGCCGAAGCCGGTCGCACTGGTGGCGAAGGCCGTGGAGAGGAAGATGCCGGTCCAGCCCGGCCGCGTATGTCCATGGAGCAGTCCGACCGTGACCGGAAACCCGGCCACGATGGCGATCAGGCTCAGCCAGGTGTGAAAACCTACGAATGTGGTCGGATCGAACATGGCAGCCCCCCAGCTTCACCCTGCCGGGGCAGCATGCAGGAAACGGACCGCAGTTGCGAGCGGTTTCAAACTGACCGGCGCGTGCCGCCGGCCCAGCTTCTACGACAGCGTCACCCGAACGCTCTCGCCCTCGGCCTCGGTCGCGCGCTGGAGCGTGGCCTTGGCCTCGTCGACCTCGCGCTGGCGGTTCCACATCGCGGCGTAGACGCCGTTCGCCGCCAGCAGATCGCGGTGATGGCCACGCTCGACGATCTGGCCCTTGTCGAGCACGATGATCTCGTCGGCATTGACCACGGTGGAGAGCCGGTGAGCGATGACCAGCGTCGTGCGGCCCTCGCTGACCCGATCGAGCGCGTCCTGGATTTCCTTCTCGGTGAAGGAATCGAGCGCCGAGGTCGCCTCGTCGAGCACCAGCACCGGCGGGCCCTTCAGGATGGTGCGGGCGATGGCGACACGCTGCTTCTCACCGCCGGAGAGCTTCAGGCCGCGCTCGCCGACGGAGGTCGCGTAGCCTTCCGGCAGCAGGCGGATGAAGCGGTCGATCTGGGCGAGGCGTGCGGCCTCCTCGACCTCGGCCGTCGTCGCCTCGGGGCGGCCATAGAGGATGTTGTACTCGATGGTGTCGTTGAACAGCACCGTATCCTGCGGGACCATGCCGATGGCGGCGCGCAACGAGATCTGCTGGACATCGGCGATCGGCTGGCCATCGATCAGGATGCGGCCGGCCTGCGGTTCGTAGAAGCGGAAGAGCAGGCGCGAGATCGTCGACTTGCCGGCGCCCGACGGACCGACGATGGCGACGGTCTGGCCCGGCAGGACCTTGAACGAGACGCCGCGCAGGATCGGCCGCTCCGGCACATAAGCGAAATGCACGTCCTCGAAGGCAACCTCGCCAGCTGGCACCGCCAGCGGCTTCGCGCCCGGCTTGTCCTGGATCTCGGGGTCGCGGCCGATCAGCGAGAACATCTGGGCGATGTCGAGTGTCGCCTGCTTGATCTCGCGATAGACGGTGCCCATGAAGTTCAGCGGTAAATAGAGCTGGATCAGCATCGCGTTGATCAGGATGAGGTCGCCGACCGTGTTGGTGCCGGCCTGGAAACCGCGCACCGCCATCACCATCGAGAGCGTCAGCCCCACCGCGAAGATCGCGGCCTGGCCGAAATTGAGCCAGGCCAGCGAGGTATAGGACCTGATCGAGTTGCGCTCATAGCGCGCCATCGACTGGTCGTAGCGGGCGGTCTCGCGAGCCTCGGCGCCGAAATACTTCACCGTCTCGTAATTCAGCAGCGAGTCGATCGCCTTGGCATTGGCGTCGGTATCCGACTCGTTCATCGCCGAGCGGATGGCGATGCGCCACTCCGTCGCCTTGATGGTGTAAGTCATATAGGCCGTGACCATCGTCACCAGCACGACGACATAGCGCCAGTCGAACAGATAGAGCAGCACCGTGATGATCAGCACGACCTCGATGATCACCGGCACGAGCTGGTTTAGGCCGAGGCGCACCATCTCCTCGATGCCGTTGCGCCCACGCTCCAGCACGCGGGTGAGCCCGCCCGTCTTGCGCTCGAGATGGAAGCGCAGCGAGAGATGGTGGAGATGGCCGAAGGTCTGGAGCGCCAGCGTCCGCACCGCATGTATGAAGACCGGGGCGAAGATCGCGTCGCGCATCTGGACGAAGGCCGCCGCGCCGACGCGGGCGAGACCGTAGAGCACCGTCAGCGCCAGCGGCGCGCCGACCAGCCAGGGCAGCCATTTCTCAAGGTTCGAATAGGAACCGGCCAGCGCGTCCGTCACCCATTTGAAGGTGAAGGGCACGCCCATCAGCACCAACCGCCCGCAGAGCATCAGAGCGAAAGCCGCGACGACGCGCGTGCGCAGGTCGGCACGCTCCGCCGGCCAAAGATAGGGCCAGAGCGCACGGAAGGTGGCGAAGAAGCCGGACCCGGGCTGGATGACGGCAGAGCGTTGGAAGCTCGGCGCCGGAGGCGGCGCGGACGGCGCGGACATTTTCAAACGATTCCAGTTAGAGCGCCCATATAGACGCAATCGGACGCCATTGCATGGGAATGTCGTTGCGTGGGGAGCATGCGGCAGCTCGCCCGAAAGCTGCCTTGCCATCGCCCCATCCCAGGTATCTGATCCCGGCTCTGGCGCTCGACGTCCGCCATCAGGGAAGGAAACACCATGAAGGCTCAACAGCTTGCAGCCGCCGGGGTTGGCATTACCGCCGCGCTCGTCCTCGCTCTGCCTGCCGTGGCGCAGAACTCTCGACCGCATCCGCAGATCACGATCACCAACCAGCGCACCGTGCCGCTCATCAATTTCGCGATCGCCACGCCCGGCGACCAGCCGCGCCTCGTCGCCAAGCTCGCCAAGCCGCTGGCGCCCGGCAAAAGCGTTGCGCTGAAGCTCAACAAGCCGCAGGGCTGCGCCTATACGGTGCAGGCGAAATTCGAGGACGAAGCCGAGAGCGACGCCGATATGGACCTGTGCAGGGACCGGGTGATCCGGCTGACGGAGTAGGATTGGCGAGCCCGCCAAACAGCGCCCTTCTCCCCTTGCGGGAGAAGGTGCCGGCAGGCGGATGAGGGGTCTCGCGACGGTCATCGCCAGCCACAGACCAAGCTTCCGAACCTGTGCGACCCCTCATCCGGCCCTGCGGGCCACCTTCTCCCGCAAGGGGAGAAGGGAAGGCTCCGGTCACGCCGTCGCGCCGGCCTTGACCAGCTTGTAGGTGATCGAGTCGACCAGCGCCTGGAACGAGGCGTCGATGATGTTGGCGCTGACGCCGACCGTGGTCCAGCGCTCGCCGGTCTCGTCGCCCGACTCGATCAGGACGCGGGTCACGGCATCGGTGCCACCCTGGAAGATGCGGACCTTGTAGTCGACGAGGCGCAAGCCCCCGATCAATGACTGGTAGCGGCCGAGATCCTTGCGGAGCGCGATATCGAGCGCATTGACCGGGCCGGCATCGCCCTCCGCCGCTGAGATCAGCACATCGTCGCCGACCTTCACCTTCACGATCGCCTCGGAGAAGGTGACGAGCTCGCCCAGCGCATTGTAGCGCCGCTCGACATTCACGGCGAAGCGCTCGACCGCGAAATAATCCGGGACTTCGCCGAGGATGCGCTTCACCAGCAGGAAGAACGAAGCGTCAGCGCCCTCGAAGGCATAGCCCTGCGCCTCCTTGTCCTTGACCTCCTGCAGCACGCGGTTGAGGCGCGGATCGTCGCGGCCGAGGGTGACGCCGATGCGCTCCAGCTCGGCGACGAGGTTCGACTTGCCGCCCTGGTCGGAGATCAGGACCTTGCGGGTGTTGCCGGTCGCCTCGGGCATGACATGCTCGTAGGTGCGCGGGTCCTTCAGCACGGCCGAGGCGTGGATGCCGGCCTTGGTCGCGAAGGCCGAGGCGCCGACGAAGGGCGCGTGCCGGTTCGGAGCGCGGTTCAGCATCTCGTCGAGCGCCCGCGAGACATGGGTCAATTCGCCGAGCTGATCCTCGCTGACGCCGAGTTCGAAACGGCCGCGATAGCGCTCCTTGAGCTTCAGTGCGCCGATCAGCGTGACCAGATTGGCGTTGCCGCAGCGCTCGCCGAGGCCGTTGAGCGTGCCCTGAATCTGACGCGCGCCGGCCTCGACCGCCGCGAGTGAGTTGGCAACGGCACAGCCGCAATCGTCATGGGCGTGGATGCCGAGATTGTCGCCCGGCACGGTCTTGGCGACCTCGCGCACGATGGCGCCGACCTCGTCCGGTAGCGTGCCGCCATTGGTGTCGCAGAGCACGACCCAGCGGGCGCCCGCCTCATAAGCCGTGCGGGCGCAGGCGAGCGCGTAGTCGGGGTTCGCCTTGTAACCATCGAAGAAATGCTCGCAATCGAGCATCACCTCGCGGCCGGCAGCCTTGGCGGCCTCGACGCTCTCGCGGATGCCGGCGAGGTTCTCCTCCAGCGAGATCTCGAGCGCGACATGGACATGGTAGTCCCAGCTCTTGGCGACGAAGACGATGGCGTCGGCCTTGGCCTCCAGCAGCGCGGCGATACCGGGATCGTTGGCGGCCGAGCGCCCTGCCCGCTTGGTCATGCCGAAAGCGGCGAATTTCGCCTGCTTCGTCGCCTTCTGCTCGAAGAAGGCGGTATCCAGCGGGTTGGCGCCGGGATAGCCGCCCTCGACATAATCGACGCCGAGCCGGTCGAGCAGGCTTGCGACCGCGCGCTTGTCGTCGAGCGAGAAGTCGACGCCCGTGGTCTGGGCGCCGTCGCGCAGGGTCGTGTCGAAGAGATGGACGCGGGCCGCGCTCATCGTCCCCGCCTCAACTTGAAGCGGACGACGCGCGGCACGACCATGGCCAGCATGACCAGCTTGATGGCGAAGGAGAGCGAGCCCGCCGGGCGGATCTTGGGGGTCATCGCTTCACCTCCCAGCTGGTCGTCGGCTCGCCGGTGGCGGGGTCCTTGCCGTCCTTGAGCGCGATGCCCATCGCGGCGAGCTCATCGCGGAGGCGGTCGGACTCGGCGAAGTTCTTCGCGCGGCGGGCATCGAGGCGGGCCGCGATCAGGCGCTCCACCTCGGGTGCGACGGCGGCTGGCGCCGCCACCTTCGGCAGGGTGATGCCGAGCAGGTCGAGGCCGGCCAGCAGCGCCGGCAGGTCACCCGCCTTGCGCAGGACATGCAGCTCGGCCAGCACGCGGGCGGTGTTGAGATCGTCCGCAAGCGCATCGAGCAGTTCGGCCGAGGGCTTGGACGCCACCGCGCCCTGCGCCGCTTCGGCCCAGTCCTGCAGCGTCTTCTCCGCCTCCTCCAACGCCTTCACCGTCCAGTCGATCGGCTGGCGGTAATGCGTCTTGAGCATCGCAAGGCGCAGCACCTCACCCGGCCATTTGCGGCCGCCGAAGACATCCGTCTCCAGCAGCTCGTTGATGGTGACGAAGTTGCCGAGGCTCTTCGACATCTTCTCGCCTTCGACCTGCAGGAAGCCGTTATGCATCCAGATATTGGCCATCAGCGGCTGCCCTTCCGCCCCGCCAAAGGCGCAGCAGGACTGGGTGATCTCGTTCTCGTGATGCGGGAAGACGAGGTCGATGCCGCCGCCATGGATGTCGAAGACGTTCTTCATGGGATCGTCGCAGGCCAGCCCGCCCCCGAAGGGGGTCAGCAACTTCGCCATCGACATGGCCGAGCACTCGATATGCCAGCCGGGGCGGCCGGGCGTGGCGATGCCGGCCGGGGACGGCCAGCCGGGGTCGATGCCGTCGCGGCTCGGTTTCCACAGCACGAAATCCATCGCATCGCGCTTGTAGGGCGCGACATCGACGCGGGCACCGGCCAGCATCTCGTCGAGCGAACGGCGGGCGAGCGTGCCGTATTTCGGCGCCTTCACGAGATGGGCGGCGGCCGGGACATGGAAGAGCACATGCTCCTCGGCGACATAAGCGACGCCGCGCGCGATCAGGCGCTCGATGATCGCCTTCATCTCTTCGATATGCTCGGTGGCGCGCGGCTCCGTCGTCGGCCTGAGCGTGCCGAGCGCGTCGATATCGGCGTGGAACTGCGCCGTCGTCGTCTCAGTGACCTTGGCGATCGCCTCGTTGAGCGGCAGGCCGGGATAGTCGCGCGCCGCGCGGGCGTTGATCTTGTCGTCGACGTCCGTGAGGTTGCGGGCGTAGGTGACGTGCTCCGCCCCGTAGATGTGGCGCAACAGCCGGTAGAGCACGTCGAAGACGATGACCGGGCGCGCATTGCCGATATGGGCGTAGTCGTAGACCGTCGGGCCGCAGACATACATGCGCACGTTCGACGGATCGATCGGCACGAAGTCCTGCTTCGTCCGCGTCAGCGTGTTGTAGAGCCTCAGGGTCGGCGACATCGGGGCGAAATCCTGGAACGAAACGAACGGCGAAATACGAAAGGGCCAACCTGGCCGCTGGCCGGGGGCGCTTTTGTCGGTTCGTTTTTCAGGACGAGGACGTGAGCAGCCGGCCAGCGAAAGCTAGCGGCAAATAATGCAAGGGCTGTTGATGGCGGCTCGCGTCATGATCGGGACTGATTGCCTTTCCGCGCGCTTTCCGTCAAGAGGGCGCCCGATTGCTGCATTGCAGCATTGCCTCAGAATTGCCGCGGTTCATTCAAATTTAACCGGCCGGAACCATCCTCCCGATTCGCGGGTTCTGCGCCCGCAACCCATCAGGAACCCAAATTCATGCGCCGCGCCGTGGCTCTCGTCGGACTGCTCGGGATCGTTGCCGCCGGCATCTCGCTGTCGGTCATGCCGACCAGCCATACGGCCGCTGCCGCGAACGAGCCGCGCACCTTCCTGATCCCGGCCAGCGACGGCTACGGCGTCGCCGACTGCATCTCGTCCAAGGCCGAATGCGGCAAGATCGTCGCCAATGCCTGGTGCGAGTCGCAGGGCTTCGGGAAGGCGGTCGCCTTCGGCGTCGCCGCCCGCGAGGACTTCACCGGCTCGGTGACGAAGCAGAGCCCGGCCCCGACGGCCGAGCAGCCGCTCAGCATCACCTGCGGCGAATAACCCTCTACAGTCTCACCGAATCCATTCCGAGCATTTCGGCGGCTCGCCCGAATTGCCCCAGGGCATGATCGGCACAGTCGAGGTCGAGTTCTGCGGCGAGCCGTCGATCAGCTTGTCGGTATAGACGAGATAAACCAGCACGTTGCGCTTGGGGTCGCAGCCGCGCACGATCTGCATCTTCTTCCAGACCAGCGAACGGCGCTCGCGGAAGACGACATCACCCTGCTCCGCCTTCTCCTTGAACTTGATCGGCCCGATCTGGCGGCAGGCGAGCGAGACCTCGGAGACCTCCTCGGCAACGCCGAACATGCCGGACATGCCGCCCTTCTCGGGCACGGTATAATGGCAGGCGACGCCCTCGACGATCGGGTCGTCAACGCCATAGACGGCGAGCTTGTCGTTCGGCGTCAGCATCTTCCAGACGGTCGATTTCCTGAAGATCAGGTCTTCCTGCGCCGTGGCCGGCGACAGCATCATTCCCGGCAGGGTGAGGGCCAGAGCGGCCAGGACCCAACGACGAAGCAGCATTCCCATTCTCCCGGCGCGTTCCAGCGTGGCGCCGGTCAGGATATGGGAAGTCGGGCAGCGGCGCACCAGAGCTTTGCGCCGCACAATATCGGTCAGGCGCAAAGCCGCTGGTCTCAACCCGTCAGCGGCTTGAAGACGAGATAGGCGGCCACGAGCGCGCCGATCACGCCGAGCGCGAAGAGAACCAGCTTCAGACGCGTCATCGTGCTGGCGAAGGCGACATTGCCGCCATCGACCTGCGGGTAGCGATCGAGCAATCGCGCCACGGCGAAATTCTCGGCGACATCACAGAGTCCGCCCAACAACCAGCCGCCGCCGCAGAGCGCCGCCACCCACCAGGGCTGGCCGCGCAGACTGAGCCCGGCGACGAGCAGGGCGCCGACGATCGCATAGGTGAAGGCGCAGGCGACATCGGCCGGCAGGACACGGTTGCGGTAGCGCGCGCGCCTGTCCTCGCCATAGAGCGTGAACAGCTTCTCGACATCGGCGACGCTGTAGCCGTCCCAGTCGCTTTCGAGCATGCGCGGCACGCCCTGCCGGCTCGACCAGACGCCGACCGCCCAGAACAGCACCACCACCAGGACCGGCCCCCAGATGAAGAAGGCCAGCGGAATGGTGGTCGAATAGAACGGCACGGTCTCGATCATGGCGTCTCGGTTCTCGCGTCTGGCATCGGCCTGAGGTTATCCGGCGGCCCGGCTGCCGCCAAGCCGAGACAACCGGAACTGGATTAGCTGTGGGGCAGAATTTCCTGCTCGATCGCGCCGAAGATCGAATGCCCGGAAGCATCCTTCATCTCGATGCGGACGGTGTCGCCGAAGCGCAGGAACGGTGTCTTCGGCCCGCCCTGCCGGATCGTCTCGACCATGCGCTGCTCGGCGATGCAGGCATAGCCCAGCCCGCCCTCGGCCACGGGCCGGCCCGGGCCGCCATCGGCGTCGCGGTTCGAGACCGTGCCGGCGCCGATCACCGTGCCGGCCGAGAGGCGGCGCGTCGCGGCGGCATGGGCGATCAGCGTGCCGAAATCGAAGGTCATGTCGGCGCCGGCATCAGGCTTGCCAAAGAGCGAGCCGTTGACCTGCGCCAGCAGCGGCAGATGCAAACGCCCGTCGCGCCAGGCACCGCCCAATTCGTCCGGCGTCACCGCGGCCGGCGAAAAGGCCGAGGACGGCTTCGACTGGACGAAGCCGAAGCCTTTCGCCAGTTCGCCGGGAATCCGGTTCCGCAAGCTCACGTCGTTGACGAGCATGACGAGGCGGATGCACCGGAGCGCCTCCTCACGGTTCGCGCCCATCGGCACGTCACCGGTGACGACCGCGATCTCGGCCTCGAAATCGATGCCGTCCTCCTCGCTGCGGGCCTGCACGGCCTGGCGCGGGCCGAGCGAGGCGTCGCTGCCGCCCTGATACATCAGCGGATCGGTCCAGAAGCTTTCGGGCATGGTGGCGCCCCGCGCCTTCCGGACGAGATCGACGTGATTCACATAGGCCGAGCCGTCGAGCCATTGATAGGCGCGCGGCAGCGGCGCGGCGCAGTCATGTTCATGGAAGCGGAAAGACGGGACCGAACCGTGCTCCAGCCCCTCGGCGAGATCGGCGAGGCGCGGAGCGTGGCGATCCCAATCGTCGAGCGCTGCCTGCAGCGTCGGCACGACCGGAAAGGCGTCGGTGGCGCGGGTCAGGTCCCGCGAGACGACGACGAGACGGCCGTCACGGCCATGCGCGAGCGAGGCGAGCTTCATGTCTTTTCATTCCTTCCCGGACGCGCCAATAAGGGCATAACAAGCCCTCGGGAGGAAACCATATGGAACGTCGCAGCTTTTTGAAATCGGGGGCGCTGGCCGCCGCCGCGACGACGGTCGCGATGCCCGCGATCGCACAGTCGCAGCCCGAGGTGAAATGGCGCCTGACGTCGAGCTTCCCGAAGTCGCTCGACACGATCTTCGGCACGGCGCAGCAGTTCTCGAAATATGTCTCCGAGGCGACCGACGGCAAGTTCGACATCCAGGTCTTCGCGCCCGGCGAGATCGTGCCCGGCCTGCAGGCGCTCGATGCGGTCTCATCCGGCACGGTCGAATGCGCGCATTCGCCGACCTATTTCTACATCGGCAAGGACCCGACGCTGGGTCTCGGCACCGGCATCCCCTTCGGCCTCAACGCCCGCCAGCAGCATAGCTGGTGGTATTTCGGCGGCGGCGAGCAGATCGTGAACGGCGTGCTCGACCGCTTCAACGCCTATTCGATCCCCTGCGGCAATTCCGGCTGCCAGATGGGCGGCTTCTTCCGCAACGAATTGAAGAGCATCGACGACCTCAAGGGCCTGAAATTCCGCATCGGCGGCATGGGCGGGGCAGTTCTGGCCAAGCTTGGCGTGGTGCCGACGCAGATCGCGCCGGGCGACGTCTATCCGGCGCTGGAGCGCGGCACGATCGACGCGGCCGAGTTCGTCGGCCCCTATGACGACGAGAAGCTCGGCTTCATCCGCGTCGCCAAGTACTATTACTATCCCGGCTGGTGGGAGGGCGGCGCCATGCTGCACCTGATCATCGGCAAGGACGCCTGGAACAAGCTGCCGAAGCACTATCAGGCAATCGTCCAGAACGCCTGCGAGGCGGCCAACAACTGGATGCTGGCCAAATACGACTTCGTGAACCCGGGTGGGTTGCGCCGGCTGGTGGCCCAGGGCGCGCAACTCAAGGCGTTCCCGCTGCCGGTGATGGAAGCGGCGCTGAAGGCGGCGGAGGAATACTACGCCGAGACCAGCGCCAAGAGCCCGGATTTCAAGAAGGGCTACGATTCGATGGTCGCCTTCCGCGGCGAGAACCTGCTCTGGTGGCAGGTCGCGGAACTGTCCTACGACTCGTTCATGAACAGGCTGAAGGCGCGCTGAGGCGCGCCTTCCTCCTCGTCATGACGACGAAACCACCCACCGATCCCGAGGCCAAGGCGCTCCATCTGGAGCGTTTCCTGCCCTATCGCCTCAATGTCGTCGGCACGCTCGGCGGCCGCGCGCTCGGCCGCATCTATGGCGAGCATTTCGGCATCGGCATCCCGGAATGGCGCGTGGTGGCGCAGCTCGGCGAGTTCGGCAAGCTGACCTCGCGCGACATCGGCGAGCTCGCCCAGATGCACAAGACCAAGGTCTCGCGCGCCGTCGGCGAGCTGGAGAAGCGCGGCCTCGTCTCGCGCGCCGAGAACCGGCAGGACCGGCGCGAATCCTTCGTCGCGCTGACGCCGGCGGGAAAGCGCATCTACGACCAGATCGTGCCGCTGGCACTGGGCTTCGAGGCGCGCTGGATCGAGGGCATCGCGCCCGACGAGCTCAAGGTGTTCGAGCGCGTGCTCTCGACGTTGACCGAGCGCGGCCGGCATCTCGCCGGAAACTATCGCGAGGAAGACGGGGCTTAGTTCCTCCCTCTCCCCGCTGCGGTCATCCCGGACAAGCCGCGAAGCGGCGCCGATCCGGGATCCATGCCGGAACGTTTCTGATGAAGGTTCAGGCATGGATCCCGGGTCTCCGCTTCGCTTCGCCCGGGATGACATGTCGAGGGTGAGCGACTCGGCAGAGTTTCCTAGAAATACCGCGCCAGATTGCGCCTGATCCGCTGCGCCGGGTCCTCACCCTTCGGCGGATAGGCGAAAGCCGTTCCGGTAATCGCCTCATAGGCACGGACGTAGACCGCAGAGGTCTCGTCGATCAGCTCCTGCGGGATCGGCGGCAGGTCCTGCGTATAGGGGTCGCAGCGTGCCACGACCCAGTTGCGCACGAAATCCTTGTCGAAGGATTCGGGCTTGCCCCCGGCGGCGAAGCGCTCGGGATAGCTTTCGGCGAACCAATAGCGGCTCGAATCCGGCGTATGGATCTCGTCGGCCAGCACGATGTTGCCCTCAGTATCGGTGCCGAACTCGTATTTCGTGTCGGCGAGGATCAGGCCGCGCTCGCGGGCGAGCTTCTGGCCACGGGCGAAGAGCGCCAACGCATAGGCCGAGACCGTGTCCCATTGCTTCTGCGTCAGCAACCCCTCCCCGACGATCTGCTCGGCCGAGAGCGGCTCGTCATGGCCACCGTCGAACGCCTTGCTGGTCGGGGTGATGATCGCCTGCGGCAGCGCCTCGTTGTCGCGCAAGCCCTCCGGCAAGGTCATGCCGTACATCTCGCGCCGGCCCTGCTTATACATCGTCAGGATCGAGGTCCCGGTCGTGCCGGCGAGATAGCCGCGCACCACCATCTCGACCGGCAGGATCTCCAGCCGCTTGCCGACCACGACATTCGGGTCCGGATATTCCAGCACATGGTTGGGGCAGATATCGGCGGTCTGCTCGAACCAGTAGCGCGCGGTCTGCGTCAGCACCTGGCCCTTCAGCGGAATCGAGGCGATCGCCCGGTCGAAGGCGGAGAGCCGGTCCGTCGAGATCAGGATGCGGCGATTATCGGGCAGGTCGTAATTCTCGCGGACCTTGCCGCGATAATAATTCGGCAGCTCGGGAATGACGGCTTCGTGAAGAGGCAGATAATCGGACATGGGCGGGGCTTGCCTCATTGGCGCTGCACGGAAGGCCGGCGCGGCCGGGCCGCTGCCGCAGGTCTTCTAAAGCACGCGCCGATCCGACTGCAACGCAGTCGGATCGGATAACGCGTTCTCTCACTCAAGTTTGGAGACGGATTCACCAATCAGGTTGAATCAACCTGATCGGACCCGGCTCCAGCGAAAGCGGTAGTTTTCCACCACCGCGACGGCGCGCGCTTCCCCGCATTGCTGCGCTTGTCCGAATATGGCATGCGAAGCTCCGTGATGGAGCGTCCCCGCGGCCTTTCAGGCGAGGCTCCGCTCCATAGTTCCGTCGTGTTTGGCGGGTGTTCTAGACCACAGTTCCCGAACAGGGCCGGCCTGCCGGCCCGACTATGGATGACGTGACCCGACTTGCGATGATGCTGCGACTGTCCAGACGCTTCGGCATGGCCCTTCTGATGCTGGCGGCCCTCAGTGGCACCGCCATGGCGCAGTCGGCGTCGTGCAATGCCTGGCGCGCCGAACTGGACAGCCTTCAGGGCCGCAGCGGCGGCGATCCGCGCGCCGCGCAGGCCGCGCAGCGCGTGGGCGCCCAGCTCGCGCAATTGAGCAACCAGTACCGCTCGATGGGTTGCGACCGCGGCTTCAGTTTCTTCGAATCGCCGCCACCGCAATGCAATTTCGTCCGCCAGCAGATCGGCCAGTTGCAAAACCAGTACGACGCGTTGCAGCGCCAGGCCGAAGGCGGCGGCATCGAACAGCGCCGCGCCCAGCTGGCCGCGGCGATCAACAACAACTGCCGGTCGCAGCCACGCGGCTTCTTCGACACGATCTTCGGACGCGATCCCGGCCCCGGCGAGATCGATTCGACCTTGCCCGAGCTCGATCCCGAGCAGCCGACCGAGCCGGCGAAGCCGCGTCTGGGCGGTCCGCAGACCGTCTGCGTGCGCACCTGCGACGGCTACTTCTTCCCGCTCTCGAACAACACCGGCAATGGCGACGAGATGTGCCAGGCGCTGTGCCCGGGCACCGAGACACTGGCCTATGGCATGAGCGCCGGCGGCGACATCCAGAACGCCGCCTCCCGCTCGACCGGCCAGCCCTATTCCTCGCTGGCCAATGCCGGGAAATACACCCGCAGCTTCGACGCCGCCTGCACCTGCCGCGGCCAGGGGCAGAGCTGGTCGGCCGCCCTCCGGGACGCCGAGTACCTGCTCGACAAGCGCAAGGGCGACGTCATCCTGAGCGAGCAGCGCGCGGCCGAATTGTCGCGCCCGAAGGCCGACCCCAAGCGCAAGGGCGCTGCGGCCGCCCAGCCGACGCCGGCGCCGATTCCGGCCATCCCCGACGAGAAGCCGATGCCATCCGAGGATTCACCGACTGCCGGCACCGAGTCGGCAGGCGTCGGCCCCGTCATCGTCGGCGAGAAGGTGCTCGACAAGAAGGACGGGCTGAAGAGCGAATCGGGCAGCGCCACCGGCGAGCGCCGGACGGTGCGGATCGTCGCACCCAATCTCGCGCCCAATCTGGGCCCGCAGGTCGCGCGGCCCTGAATGCAAAAAGTTCCATGCGCACAGCGCATGGAAGACCACCTGCGAACGGCGCGATGATTTCTGGACGCATGACTGGATCGGCAGCATAAGAGGCCATCCAAGCCGCCTCCGGGAGGCCGCCAGACCCGTCCCACGGCCCCTTCGCGCCGTGCGCCCGCTTCTGACGCTCCCCAGCTCAGAAGGCCGCCATGTCCGAGACGACAGCGACATCTCCCACCCATCCCATCCAGTTCGACGACGCCAAACGCCGGCTCAAAGCGATCTTCATCGGCTCGGTCGGCAATCTCGTCGAGTGGTACGATTTCTACGCCTATACGGCTTTCGCGCTCTATTTCGCGCCGCATTTCTTTCCGTCGAACGACCCGGTGGTGCAGCAGCTCAACGCAGCGACGTTGTTCGCGGCCGGCTTCATCGTGCGTCCGCTCGGCGGCTGGCTGTTCGGACATATCGCCGACCGCTATGGACGACGCCTGTCGCTGACCGTCTCCGTCCTGATGATGTGCTTCGGCTCGCTGATCATCGCATTGACGCCGACCTATGCCACGATCGGCTTCGCGGCACCGGCCATGCTGGCGCTGGCGCGCATCATCGAAGGCCTGAGCCTCGGCGGCGAATACGGCGCCTCGGCAACCTATCTCTCCGAGATCGCCGATCCCGAACATCGCGGCTTCTATTCCAGCTTTCAGTACGTCACGCTGATCGGCGGGCAGCTCACCGCGATCCTGGTGCTGCTGCTGCTCCAGAACGTCTTCCTGACGCATGAACAGCTCGTCGCCTGGGGCTGGCGCATTCCCTTCGTCATCGGCGCGCTCCTGGCGGTCACCGCCATGTTCATGCGCCGCCATATGCACGAGACCGAGTCGTTCGAGGCCGCCAAGAAGAGCGGCATCAAACGCGAGAGCTCGCTGCGTGGCCTGCTGAAATATCCGCGCGAGGTCGCGATCGTGGTCGGCCTGACGGCCGGCGGCACCGCGGCCTTCTACACCTTCACCACCTATATGCAGACCTTCGTGCGCCAGACGGCCGGCTTCTCCGACATCACCACGACCTATGTCATTGCCGGCTCGCTGATCTTCGCCGCGGTGCTGCAGCCGATCTACGGGCTGATCTCGGACAAGATCGGCCGCAAGCCGATGCTGATCTTCTTCGGCGTCTGCGGCACGCTGTTCACGGTGCCGCTGCTGACGACGCTCGCCGGCACCAAGTCGCCCTGGATGGCCTTCCTGCTGATTTCAGCAGCCTGGATCTTCGTCGCCGGCTACACCTCGATCAATGCCGTGGTGAAGGCGGAGCTGTTCCCGACCGCGATCCGCGCCACCGGCGTGGCCGTGCCCTATGCGCTCACCGTCTCGATCTTCGGCGGCACGGCGCCGGCCATCGCCCTGTTCTTCAAGCAGCAGGGCCACGAGCAGTGGTTCTATTACTACCTTGCTGGCATCATCTTCCTGTCGTTCCTGGTCTATTCGACGATGCGCGACACCAAGCACGCCTCGGCGATGGAGCGGCACGAGTAAGGAGGGGGCGTCCGGAGCCTTGTCATTCCGGGGCAGGCCGTTAGGCCTGAACCCGGAACCCACAACCGGGCGAGCCCTTGATGACGGCGTCTTGAAGCACTTCACCCAGTCGTGGGTTCCGGGTTCGAGCGCTACGCGCTCGCCCCGGAATGACAAAGGTTAGATCGTCAAGCGCTTTCGCCCGCCAGCCGCTTCAGCGCCTTACTCCGGCCGATCAGCGGCAGCAGCGCGGCGAGTTCCGGGCCGTGATCAAGCCCCGTCAGCGCCTGGCGGAGCGGCATGAACAGCGCCTTGCCCTTGGCGCCCGTGGCCGCCGAAACAGCCTGCGCCCAGCTTTTCCAGGTCGTGGCATCGAAGGGCTCGGCCGGCAGCAGCCCCGCCGCCGTCGCGGCGAAGCCGGCATCGGCGATCACGGGCTCGATCGGCCCCTGCACCACGCGCCACCACTGAGCCGCCTCGTCCAGCTTGGCAAGATTGCCGCGCACGGCCTGCCAGAACGCCTCGTCGGCCGCGACGCCCAGCGCCGCCAGCCGATTGGAAACAGCAGCGAGCGGTAACTGGTGCAGCGTGCGGGCGCTCAGCGTCTCCAGTTCGTGCTCGTCGAATTTGGCCGGCGCGCGCGAGACATGGGCGAGCTCGACGAGGCCGGCGAGTTCGTCAAGGCTCGCGACCGGACGCACGGCATCGGAGGTGCCGACCAACGTCGCCAGCGCCGCCACGGCCAACGCCTCGACGCCAGTCTCGCGCAAGCCGCGCAGCGAGAGATGGCCGAGGCGTTTGGACAGGCCTTCGCCGCTCGCCGTGGTCAGCAGGTTGTGATGCCCGAAGGCAGGCAGGCTCGCGCCGAGCGCCTCGAAGATCTGGGCCTGGACGGCCGTGTTGGTGACATGGTCCTCACCGCGAATGACATGGGTCACACCGGTCTCGATATCGTCGACGACGGAGGGCAGCGTGTAGAGATAGCTGCCGTCCTCGCGGACCAGAACGGGATCGGAGAGCGAGGCGCAATCGACATGAGAGGCACCGCGCACCAGATCGTCCCAGGCGACCTCGCGCGGCTCCAGCAGGAAACGCCAGTGGGGTTTACGCCCCTCCGCCGCGAAGGCGGCCTTCTGCTCATCGGTGAGCTTCAGCGCGGCGCGATCGTAGATCGGCGGCAGGCCACGGGCGAGCTGGCGCTTGCGGCGGCGATCGAGTTCATCGGCCGTCTCGTAGCAGGCATAGAGCCGCCCTGCCCCACGCAGCTTGTCGGCAGCGGCGTCATAGACCGCGAGGCGCTCGGACTGCCGGATCACCTGATCGGGCACGATGCCGAGCCAGCCCAGATCCTCGGCGATGGCATCGGCATATTCCGCTTTCGAGCGGGCGATGTCGGTGTCGTCGTAGCGCAGCAGGAAGCGGCCGCTGTGCCGGCGGGCGAACAGCCAGTTGAACAGCGCCGGCCGGGCGTTGCCGATATGGAGATAGCCGGTGGGCGACGGCGCGAAGCGAACGAGGGGCGAGGTCATGGCCCGGCTTATGGCGCGTTTACCGGCAGGCGACAATCATCCCGTTGTACCCGGAGACTCGGCCTTCCGTCGCCCTGGCGCCGCTCCTACAACTTGGCCGAACAGGACAGGGCCAGCGTGGCCCCCTGCCGCCCGACATAGTTACTTGCCGTCGCCGCTGGATAGTCGATCAGCTTTCCGTTCCTCGCTCTCGGCAATTCGTGCGGTATCTCGCTCGGCGAGGCCACAACCTCGATGATCTCGTCGAAATGCCCAGCCGTGATACCGACCAGGGGCGTGCCGACGCGGATGCGCACGACGGCTCCCCTCGCGAGAGACTTGCCGGGAGGAACCACCGCATTGCCTTCATGCCAGGAGATGTCGTCCATCGCGCAGCTGACGCGGACTAGATCCTTGGCCGTCAGATCGCGGTTCGGATAGCGCGCCCTCGCCGCTGCGAGCGCTTGCGCCAAGTTCGATATCTCGGCCGGTCCCTTGACCCAGGCGATCGCCGTGCCACCAACCGGCGGAGGCAGCGAGCCGCAGGCCGCAAGCCCAAGCGCAGCTGCCGCAACCGGGAGCCAGCACCCTAGCCGGCAGAGAGTTTCACGCACGCGCAAGGCTTTCAGCTGAGGAGCAAGGATCGACGTTCTGCTAGCACGAACTGACCACGGCGCCAGCCGTCAAAGGCTCGCCAGTGCCCACCCCGCGCGAAGCGCCCGAACGCCGATGACGCAAGGTGCCGGAAGAATAGCGATGTTAACCCGCCATTAGGGTTACCAAGGCATGAATTGTCCCCGGAGCGAGGTGAAACGGGTGGAACCGAACCGTCGCTCGGGGAGATCAGGATGCGCATCCGTTCCATCGCGCTCATGTTTGGGTCTACGGCCCTCGCGACCAGCCTTCTCGCCGCACCAACGCTTGCGGCGGACTATCCCGTGCTGCGCGGCTCGCAGATCGAGGACGCCCCTCCGGCTCCCTCCCAGTTCAGCTGGGAAGGCTTCTACGTCGGCGGCTTTGCCGGGCAGGCGCAATCCCGCTTCGAGCGCGATCAGAGCGTCGACAGGCTGATCGACTACGCGATGCTGAACACCACGATCGCGAACTCGATCAACGTCTACGATCTGACGCGCACTATGCCGCGCCGCGACAGCGGCGCCATGTTCGGCGGCTATGCCGGCTATAACTGGGCCTTCGGCGACGTCGTCATGGGCCTGGAAGCGGATTATTCGCGCATCGACCAGGCAGCTGCCGCTTCCCGCCTCGAGTCGCGACGCGTCGGCAACCAGTACCTCACGGTCGGCCTGAACCAGAGCGCCCGGATCAACGACTATGCCTCGCTGCGCGCCCGCTTCGGCTACACCTATGGCCGGTGGATGCCCTATGTCACGTTCGGCGCGGCGGTTGGGCGTTTCGACACCAATGTCTCGGTCTACAGCGACTGGGGTCCGACCGATAACAACGGCGTCGCACTCGGCAGCTATGTCGGCTGGCCGCGCATGGTCGGCGGCCCCAAGAAGGATGTCTGGGGCTTCGGCGGCGTGATCGGCGGCGGCATCGAGGCCGCGCTGGCCGACAACATCCTCGTCCGCGCCGAGTATCTCTACACCCGCTTCAACGATGTCGAGGGCATCACCACAAGCCTGAACCAGGCTCGCGTCGGCGCCGCCCTGAAGTTCTGAGAACCACTGACGGCATCAAGAAAAAGGCCGGGGCGAAAGCCCCGGCCTTTCCTGTTCATGGACTATGTGAAGCGCCCTACTCGGCCGCCTCGACCTCGGGCCGCGCCCGGCCGGCGCGCTGGCGCTTGACCAACTCGGCGACGATGAAGGCGAGCTCCAGCGCCTGCTCCGCGTTGAGGCGCGGATCGCAGAACGTGTGGTAGCGGTCGTTGAGGTCCGCATCGGTCATGCCGCGCGCGCCGCCGGTGCATTCGGTGACGTTCTTGCCGGTCATCTCCAGATGCAGGCCGCCGGCATGGGTACCTTCGGCCTGGTGGACGGCGAAGAAGTTCTTCACCTCGCCCAGGATCAGGTCGAAGGGCCGGGTCTTGTAACCGCTCGCCGCTTTGACGGTGTTGCCGTGCATCGGGTCGCAGGACCAGACGACGTTGCGACCTTCGCGCTTCGTCGCCCGCACCAGCGCCGGCAGATGGTCGAAGACCTTGTCGGCGCCGAAGCGCGCGATCAGCGTCAACCGCCCGGCCTGGTTCTGCGGATCGAGCACGTCGATCAGCTTGAGCAGGCCGTCGACCGTGGTCGAGGGGCCGCATTTCAGGCCTATCGGGTTCTTGATGCCGCGGAAGAACTCGACATGGGCATGGTCGATCTGACGCGTGCGGTCGCCGATCCAGACCATATGGCCGGAGGTAGCGTACCACTCGCCGGTCGTCGAATCCGTCCGGGTCATCGCCTGCTCGTAGCCGAGCAGCAGCGCCTCGTGGCTGGTGTAGAAGTCGGTCGTGCGCATCTCCGGATGGGTCTCCGGGTCGATGCCGATGGCGCGCATGAATTCCAGCGCCTCGGTGATGCGCTCGGCCACTTCCTGGTAGCGATGCGACTGCGGGCTATCCTTGACGAAGCCAAGCATCCAGCGATGCGCGTTGTCGAGATTGGCATAGCCGCCGGTCGCGAAGGCGCGGATCAGGTTCAGCGTCGCTGCCGACTGACGATAGCCCTCGAGCTGGCGGCGCGGATCGGGGATGCGCGCCTCGGCCGTGAACTCGTTGTCGTTGACGATATCGCCCTTGTAGCTCGGCAGCTCGACGCCACCGATCGTCTCGGTCGGAGCCGAGCGCGGCTTGGCGAACTGGCCGGCGATGCGGCCGACCTTCACCACCGGCGAGCCGCCCGCGAAGGTCAGAACCACCGCCATCTGCAGGAACAGCCGGAAGAAGTCGCGGATGTTGTCGGCCGAATGCTCGGCGAAGCTCTCGGCGCAGTCGCCTCCCTGCAGCAGGAAGGCCTCACCGGCGGCGACCTTGCTCAACGCCCGTTTGAGCTTGCGCGCCTCGCCTGCAAAAACGAGCGGCGGAAAGCCGGCGAGCTGCTGCTCAACCGCCTTCAAGGCTGCCTGGTCCGGATATTCCGGAATCTGCTGGACGGGCTTGGCCCTCCAGCTCTCTGGCGTCCACCGCTCGGACATGGGACTTACGTGCTCCTGACTGTGAGATCGCGCATCGTTAACCTCTTGGTAGCGCGAAGGGGCGGCTATACACCGATGATGTGGGAATGGCCACCGCCTGAGGGAAGCCCTCGCGGCAGGCCGCCCGGCCACTCAGCGCATGCGCCGGCAAAAGCGATTCTTCGCAACGGGATAGCGCGTGCCGCTGCTCTATCGCGGCAACGGCCTGCCATCCTGATTCAAGCGCTTCACAAGGCGATTCAACGGGGAAGCGGGAGCGACCTTCGTCATTCCGGGGTTTCGCACGACGACGAACCCGGAACCCACGACCGGGTGAGCCGCTGGCAACCGGGGATGGCATGTTCCACCCAGTCGTAGGTTCCGGGTTCGCGCCTGCGGCGCGCCCCGGAATGACAAAGGTAGTTCCGCTGCGTCAGCCCGCGCGCGGCGTGCGCATCGTCACCAGTTCCTCGGCGGCGCTCGGATGCAGCGCGACGGTGCGGTCGAAATCGGCCTTGGTCGCGCCCATCGTCACCGCGATGGCGACCGCCTGGACGATCTCGCCGGCATCATGCCCGAGGATATGGACGCCGAGCACCTTGTCCGATTGCGCATCGACGACGAGCTTCATGTAGATGCGCTCCTGACGGCCGGAGATCGTCGCCTTCATCGGGCGGAAGCCGGATTCGAAGACCTTGACCTCATGGCCTGCGGCGAGAGCCTGCGCTTCCGACAGGCCGACGGTGCCGATCTCCGGCGTCGTGAAGACGGCTGAGGCGATGGTGGCGTGGTCCACCGTCCAGTTGCGGCTGCCGAAGGTCGAGTCGGCGAAGGCATGGCCCTCGCGGATCGCGACTGGCGTCAGGTTGACCCGGTTGGTCACATCGCCGACGGCATGGATCGAGGGCACGCTGCTGGCTGATGCTGCATCGACCTTGATCTCGCCGAGCGGGCCCTGAGCGACGCCGGCCTTGTCGAGGCCAAGCCCCTTCGTGTTCGGCCGGCGGCCGGTCGCGACGAGGACGACATCGGCATCGATCGGCTCACCCTTGGCGCAATGGGCGCGGCGGCTGCCGTCTGCCAGCTCCTCGATCCGGTCAATCGTGCAGCCGAGCCGCAAGGTGATGCCGGCATGGACGAGCGCATCACGCAGGCGGGTGCGGATATCCTCGTCGAAGCCGCGCAGGATGTTGTCGCCCCGGTGCAGTACCGTCACCGCGACACCGAGCCGGGCGAAGAGGCTGGCGAATTCCAGCGCGATATAGCCGCCACCGACGACCAGAAGGCGCTTCGGCAGCGCCGGCAGGTTGAAGACTTCGTTCGAGGAGATGCCGAGTTCGCCGCCGGGGATCGGCGGATCGAAGGACGGCCAGCCGCCGGTCGCGACCAGGATATGGCGAGCGCGGATCACCTCTCCGCTCTTCGTCAGCCGGACCTGATGCGGCCCCTCGACGACCGCGCGTTCCTCGCGGATCGCGACCTTGGCGCCCTCGAGCCCCTTGCGGTAAAGGCCGGACAGGCGCGTGACCTCGTTCGCCACCGCATCCCGCAGCGTCGCCCAGTCGAAGACCGGCGCCTGGGGCAAGGTCCAGCCGAAGCCGGCCGCATCCTCGAAATCCTCCGCGAAACGGCTGGCATAGACGAAGAGCTTCTTGGGCACGCAGCCGCGGATGACGCAGGTGCCGCCGATCCGGTCCTCCTCGGCGATCATGACGCGGGCGCCGTGGCCGGCGGCGATGCGGGCCGCGCGCGTGCCGCCGGAGCCGGCACCGATGACGAAGAGATCGACGTCGAAATCAGTCATGGTCTTCTCCCTGAGGCGCCACAGCGCCCGGACCGAACCAGAGGACAGCAGCCCCCAGAACGGCAATCCACCAGCCCTGCCAGGCACCGTGCCCGACGACCGAGATCGCGAACGCGCCGGAGAACAGCGCAAGGCGCGGCGCCATCTCGCGCGCCGGCAGGCGGCGCAGCCGCGCGAGCAGCAGCAGGCCCGCCAAAGCGAGGATACCCGCACCGACCGCACCGGTCTCGGCCCAGGCCTGCAGCGGCATGTCGTGCGGATGGCTCGCCGCCAGAAGCTCGCGGCGCGCGGGCGAGACCTCCGCCGCCACCGGATGCTGATGCATGGTGGCCGAGGTTCCGAAGCCAGCGCCGGCGATCGGTCGCGCGCGCGCAACCTCACCGAAGCTATGCCAGATATCGATGCGGGCCTGGCCGGTCATCACGGCGAAACGATCCAGGATCAGCGAAGGCAGCCAGTTCTGCGCGGCGATGCCGAGAACGGGGGCCACTGCCATGGCGAGAAGGAAGGCGCAGCCCGCTGCCGTCAGCGTCAGGCGCGGCCAGAGCGCCGACAGCCCCCAGCAGAGGGCGCAGACGGCAACGCCGAGCCGCGCCGAGGAGCTTTCCGAGCGCAGCGCGAGAGCGGTCACAACCAGGGCGAGAACAATCGCCAGTATCCGATCCGACCGGCGCGCGCCGGGCAGGCTCCACAGACCATGAATCACCGGCAGCGCCAGCACGAGCGCCGTGATCGCCGGGCGGTTGAAGACGAAGCTCCACAGCTTGCCGACACCTAGCGCAGCCCTTTGGGACAACCCGGAAGCGAGTTCGAAGATCGCCAGCAGGCAGGCGAGGATGATCGCCAGCGCGAGCGCGCGCAACCATGCGGGCTGCGGCCGGAACCGACCCGAAGCGGCAATGGCGAGGGCGAAGACGATCGGCAGCACAAGCTCGCCCCAGACCCGCAAGGAGGCCCCAGGCCTGTGGCTCCACGAGATCGAGACGAGAGCCCAGCCGAGGAACGCAGCCACGGCCAGCCCGAGCGGAGTCGCGAGCAGCCGCCACATGCGCAAGGCGAGATCGCCCATCCCGCCCGAGGCGACGGCCACGGCGACGAAGGGAATGACCGCCAGACCGAGCAGGAGCGTCGAGGAGCGGTTGGCGAGCCACATCGCCACCGGCATCAGCACCATCAGCGCCACGCCGATCCCGATCAGGCGCGACGGCAACGGCCCGCGGTGCGGCGCGGAATCCTGGCGATCGGCGAGACGCGTCTGGCTCATAGCCTGCGCTTACGCGATAGCGGGAAACGCCGCCAGCGCGTTGTCACGCAAATGCGTCACAGTCGTAGGATGAAAGGTGTAGATTCTGCGGTTGATGCCCGCCTCCTTCGAAAATTCTTGACTTCCGATTATGCAATCAGGCGCAATTGACGACCGGCGCGGCTAGGTGCCACAGGCGGATCGCCCAAGAAACCCGTGGGCCAAAGCCCGCAAGCGGAGGAATTCATGCTGACATCCATCCTGAAGCGCACGGCCCTGACGGCGGTGGCGCTGGCTGCCCTCTCCACCGCCGCCTTCGCTCAGCTCAATGAACTGAAGATCATGGCCCCCGCAGCCCCCGGCGGCGGCTGGGATGGCACGGCCCGCTCGATGCAGCAGGCGATGACGGCGGCCGGCATCGTGAAGAGCGTGCAGGTCAACAACGTGACCGGCGCGGGCGGCACCATCGGCCTCGCCCAGCTGATCGGCGCCAAGGGTGCCGGCGACCAGCTGATGGTCAACGGCTTCGTCATGGTCGGCGCGATCCTGCTCAACAAATCGCCGGTCAACCTGACCCAGATCACGCCGATCGCGCGCCTCACCGCCGAGGCCGAGGTCATCGTGGTACCGACGGAATCGCCGCTCAAGACCGCCAAGGACCTGGCCGAGCGCCTGAAGGCCGACCCGGCCAAGGTGACCTGGGCCGGTGGCTCGGCCGGCGGCACGGACCACATCCTCGCGGCGCTCTTCGCGCAGGCGGTCGGCGCCGACGCCAAGAAGATCAACTACATCCCGTTCTCGGGCGGCGGCGAGGCTCTGGCGGCCATGCTCGGCGGGCGCGTCACGGCCGGCGTCTCCGGCTATGGCGAGTTCGAGGGCCAGATCAAGGCCGGCAAGCTGCGCGTGCTCGCCGTCTCCTCGTCCAAGCGCCTCGAGAACGCCCCGGATGCGCCCACGCTGAAGGAGCAGGGCATCGATCTCGAGCTCCTGAACTGGCGTTCGGTCGTCGCGCCTCCCGGCCTCTCGGCCGAGCAGACCAAGGCCCTGACCGACAGCGTCGAGAAGATGGTCAAGTCGAAGGAGTGGCAGGAGATCCTCAAGGCCCGCGGCTGGGACAATGCCTTCCTGCCCGGCGCCGCCTTCGACACCTTCCTGAAGGGCGAGATCGAGCGTGTCGGCAAGGTGATGACCGAAGTCGGCCTGGTGAAGTAGGCCAATCACGACGACAGAATCATAAGGGGCCGGGCGACCGGCCCCTTTTCCAACCGCCGGAAGCGCCTCAAAAGCGCCGGACACGACTGCGGAAACGCCATGACCAACGACACGCGCACGCAAGGTGCCAACAAGCCGGCCCTGGTGGTGGGCGTCCTGCTGCTGATCGTCGCCGTCCTCGTCGGCTATGACGCCTCGCAGCAGACCATCACCTCCACCTACGGCATCGGCCCGACCGCGATGCCCTATGTCGTAGCCGTCGGGCTCGTCATCCTCGGCCTCTCGCATTTCGTCGTCGCCTTCCGCGAAGGGCTGCCTCAGCCCGACGAAGCCGACAATCCCGCCCTGCTCTGGATCGCGGGCGGACTGATCTTCCTGATCGCCTGCATCGGGCTCGGCGGCGGCTTCATCATCGCCATCGCCGTGGTCTTCGCCTGCACCGCGCGCGGCATGGGCCGCCAGGCCCTGGCTATCGATGCCGCGATCGGCTTCATGCTCGGCCTCATCATCTTCCTCGTCTTCGCCAAGCTCCTGACGCTGATCCTGCCGTCGGGCCCGCTCGAGCGCCTGTTCCTCTGAGGAGAGCCCGACATGGATACCCTGCTCTCCCTGCTCAACGGCTTCGGCGTCGCCTTCGAGCCCGCCAAGCTCATGTTCTGCCTGATCGGCGTGTTCCTCGGCACGGCCGTCGGCGTGCTCCCCGGCATCGGCCCGGCGTTGACGGTCGCGCTGCTGCTGCCGGTGACCTTCAAGCTCGACCCGGCCGGCTCGCTGATCATGTTCGCCGGCATCTACTATGGCGGCATGTATGGCGGCTCGACCACCGCGATCCTGCTCAATGCGCCCGGCGAAAGCGCCTCGCTCGCCACAGCGCTCGAAGGCTCGAAGATGGCCAAGGCCGGCCGCGGCGGCCCGGCGCTCGCAACCTCGGCGATCGGCTCCTTCGTCGCCGGCCTGATCGCGACGATCGGGCTCGCCTTCCTCGCGCCCCTGCTGGTCGAGCTTGCGGTGAAATTCGGTCCCTGGGACTATTTCGCGCTGATGATCGTCGCCTTCGTCACGGTCTCCGCGACCTTCGGCGACTCGCCCCTGCGCGGCCTCACCAGCCTGTTCCTCGGCATCGCGCTCGGGCTGATCGGCATCGACAAGCTCACCGGCCAGGCGCGGCTGACCTTCGGCGTGCCGGAGCTGCTCAACGGCGTCGAGGTCACCACGCTCGCCGTCGGCCTGTTCGCCGTCGGCGAGGCCTTCTACGTCGCCTCCAAGCGCGCCCGCGATCCCGAGGAGATCATCCCGATCAAGGGCTCGCTGTGGATGACCAAGGAGGACTGGAAGCGCTCCTGGGCGCCCTGGCTGCGCGGCACCGCCTTCGGCTTCCCGATCGGCGCCCTGCCGGCCGGCGGCGCGGAGGTTCCGACCTTCCTGAGCTATTCGACCGAGCGCAAGCTCTGCAAATACCCCGAGGAATTCGGCAAGGGCGCGATCGAGGGCGTGGCCGGGCCGGAAGCCGCCAACAACGCCTCGGCCGCCGGTACGCTGGTGCCGCTCCTGACGCTCGGCCTGCCGACCTCGGCGACGGCGGCGATCATGCTCGCCGGCTTCCAGCAATACGGGCTCAATCCCGGCCCGCTGCTCTTCGCCGAGAAGCCGGACCTGGTCTGGGGCCTGATCGCATCGCTCTTCGTCGCCAACGTCATGCTGGTGATCCTGAACCTGCCGCTGATCGGGCTCTGGGTCAGGCTGCTCGCGATCCCGCAGCCCTGGCTCTATGCCGGCATCCTCGTGTTCGCGACGATGGGCACGCTCGCGGTCAACAGCTCGCCGGTGGAACTCGGCATGCTCTTCGCCTTCGGCTTCCTGGGCTACCTGATGCGGCGCTACGATTATCCGGTCGCACCGATGGTCGTGGGCCTCATCCTCGGCCCGATGGCAGAGGCACAACTGCGCCGTGCCCTGCAGATCAGCCTGGGCGATCCGATGATCCTGCTGGAGAACCCGATCTCGGCGACGCTGCTCGGCATCGCCTTCATCGCGCTGGTCGCCCCCTTCGTGATGAAGGGCCTGAACCGCTTCAAGGCTGCCGAGGACTGACCAGACCGAACCGAATGAGGCTCTCGCCCGTCGCGACGAGAGCCTCATTCGGCGGGCGCGGCTGCCAGCCCAGCATGGCCTGCGCCTTCGCGCTCGTCGCATTCTTGCTGCGGCCGAGTTCGGCGGTCGCGGCCTGACGCGCGGTCGCGCTGAAGCGCGCGGCGAAGCGCACCAGCCAGTCCGGCAGCACGCGGGTTGAAACCCGCTGCGCATTCTCGCCGAGGCCGTCCTTCAGGGCCTGGGCGATCGCCTGCATCGTCATGAACTCGCCGGCCGTCGCCAGGAAGCGCTCGCCGGCCGCCGCCGCATCGGTCATGGCGCGCAGATGCAGGTCGGCGACATCGCGCACATCGACGACGCCGAACATCAGACGCGGCACCGCCCAGAGCCGGCCGTCCAGCATGGTCTTGACCAGCAGGATCGAGGGCGAGAGGTCCGGCCCCAGCAGTGGGCCGAAGATGCCGACGGGATTGACGACCGCAAGCTCCAGCCCCTGCCCTTCGCCATCGACGAAATCCCAGGCGGCGCGCTCGGCCAGCGTCTTGGATTTTGGATAGGCGGCAAGGCCCGACGCTGCGGCATTCGACCAGTCGCGCTCGTCATAGGGGCGCTTTACCGCCCGGCCATAGCCGATCGCGGCGAAGGACGAGGTCAGGACGACGCGCCTCACCCCGGCCCGATGTGCGGCGCGCAGGACGCGCAGCGTGCCCTCGCGCGCCGGCCGGATCAGCTCGTCCTCGTCCTTCGGTTCGGCTGCAGCGACCGGCGAAGCGACATGCAGGGCATAGGTGCAGCCGGCGGCCGCCTCGGCCCAGCCCTCGTCCTGCATCAAATCGGCGATGACGACCTGCAAGCGGCCGCCGGCATCCATCCCGGCCGCACGCAAGGCTTCCCTGAGCGGCGCTTCCCGCCCGGAAGCGCGCAGCGTCGTGCGGACATCGTAGCCCGCCGCGAGCAGCGACAGGATGCAATGTCCCGCGAGGAAGCCGGAGCCCCCTGTCACGAGGACGAGATCACGGGTCATGTCGCTGGCTCCGGCTTCGCGCTTCAACCAACCCGGCCATAAAGCGAGCTTCGGCCCGATGCCAGTACCCCGGCGCCCCGGGCGCCAGGTTGCGCGACAACGAAAAAGGCCGGCGATCGCTCGCCGGCCTCGTCGGGATATCCTGAGGCGCCGTCAGGCGCGCCGCATCACAGCGTGTGGCCGCGCTTGCGCATCTCCTGCGAGAAGCGGTCGAACAGATACTGGCTGGTCTGCTCGCTCCAGGGCTTCAGCACGGTGAAGATGTCATCCATCGCATCGCGCCGCAGCGCATTGTAGCGCTGGCCGATCGGCGACTTGAAAAAGCCGGCGACCTCCTTGAGATCCGCCTCGTTCATCCTCCGGGCGAAGACCTCGGACGACGTCTTGGCCATCTCGTCGATGCGCTTGTCGGCCTCCGGCTTCAGCACCGCAATGACGGCATCGGCGTCCTTCTTCATTTCCGGCCGGGTCGCGGTGAGCTGCTGCACGCTCGCCTCGAACTCGGTGAAGATGCTCGTGATGGTTTGCGTGATACCGGTCAGGTCCGCGACCTCGCGTGCCACCTGGAGATGGCTCGGGGTCAGCGCCGGCGCCTGGGCGAAGGCGGGAGCTGCGCAGACAAGCGCCAGACCAAGGGCAGCCTGAGCGAGAGAACGGCGGATCATGCGTTGAAACCCCTTCATCAGCGAACCGTCGCCGGTGCGCGATTGCGCTACCAGCCATGACAGATCGGTCATTGTGGCGCGTTCCTTAGCGTGTCTCGCGCCGGAATGGAATTATTCGATGCTGCCGAGCAGCTTGAGGCCATCGGCGCCCGCGAGGATGGCTCCGCTCGCCAGCCCGATGAACAGGCCGTGCTCGACAACGCCGGGCACGATGTTCAGCGCCTGCGCCAGCAATTCCGGACGTTCGATCGTGCCGAGATGGGCGTCGAGAATGTAATGACCGCCATCGGTGACCAGCGTGGTGCCGTCCGCCCGTTGGCGCAGCACAAGCTTGCCCGCGGCACCGGAGGCGGCGATGGCAGCAGTCACGGCCCGGCGCGTCGCTTCCAGCCCGAAGGGTACGACCTCGATCGGCAGCGGGAAGCGGCCCAGCGTCTGCACCAGCTTGCCGTCATCGGCGATGACGATCATGCGGGCGGACGCCGCCGCGACGATCTTCTCGCGCAGCAGCGCCGCGCCGCCGCCCTTGATCAGGCGCAGTTGCGGATCGACTTCGTCGGCGCCGTCGACAGTGAGATCGAGCTCGGGCGTCTCGTCGAGAGTCGACATCGGAATGCCCAACGACACGGCCTGCGCCTGCGTCGCCTCGGAGGTCGAGACGCAGAGCACGTCGAAACCGGCGGCGACCTTCACGCCGAGCAGATCGACGAAATGCTTCGCGGTGGAGCCGGTGCCGAGGCCGAGCCGCATGCCCGGCCGCACGAGTTCGAGTGCGCGGGCGGCAGCCTGCTTCTTCAGGTCGTCGGCATTCATGATGGTCCGTCCGGCTCAGATTGTGGAAAACGCCCGCCGTCCCATCCTAGCAGCCTCTGCGGACGACGGCGCTCTCCTGCCCCGGCAGGGCGAGCGAGTCCAGCGCGCGGAAGACTTAAGGCGTCATTTCGTCTGGGGCGTGCACACCGTCTTGTCGTCGAAGACGTAGCAGATGCTCATCTCGCCAGTACGGATGTTGACGCGGAAAATACCGCCCTCCTTCTCATGGCGGGACGGCATCAGGCCATAATCGCTGGGTGCCTGCGGCCCGGCCCCCTCGCCCGACGGGAAGCAGACGGTCAGGCCGACGCCGCCCTCCTTGAGCTGGAACTGGCAAGCGCCGACCTCGCCCGTCGCCTTGTCGATCCGATAGACGCGGTTGAGGTCGTTCTGCGGCGCGGGCGCGAATTCGAAAGGGCCGGCCCAGGCCGGCGCCGCGCCCGCCATCGCAAGCCCCGCGCCGAGCACCAGCCCTGCGATTCCAGCCCGTCTTCCCATGAAATCCGACATGATGATCTTCCCTGCCGCCGGCAGCGCGACGAATCGCGCGCACGATACCATCTCGCGCGGCAATTTTGGGGAGGCCGGCGCACGGGACTTGCCAGCCCGGCCACAACGACCTTTAACCGAATCCTGCCTGACCGAATCACCTCGAAGGTTCCGACCATGAGTCTGCCCCCGATCGTCGTCTTCGATCTCGACGGAACCCTGGCCGAGACCGCGCCGGACATCATGCGGGTCCTCAACCTGATCCTGGTGCGCGAAGGCTTGGCGGCGCTGCCGCTGGAGCGGGCGCGCGAACTCGTCGGCGCGGGCGTGCGAGTCCTGATCGAGCGCGGCTTCAAGGTCTCGGGACAGCCGCTCGATCCGGAGACACTGGAGCGGCTCTTCCAGGAATTCATGGAGATCTATGCGCAGGACACGGCGGGGAGCAGCCACCTCTATGAGGGCGTGCTCGGCGCGCTCGATGTCTTGGCCACGCAAGGCTATGCGCTCGCTGTCTGCACCAACAAGCCGATCCTGCACACGCGGCTGATCCTCGACCATTTCGGCATCGCAGACCGCTTCGCGGCCGTCGCCGGGCGCGACAGCTTCCCCTATTTCAAGCCGGACCCGCGCCATCTCACCCTGACGATCGCGGCAGCGAAGGCCGATCCGGCGCGGGCCGTGATGATCGGGGATTCCCGCACGGACATCGCAACCGCACGCGCCGCCGGCATCCCGACGATCTGCGTGCCCTTCGGCTATACCGATGTGCCGATCGAGACGCTGGAGCCCGATTTGATCATCCAGCATTTCGACGAGCTGGCCGGCGCGGTCGACCGCGTGTTCAAATCTCCTTCCCGCACATCCTTGACGGCATGAAGCGCGCCGACTAGGAGAGGCCGGGTCCGGGCGATTAGCTCAGCGGTAGAGCACTCCCTTCACACGGGAGGGGTCACAGGTTCGATCCCTGTATCGCCCACCATTTTTCCGGAAACCCCTGAATCTTCTCACGCGGCAGCGCGCCAGGCCTTGCTGCGTCCGGCCTCACCCGGCCTTGTCCGGCGATGCCCGCTCCAACGCCGCCACAACCTCATCGACGCTCTCCTTCACACCGAGAAGGAAATCCTTCCCGAAAGCGATGATCGTGTCAGCCGGCTGACCCTTGAACTGATAGACCACGGCCACCTGCTCGGGATTGACGTAAACGGGCTTTCCGTCGGCCGGCGAGGTGAACTTGCAGAGCTTCGGCATGATCGGCTTCGGTCCTGTGCTGCGGGGATCCTGTCGAAGGGAGCGCGGCATGGCCACCGGCGTGCCTTCAGGCTGCTCCAATACCGACCGATCTTCCGGAACGCAAAAGGCCCACCGGCACCTGCCGCATGCCCCTGCCCCATACCGCAGGATGGCGTCACCGAGAGCACGGAGCGCGGCTAGCGCTGCCGGCGGCCGCTACTCGCTCGTCCGTCAGCGCAGTACGACCGCCGCCCCATCGGGCAACGGCGCGCCGCCCTTGCCGATCCGGGCGAGTTCCTCGCCGAAGCGGGCCGCAATCGCCAGCCGGAAATGCAGGGGGTCCCAATAATTGGCGTCCTGCGAAGTGATCGGCGAGGCATGGGCGTAGTCGACGACGACAGCGCCATGGCGGCGAGCCAGGGCGGCGATCTGCCCCTTGCAGCTCGCATAGCGCTGCCAGCCGGCCGAGCCCTGGCGCGGATAGGCGGCCAGATGGGCGGGCGGCAACACCAGCATCACCTGCGTCGCCGTCGGGAAGGCACTGATGCTGTCTTCCAGCCAGGACAGGGCCGGGAAGCGCCATGCTGCACTCTCGGCCGGCGTGACGACGGCTGGCGGAGACAGGGGCGCGAGATCGGCGGCCACGCCGCCATTGCTGGCATAGATGTGCCAGCGCGCCCGGGCGAGGTCGTAGCTCGCCTCCGGCGGCGTGAAGACCTCGTAGCCGTCGCCGCGGATACGCTCGCGCGACCAGCCGAGCCGATGGGCCATGAGCCGGCCTGCGATCTCCAGATTGGTCAAGTTGAGCAGCTTCGGCCAGTCTCCCCAGCCGACCTCGCGGGAAAGCCAGGCCGGCACCGGCCGCGGTGTCAGGCGCTTGGCCTCATCGGTCGCATCAGCCTCGCACCAGGTCGTGTCGATACCCCAGATCAGGCGCTTGGGCGCGCGAACATGTTCCCGGAAGAGCCGCGCCATCTGCGTCTGCTCCCAGGGCGTCGCCGCATTCATCGCGAGGTTGACGAAGCGGGCGTCGAGGCCGCGCGAGAGAACCTCGGGGTCGAGCAGCCGCATCGTCGAGGTGCCGACCACCGCCGCGTCGAAACGCCCGGAGCGGACGAGTTGCGGATACATGAAGCGCTGGTTGATATCCATGATCGGCCGCGGCGCCTGGCCGGCATGGACGCGCATGCCGAAGGGGTCGAGCATCGCGACGAAGGCGAAGAGCAGGCCGGCGACGACCAGCGCCGACGCCAGGAACCATCGCGACCACTTGATCCAGGCCTTCGCCATTCCGGCCTTCCGCTCCGACGCCAGATCCAACAGAAGCGCGACCGACGACGAGCCGGCGGCTGTGCGGCGTCCTCTTCGCACAGGCCGGCGCCTCGTCACAACGCGAAAGGCACGGCCGCATGGCCGCAGGCCACCGAACATGGCAGAGAAGGTCGATGACGCCAGGCCGTGTTCACCTCTCCATCAGCCTGCTGCAAGGGCTCGCGCTGCTGCTCGGCTTCGTGCTGCTTTCCTCAGCGGCGCGGGCGACCGAAGAGCCGATGCCGGCGTCATCCGGCATCCAGGACGCGCTGTGCCGATTGATCGACGACGCAGCAAAGGCGCAGGGCCTGCCCGCCGCCTTCCTGACCAGGCTGATCTTCCAGGAATCGAGCTTCCGCGCGGGCGTCACCAGCCCCGCCGGCGCGCAGGGCGTCGCCCAGTTCATGCCCGGCACCGCGCGCGAGCGCGGCCTCGTCGATCCGTTCGATCCCGAGCAGGCGGTGCCCAAGGCAGCGCATTTCCTGGCCGAGCTGCGCGACCGCTTCGGCAACTGGGGGCTCGCAGCCGCCGCCTATAATGGCGGGCCGAATCGCGTTGCCGGCTGGATCGCCGCACGAAAGGCCGGCCAGACCCGCTTCCTGCCGAGCGAGACCGAGAACTACGTCTTCGCCATCACCGGCCGAACCGCCGAGGACTGGGCGGAGGAGGCCGTCGGCCGCGCCAATGGCGACGGGCGCTCGCCGCCGGTGCCGCCGGCGACGCGCGACGGCGATCCGCTGGCGAGCTGCGCGCCCACGCTCATGGCGATCCGGCAGGCGCGCCCTGCCCTGCCAGCGATCGCGGAAGCACCCTTCGCGCCCTGGGGCGTGCAGCTTGCCGGCAACTTCTCCAAGGCGCGCGCGCTCGCCACGTTCCAGCGGGCCGGCGCCCGCCATCGCGCGATCATCGGAGCACTGCCGCCGATGGTGATCGGGACGCGCCTGCGCAGTCGCGGCACCCGCGCCTTCTACCGGGTGCGCCTGCCCGCCGCGACGCGCGCCGAGGCGATCGCGCTCTGCCGGCGCATCCAGGCGGATCGTGGCGCCTGCGTCGTCTTGCGGAGCTGACGGCGATCCGGCGATGTTGCATGCGCGCAACGCAGCCCTGCAAAGCTCGATCGCTCCCGGCGATGTGATTGCGGCTGGATTGCACGACCCTGGGGAAGCTGACAGGACGTTCAGGAGACGTTGACTTTTCTGCGTCAATTTCGCGACCCAGCCGTCCCGATCCGCCCGAGGTTCCTCCGATGATCCGCTCCCTCCGCCCGGCCCTGCTCGCCAGCCTTGGCCTGCTTGCCCTGGGCTCCGCCGCACGAGCCGAAATCGACCCTCTGACCCGTCAGCCGCTGGTCCAGTACGTGGATCCGGCGAAGGCGCAGGCCACTGCCATCCCGCGCGAGGTCGTCGATTATCCGACGAAGCACAGGCCCGGCACGATCGTGATCGATTCGACCGAGCGGCGCCTCTATTTCGTGATGTCGGACGGCAAGGCGGTTCGCTACGGCGTCGGCGTCGGCCGCCCCGGCTTCGATTGGGCGGGCACCCAGACCATCTCGCGCAAGCAGGAATGGCCGACCTGGACGCCGCCGGCCCAGATGCTGAAGCGCCGCCCGGACCTGCCGCGCTTCATGCCGGGCGGCCCGGACAACCCGATGGGCGCGCGCGCGCTCTATCTCGGCTCGACCCTCTACCGCATCCACGGCTCGAACGAGCCGGAGACGATCGGCCAGGCGGTCTCCTCGGGCTGCATCCGCATGCTGAACGAGGACGTGATCGACCTCTACGAGCGCGCCAAGGTCGGCACCCGCGTCGTGGTTGCGCGCTGAGCGAAGCGCAGATTTCGATGGAAAGGCCGGCGGAAACGCCGGCCTTTTTCGTTGGGACTTAGCGCCGCCTTTCGCGCGACAGCCCCTTCTCGGCCAGCGCCGCGACATAAGCCCGCATCTTCTCCTCGCCCTGCTCGCCGAGCTCGCGCAGGTAGTCCCAGGCGTAGATGCCGGTCTCGTGCATATCGTCGAAGCCAAGCCTGACAGCGTAATGGCCGACCGGCTCGACCCTGAGGATCTCGACCTCGGCCTTGCCAGGCACGATCGTCTTCTGGCTGGGATGGTGGCCCTGGACCTCGGCCGAAGGGCTTTCGACGCGCAAAAGCTCGGCCGGCAGCGCGAAGCTCGCGCCGTCGTCGAAGGCGACATGCAGGGTGCGGCGGTCCTTGGAGAGGCGCAGTTCGGTCGGCCAGGATGACATGGGCGGTATTCGTCCTTCGCAGGCTGCCATCGGACGGACCGCCGCGCGTCCTATCGGGCGCGCGACGATCCGTCGATTTGTTATCGCATCGGATTAATCCGAAACGTGCATTCCACTTTTCGGTCCGATGCTAGCGCTTGACCTTCACGGGCGCAGTGCCAATGTCATGCTATAGCAATGTGAAGGCGCGCCCGCATCCTGCGCGGACCGGCCGCTCCACAATGCGGGAACGTGAGGCAGACGTGCTGCTCGACGACATGAAGCCGCTGACGCGGCCGCCCCTGGTCGACCCGTTCGGCCGCAAGATTTCCTATCTGCGCATCTCGGTGACGGATCGCTGCGATTTTCGCTGCGTCTACTGCATGTCCGAGGACATGAAGTTCCTGCCGCGCAAGGAATTGCTGACGCTGGAGGAGCTCGACCGGATCGCCAGCGCCTTCGTCGCGCGCGGCACCCGCAAACTGCGCCTGACCGGCGGCGAACCGCTGGTGCGCCGCGACATCATGAGCCTGTTCCGCTCGCTCTCGCGGCATCTCACCTCCGGCGCACTGGACGAACTGACGCTGACCACCAACGGCTCGCTGCTGCATCGCTATGCCGCCGAGCTCGCCGGTTATGGCGTGCGCCGCATCAATGTATCGATCGACACGCTCGACCCCGACAAGTTCCGCGAGATCACCCGCCGGGGAGACCTCAAGGTGGTGCTCGACGGCGTCGAGGCGGCGCGCAAGGCCGGCATGCGGGTCAAGATCAACGCGGTCGCGCTGAAGGGCGTCAACGACGACGAGATCGAGCGTCTGATGCTGTGGTCGCATGGGCTCGGCATGGACCTGACCCTGATCGAGGTCATGCCGATGGGCGAGATCGAGGTCGGCCGCGTTGACCAGTATCTGCCGCTCTCGGTGGTGCGCGGGCGCCTGATGGACAAGTACACGCTCGTCGACGACCCCTACCGAACCGGCGGGCCGGCGCGCTATGTCCGCGTCAAGGAGACCGGCGGACTCGTCGGTTTCATCACGCCGCTGACCCATAATTTCTGCGAGAGCTGCAACCGCGTGCGCCTGACCTGCACCGGCACGCTCTATATGTGCCTCGGCCAGGAAGACGCGGCCGATCTGCGCGCCCCGGTCCGGGCTTCGCAGGACGACGCCCTGCTTTTCCGCGCCATGGACGAGGCGATCGCCCGCAAGCCGAAGGGGCACGATTTCATCATCGACCGCCGCCATAACGGTCCTGCCGTCGGCCGGCACATGAGCGTCACCGGCGGCTGAGCCAGCCTCGACGTCCGCCGCTCGCTTGACCCCTCGCCCGAATGCGGTCACCGTCCCGCCGACGGGTGGAGTTGCATGCGGTCACAGTTCAAGGCGATGGCCCGCCGGATCAAGGCGGCCGCGAGCGCGATCGATGGTGCCGTGAGGCAGACCCATGCGGCGCGGCTCGCCATCATGGCCGCGAATCTGCGGCGCGCCCTGCCCCTGATCGCCATGCTGCTTCTCGCGACGCTGCTGCTGTGCCTGTTCCTGGCCTGGTCCTCGGCACGTGGGGCTTTCGCCGCGCTGTCGCCGGCCTCTCCAACGGGGATCATGGCTGGTATCGCGGCCATCGTCGCCGGGCTTGCCGTTCTCGAACTCTGCGCGGCCTTCGCCATCACCATCATGACCGCGGCCCTGCAACTCGCCTACGATACCGGCCGCCACTGCGTTCTGGCCTCGCTGGCGATCGCGAGCGTGCTCGGGCTGGCGTTGATGCTCTCGCATCTGGCTGTCGAGGGAATTCCAGCCCTTGCGGGTGTGGCCCTGCCCACCCTTGGCCTGTGCGGGCTTTTGGCGCTGACGATCTGGTTCAGGCGCGCCTATCTGCGCCCGGCCTATCCGGGCTTTCGCGACTTCTGGGCCGATATCGTCGAAGCCCGCCATTTCCTGATGCGAGCCGCCCATGGCGAATGACGACGGCGCAACCTCGCGGGTCGTCCGGATGACGCCCGCTCCGACAGCCCATCATCTGGCCGAGTCGGTCAAGGCCGGGCATCACGGCGCGAGCGACGCCGTCGAGAACCAACCGCCGGCGCATGCGACGATGCTGTCGCAGACCGAGCAGACCCTGATCGCCCGGGCACGCGAGCATTTCGCCACGCTGCGGCAAGAGGCGGCGGTGAGCCTCAACGCGATCCAGGCCGAGATCGTCAGCCGGCGGGAATTGTTCACGCAGCAGCGCTTCGAGGGCCGCGTGCGCGGCGTCGAGGCGACAATGCGCGCGATGCTGAGCAAGCATGGCGGCGAGCTGGAGCAGCGCGTCTATGACGCGCTCCGGGCCAAGCGCGAATACGCCTTCTTCAATTACGAGAACAAGCGCCGGGCCGACCCCAAACCCGACAAGTGGCAGTTCATCCTGTTCTTCCTGGTCGTGCCGCTGGTGATCGAGAGCCTGCTCAACGGCAATTTCTTCGCCGAAGCCAGCGATTTCGGCCTCGTCGGCGGTGCCGCCACAGCCGTCATCATATCCGCGCTCAACGTCGCGCTCGGCTTCTTCATGGGGGTCGGGCCGGCGCGCTATTGCCAGCATGTGAAGAGTTCGCACCTGTTCTGGGCGCTGCCGGCCTATGCCGGGATGATCGGGCTGATCCTGCTCTTCAACCTCGCGGTCGGGCATTACCGGGAGATGCTGATCGCCAATCCGGATGCGCGCTCCTTCCAGGTGATGCCGCGGATGATGGAGACCCCCTTCGCGATCTACGACATCAAGTCGGTCGCGCTGGTCATCATCGGCTGCCTCGTCGCCTTCGTCTCGGCGAGCAAGGGCTATACCGCCTTCGGGACCTATCCCGGCCACGCCACCGCCTATAAGCGCTGGCGCCAGCGCTGGAGCGCGGTCGAGGAGGAGCGGCGCCGGCTCGATGCTGAACTTCTGCCCGAGTTGGAGGCGATCCGCACGCAGGTGGACGGCTTCCGCGAGGATTGCCGCGACGAACTCGGCAAGTTGCAAGGCGTGAAAGCGGCTGCCGAAAAGGCGCGCGACCTCTATCTCTCGCGGCTGGGCCAACTGCGCGCCGCCAAGGACGCCGCGATGATGCAGTATCGCGAGGCCAATCTCAGGGTCCGCACCGATCTCGCCCCGGCCTATTTCACGCAATCGCTCAATCTGGCCGAGATCGACCAGCCGGCGGAGCTGCCGGAATATGTCGCGGCACGGCGCCAGATCGACGATTTCGAGCAACAGCTCACCAGCATGCCGGCCCTGATCGAGGCCAAGCTCCGGGATCGGCTGGTGCTGCTGCGCGGGATCGACCTTGCCGGGGAGATCGAGCAGGTGAAGCTGCGGGCAGCGCAGGCCGGGCGCGAGGCCTTCGAGCAGGATGAGGCGGCCCAGAAGCAGGCGGCGGAGGACTTCGCCGCAATGAAGCGCTAATGAGCTGATCATGAAGACCGAGAACTGGGCGATCGTCGCCTCCGTGCTCGCCGGGCTTGGCCTTGTCGGCTTCTTCGCGGCGCCTTCCCTGCTGCGCGGCCAGCCGCGCGACCAGGAGACCTTGTGCCCGAAGACCGGGCCTGTCGGGCACACGCTGATCCTCGTCGACAAGAGCGATCCGTGGAGCGAGGTGCAGGCGAAGCGCCTGAAGGCGCTGGTCAAGCAGGTCGGCGACGAGTTGCCGACCGACCGGATGCTGTCGATCTACGTCTTCAACGACGTGTTCGAGCCCGGCTTTCCCTCGCTGGTATCGCTTTGCAATCCCGGCAAGACCGCGAGCGAGCTGATCGGCAATCCCCGGCGCGAATACGTCAAATGGGTCGAAAAATTCGGCCGGCCGCTCGACGAGGCGCTGACCGTGCTGACCCAGCCCGGCAAGGGCAACCAGTCGCCCATCGTCGAGGCGATCGGGGATGTCGCCTCGCGCCGTGAGAACCGCGTCCCGACTGGGGACCGCAAGATCCTGCTCGTCTCCGACATGCTGCAGAACTCGAACCAGTTCACGATGTTCGGCAATGCGGCCGGCGCGCGCGACCCGGAGCGGCTACGGCGCCTGCTTGGCAAGGTCTGGCAGGATTCGGGCGCGTCGGGCTGGGAGCTGAGCGTGCATCAGGTCCAGGGCGTGTACGACGCGGTGCGACTCGAACAGGCGGCCACGCTGTGGAAGCAGGCATTCCAGAAGCTCGCCATCAGCGTGAGCTGGGATCGGTTGTAGAGGGGCGCTGTCATCCCGTGCGCGGTGCAGCGCGAAGCGGTGCGCCGCAGACACGGGACCGCATGACGTGAAGGTGCCTTTTCCGAAGGACGGTCCCGTGTCTGCGCAGCGGCATTCACATGCCGCAGCGCGCACGGGATGACACGCGTCAGAGCCGATACCCCATCCGGACGCCGCCCCAATGGCGGCCACGGACGCGCAGCGGCGCGTTGACCTCGCTCAGCAATTCGCTGCGGCCGTTCTCGATCTCATGCCGGCTGAGTTGGACGAGGAACGGCCGGATCGAACGCCCGGCGCTCAGACCGGCGCGGCTTTCGATGATGCGCCGGTTGCGGGCATAAGCCCCATTCCAGGCGGGGTCACCGGCGCGTTGCGGCAGGGACCATACAGGGTGATGGACCGGCACATAACCGTTGCGGTCACTCGGCAAGGCGAAGACCAGGCGCGGATCAGCCGCGAGCGTGCCAGCCAGCAACGGCGGCAGGACGGCTTCCAGCGCCGGCAGGCTGGGACTCAGATATTGCCTCGGCTCACTATCGAGCACCGGGACGTAACGGAGATCGAACAGATCATTCTCGGAGAGCAGGCCACGCTCGATCGCCTGCTCCATCGCGCCCGCAACCTCGCGCGCGAAATCCTGGGCTCGCTCGATCAGCGGGCGCCATGAGCGCTCGATCTCCTCGATCATGCCCGCGAGCTCGCCGCAGCCGGCGGCATCGCCGGCGAAGGCGAGATGCAGGCCGAGTTCGCTGGCACCCGTCATGCGACAAGGCAGCGGCGGCAGCCCCTCGATCGTGACCATGCCCGCACTGCCGGTCGGCAGCCGTGCCAGCGGCGAGCCGGCCAGCAAGGCCCCGCCTCGGCCGAGATCGACCAGCCGACCGGGGACATCGACGCTGCCGATGACGAGATGCGCCTTGCGCGCCGTGGGGAAGCGATCGAAACGGCGCCGGTCCGCGAAGGCCGAATGGCGCAGCACGGGCTTGAAGCGCCTGAGCATGTTGCCGACGAGGCGGCTGCCCTTCTGCGTGGCCCGGCGGGCGCGCTCGTTCTCCGCAACCGTCTCATGCGCGATACGGTCGATCTCGTCGGCGCGACGCGCGACGCCCTCGACGAACAGCGCCGCCTCGTGTGCGTTGCGGGAGAGCTCTGCGGTCGAGCTCGCCTGTTCCTGGGAAGCACGCCCGATCGTCGCCATGATCGGATTGACGTCCCGCACGATCTGCAAGGTGTCGTTGACGATCCCGGTCGAACCCTGGGCGGCGCGGGTCAAACGATCGACTCGTTCACGGATATGGCCGACGGCTTCGCTGACCTCGACCGAAAGCGACTTCACCTCATGCGCGACGACGCCGAAGCCCCGCCCGGCCTCGCCGGCGCGAGCGGCCTCGATCGCCGCGTTGAGTGCGAGAAGGTTGGTCTGGCGGGCGATCTCCGCGATCGAATCGACGATACCCTTGATCTCACCGGTTGCAGTCGCCAGGCCATCCAGCATCAGCGCCGCCTCGCCGGCCCGCGACACGGCGGCGTCGAGTTTGTCACGGACATCGACCATGGCGCCATCGACCTGCTCGGCCGCCTGCGAGACCTGATGGGTCGCGGCGGCAAGAGCGGAGGCGTTCACGCTGGCGGCGCCGACGGCCATGCGCATGCTGCCGGCATTCTCGAGGATCGTGCGCGAACCGCTCTCGGATTCGGCCGAGCGTTCCTCGACCTCGCCCAGCTCCTTCGTCAGCTGCTGCATCGCGCGCAGGATGTCGCGCTCGATATCATCGACGGCGTCATGTGCGGCGGCGTCATAGGGCTGAATCGCGACCTGCCGGGGTGCAGCCTCCTCGACCGGCACCGGCGCCGCGGGGACTTCCTCCACCGCATGTCGAGCGCCTAGCCATCGTCGAATCCTGCCCTGCATCCCTACCCAATCTCCCCATAGGTCAAGCTCGCGTCCGGTTATGGTCCCCGCCCGTTAACAAAGGCTTCCACGCCGCCGCACGGCGCCCTTGCCGGAGACGCATTGGACCCCCGCTGCCGGCCCCTGTATGGCTGGAATTCACGCGCCATCAGGACAGGCAGCCATGAGCGAGCACAGCTATGACGTCATCGTCGCGGGCGTCGGCGCCATGGGGTCCGCCGCCTGCTGGCATCTGGCCCAGCGCGGGCTCAAGGTGCTCGGTCTCGAACGCTTCGATCTCGGCCATGCGATGGGCTCGTCCCACGGCCTGACCCGCATCATCCGCCTCGCCTATTTCGAGGGCTCGCACTACGTCCCCATCGTCAAGCGGGCGCATGAATTGTGGGCGCAGACCGGCGAACAGGCCGGCATGAAGCTGCTCCATGTCACGGGCTCGCTCGATCTCGCGCCCAAGGGCGGCGGACCGGTCGAATCCTCGCTGCAATCCTGCCTTGACCACGGTCTGACGCATGAAGTCCTGGAAGGTTCGGAGGTGACGCGCCGCTTCCCGGCTTTCCAGCTGCCGGAAGGGCATATCGGCCTGTGGCAGCCGGATGGCGGCTTCGTCGCCTCGGAGAAGGCGATCTATGCCCATGTCGGGCTGGCGCAGTCGCGCGGCGCCGAAATCCGCACCAACGAACCGCTGCTCGACTGGACGCCGACGGCGCAGGGCGGCGTGATCGTGCGCACCGAGCGCGGCACTTACTCCGCCGGGCGCCTCGTCATCACCTCCGGCGGCTGGATCGCCGACGCGGTGCCGGCACTGAGCCGGCAGGTCAACACGGTGAAGCAGGCGATCGGCTGGTTCACCACGCGCCGGCCGGAACTGTTCCGCGAAGGCGCCTTCCCGGTCTTCATCCTCAGCGTCGAGGAAGGCAATTTCTACGGCTTCCCGCTCTACGAGCATCCCGGCTTCAAGCTCGGCGGCCCGCATTTCGGGCGCGAGCCGATGGACCCGCGCGACCCCGACCGGACGCCGAGCGCAACCCAGGTCGCGCGCATCCGCGAATGCCTGTCGCGCTATATCCCCGACGCTGCCGGCGAGCCGCTGACGGTGAAGGGCTGCATCTACACCGTCTCGCCGGACGAGGGTTTCATCATCGACACGGTGCCGGGCGTGCCGCAGGCCGTCTTCGCTTCGGCCTGCTCGGGCCATGGCTTCAAGTTCGCGAGCGCAATCGGCGAGATCCTCGCCGACCTGTCGACCGTCGGACAGTCGCCGTTCGACCTGAAACCGTTCTCCCTGTCACGCCTGCCGGCCTGAAGCCTTCCGAACTGGATTCCATCCCTTGGCCAGCGCAGCCGAAAACCGCCGCGGCATCATCTTCATGCTCGCGGCGATGTCACTTTTCGTCATCAACGACGTGTTCATGAAGCTCGCGCGCGAGGCTTACCCGGCCGGGCAGTCGATCGCGCTCAGGGCCGGCATCGCGGTCGTGATCGGCTTCGCGCTCGTCTTCCTCGCCCGCGAGGGCGATCGTCTGCGCCTGGCGTTCCGCCCCCGCGTGCTGCAGCGCGGCATTATCGAGGCCTTCGGCGCGCTGACCTTCGGCTGGTCGCTCGGCCTCATGCCGCTCGCCAATCTCACTGCGATCAACATGGCCTCGCCGCTGCTCATCGTCGCGCTGGCGGTTCTGCTGGGCATGGAACGCGTCGGCTGGCGGCGGGTGGTGGCGTTGGCCATCGGCTTCGTCGGCGTGCTGTTCGTGGTGCGCCCGGGTGCCGAATCCTTCAACGCCGCCGCCATCGTCGCCGTCATCAGCGCCATCCTCGTCGCCGGCCGGGACCTGACGACCCGCACCATCGGCGACGACGTGCCCTCGACGGTGGTATCGCTGACCACGACCGTCCTCGTCGGCATCGTCGCCGTCGCCTACGGCTTCACCGAGGAGTGGCTGCCGATCTGGCGCGTGGAGACCATCTATGTCGCGCTCGCCGCCGTCCTGGTCACAGCCGGCACCTTCTTCATCATCAGCGCCTTCCGGCGCACCGATGTCGGCGTGATCTCGCAGTATCGCTACGCCATCGTCGTCTTCGCGACCGTGCTGGGCTATGCCGTCTGGGGCGACGTGCCGGATCTCTACGCCCTCATCGGCGTCGCACTGATCGTCGGCAGCGGGCTCTACACCATGCATCGCCAGCGCGTGCGGCCCGATTCCAACCTGAAACTCACGCGGAAGCGGCCAGCATGACGGCTGCGGTCAAGCCCACGCTTGCGATCCTCGTCGCGATCTCGGCGCTGCAGCCGATCGCGCTCAACCTGCTCGCACCAGCGACGCCCGCGCTCGCCCGGCATTTTTCTTCGAACTACGCGACGATCCAGCTCACGCTGACGCTGTTCCTCGTCGCGGTCGCCGTGACCCAGCTCATCATCGGACCGCTATCCGACCGCTTCGGGCGCCGCCCCTGCGTCAATGCTGGTGTCGTCCTGTTCGCGCTCGGCTCCGTACTCGGAGCGCTGGCCCCCACGACGCATGTCCTGCTGATCGCGCGGGTGCTGGAAGGAGCCGGCGGCGGCGCGGTCTTCGCGCTATCGCGCGCGATCATCCGCGACACCGCCGACCGCGACAACGCCGCGAGCCAGATCGCCACCGTCACCATGGTGATGGTGGTGGCGCCGATGCTCGCGCCCTGGCTCGGCGGCCAGATCGAGACCGCCTTCGGCTGGCGCGCGATCTTCTGGTTCATGACCCTGTTCGGCGCGGCCGTGCTTGTCTTCACGCTTGCGCGCCTGCCGGAGACCGCGCCCAATCTCGGCCGGCAGAGCTCGCTGCTCGGCGTCTTCCGCGTCTTTCCGGAACTGGTGCGCAACCGCGACTTCATGCTGAACGTCGTGGTGGGATCATCGGCCTCGTCGGCCTTCTTCGTCTTCATCGCAGCGACGCCCTATATCATCGTCGAGACGATGGGGCGCGGCTCCGACGTCTACGGCACCTATTTCATCCTGAACGCGCTCGGCTACATGATCGGCAACTTCGCGATGTCGCGGCTGGCGGTGCGCATGGGCACGCAGACGATGGTGCGGCGCGGCCTGATGATCTCCTTCGTCGGAACCGCGATAGCGCTCGCCCTGTCGCTCTCGCCCTGGTGGTCGCCGTTGGCACTGTTCCTGCCGCTGGCCCTGAACGCGGTCGGCAACGGCATGACGATCCCCGGCGCGACGGCCGAGGCCCTTTCGGCCCGGCCGGAGCTGGCGGGCTCGGCGGCCGGGTTATTGGGCGCGACCCAGCTCGGCTTCAGCGCAGCGCTCACCGTCTTGATCAGTTGGTTCGTGACGCTGTGGCCGCAATCGATGAACCTGTTCGTCTGGCTTCTGACGACGACCGGGTTGGCCGCCGTCTGGTTCGTGCGAAAGCGGCCTCAGGCCACTTGAGCGACCACCGCGGCAAGCCGTCGGCGCCACCCTTTGTCATTCCGGGGCTTCGCGGAGCGAAGAACCCGGAACCCACGACCGGGTGAGCCGCTTGCAACCGAACACCTGATGTCTCACCCAGTCGTGGGTTCCGGGTTCGCGCCTGCGGCGCGCCCCGGAATGACAAGGGCGGTTCTGCCTAAGGCAAAGGGACGCCCTCAGCCTTCGAGACGAGCGATGAGGCTCGACGTATCCCAGCGATTGCCGCCCATCTTCTGGACTTCGGCATAGAACTGGTCGACCAGCGCGGTGACCGGCAGCTGCGCGCCGTTGCGGCGGGCCTCGTCGAGCACGATGCCGAGATCCTTGCGCATCCAGTCGACGGCGAAGCCGAAATCGAACTTGTTCTGGTTCATCGTCTTGCCGCGGTTCTCCATCTGCCAGGAGCCGGCCGCGCCCTTGGAGATGACCTCCAGCATGGTCTCGACATCGAGCCCGGCGCGCTTGGCGAAATGCACGCCCTCCGACAGGCCCTGCACCAGACCCGCGATGCAGATCTGGTTGACCATCTTGGTGAGCTGGCCGGAACCGGCCGGGCCCATCAGCTTGCACATGCGCGCGAAGCTCGCGATCACCGGCTCGACCCGGGCATACGTCTCGGGCTCGCCGCCGCACATCACGGTCAGCACGCCGTTCTCGGCGCCGGCCTGCCCGCCGGAGACCGGCGCATCGACGAAGCCGAAGCCGCCCTGCTTCGCGGCCTCGTAAAGCTCGCGCGCGACATTGGCGGAGGCCGTGGTGTGGTCGACGAAGACCGCGCCCTGCTCCATGCCGGCAAAGGCTCCGTTCTCGCCCGTCGTCACCGAGCGAAGGTCGTCGTCATTTCCGACGCAGCAGAAGACGATCTCCTGACCCTTGGCGGCATCGGCCGGGGTCGGGGCTGAGAGCCCGCCATGGCGGGAGACCCAGTCCTGCGCCTTCGTCGGGTTGCGGTTGTAGACGGTGACCTCATGACCCTTGGCCTTGAGATGGCCGGCCATGGGGAACCCCATCACGCCGAGACCGATGAATGCGACTTTGGCCATGCCGAACTCCCGCTTTTCTTCAAAGATAATCCCGCTTTAGCGTGCACGCGCCGGGCGGGGAAGGCGATTGCACGCCATTCGCCCATGCGGCTTTTCCCTTGCGGGCGCGAGGCGCGCGGCTTAGCTCCGGTTCATGACCATATCCAACGACGACGAATTGCAGGCGCTGAAGGAGATCGGCGGCATCGTGGCCCGCGCACTCGCGGCCATGGGCAAGGCGATCGAGCCCGGCATGACCACCGCCGAACTCGACACGATCGGCCGCGACTATCTCGAACGCCATGGCGCGCGCCCTGCCCCGGAGCTCGCCTATGAATTCCCCGGCGCGGCCTGCATCAGCGTCAACGAGGAGATCGCCCACGGCATTCCCGGCGAGCGGCGCATCCTGGCGGGCGATCTCGTCAATATCGACGTCTCCGCCGAGAAGAACGGCTTCTTCGCCGATACCGGCGCGTCCTTCGCCGTGCCGCCGATCAGGCCGAAGCTGGAGCGGCTCTGCCGCGACGGCCGCCGCGCGCTCTGGGCCGGCATCGGGCAGGTCGGCGCCGGCAAGCCGCTGGCCGGAATCGGGCAGGCCATCGGGCGCTTTGCCGACAAGAACGGCTATACGCTGGTGCGCAATCTCGCGAGCCACGGCGTCGGCCGTTCGCTCCACGAGGAACCCAAGGAGATCGCGACCTGGCCGGATCGCAGCGAACGCCGGACCATGACGAACGGGCTCGTCTTCACCGTCGAGCCGTTCCTGTCGCTGGGCGCAGACTGGGCGGAGAACGCAGACGGTGATCGCTGGACGCTCTACAGCGATCCGTGCGCGCCCACCGTCCAGTACGAGCACACCGTCGTCGCCACCCCACGGGGCGCGGTGGTGCTGACCCTGCCGGGCTGAGACCGGGTCAGCGCAGCGCCATGTGCCGGCTCAACCTGATTTCGAGCCTGTCCCAGATGCGGCGGATGATCTCGACCAGCACGAGATAGATCAGCGCGGCATAGAGATAGATCGTGAGGTCGAAGGAGCGGGCGAAGGCGAGCCGCGTCGCGCCCATCAGGTCGAACAGCGTCACCAGCGAGACGATGGCGCTCGACTTGATCATCACGATCAGCTCGTTTCCGAGCGGGCGCAGCGCCAGGATCATCGCCTGCGGCAGCACGACGAGGCGCAGCGTCGACCAGCGATGCAGGCCGAGCGAGAGCGCCCCCTCGAATTGGCCGCGCGGGATGGCCTGGATGGCGCCGCGCAGGATCTCGGCCTGATAGGCGGCGGTATTGATGGTGAAGGTGAACAGCGCGCAGAAGAACGGCTCGCGGAAGAACCACCACAGGCCGATCCCCTGCCAGAACTCGCGGAACTGGCCGAGCCCGTAATAGACGAGGAAAAGCTGGCAGAGCAGCGGCGTGCCGCGCAGAAAGGTGGTGTAGCCGCTGACCGCCATCCGCGCCCAGCGCGGGCCGTAGAGCCGGGTCACGGCAAGGCCGAGCGCCAGAAAGAACCCGATGGCGACCGAGATAGCCACGAGTTCGAAGGTGACCCAGAGGCCGCTCGCCATGCGGCAGCCGTAGTTCTGCAGCACTTCGCTGCCGACCCAGGCGCCGGGATATTCGCACCAGTTCATCGCGTCGCTCCGCCGAAGGCGGCCTGGCCGCGATTGGTGCGCTGCTCGAGCTTGTCGATGCCCCAGGCGGAGACCAGCGAGAAGAAGAAATAGAGCAGCATCGCCGTGCCGAAGAACAGGAACGGCTCCTTGGTCACGACATTGGCCCGCGTCGCAATGAACATGATGTCCTGCAGCGTGATCACGGAGATCAGCGAGGTCTCCTTCAGAAGCACCATCCAGTTATTGCCGAGGCCGGGCAGCGCCACGCGGATCAGTTGCGGGAAGACGACGAGGCGGAAGGCCTGCGCCTTCGAGAGGCCGAGCGCGGCGGCCGCCTCGCGCTGGCCCTTCTGGATCGAGTTCAGCGCGCCGACCCAGACCTCGCTGGAGAAGGCGGCGAGCACCATGCCGAGCGCGACCATGCCCGCGCCGAAGGGCGGAATCGAGAAGCCCGGCCAGACCTGCTGCACCAGGATCTGGATGCCGAAATAGATGATGTAGAGTGTGAGCAATTCCGGCACGCCGCGGAACACGGTGGTGTAGATCGTCGCCAGCGCGCGCAGCAGGATGTTATCGGAGCGCTTCAAGAGCGCGATGACGAGGCCGAGCCCCAGGCCGAATGGCAGGGTTGCGAGCGCAACTGAGAGCGTCGTGGCGGCGCCCTGAAGCAGCGCCGGCCCCCAGCCGGAAGGGCCGAAGCCGAGCAATGCGAATTTTTCGAGCATGAGGTGCCGTGCGGGAGAGAATGCTCGCCGGCGCCAAGGCGCCGGCGAGAGTCAGGCGTTTGCAGGCGTCACTTGGAGAATTTCAGCCACTTGTCCTGAATTTTCTGGTTCGAGCCGTCGGCGGTCGTCTCGGCGATCGCCTTGTCGAACATGGCCTTCAGCGCCGTGTCGGACTTGCGGATCGCGGCACCTACACCCGGGCCATGGATCGCGTCGTCGCGCTTCACCTCGGCGACGAACTTGCAGCAATCCTTGCCCTTGCCGGTCAGGAAGTCCGAGAGGGCGAGCGCGTCGGCAACGATATAGTCGAGCCGGCCGTTGATCAGGTCGAGATTGGCCTCTTCCTGGGTCGGGTAGAGCCGGGGCGTCGAGTCCTTGTAGTACTTCTCGAGATAGTTAGCGTGGATGGTCGAGCCCTGCGCGCCGATCGCCTTGCCCTTCAGCGCCGCCGGCGAGATGTCGTCCGACTTGGTGCTCTTCGGGCCGATCATCCAGATCGGGGTCTTGTTGTAGGGCGTGGTGAAGTCGACCTGCTTCTTGCGCTCATCGGTCGCGTTCATGCCGGCGATGATGACGTCGTATTTGTTGGCCAGCAGCGCCGGGATGATGCCGTCCCAGTCCTGCACGACCCAGGTGCATTTCACCTTCATCCGCTCGCAGAGCAGGTTGCCGTAGTCGATCTCGTAGCCTTCGAGCTCCTTCTTGGCATTCAGGTTGTTGAAGGGCGGATAGGCGCCTTCCGTGCCGATCCGGATCTCCTTCCACTCCTTGGCCTGGGCGAGCGCCCCTGTCGCGCCGGCAACCGTCAACGCCGCCGCCGCGATGAAACGAACGAAACTCTTCATGGAACCTCCGCAGATTCAGCCGGCCGGTCTTCCTGTTGTCCCGGTCCGGTTCTGTGGCGACAGATTGGGCGCAGTTTCGCGCCGCTCGCAAGAGGGAGCGGCGCAGCTTTTCGCGGCTTGCACGCCCAAACGACCGGCGCTGACCGGAATGCGACCAAAGAAGCAGGTGATGGGCGGGCCGGAAAGGCCCCGCCATCAGGTTCAGCGGCGCGCGTCGAGAACAGCGACGATCCAGATCGCGAGACCGCCGAGCGCCAGGCCTGAGCCGACCCAGCCGGTCGAGGTCCAGCCGTAGCCGGCGGCGATCGCCATGCCGCCGAGCCAGGGGCCGAGCGCATTGGCGGCGTTGAAGGCGCTGTGGTTGAGCGCGGCAGCGAGCGTCTGCGCATCGTCGGCAACGTCCATCAGGCGGGTCTGGAGCATGGCGCCGAGTCCGCCGCCGCTGCCGATCATGAAGATGACCAGCGAGACCGCCCAGATATTGCCGGCCGCGAAGGGAAAAGCCGCCAGCCAGAAGGCGCTCCAGAGCAGCATGCCCGCGGTTGCGGGAACGAGCGCACGATCGGCGGCCCAGCCGGCGGCGAGCGTGCCGGCCGTCAATCCCAGACCAAAGATCGCGAGCACGACGGGAACGAACGCGGGCGAAACCTCGGTCACCGCCATCAGGGTCGAGGCGACATAGGTATAGACAGCAAAGAGGCCGCCGAAGCCGATCGCGCCGGTCGCCAGCGTCAGCCAGACCTGCCGCCGCTTCAGGGCGCCGAGCTCCCGCAGCGGGCTCGCGCCCGGCTGGATGGTGTCGCGCGGCGCGAACAGGGCGATCAGGACCACCGTCAGCAGGGCGAGGCCGGCGACGATGGCGAAACCCGTGCGCCAGCCCAGCACCTGCCCCATCCAGCTCGCGGCGGGAACACCGAGAATCGTCGCAACCGTCAGGCCGAGCATGACGCGCGCCACCGATTGCGCCCGGCGATTCGGCGCCGAGAGTGAGGCCGCAACCAGCGCCGCGACACCGAAATAGGCGCCGTGCGGCAGACCGCTCAGGAAGCGGAAGACCAGCATCCAGTGATAGGTCGGGGCCAGCGCGCTCAGCCCGTTGCCGAGCGCGAAGAGGGCCATCAGACCGATCAATAGCGTGCGGCGCGGAATCCGCGCCGCCAGCACGGCGATCAGGGGCGCGCCGACGACGACGCCGAGCGCATAGATGCTGATGACATGGCCCGCGGTCGGCTCGTCGATGCCGAGACCCGCCGAGAAATACGGCAGCAGGCTCATCGTCGCGAATTCGGTGGTGCCGATGGCGAAGCCGCCCATGGCGAGCGCGAACAGCACGAGCCCTGCCGAGGCAGGCGCATGAGCGGACGCGGATACGTCCAGGCTGCGATCGTTCGCGGCGAGCGTCATATTGGGCTTTCACGGAAGGCGGCAGCGAATGCTGCGATGCAGCATGCAGTAGCCATGCATCACCAACCGATCAACGACGCCCGCGGCGATACTTCATGCAATCTGTGCATATCGTTTTGGCTTCCGAGCCCTCGGATCAAATGCGCTATAAGGCGGCTTCCCAGACAGGCGAGAGCGACGTGATACCCTGGACCACCCTTGATACGGCAGCCTTGCCGGACGGCAGCGGCGACCTCAGGCTCAAGCAGCGCGGCACCGAATTCTCGATCATGCTCGGCAGCAACGAGCTGATGAACAGCCGCCTCAGCGGATCGGAGGAGGCTTTGGCGACATTGGTCTGCGACAGGCTGGGACAGCGCCGGCAGCCGAGCATCCTGATCGGCGGCCTCGGCATGGGCTTCACGCTGCGGGCCGCGCTCGACCATCTGCCTGATGATGCGCAAGTGGAGGTGGCGGAACTCATTCCCGCCGTCGTCGCCTGGGCGCGGGGGCCGATGGCCGCGGTCTTCGCCGGCTCTCTCGACGATGCCCGCGTGCGGGTGAACGTCACCGACGTCGCCGCCGCGATCGGCGCCGGCAAGGCGCGCCACGACGCCATCCTGCTCGATGTCGACAATGGCCCGGAAGGGCTCACCGTCGCCGGCAACGACCAGCTCTACGGGGCGGAGGGGCTGCAGGCCGCCCGGGCGGCATTACGGCCGGGCGGCATTCTGGCGGTCTGGTCCTCGGGGCCGGATCACGGCTTCACGCGGCGTTTGCGCCAGGCCGGCTTCGCCACCGAAGAGGTGACCGCACGCGCCCGCCGCACCGGCGGCGGGGCTCGGCATGTGATCTGGCTGGCGACGCGGCCCTGAGAGCGGCGGCGCCGCCGCTCAGTTGACGAGGCAGAAGAGCTCGCAAGGAGCGGCGGTCACGGCCGTGGCGAAATCCGTGATCGCCTTCTGCGCTTCCGGCTTCAGGGATGGGCGAACCGCCTGAAGCGCCGACACGAGCGCAGTCCGGTCCGGCGGGGCCAGTGCGGTGGCGATGCCGGCGGCATTCTCGGCGAAGGCCTGCGCGATCAACAGGCGATTCGCATCGCGCAGTTCGGGGCTGCGCAGCGCCAGCGCCGCGCCGACGACGATCTCCTGCAGGCCGAGCCGCATCTCCCGCAAACCCCGTGCCCGATCCTCGGTCTTGTCCTGATCCTTCAGCCTGGCGGCGAAATCATTGATCGCCGACAGGACGCCGCCCGCCGTCTGAAGCAGGAAGACGCGCGCCCGGGTCAGCTCGTCCTGAAACTCGACGGCATTCGCCGCCTGGTCCGGGGCCTTCCGGCCCGGCTGCGGCGAGAACAGGGCATAGGCCTGCAGGATGCTGGTCTGCTTCTTCACGAAATCTATCAGCGTGGGGAGATCGTCGGCGCCATAGGGTGGCTTGCCGAGGATTGCCGGGGCGTTCCAGACATCGGCCAGAACCTTGCCGTCTACCGGGTCCGACAGGCGCGGCAGGTTGGGCTTGCCGTCATACAGCTTGAACAGCGATTCGACGGAGGCGTAGGCGGCGTCCAGATAGGCCTTTCCGTTGGCGGGCACCTCGGCGCGCGCGGCGGGAGCCAGCAGGCAGAGCCCGCCGAGCGCGGCGATCCGTGCGATCGATCGAATCCGAATCATGGTCGTCCTTTTCCCGAAGCGCGCCTCAGCCAGCAGGCAGAGCTCGGTGAAGAGCACCTGTGCCGCGCACTGCGCCGTGTTGCTTGTCGCGTCGTATTGCGGGGCGACTTCTACGACATCCGCGGCGACGATGTCGCGTCCCTTCAGCGCCCGCAGGATCGCCAAGGCCTCGCGCGGGCTCAAGCCCCCGACTTCGGGCGTGCCCGTACCCGGCGCAAAACCCGGATCGAGCGAATCGACATCGAAGGAGACATAGGTCGGCCCGTCGCCGATCACGGCCAATGCCTTCGCGATCACCGCCTCCAGGCCGAGATCGTCGACCTCGTTGGCGTGAATCACGGTCATGCCGGACTCGTAGGAGAACTCCCAGAGATATTCGGCGCCGCCGCGGATGCCGATCTGGATCACGCGCTCGGGATCGAGCACCCCGTCGAGCACCGCCTGCCGGAACGGCCCGCCATGATGGAATTTCGAACCCTCATAGGGGCCGGATGTATCGCAATGGGCGTCGATATGGACCATGCCGACCGGGCGCTTCGCGCCGACCGCCTTCAGGATCGAATAGGTGATGGAATGGTCGCCGCCGACGGCCAGCGGCGAAACGCCGGCCTCGACGATCGTCCTGAAGGTCGCCTCGATATCCTCGTGGCAGCTCTCCAGCGAGTAACGCGAGCGGAACGGCACGTCGCCGATATCGGCCGCCTTGAGCATGGTGAAAGGGGCCGTGCCCAGCACATGGTCCATCGGCCCCATGCGTTCGATCGCACGGACGGCACGCGGGCCGAGGCGCGCGCCGGCGCGATTGGTGACGCCGAGATCCATCGGCACGCCGATGATCGCGACGTCGAGCCCGCCGAGGCCGGGGGCAGAGAGGGCGTCAGGACGATAGGGCGCGCCGACGAAGGTCGCGACATCCCCGAAGGGCCATTTGCGCTTGTCGCCGGTGAACTGGGCCGCGGCCACCTTGGCGAAATGCGGATCGTGAATGTCGCCGCCTCCGGCTCCGGCATAACGCTGCCGCAGCTTCGCGAGCCTGTCCTGATCCATGCCGGCCTCCCCGCCTCACGCCCTTCCGCCGGGGATGCGTTCGAGCATCACCACCGGCCTGTTCTGATAATCGACCTGTCCGAAACTCTTGTAGCCGAGCTTGTGCGCGACGCGGAAGGAGGCAAGATTTTCGGGCGCGACGATGCAGACACTGCGGCGCTCGCCATGGGTCGCGGCGAACCAGCGATGGGCCGCCGCCGCAGCCTCACCCGCATAGCCCTTGCCATGCGCGGCGCTGGCCAGGATCCAGCCGGCCTCGGGCGCATTGTCGAAATCGGGGGACAGGCCCCGGCAACCGTCGAACAGGCCGACTTCGCCGACCAGGGCGCCGCTGCCCTTCTCGACGACCGCGAACATGCCGTAGCCGCGCAGGGCCCAGTGGCCGACGAGGCGCATCAGCCGGTGCCAAGCCTCCTCGCGATTGAGCGCGCGGCCGCCGAGGAAACGGACGACATCGAGGTCGCTGCGCATCGCATGGATCGCGTCGAGATCATCGATCTCGGGACGGCGCAGGCGCAGGTTTTCGGTCTCGATCATGCCCGCTTTAACCATCGCCGGAGGAGCGCGCCAAGATGCGGACGGAAACTAGCCGAAAGTCGCAGGAATCGGCGATGAAATCCCTCGCGCTTCGAAAACCCATTCGCTACAACCCGATTCCGAACGCCGGGCGGCAGAAGCTGTTTCGAAACGCCCGCACCCGCCAGACATCCGAGGAGAGTCCCTAGATGAAGCGTCGTCAGTTTATCCAGACCGCCGCAGCCGGCGCCGCTGCGACCGCCGTCGCCATGCCGGCCGTCGCCCAGTCGAATCCGGAAATCAAATGGCGCCTGGCGTCGAGCTTCCCGAAGTCCCTCGACACGATCTATGCCGGCGCCGAGATCATGGCGAAAATGGTCTCCGAGCTGACCGACGGCAAGTTCCAGATCCAGGTCTTCGCGGCCGGTGAAATCGTGCCGGCGCTGCAGGCGGCCGACGCCGTGACCAACGGCACCGTCGAGATGGCCCACACCGTCTCGTACTACTATGTCGGCAAGGACCCGACCTTCGCTGTCGCCGCCTCGGTGCCATTCGGCCTCAATGCCCGCCAGCAGAACGCCTGGCTGTTCCAGAACGGCGGCAACGAACTGTTCAACGAGTTCTACAAGAAGTTCAACATCTACGGCCTGCCCTGCGGCAATACCGGCGCGCAGATGGGCGGCTGGTTCCGCAAGGAGATCAAGTCGGTCGCCGACCTCCAGGGCCTGAAGATGCGCATCGGCGGCATCGCCGGCTCGGTGCTGAGCAAGCTCGGCGTCGTGCCGCAGCAGATCGGCGGCGGCGACATCTACCCGGCGCTCGAGAAGGGCACGATCGACGGCGCCGAGTGGGTCGGCCCCTATGACGACGAGAAGCTCGGTTTCGCCAAGGTCGCACCGTACTACTATTATCCGGGCTTCTGGGAGGGCGGCCCGACCGTGCACGCCTTCGTCAACCTGGAGAAGTGGAACGCCCTGCCGAAGGCCTACCAGGCCGCGCTGACCGCCGCCTGCACCTATGCCAACACGCAGATGGCCGCCCGCTACGACGTAGTGAACCCGGCGGCGCTGAAGCGCCTCGTCGCGGCCGGCACGCAGCTTCGCCCGTTCCCGCAGGACGTGATGGAAGCTTCCCTGAAGGCCTCCAACGAGCTCTATGCCGAGATCTCGGCCAAGAACCCGGACTTCAAGAAGGCGATCGACGCCATGGCTGCCTTCCGTTCCGACCAGTATCTCTGGTGGCAGGTCGCCGAGCTCAGCTTCGACGTCTTCCAGGTCCGCACCCGCGCTCGCTGAGCTTACCGGCGCGACAATCGCTCGACAAAGCAAGGCCCGGCGAAAGCCGGGCCTTGCTGCATTCCGGGCTCGGTCCTTCCCCTCTCCCGCCCATGATCGATCTGCGAAAAACAGGGTTCGGCGTCGATTCATGATGAAATTGCATGATAGCTATGCAAATTTCTCTTGCGCCGGCCAACAGACCTGCTTTGCTGGCGCGCATCGGCACGACCGGAAAACCGGCGAGACCCAGAGGGAGGGTATGGTTGATGAAGCGACGCCTATTCTTGAAGACCGCAGCGGCAGGGGCAGCTGCGGGCGCGATCGCCAGTCCGGCCATCGCGCAGTCGATGCCGGAGATCAGGTGGCGCATCACCTCATCCTTCCCGAAATCGCTGGATACCATCTACGGGGCTTCTGAAGTTCTCGCCAAAGCCGTCTCGGAAGCGACCGACGGCAACTTTCAGATCCAGGTCTTTGCGGCCGGCGAGATCGTGCCGGCATTGCAGGCGGCGGATGCCGTCACGAACGGCACCGTCGAGATGTGCCACACCGCGTCCTATTACTATGTCGGCAAGGATCCGACCTACGCTTTCGGCACCGCGGTGCCGTTCGGGCTCAATGCGCGCATGCAGAACGCCTGGTTCTACCATGGCGGCGGCAACGAGCTGCTGAACGAATTCTACAAGAAGGCGAGCATCTACGCCCTGCCCGGCGGCAATACCGGCTGCCAGATGGGCGGCTGGTTCCGCAAGGAGATCAAGACGGTCGCCGACCTGCAGGGCATCAAGATGCGCATCGGCGGCTTCGCCGGGCAGGTGATGAGCAAGCTCGGCGTCGTGCCGCAGCAGATCGGCGGCGGCGACATCTATCCGGCGCTCGAAAAGGGCACGATCGACGCGGCCGAGTGGGTCGGCCCGGCCGATGACGAGAAGCTCGGCTTCAACAAGGTTGCGCCGTATTACTATTATCCGGGCTGGTGGGAAGGCGGCGCCTCGCTGCATTTCTTCATCAACACGAAGAAATGGGAAGAGCTGCCGAAGACCTACAAATCGCTGCTCACCACGGCCGCGGCCCAGGCCAATATCGACATGCAGGCGAAATACGACGCCCGCAATCCGCCGGCCCTGAAGCGTCTGGTCGCCGGTGGCGCGCAGTTGCGCCCGTTCTCGCAGGAGATCCTCGAAGCCTGCCTGAAGGCCTCGAAGGAGGTCTATGCCGAAACCTCGGCCAAGAATCCGGATTTCAAGAAGATCTACGATTCGATGGCGGCCTTCCGCGGCGACGAATATCTCTGGTTCCAGATCGCCGAATACACCTTCGACAATTTCCTGATCCGCTCGCGCGTTTCGAATCAGCTCTGATCCAACAGAGCCCGTAGCGCGAGGGATACTCACCCCGGCGCGAGCCGGGGTTTTTCTATGGCCGGGCCTGAACGGGCGATCTTGCCACAACTGCGCCTTGCTGGCTCAGTAGCAAGGACCGTCGCCACGGATGTTCGCCATGCTCCGCACCGCCACCCTCGCCCTGCTTCTGACCGGCCTCGCAACGGCAGCTTCGGCACAGTCGATCGGCGAGCCGTTGCCCCGGAAATCAGCGCCGTACGAGGCCACCGCGAAACCGGCCGCCAAACCCGGTTCCGCCGCCCGTCCCTGCCCGGAATACGGCGCGGGCTTCATCCGGATGGCAGGTTCGGCTTTCTGCGTGCGGGCGGGCGGCGCCGTCCGCGCCGAATTCGGCAAGAGCTCCCGCAATGGCTATGGCAGCCGCGCCGACGGGGTAGCCTATCTCGAAAGCCGCGGGCAAACCGCGCTCGGCCCCGTCCGCACGGTGGTCGGTGTGCGTGGCCAGGTCAATCGCGGGCTCGATTCCGGTCCCTTCCGCTACTGAGCATCCGGACTACCGCAGCAGGCGCCCGACTTCCTGTCGCAGGGCGGGCAGGAGTTCCTCCTCGAACCATGGGTTGCGCTTGAGCCAGGCATTGTTGCGCCATGACGGGTGCGGCAGCGGCAGGACGCGCGGAAAGCCCGGCCGCGCGAGGATTTCACGCCAGTCAGCGACGGTCGCAGAGAGATTGGCCGCTTCCTTCGCACCTAGATGCCAGCTCTGGGCATAACGCCCGATCGCCAGCACGAGTTCGACCCGCGGCAGCCCCGCGAGAACGCGGCTCCGCCAGGTCGGCGCGCATTCCCGCCGCGGTGGCTTGTCGCCGCCCTTGGCATCGAGGCCGGGAAAGCAGAACCCCATCGGCACGATCGCCACCTTGGCCGCATCGTAGAACAGCGCTTCGTCGATGCCGAGCCAACTGCGCAGGCGCACGCCCGAAGGGTCGGTGAAGGGCCGGCCGCTGGCATGGACGCGGGTGCCCGGCGCCTGCCCGGCGATGCAGAGCCGGGCCGTCGCCGCAGCCTGGATGACCGGGCGGGGCTGATGCGGCAAGGGCGGCAGGTAGAGCGGAGCGTCACGGCAGATGCGGCAGGCTCGCAGCTCCGCCAGCACCTCATCGAGCCCCTCGCCGGGGCTCATCGGCCTGCCAGACGCGACCGGCCCGGTGCCCGCGAGATCAGGCCGTCGCAAACCCAGTCGGATTTCTTCGTGGCGTAGCCGTAGGGATCGCCCTTCTCGACGCGGGCGAGGCCGTTGATCCGGCCGCTCGGGCGGCTGCGGATGACGATCAGGTCGCCGCTGGTCTCGATGGCGAAGCAATAGGTGCGGCGTTTTTCGATCGGACCGTAATAATAGCAGACGGAATCCGGCGTCGTGGTCCAGCAGGCATCGGTGTTCGTCAGATGGCGATTATGCCCGCTCGCCCGACCATCAGCGTGATGATACTCACTGAACAGCAGGTTGCTGCCGGAATAGCGGCCGGAGACGGTGTTGCCCTCGAAGAGCCGCCTGATCTGATCGCCGCTCAGGCGCTCGACCGCAGGTGCCTGGCTTGCGGCCAGCAGGCCGAACGCAAAGCCGGCGATACCTGCGAGCCTGGTCATCAGCGCCGCGCCAGCTTCCGGCTCATCGGGGGACCGGGCGCCCGCGAGATAAGCCCGTCGCAATACCAGGGCGTGCCGTTATCGCTATGATTGCGGGGATTGCCGAGTTCGACCTTGGCCAGCGCGTTGACCATGCCGTTGCCGTTGTTGCGCAGGACGTAGAGATCGCCGCTCATCTCAACCGAGAAGCAATGCACCGTGCGATCGGTCTGCGGGCCGTAATAGTAGCAGATGCTATCCGGCTTGGTGATCCAGCAGGCATCGGCATTGGACTGCCAGCCGTTATGGCCGAGCGCCCTGCCATCGGGGTCGTGATATTCGGTGAAGAAGCCGCCATTGGTGTAGCGGCCGGAGACCGTATTGCCCCGGAAGGCGCGCTCGATCGCCTCGCCGCTCAGCCTTTCGGCGGCCGGTGCATGAGCGGGCGAGGTCAGGACGGCGAGCAGGGCCAAAGCGAACCGGCGCATCAGATCTTCCAGCTCGGGCGGCCGGACAATTCGCCATGCCAGCGGCGGATATGGACAAAATCCTCCGGCAGTGGGATGCGCGATGGCTTCATGAAATCGATGGCGATGCCGGCCGTGATGTCGGCCACCGTCAGGGCATCGCCGCAGATGAAGGGATTGGCCGCGAGCTGCAATTCGAGCAGCCAGAGATGGTCGTCCATCTGGTCGCGATTGGCCTCGGCCCATTCCGGCACCTGCTCCTCCAGCTCCGCCATCGAGGGATGGCTGTGGCGGAAGACGGCGGCGACGCTGGCGAAGAGGCCGAGCTCGACGCGGCGGTTCCACATCTCGATGGTCGCCTGCTCCTTCGCATCGCGGCCGAAGAGCGGCGGCTGCGGGTGCAGCGCCTCGATATAGCGGCAGATCGCGATGGTCTCGGCGAGTGCCGTGCCGTCGTCGAGTTCGAGGACAGGCAGGCGCTGGGCGGGGTTGAGCCGGGTGAAAGCCTCGGTCCTGTGCTCCTTCTTGGCGATGTCGACCGGCACGAGCTCCGGCAGCGGCACGCCCTTCTCGGCGAAGAAGATGCGGACCCGTCGTGGATTCGGCGCCCGTCCGCCATCATAGAGCTTCATCGGATCCCCTCCGTCTGCCGCCGTACCCGATCACGGCCCACGCCGGAAGGTCAACCGGATTGCCGGCGCTTCATGACGCCAGCAAGGCGGAAAGCCTCAGCGAGAGTGGCTGCGGCGCCAGGCTTCCGGGCGCTCGAACTGCGTGGCCCAGATGCCGCGGCCGGCGGCTCGCGCCGCGCCCTCCTCGGCACGGTAGGCGCCGTAGGAGACCGCATGGCCTTCGCGCACCAGCGTCGCGTTGATGTCGGTGCCGCCCTGCCGGCAGCGGGCGAGGCCGCGGCCATAGCGATCGGCCTTGCCGATCTCGCAATGCGTCTCGCCGCGCGCCAGCATCGCCTGCAACGCGCGGCGCGCCTCGCGCCCGCACGCAACCGGCCTGCCGTCGCGGGCAGTGCAGCTCTGGCGGTATTCGGGTGCGTCGATGCCTTCCAGACGCAATTCCTCGCCGAGCAGCCGGACCGAATCGCCATCGATCGCCTGAGCCGCTCCCGTGAGTTCGCGCGCCGGCCCGAGCCGATACTGCAGGATCGCGCCGGCAAGCCCGAGAAAGCCGAGCAGGCCGAGCGCCACGACGAAGTCGACCGGCCGGCCGACGCGGCGCCAGCCGAAAGGTCCATAGCGGGAGCGACCGAATCCGAAGGGTGCCATCAGGAAGAGCTTAACGATTTGGTGTCCATGATGGCGAGCCGGGCCCTGCATGCCGCAGGGACCGAACGAGGATACACGCTCCCTATCATGGCGGAAGTGACGGCCGAACAGGTGCAGCGCGGGCGCGGACCCGACCCCTCGGCCGTGGCACGCCGGAAGCTGGTCACGCGCGAGGTCAAGTCCGCGCGCGAACGGCTGACCTCCTCGACCGGGCTGGAACGCGCCTTCGACAACGAACTGCTGCGCGTCTTCGCGCAATACCGGATCGCGGGCTCCGCCGGCACGCTGGTCCTCGTGCTCGGCATCGCCGCCGCCTCTTGCCTCTGGCTGCCTGCTCCGCTCGTCGCGGTCTGGAGCGGCACGGTGCTGCTCTCGACGATGATCATCGTGCTGATGGCGCGACGCTTCCTGACAAAGGCTGCCGGCGAGGTCCGGTTGAAATTCTGGCGCCGGCTCTTCGCCCTCGCCGAGGGCATGCACGGCCTGACCTGGTCGCTGCTGCTGTTCCTGTTCGTCTCGGTCGATGCGCCCGGTGCCAAGGTCTTCGCCACCACCGCCCTGCTGATCGTCAGCGCGCTCACCGTCATGCTCTCGGCGACGATCCCGATCGCGGTCTATGCCGGGCTGAGCCCGATCATCCTCGGAATCATGGTCTTCTTCTGGGACCGGCGCGACATGGACAGCGTCACCATGGCGCTGATGGCGGCCTCGGCCCAGCTCTTCTTCATCTTCCTCGCCAACCGGCTCTATGCGAGCTCGGTCGCCTCGATCGTGTTCAGGGCCGAGAAGGACGCGCTGATCGCCGAGCTCGAAACCGCCAACGCCAATTCGGACGAGGCCCGGCGCAAGGCGGAAGAGGCAAACCTCGCCAAATCGCGCTTCCTCGCGACGATGAGCCACGAGTTGCGCACGCCGCTCAACGCCATCCTCGGCTTTTCCGAGGTGATGAAGAACGAGATCTTCGGCGGGCATGCCAATGCCGCCTACAAGGAATACTCGGCCGATATCCACGGCTCGGGCCAGCACCTGCTCAATCTGATCAACGAGATTCTCGACCTCTCGCGCATAGAAGCCGGCAAATACGAGCTGAACGAGGAGGCGCTTTCGCTTCCCAGCATCGTCGAGGAGTGCCAGCACATGCTGGCGCTGCGGGCCAAGGCCAAGGGCCAGAGCATCCGGGCGCTGGCCGAGCCCGACCTGCCGCGCGTCTGGGCCGATGAGCGCGCCATCCGTCAGGCCGTGCTCAACGTGCTCTCGAACGCGATCAAGTTCACGCCCCAGGGTGGCGAAATCACCGTCAAGGTCGGCTGGACCGCGACGGGCGGACAATATGTCTCCGTCACCGATACCGGCCCCGGCATTCCCGAGAACGAGATTCCGATCGTGATGCAGAGCTTCGGGCGTGGCTCCCTTGCGATCAAGACGGCCGAGCAGGGCTCAGGCCTCGGCCTGCCGATCGTCAAGGGGCTGATCGACCTGCATGGCGGCGGCTTCCTCCTCAAGTCCAAGCCGCGCGCCGGCACCGAGGTGACGATCACGCTGCCGGCCGAACGCGTGATGGACACGCTCGCCGCCTTGCCCGAACCGAAGGCGAAGCCGCGCGCCGCCTGATCCAGCCGCCCGAATCTCGCCTCATCGCTCGGCGACATCCTTTCACAGCCTCGTTCAGGCATTTCCTCCAGCCTCTCGGACCATCGGATCATGAACCGGAAAACGCGCGTCGCCGTGCTCTATGGGGGTAAGTCGGGCGAGCATGAGGTATCGCTGAAATCGGCGGCCTCGGTCCTGCGCTATATCGACCGCGAGCGCTTCGAGCCCGTCCCGGTGAGCATCGATAAGCAGGGCCGCTGGCAGTGCCACGACTTGCGCCGGATCGAAGGGGCCAATACCGAGAGCCTGCCCATCCCAACGGATTCGCCCGCGATCCGGCTGGAGCCGCAAGGCGAGCGCACCGCGATCCTGCCTGCCGACAGCACCGCGCCGGCGATCGCGCCGGTCGATGTCGTGTTCCCGGTGATCCATGGCCCGCTCTGCGAGGATGGCGCGATGCAGGGCCTGCTGGAACTCGCCGGGGCGGCCTATGTCGGCTCGGGAGTGCTGGCCTCGGCGGTCGGCATGCACAAGGACATCGCGAAGCGGCTGGCGGCGCTCGCCGGCCTGCCGGTCGCGCCTTATCTCGCCCTATCCCGCCGCGACTGGCGGCGCGATCCCGCGGGCTCGGCCAAGGCGGCAGAGGGGCGGCTCACGCTCCCCGTCTTCGTCAAGCCCTGCAACATGGGCTCCAGCGTCGGCGTCCATAAGGTCAAGAGCTGGGAGGCGCTCGACGCCGCGCTCACCGACGCCTTCCAGTACGACACCAAGGTCCTGATCGAGCAGGGCATCGATGCCCGCGAGATCGAGGTCGCGGTGCTCGACGGCGATCCGCCGGTGGCGAGCGTCGCCAGCGAACTCAATGCCGGCCCGCAGCATGAATTCTACTCCTACGAGGCGAAGTATCTCGACCAGGACGGCGCCAGCGTCGACCTGCCGGCCAAGCTCGATGCCGCGCAGATGGCGCGCGTGCGGCAGCTCGCGATCGATGCCTTCCTTGCGCTGGAATGCAGCGGTCTCGCGCGCGTCGATTTCTTCCTCGATCGCCAGAGCGGCGCCTTCTACTTCAACGAGATCAACACGCTGCCGGGCTTCACCGCGATCAGCATGTATCCGAAGATGATGGAGGCCTCCGGCCTGCCCTACCCCGCCCTGATCACACGGCTGATCGAGCTGGCACAGGAGCGCCATGCCGAGCGGGCGGGATTGAAGACGGATTACGCGGAGTAGGAGCTCCACCGCCGTCATTCTTGGGCGAAGCGAAGCTTCGACCCGAGAAACTCAGGACGAAAAAGACGCTGGTTTCCGAGATGCTCGGGTCAGGTCTGCGCATGACGGCTGGAATCAATCCTTCCGCGTGACCTGGGCCTGCTCGAAGGTCGCCATGCCCGAATGGACCGCCGCCGCCGCCTTGACGAGGCCGGCGGCAAGCGCAGCGCCCGTGCCCTCGCCGAGGCGCATGTCGAGCGCCAGCAGCGGCACCTTGCCGAGACGGGCGAGCACGTCGGCATGGGCGCCCTCTGCCGAGAGATGGCCGGCGATGCAATGGTCGATGGTCGACGGCTCGATCGCGTGCAGGATCGCGGCGGCGGCCGTCACGACATAGCCGTCGAGAATCACCGGGATGCGCTGCGAGCGGGCTGCGATGATGGCGCCGCAGATCGCCGCGACCTCGCGCCCACCGAGCCGGCGCAGGACTTCGAGCGGGTCCTTGAGATGGGCGCGATGCAAAGCGAGGCCGGCTTCCACCGCCGCGACCTTGCGCTTCAGCCCCTCGTCGTCGACGCCGGTGCCGCGACCGCACCAATGCGCGGCATCGCCACCATAGAGCGCCGCATAGATCGCCGCCGCCGAGGTGGTGTTGCCGATGCCCATCTCGCCGAGGCAGAGCAGGTCGGTGCCGCCGACGAGCGCTTCCATGCCGAAGGCCATGGTGGCGACGCAGGCGCGCTCGTCGAGCGCGTCGGTCTGGGTGAAGTCGCCAGTCGGCAGGTCGAGCGCGAGGTCGAAGACCTTGAAGCCGAGATCATAGGCCGCGCAGATCTGGTTGATCGCGGCGCCGCCGGCGGCGAAATTCTCCAGCATCTGGCGCGTCACCGTTTGCGGGTAAGCCGAGACGCCCTGCGCGACCACACCGTGGTTGCCGGCGAAGACACAGACCAGCGGGCGCCTGACTTCCGGCGGAGCCTTGCCCTGCCAGGCGGCGAGCCATTCGGCGATCTCCTCCAGGCGGCCGAGGCTGCCGGCCGGCTTGGTAAGGTTGGCGTCACGGGCGCGCACCGCATTGGCCGCCGCCATGTCGGGGCCGGGCATCGCGGCGATGAGCTCGCGGATATCGTCGAAGGGCAATCCGGAGGCGGCCATGGTCAAATCCATCTCGCGAGGGCGCCGCATCAGCGCATCGGCATGGCGGCAGGATTGACGCTGCTGCTATAGGGTCGGGAGCGTGAAGACAATCGAGCGAGACGACGCGGCAGGCATGTCAGAGGCTGAGACCACGAGCGAGGCGCCCCCGCCGGACTGGCCGGGCTGGGGAATCGCGACCGCGATCTGCCTGCGCTTCTGGTCGCGCCTGCCCGTGCCGTTGCTGCCTGGCGAGAGCGACGGCCATGGCATTCCGGATTTCCGGGAGGTGCCGCGTGCCCTGCCCTTCGCTGCGCTGGTCATCGCGGCGCCGGCCGCGCTCGTCGCGCTGGGGGCCGGGCTTGCAGGGCTTAGTGGCTTCATCGTCGCAGCGCTGGCGCTGACGACGCTCGCGCTGACGACGGGCGCTTTCCATGAGGACGGATTGGCCGATACCGCCGACGGTCTCTTCGGCGGGCATACGGTCGAGCGCCGGCTGGAGATCATGAAGGATAGCCGCATCGGCTCCTATGGCGCGCTGGCGCTGGGGCTCTCGCTGCTGCTACGTGCGAGCCTGATCGCGATGATCCTCGACAGGTCCGGCGCATGGGCGGCGGCGGCCACGGTGCTCGTGGCGGCGCCCTGGTCGCGTGCAGAAGGACTGTTCATGCTCGCGACGCAGCCGGCGGCACGCAACAGCGGGGCTGCGGCGGCCGTCGGCCAGCCGACGGTGCTGACGGCGCGGATCGCTTTGGGACTCAGCCTCTTTCTCGCGACCGGGATTGGCCTTGCGGCGCAATTGCCGATCGCTGGACTACTGATCGGGTTCGCGCTGGCGCATGGCGCGGCTGCCGTGTTGTCGCGCATGGCACGGCGGCTCATCGGCGGGCAGACGGGCGACATCCTTGGCGCGGCCCAGCAGCTCGCCGAGATCGCGATCTATCTCGGGCTGGCGCTGGCTCTGGGGTGGGTGGGACGGTGAGCGCCGCCTCTACGCCCTGCATCAAAATCTGCGTCATCGATCCCGTCAGCAAGCTCTGCGAGGGTTGCGGACGGACGCTCGCCGAAATCGCCCAATGGGGCCGATTGAGCGAAGCCGAGCGGCTGGCGATCATGGCGGTGCTGCCGAAGCGACTGGCCGATCGCAAGGACTGAAGGTCAGTCTTGATCCGCGCTGGCGAGACGAACCAGCGCATCGCCGGTCAGGCGATAGAACACCTTCTTCGGATAGGTGGCAGCGCCGAGGCCATCGTAGAAGCGCAGCAAAGCCGCGTCGTCGGCATCGGCCGTCCAGTCGATGCGTCGGTGCCCGCGCTCCACTGCCAGCTCGGCGAGCGCCGTCATCAACTTGCGGCCGAGCCCGGCACCGCGGGCTGCATCGGCGACGTAGATTTCCTTGAGGAAGAAGCCGCTCTTCAGGCCCGGACCCGGATAGAGATTGCAGGCGGAGGCGAAGCCGAGCACCGCCGCGCCCTTGACCGCGATCAGGATATCGACGCCGGCCGGCAGAGCCGCGAGGCCCGCAAGAATCTCCTCGGTAGCCGGGCACGGCACGCTGTAATGCCCCTGCATCTCGACCATCAGCGCTGTCAGCGCCTCATGGTCTTCGGGCCGCAGCAACCGGATCGCGGTCTCGCTCATGGCCGGTCGCCTCAGTGGATCAGCGACCAGACGAAGCGGCTGGCGACGAAAAGCAGGAACAGGCCGAAGGCGATCTCGAGGCGGCGCTTGGAGAGCCGATGAGCGAGGCTGGCACCGATCGGGGCGGTCCAGATCGAGGTCGGGATGAACAGGATCATGCCGATCAGCGAGACATAGCCGAGCGAAAGCGGCGGCAACGTGCCCAGGGCCATCTGCGGCCAGCCGGCATAGATGAAGCCGAGCGCGCCCGGGATCGAGATCAGCACGCCCAAGCCCGATGACGTCGCGACCGCCTGATGGATCGGCCGGCCGTAAAAGGTCATGAACAAGCTGGAGAGCTGGCCGCCGCCGATACCCATCAGCGCCGAGAGCACGCCGATGATACCGCCATAGGCCACCATCAGCGGCTTGCCGGGCATATCCTCGCCGAATTTCCAGCGATCGGCGGCGAAGAGCAGGCGCAGCGCCGAGATCGTGGCGACCACGACGAAGACGATCTTGAAGAGATCGGCCGGTGCGAAACGGGCGATCCAGCTTCCGGCGAGGACGCCGACGATCACGGGCACGGCCCAGACCTTGAGGATCGAGAGATCGACCAGCCCCTTGGCGCGGTGGGCGTTGTAGGAGCGAATCGACGTCGGGATGATGATCGCGAGCGAGGTGCCGACGCTGAGCGGCATGCGCACCTCCTCCGCCACGCCGATGACGCGGAAGATCTCGTAGAGCACGGGCACGATGACCGCGCCGCCACCGACGCCGAAGACGCCAGCGAGAAGGCCGGTGACCGCGCCGGCCAGCACGAGCGAGACGGCGAGGAAGGCGAGATCGCCGATGGGGATGCCAGCAAACATGACGAGAGATCCGGTGAAGCCGCCCGATCTCTCGGCGATTTGGCCGGCGGGGGCAAGATGCCACCCCCGCATAGCCGTTGCGTGTAGCAAGACCCTGGGGCTGCCGCGCTTCGATGGAAACGCGGGTCATCCCGGACGGAGCGAAGCGAAGATCCGGGATCCATGCCTGAACCTTGATCGGCGACGTTCCGGCATGGATCCCGGGTCAAGCCCGGGATGACCGCGTGCTTCCTTGCAGAAACGGCACGCTTTCGTCTTGTCCGCCCCAGCGGCCTCAGCCGCGCGCGGTGTCGAGGATCGGAGCGAAGCCGCCATAGACGACTCGCTTGCCATCGAAAGGCATCTCCAGCGTCGCCATGCGCGGGTCCGACATCATCTTGCCCCAGGCGGCGGCGCGTACCTCTCGGGAGGGCCATTCGACCCAGCTGAAGACCACCGTCTCGCCGGCCTGCGCCTTCACCGCGCCCTTGAAGTCGGTGAGCTTGCCGTCGGGCACATCGTCGCCCCAGGCATCGACCACGCGGCGGGCGCCGTATTCCTTGAACAGGGCGGCGTGCCCGGCGGAGAAATCGCGGTAGGCCGCCTTGCGCTCGTCAGGCACGGCGACGAGGACACCGTCGAGATAGCCCATCGCGCCGCCCTCGCCCTCATCGAGAATCGGGGCGAAGCCGCCATAGATCATGCGCTTGCCGTCGAAGGGCATGGCCTCGCCCATCGCCTTCATGCGCGGATCGCTCATGATCTTCTCGTTGGCGGCGTCGCGCGTCGCCCGGTCGGGATATTCGAACCAGGAGAAGACCACGACCTCGTCCGGCGTCGCCTTCACGGCGCCCTTGAAGTCGGTCACCTTGCCGTCCGGAACATCGTCGCCCCAGGCCTCGACATGGCGCCTGACGCCGAATTCCTTGAACAGCGGCGCCGCGTCGGCCGCCTGCTTGCGGTACTCTTCCTTGTTCGCGGCGGGCACCGCCACGACGAAACCATCGACATAGGCCATTGCACATCTCCCTGCTCGCGGCTGCATCGGCAGCAGCTCGATAAATGTTGATATCAACCATCAGAACCCGAAACGGGTCCGCGACATCGCGTTCAATCGCAGCGGGAACTCACGGCGAGCTCAGGCTGGAAACTCGCCGCGCCCAGAGGCTTGCTGGGATAGCGGTCATGATGGCGGACCCAATCCATGATTCCGACCTCGTTGCGCCCCTTCGGGGTCATGTCGAGGAAGTTATGGGCGCCGATCAGGAGGTCGCCGCCGCGGGCATAGGTCGAGTAGGTGTGGAAGATCTCGCCGGCCTCGTTGCGATAGAAGACGCTGAAGCCCGGCATCTCGCCGCTCTGCCCGTCATGCATCGCGTAATTGTACTCGTAGCGGCCCGCCGCCTTCTCCTCCGCGCTCGGCGAGACGTGGAAGTCGTGGTTGAAGTCGCTGTTGGCCGAGGAGACCCAGGGGAAATCCCAGCCCATGCGGTGCCGGAAATTCTGGAACTCGGCGTAAGGAGCGCGCGAGACCACGACGAGGCTGACATCGTGATGCCGGAGGTGCCGGTTGGCGCCGTCGAAATGATCGGCGAGAAACGAGCAGCTCGGGCAGCCCTCCCGGGCACCCGGCCCGAACATGAAGTGGTAGATGATCAATTGGCTGTTGCCGGCGAAGAGATCGCCCAGCGACAGCGCCCCATCCCATCCCTCGAAGGTGTAATTCTTCCCGATCCTGACCCAGGGCAGCGCGCGCCGCTCGGCCGACAGGGCGTCGCGCCGGCGTGTCAGCTCCTTCTCATTGGCGAGGTGCAGCTTGCGCGCGGCAAGCCACTCCTCACGGGATACGATCCTGTGTTCCATCGTCTCCTCTCCTCCAATTTCCGCCGGCTCCGGGCCGGCGGCTTCTTCGGCGCGGCGCGGATCATGCCGCGGCGCGCGCTCGCTCAGGCGAAATAGGCCTCGAGCTTGACCATGGTGCCCGTCCAGCCATGGGTGTGGCCGCGGACGGCGGCATCGTCGGCGAGCTTCTCGTGCAGGAGCGTCAGGATCGTGCCCTCGCCATCCGGCTTGAGCGTGACGGTAACGCGCGAAACCCGCTCGGGCGTGGTGATCCAGGACCAGCTGAAGACGAGGCGCTCATTCTCGACGACCTCGAGATAGCGGCCGAGAACCTCGTGGCGCTCGCCGGTGTTTTCGATCATCACGACGCGATAGGCACCGTCGACGCGCGGATCGATCTCCGCCTCCTGCGCCACGACATTCTCCGGTCCGAACCAGCGCACGAGCAGGTCCGGGTTGGTCCAGGCCTCAAAAACCTCGGCCGGCGAGGCATTGAGGCGGCGCTTCATCGTGAGGCTGGGTGTCACCGGTTGATGCATATGCCCTCTTCCCTCTCCCGCCCTCTAGCCTCTTGGCTCTTCAGCCTCTTGGCGTTTTTTGCCCCGGCTCTTCAGCCTTCACCCTTGCGCCGCGCTTCGAGCAGCGCTTCCAGCGCATCCAGGCGCTCGGTCCAGAACCGCTGATAGCGCGCCAGCCAGCCCATCGCCTCCTCCATCGGCTCCGCATTCAGGTGGCAGGACACGGTGCGCCCCGCCTTGGTCCGCGTCAGCAGCCCGGCATCCGAGAGGACGTCGAGATGCTTCATGATGGCCGGGAGCGAGACCGGAAACGGCTTCGCCAGCTCGCTGACCGACAGCCCGTCCTCCCGCTCCAAGCGCGCCAGCAGGGCCCTCCGCGTCGGATCCGCCAGGGCGGAGAAGGTTCGATCGAGCTGCGCGTCCTTAAACTTAACCATTAAGTTAAGTGTAAGCAGCCAAGACATCTCGTGTCAAGTCGGGCTTTCGGACGTGCCGGCTGGCTCAGGCCGCGGCAGCAGCCTCGTGGCGCGACACATGGGCAATGGCGGCGCGCAGGTCTTCCAGCGTGGCCTCGGCGCCGACGCAGCGCTCGGCAAGATGGCGGCGGAACATGCGCGCGCCGGGGCGGCCCGGAAAGAGCCCGACGAGATGGCGGGTGAAGGCATGCACGCGCCCGCCCCGCTCGATATGCGCAGCGATGTGCGGCTCCAGCGCCTCCAGCATGGCGAAAGCATCCGTCACCGGCGCCTCCTGCCCGAAGAGCAGCGGATCGGCCTTAAGCAGGATTTCGGGGTTCTGATAGGCCTCGCGGCCGATCATCACGCCGTCGAGCTTCTCCAGATGCCCCTGCCATTCGGACGGGGCCTTGATGCCGCCGTTGATCGCGATCGGCAGGTCCGGATTGGCCGCCTTCAGGCGATAGGCGCGCTCGTAATCGAGCGGCGGGATCTCGCGGTTCTCCTTGGGCGACAGCCCCTGCAGCCAGGCCTTGCGGGCATGGACGATGAGGGCATCGACGCCGGCCGCGCGCACCGAAGCGGTCAATGCGTCGAGCGCGCTTTCAGGGTCCTGATCGTCGACGCCGATGCGGCATTTCACCGTGACGGGGATCGAGACCCCGGCCTTCATCGCCGCGACGCAATCGCCGACCACCGCCGGCTCGCGCATCAGGCAGGCGCCGAAGGCCCCGCCCTGCACCCGGTCCGAAGGGCAGCCGCAGTTCAGGTTGATCTCGTCATAGCCGAAATCGGCGCCGATCTTCGCGGCTTCAGCGAGCAGCTTCGGGTCGTTGCCGCCGAGCTGGAGCGCGACGGGATGCTCGACATCGTCGAAGCCGATCAGGCGCTGGCGATCGCCACGGATCACCGCCTGCGCCGTCACCATTTCGGTATAGAGCAGCGCATGGCGCGACATGAGGCGGTGGATGACCCGGCAATGCCGGTCCGTCCAATCCATCATCGGCGCCACGGAGAAGCGCATATTCGGAAGCGGCAAGGTCATGGCCGCTCCCGTATAGCATTCGGCCCGGTTTTGCACGCCCGGGCCGCGTCTCTCACTTCTTGGCGCGGGCGACGATCTGCGTCGGGTTGACGAAGCGCAAGGCGATCACGAGCCAGATCAGGGTCGTGACCATGTAGATCACCGCCATGGCGTCGATCGACTGCACCGCGCGGACACCAGCAGCGAAGACCGCGTAGTAGAGCGCGACGACCAGCGTCTGGCTGGTCGGGCCGGCCGTGAGGAAGGTCAATTCGAACATGGCGAGCGTCCGGACCAGCACCAGCAGCAGCGCCGCGAGGATACCGGGCATGAGCAGCGGCAGCAGCACATGCACGAAGAGCTTGAAGGTGTTGGCGCCGAAGACGCGCGCCGCCGCCTCGATCTTGGTGTCGATCTGCTCGATGAACGGGATCATCACCAGGATGACGAAGGGCACCGTCGGCACGAGATTGGCGAGCACGACGCCCGACATCTGGCCGGCGAAGCCGGTCTGGTAGAGCACCGTCGCGAGCGGGATGCCGAAGGTGATCGGCGGCACCAGGAGCGGCAGCAGGAAGAGCAGCATGACGAGCTTCTTGCCCGGGAAGTCGCGACGGGCCAGCGCATAGGCTGCCGGCACGCCGATCAGACCGGAGAGCGCCACCACCAGGAAGACGATCTGGAAGGTGACGGAGAGCACGTCATAGAGCTGGAATTCCGACCAGGCGGCCGAGTACCAGCGCGTCGTCCAGCCGGCCGGCAGCCAGGTGCCGAGCCAGCGCGTCGAGAAGGACGAGGTCACCACCGTCGCGATCATCGCGAACAGGTTGACGACGAAGAAGCCGATCAGCGTCCAGTTGGCGGCCGCCCAGAGCTTCGTCGAGAGACGGGTGTCTTTCACCATCGGATCAGCCCTTTCCGCCGCCGGCAGGGCCGCGATACAGCAAGCCGCGTGCGGCGAGCACCACGACGACGATGGTGAGCTGAACCACGCCCATGATCATCGCGACGGCCGAAGCCATGGAGTAGTCGTATTCCTCGAAGGCCGCCTGATAGGCCGCGATCGAGATCACGCGGGTCGGCCCCGAGGGCGCGCCGAGCAGCACAGCCGAGGGGAAGACCGAGAAGGCCTGCACGAAGCTCAGGCAGAAGGTGATCGCGAGCCCCGGCAGCAAGAGCGGGAACAGGATGTGCTTGAAGCGGTCCCAAGGCCCCGCCCCCAGCGTCGCGCCCGCCTGCTCCAGCGCCGGATCGATGCCGGAGAGATAGGACAGCGTCAGCAGGAAGGTGAAGGGGAAGCCGGTGATGACCAGCGAGAGCATCACGCCCCAGTAATTGTGCAGCAGCTTCACCGGCGAGGAGATGATGCCGAAGGTCATCAGCACGCGGTTGAACCAGCCCTGCGGCCCGAGATAGTTCAAGAGGCCCTCGGCGACGAGAACGGTGCCGAGCGTGATCGGAATGACCAGAATCGTGGTCAGCAGGCGCTGGTTCTTCATCAGCCGGACGCGGAAGGCGATCGGGATCGCCAGCAGAAGCGTCGCGATGGTGACCGGCAGCGCGAGCCAGAGCGTCGTCGCGATCGTCCCGTAGAGGAAGCGATCCGAGAAGAAGCGCTGGTAATTGGCGAAGATGCCGCCCTGCTTCGGCTCGAACGAGAGGAAGAGCCCGTAGAAGAACGGGTAGATGAACAGCGCCAGCAGGAACAGCACCGCCGGCAGGACGAGCAGCGTCAGCCCGTCGAGCCCGCGTGCCGCCAGCCGCTGCTTCAGCGGGATGGTGGAGGTGTCGGTGCTCACGCCGCCGCTCCATAGACGAGGACGCGGTCGGGATCGGCGGCGAGCGTAACGGCCTCGCCGGGCGACAGCTTGTCATGGGCGAGGAAGGACAGGTCGGTTCCGTCAGCCATGCGGGCGAAGCCGACGAATTCGCGGCCGCGGAACTCGGTCGAGACCACCTGCGCCTTGAGGCCGGACTGGCCGGCAGCGACCGGATGCAGGTCCTCCGGGCGGATCGCCAGATAGCCCTCAGTGCCGGCGGACAGCGCGGCTCGCGCACGGCCGGAGAGCTGCGCATCGCCGACCGTGACAGCCGCCTTGCCGTCGCCGACGGAGGCGACCTTGCCCTTCACCTTGTTGCGGAAGCCCATGAACTCGGCGACGTCGAGATGGTCCGGCCGCATGAACAGGTCTTCCGGCGTGCCGACCTGGCGGACCTGGCCGTCACGCAGCACCACGATGCGGTCGGCGAGCGAGAGCGCCTCCTCCTGGTCGTGGGTGACGTAGATCGTGGTGGCGCCGAGCGTATTGTGGATGCGGCGGATCTCGGCGCGCATCTCGAGACGCAGCTTGGCGTCGAGGTTAGAGAGCGGCTCGTCCATCAGCACCAGCGGCGGCTCGACGACGATGGCCCGCGCGATGGCGACGCGCTGCTGCTGGCCGCCGGAGAGCTGGCCCGGCAGTTTCTCGGTCTGGCCCTGCAGGCGCACCAGCGCGGCGGCCTCGGCGACGCGCTTGTCGATCTCGGCGCGCGGCAGGCCGCGCATCTTCAGGCCGAAGCCGATATTCTTGTTCACGCTCATATGCGGGAAGAGCGCGTAGCTCTGGAAGACCATGCCGAAGCCGCGCTCTTCCGGGCGCAGCGGATCGATGCGCTTGTCGTCGAGCCAGATGCCCCCGCCGGTCGCCGGCAGCAGCCCCGCGATCAGGTTCAGCGTCGTCGACTTGCCGCAGCCGGACGGGCCGAGCAGCGCGATGAACTCGCCCTTGCCGATCGTCAGCGAGACGTCCTTGAGCGCGTTATGGGTGCCGAAGTCACGGCTCAGACGGTCGAGCCGAAGCTCGCGGAACGAGGCTGCGTTGATGGTCATGGCTTCCGGATGAATCTGAGAAACGGGATCGGAACAGCAGGTGGCGGGCCTCGGATCAAGCCAAGGCCCGCCGCTGCAATCGCAATTACTTCTTCTTGGCGCCGCCGACCTGCTCGTCCCAGATGCGGAAGGCGATCACCATCTTGTCGGGGTTGAGCGGAGTTTCCATCGGGTTGTCGGCGATGAGCTTCTCGTATTCGGGGCGGCCGAACTCGGCGATCGCCTTCTGGCTGGAGGCCGGGGCCATCGAGAGCGGCACGTCCTTCACCGCCGGGCCCGGATAGAAGTAGCCCTCGTCATAGGTAAAGGCCTGCTGAGCGGGCGTCAGCATGTGGCGGATCAGGTCGAGCAGCACGTTGAGCTTCTCGTCCGAGACGCCCTTCGGGATCATCATGTACTGGGCGTCGGTGACCCAGTGGAAGCCTTTGAGGGCCTGGATCTTGGCTTCCTTCGGCACGATGCCGAGCACGCGCGGGTTAATGTCCCAGCCGGTGGTCGAAACGATGATGTCGCGCGAGCCGTCGCCGAGCTCCTTCATCGTCTGGCCGGTGCCACCCGGATAGTACTCGATGTTCTCGCCGAGCTCCTTGAGATAGGCCCAGGTCTTGTCCCAGCCCTTCTCAGGGTCCTTCGGGTCCTTGTCGCCGAGGAGATAGGGCAAGCCCATGATCCAGGTGCGGCCGGGGCCGGAATTGGCCGGGCGGCCGTAGAAGAAGCGGTTCTTGTTCTGCTTGGTCCAGGCCAGCAGCTCTTCCGCCGTGGTCGGAACCTGCTTGACGCGGTCCGGCATGTATTCGAGCAGCGGGCCGGAGGGGTAGTAGACCATCGCCATGGCCTGGCCCTGCCCGAGATTGTGCATGGCGAGCGCCGGCTTGAGGTAGATGTCCTCCGGCTTCGGCAGCTCAGCCTGCAGGCGCGGCAGCAGATCGACCCAGAGCTTCTGGTCGATGCCGGCCGACAGCACGTCCAGGCCGCCGATGACCATGTCGATATCGAGGCGGCCGGCGCTCTGCTGGGCCTTGATCTTGGCCGGCAGCTCGGGCGCCGGGGCCTTGGTGAAGACCATGCGCGAGACGGCCTTGGGATTGGCCTTCGGGTAGTTCTCCAGCGGCGTCTGGACGAGGGCCAGCGCCCCGCCGACGTCGATGATGCTGATCGTCAGCGGCGAGGCCGGCAGCTTGAGCTGCTGCGCGAAGACGCCGGGCGCATGCGCTGCGACGCCGAGACCGGCGACGCCACCGATGAAATGACGCCGATTGATGCTGTCGTGAGCCATGATCTCTCCTCCAGATGTGGATGCCCGCTTACGAGCTTTATTATGTTGCGCTGGCCCGACCGTTCCGATCCGGCCCCCTGCCCCTCGCCCCGGTCACCGGCCAAGTTGACGCAGCCCCCGGTTGATCAGTATCCTAGTATACTAGTCGTCGAGAGCTTGGCAATGGCCCACCCTGCAACCCGTCACAGCACGGACCAAATCTACAGCGTTCTGCGCGCCGACGTGATCAGCGGCGCACTGAAACCGCGCGAAGCCATGTCGGAGGCGCGAATGGCGCTGCGCTTCGGCGTCAGCCGCACGCCGGTGCGCGAAGCGTTCAAGCGACTGGTCGACGAGGGCTTCCTCGTCGCCGTGCCGCAGGTCGGCACCTTCGTCGCGCCGATCGACCTCGCCGCCGTCCGAGACAGCCAATTCATCCGCGAGACGCTGGAATGCCGCACGGTCGTGCTGGCCGCACAGCGCATCAGCGATGCCGATTGCCGCCGGCTCGCGGCGCAGATCGAGGAGCAGGCGGAGGCTGTGCGACGGGGAGAGCGTTCCGAAATCTTCCGCCTCGACGAGGTGTTCCATGCCGAGATTTCCCGCATCGCCGGGCACCGCGCCGTCTGGAGCATGATCGAGGGCGTGAAGGCCCAGATGGACCGGGTGCGCTGCCTGTCACTGGAAACGCCGTCCTGGTCCGAGGTGATCCTGAACGAGCACCGGATCATCGCGGCCTGCGTCATGAAGCATGACGCCAAAGGCGCGGAGGCCGCGATGCGCGCGCATCTGCGCACGGTGTTCGCGACGATCGACACGATCGCGAAGGACCACGCGGACGCCTTCGACGATTCCCGCCTCGCCCACGACGCCTCCTGACTCCCGCCTGCCGCACAGCGACCTTTCTCACAAGGATATCATATCATGGAACAATGCTGGCGCTGGTTCGGGCCGGACGATGTCGTGACTCTGGCGCAGGCCCGGCAAGCCGGCGCGACTGGCATCGTCAACGCGCTGCACCAGATCCCCTATGGCGTGGTCTGGAGCCTCGAGGAGATCGAGAAGCGCCGGGCGATGATCCGTTCCGACAAGAGCCTCGGACTCCGCTGGAGCGTGGTCGAGAGCCTGCCGATCCATGAGAGCGTCAAGATCGGCAACGGCGACCTCGAAACCATCTTCGAGAACTATCGCCAGTCGATGCGCAACCTCGCCGCCTGCGGCATTGAGGTCATCTGCTATAATTTCATGCCGGTGCTGGACTGGACCCGCACCGAGCTCGCCCACAAATTGCCAGGCGGTGGCACGGCGCTTCGCTTCAACCTGCACGAATATGTCGCGCTCGACCATTTCATGCTGAAGCGGAAGGGAGCCGACGAAGGACATTCGGCCGAGGTGATGGACAAGGCCAGGGCCTGGTTCGACAGGTCTTCGCAGGCCGACCGCGACCGGCTGCTCTCCAGCGTGATGGCCGGCCTGCCCGGCGCCTTCGACCGCTATGACCTGCCCGGCCTCGCCCGCATCCTCGAGCGCTATGCCGGCATGACCCATGACAAGCTGCGCGCCAACCTGAAGCGCTTCCTCGAAGAGATCATCCCGACCGCCGAGGAGGTCGGCATCCGCATGTGCATCCATCCGGACGACCCGCCGCGCTCGCTCTTCGGCCTGCCGCGGATCTGCTCGACCGAGGACGACATCGCCTTCATCCTCGGCTCGGTCGATTCGCCCTCGAACGGGCTGACCCTGTGCTCGGGCTCGCTCGGCGCCAATCCGAAGAACGACGTGCCGCAGATTGCGCGGCGCTTCGCAGACAAGATCTGGTTCGCGCATCTGCGCAACGTCGCCAAGGACCCGGACGGCTCCTTCATGGAGGCCGAGCATCTCGGCGGCGACACCGACATGGTCACGCTGGTCGACGTGCTGATGGCCGAGGAGCAGCGCCGGAAGGCTGCCGGTCACCCGCACTGGCAGATCCCGATGCGGCCGGACCATGGCCACGAACTGCTCGACGATATCGGCAAGGGCGGCTTCCCGGGCTATCCCGCCGTCGGGCGCCTGCGCGGCCTCGCGGAACTCCGCGGCGTGATGATCGCGCTGGCGCAGGTCAAGGGCTACGCGGCCTGAAACACGAAAGGCGGGCCAAAAGCCCGCCTTTCGCAATTAGTCGCAGCTATTGCGAGATCAATGATCGTGGGAATGGCCCTTATGGCCATGCGCGGCGCCATGGCCGTGACCATGATCGTGGTGACCATGGCCGTGATGGTCATGGCCGCAGCCACAGCCGTCGCCATGGGCGTGCTCGTGCTTGTGGTCATGCGCATGATCGTGGCTGTGCTGCACGTGGTCATGCCCATGGCCGTGATGATGACCGTGATGGTCGTGGCCATGGTGATGATCGTGCCCGCAGCCGCAATCGTCGCCATGAGCGTGGTGATGGACTTCCGCCTCCGGCTGGAACGGACGCTCGACCACCGCCATCGAACAGCCCTGCCCGCGCACCAGCTCGCCGAGCGCCGCATCGTTCGGAACGTAGAGGGCATCGGCCGTCATTTCGGCCGGGACATGGTGCCCGCCGAGATGCCAGGCGAGGCGCACCAGCCGCAACGGGTTCTCGGCGCGGATCTCCAGCAAGCTTTCCGGCGCGGCCTTGATCTGGACCAGCGTGCCGTCTTCCAGCTTCAGCGCGTCGCCATCGTTCAGCGCCGCCGGCTTGTCGAGCGCGATCGCGAATTCCAGCCCGCCCGTCGCTCGTACGCTCACGCCATTGATCGTGCGGTCGCGGTGGCCCAGCGGCAGCGTATCGACGACGCGCTCAGCCTTGACGGCGGCCTTGCGAAGAACGGAGGTGGCGCGAAGCATCGGCGGCGATCCCATGACTTGAGGCCGGACGCCACGCGACCGAACCCGGATCGCAGCTTAGTAGCACAAACCGGCGGCCGTGCTACCAAGCTTGGATGTCACAGGGCCTCAGCGCGGCAGCGCCTTGACCTCTGTGTCGAACTTCTTGAGCAGGCGCGAGCGCTCGGCCGGCGAGCCCCAACGCGGGGTGTCGTAGTCGATCAGCTTCATCTCGGAGAATTTCGGCGCGTCCGGCGAGAGCAGCGAATTCTTGTTCGACGGGATCGAGTTGATCTTCAGCTTCGCATTGATGTTCTGGGCATCGGGCGAGAGCGTGAAATCGACGAACTTGCGCGCAGCCTCAGGGTTCTTGCCGCCCTTGATGATCGAGACGGAGCCGGTCTCGTAGCCCGTGCCCTCGCAGGGAGCGACCGTCTCGATCGGCGCGCCCTGCAGCTTCTGCGTCAGCATGTCGTGGATGAAGGCGATGCCGACCGCCGTCTCGCCGAGCGCCGCCGCCTTGACGGGAGCGATGCCGGACTTGGTGTACTGGCTGATGTTCTTGTGCAGGGCCTTGAGATACTCGAAGCCCTTCTCCTCGCCGAGGCGCTGCACCGTGGTCGCCAGGAAGACATAGGCCGTTCCGGACGAGCTGGGATCGGCGATCTGAACCTCGTCGCGCAGCTTGGGATCGAGCAGGTCCGCCCAGCATTTCGGCGCAGCGATGCCCTTCTTCTTCAGGACCTCGGTATTGTAGCCGACGCCGAGCGCGCCGAGATAAATGCCGTTGGTGCGGAACTTCGACTGCTCGGCATGGCGCTGCGCCCAGTCATGCAGTTCCGGCAGCTTCGGCGACTTGTACTCGTCGAGCAGGCCTTCGTCGGCCGCCTGGAGATGCGGCTCGCCCGGCCCGCCCCACCAGACGTCGCCGCGCGGATTGCTCGCCTCGGCCTTGACCTGCGCATAGACCTCGCCGGTGCTCTTGCGGACCATCGCGACCTTGATGCCGGTCGCCTTCTCGAACATCGCCGCGCCCTCGCGGCACTGCTCCTCGAGGATCGAGCAATAGACGGTGACCTGGCCCTGGGCGAAGGCCGGAGCCGTGAAAGCCAGGCCGGCGAAGAGCGCGCCAACAGGCGCAAGGCGCGAAGCAACCATGATGATCCTCCCGATCGGATTCGTTTGCCGACGAAAAGACCGATGGGAGGTTGGGGAGTCAAGCGAAGGGCGGCTAGGCCTCACCTTCCGGCTTGTCGGGCGCGGGAGCGGCCACCGCCTCGACCGGCTTCGCGCGTTTCTTCTTGGCAACGGGCTTCTTGCGCCGCTTCGCCCGCGCCTTCGGCAATTGCGCCTCCTGCAGCATCTCCAACTGGACCTGCTGGATCTCTGCGAGACGCTGCCATTGCCGGGTGACGAGATGGTCCATCTTCTCGTGCAGGTGGCGGATTTCGAGTTCAGCCTTCAGGTTGACCTGGTAGTCGTTGAGCGAGCGCAGGCGGTCCTTCGATTCCTGCCGCTTCTGACTCATCATGATGATCGGCGCCTGCACCGCCGCGATGCAGGACAGCACGAGGTTGAGCAAGATGAAGGGATAGGGGTCGAAGGCCTTCAGCTCGCCCATCAGGGCGTTGATCGCCATCCAGACCACCAGCACGACACCGAAGCTGATCAGGAAGGCCCAGGAGCCGCCGAAGCTCGCGAGATTGTCGGAAAAGCGCTCGCCCAGCGTGCGGTGCTCCTCGAAATCATCCTCGGTATTCTCGGCGATGGTCTCCTGCCGGGCGATGCTTTCGGCCACCTCACGATCAAGATCCGAGTATTCGCCGTGCTCCTCGCGCAGGATTTCCTCGACATAGCGCGTGCGGTAGCGCGCGAGCTCCTTCAGGCTGATCAGCGCGTGATCGGGCATATCCGGGAAATCACTGCGGATATGGTCGGCCAGCGCGGGGCGCAGCGTGCCGACCTCGACGAGGTTCTTTCGCGCCGTCTCCTGCCCGCTGATGGCGCAGATGCCGCGCTTCTTGCTGGCCGCGACGGCGGCGCTCGCCGGATCGGCAAGGGTCGCGAGAGAGGCCGACGCCGTCCCCGCGACCCGATCTTCATCCTGTTCCTGTGTCATTCCCCGCCCGTCATCGCGTGCCGTGCCTTCCGCAGATTGCACCTGATCCCGCGACTGATACCAGCACCTGAAAAAGCCGTGCCTATGGCAGCCGCCACCGAAACGAGATCGCCCGGCGAGGCGGCTGCCTCTCCGGGCTCATGGTCATCACGGGGCCGCAGGCCGGCCGTTCAGGCGAGGCCTCAGCCTTTCGGCTTGCCGTCCTTGTCCGATGCGTCGGAATCCTCGTCATCCTCTTCGGACTCCTCAGCCTCATCCTCTTCGTCTTCGTCGTCCTCTTCGCCGAGGTCGAGATATTCGTAGCCGAAGACGATCTCGCCGGTTTCCGGATCGAAGGCGCTGGCCGAGGAATCCTCGAAGGCCTCGATCAGCAATTCGGCATCATCGGCCCCGTCGACATCGAAGCGGCGCACAGCCTCCTCGCCATCGGCCCGGAGAACGAGCTCGATCGACCAACCCTTCCCCGTGGTGTCGTAGATGCATTTCAGACCCTGGATCGCCAGCATGATGCTCTCTCCTGAGCTTAACCGATGCGCGGCAGCGCGCGCCGGGTCAGATGCCCGACGCGCGTGACGACTGCACGACGCTGGAGAGGAGAAGGCCGTCGCGTCTGCTAGCAGGCGGCCTGCGCCAGGAAGCGCTCGACCTCGTCACGCTTTGGCGCACCGCTGCGGCCGCCGAAGCGGGTGCATTTGATCGCCGCCGCCGCCGAGGCGAAGCGGATCGCCGCCGGTTCGGCCTGCCCCTCGGCCAATGCGAGCGCGAAGGCGCCGTGCCAGACATCGCCGGCGCCCAGCGTATCCACCGTCTCGACGACGAAAGCCGGGCTGTGCCGGACCTCCCCGTCCTCGACGAAGAGCACGCCGTCCTTGCCGAGCGTGACCGCAAGCCACGTCGGGACGCCGGCCGCAACCTTGGCAAGGCCGGCACGCGGATCCTCCTCGCCCGAGATCTCGCGCAGGGCCTGCTGGCTGAAGGCGACATGGCTCGCCGTGCCTACCAGATCGGGATGCGGCGGCCTGCGGTCGCCGTCGAGCACGCCGGGCACGCTGGCTGCGCGGGCGAGCTTCAGGGCGGCAAGCGCCCCCTCCCCCCAGCGCGTATCGGCGAGCACCGCTCCTACGCCCTCGGGAAGGTTCCGGGGCAGCCAGGCGACATCCTCCGGCATGGCAGGGTCGGAATGCGAGATCACCATGCGCTCGCCTTCGGCATCGACGATGACGGCCGAAACCGGCGAGCTCAGCCCTGCGACGCGGCGCGCGAAGGCCGTATCGACCCCTTCCGATTCGAGATCGGCGACGATCTGATCGCCGGTCAGGTCATCGGCGAGGCGCGTCGCCAGCCAGCATGCGCCGCCGAGGCGGGCGATCGCGACCGAGGCATTGCCGGCGCAACCGCCGCCGACGACAGCGAGCCCGCGCGAGCGGTATTTCTCGCCGCGGGTCGGCATGGTCTCGACGCTGTAGACATAGTCCAGCGTCGCGATTCCCAGGCAGAAGACGCCGGCCAAGGCCTTACCAGCTCCCGGTGTTCGGCATGCTCGCCCACGGCTCGGCCGGCGGCTTCGGCTCGCCCTTCTGGAGCAGTTCGATCGAGATGTTGTCGGGCGAGCGGATGAAGGCCATGTTGCCATCGCGCGGCGGGCGGTTGATGGTGACGCCAGCCTTCATCAGCTTGTCGCAGGTCGCGTAGATGTCATCGACCTCATAGGCGAGATGGCCAAAATTGCGGCCGCCGGTGTAATTCTCCGGGTCCCAATTGTAGGTCAGTTCCAGCGTCGGGCTGCCGCGCGAAGCACCGGCCTTCGCTCCCGCCAGATCGTCTGAAGCCGCGAGGAAGACCAGCGTGAAGCGGCCCTTCTCGTTCTCGATGCGGCGGGTTTCGACCAGCCCGAACTTGGTAACGTAGAAATCCAGCGCCTGATCCAGGTTGGTCACGCGCACCATGGTGTGGAGATATCGCATCGGTCTTCCTCGTTGTGGGGCGGCAGGGTTGATCCGTTTCCTAAATCAGGCAAGAGCATCGGCACTCCAGACCACCTCGCCAAGCCATCTGAACAGGACGCGCCATGACGACAACGCAAGACGGGCCGGCGACGGCACCGGCCGTGCGCGCCACGCCCGCCCAGATCGCCCAGATCAAGCAGCGCGCCGCGATTATCTCGGTGATGGCGACGATCCTGCTGACGGCGGCCAAGATCGTCGGCGCCATCATCTCCGGCTCGCTAGCCCTACTCACCGATGCCCTGCAGGGGCTGGTCGATGTCGGCTCGACGCTGTTCACCTGGTTCGCGGTCCGCGCGTCCGACAAGCCGGCCGACGACGAGCACCATTACGGCCACGGCAAGGTCGAGGCGCTGGCCGCGCTGGTCGAGACCGCGATCCTGTTCACGCTCGCCGGTGCGATCCTCTGGGAGGCTGGCAACCGGCTCTGGACCAATGTCATCGCGCATGTCGAGGTGACGCCGCTCGTCATCGGCGTGCTTCTGCTGTCGATGATCGTCGACGCCATCCGCTGGCGCTCGCTGACCAAGGTCGCCAGGGAGACCGGCAGCGAGGCGCTTGCCGGCGAAGCCACGCATTTCTCGGCGGATTTCGTCGGCTCGACGCTGGTCCTTATCGGCCTGATCGGTGTCTGGTACGGCTTCGAGCGGGCCGACACCGCCGCCGCCTTCGCGATCGCCGCCTATACCGCCTTCTCGGCCTACCGACTTGCCCGGCGCGTGCTCGACACGCTGATGGACACCGCGCCCGAAGGCGTCAGCGAAAAACTTCGTGAGGTCGCACGCGGCGTGCCCGGCGTCGTCGGCGTCAACTGGCTGCGGGTTCGCCCGGCCGGAGGACGCGTCCATGGCGAGATCGGCATCAGCGTCTCGCGCACCCTGCCGCTCGACCGCGTCGTCGCGATCAAGGCCCAGCTTGGCGAGGCCTTGCTCAAGGCCGAGCACGGCGCCGAGATCACGATCACGGCCGACCCCGTGCAGGTCGACGACGAGACCGCGCTGGAGCGCGTGCTGCTGATCGCGCTCAAGCTGAAGATCCCGGTGCATCACGTCACCGTGCACTCGATCGGCGACAAGCTCTCGGTCAGCCTCGACATGGAGGTCGACCAGAGCCTGCCGCTCGGCGAAGCGCATGAGATCGCGACCCGGCTGGAAAGCGCGATCCGGGCGGAATTCGGGGGCGAGACCGAGGTCGAGACCCATATCGAGCCGATGGAGACCGGCCAGCCCTCCGGCCACAACGCCGCCTGGGAAACCGTCGAGGACATCGGCAAGGCGCTTGCGGGCGAGGCCGCGAAGGTTTCCGGACCGATCCACGACATCCACAGCGTGCGTGTGCGCCAGACCGCCAAGGGGCTGGTGGTCAATTACCATTGCCGCGTCGACCCCACGCTCAATGTTGCCGCCGTACACGACGCCGTCGACGCGATCGAGCGCGCGGTGCGCCTCGCACGGCCGCAGGTCTGCCGGCTGGTGAGCCATGCGGAGCCGGCGGTTCCGACCGCGTCGTAACGCTCCACCCGCGTCATTCCGGACAAGCCGCGCCAGCGGCGCCGATCCGGAATCCATCGCAGGGCAATGCGCTCTTCAATGGATTCCGGATCAAGCCCGGAATGACGGGTGTTTCCCTCCCAAGATGAAACGCCCTACATACGCACCCTGACTCTCGCCATCAGGGCTTCCATGCGTACCGAAGATGCTCCGCTGATCCGCCTCGAGGATTACCGCCCCAGCGACTGGCTGATCGACACGGTCGATCTCGACGTCAGCTTGCATCCGCAGAAGACGCGGGTGCGGGCCCTGCTGGCACTGCGCCCCAATCCGGAAGGGCAGCCCGGCGCGCCGCTCAGGCTCGACGGCGACGAACTCGTCCTGAAATCGCTGGCCATCGACGGCAAGCCGCTCGATGCCTCTGCCTACACCGTGACGCCGCAGGCACTGACGCTCCCGAATCCGCCGCCGCATGACTTCACGCTGACGATCGAGACCGAGCTCGATCCATCCGCCAATACCAAGCTGATGGGGCTCTATCGCTCCTCGAAGGTCTATTGCACGCAGTGCGAGGCGGACGGCTTCCGCCGCATCACCTATTTCCTCGACCGGCCGGACGTGATGAGCGTCTACACCGTCAGGCTCGAGGCGGCGAAGGCGGAAGCGCCGGTGCTGCTCTCCAACGGCAATCTCGTCGCGGCGGCGGAACTGCCCGGCGGCGACCGGCATTTTGCCGTCTGGCATGACCCGCACCCGAAGCCCGCCTATCTCTTCGCGCTGGTCGGCGGGGCGCTGGACCATGTCCGGCAGGATTACGTCACCGCCGACGGCCACAAGGTCGAGCTCGCCGTCTATGTCGAGCCGGGCAAGGCCGATCGCGCCGGCTGGGCGCTGGATTCGCTGGTGCGCTGCATGCGCTGGGACGAGCAGGTCTTCGGCCGCAATTACGATCTCGACGTGTTCAACGTCGTCGCCGTGTCCGATTTCAACATGGGGGCGATGGAGAACAAGGGCCTCAACATCTTCAACGACAAGTACGTCCTCGCCGATCCGCAGACCGCGACCGACGGCGACTATGCCTCGATCGAGGCGATCATCGCGCATGAGTATTTCCACAACTGGACCGGCAACCGCATCACCTGCCGCGACTGGTTCCAGCTCTGCCTGAAGGAGGGCCTCACCGTCTTCCGCGACCAGGAATTCTCGTCCGACGAACGCTCGCGCCCGGTGAAGCGCATCGCCGATGTCCGCACGCTGCGCTCGACCCAGTTCTCGGAGGATGCCGGCCCCCTCGCCCATCCGGTCAGGCCGCGCGCCTACAAGGAAATCAACAACTTCTACACGCCGACGGTCTATGAGAAAGGCGCGGAAGTCATCCGCATGCTCAAGGTGCTGATCGGCGACGACGCCTTCAAGCGCGGCATGGACCTCTATTTCGAGCGCTGCGACGGCACGGCCGCGACGATCGAGGAATTCCTCGCCTGCTTCGCCGAGACCTCGGGCCAGAACCTCGACCATTTCGCCCGCTGGTACGAGCAGGCGGGCACGCCGACCATCGTGGCGTCGGGCCGCTATGACGCGGCTGCCAAACGCTACACGCTCGACCTGGCGCAGAGCACGCCGCCGACGCCCGGCCAAACCGAGAAGCAGCCGGTCGTTCTCCCGATCAAGCTCGGCCTCGTCGGCGCCAAGGGCGACCTGCCGCTGAAGACGGCCTCGAACGCCTATGCCGGCGACGGGCTCATCGTGCTCGACCAGGCTTCCCTCTCGATCACCTTCGAGGATGTTCCCGAGGCGCCGATCCCCTCGCTGATGCGCGGCTTCTCGGCCCCGGCGCGGCTCGACCTCGATTTGAGCGATAGCGACCTGCTGCGGCTATTCTCGGCCGACAGCGATTCCTTCAACCGCTGGCAGTCGCTCCAGAGCGTTGCCACACGCGTGCTCGTGGCCGCCGGCAAACCCGGCGCCGACGCCAACGTGCTGACAACGACCGCCAGCAAGCTCGGTGAGGCTCTGCAGGTCTTCCTCAAGGCCGATGCGCTGTCCGATCCCGCCTTCGCCGCGCAGGTGCTGCGCCTGCCCGCGCCGGCCGACATCGCCCGCGAGATCGGCGGGGATGTCGATCCCGACGCGATCTTCGCCGCCCATCGCAAGCTGTCGGGCGCGATCGGCAAGGCATTGCTCGGCGAATTGCCTGGGCTACGCGGGGCGCTCGCTGCGAGCGGCGCCTATCGCCCCGATGCGGCCTCGGCCGGGCGGCGGGCGCTGCGCAACGAATTGCTCGGGCTGGCGGCGCTGGCTGCCCCGACCGAGGCCGCCGATCTCTGCGAAGGGCAGTTCACTGGGGGCGACAACCTGACCGATCGGCTGGCGGCGCTTGCCGCCATGACTCTGATCCCCGGCGAGCGCCGGGAAGCCCTGATCAGGCGCTTCGCCGAGGCCTATGCCGGCGAGCCGCTGGTGCTCGACAAATGGCTAATGGCCCAGGCGCTGATCGCCGAGCCCGGCACGCTGGAGCGGGTCAAGCAGCTGATGCAGCACCCGGCCTTCTCGCTCGGCAATCCCAACCGCGTGCGGGCGCTGATCGGCGGCTTCGCGGCCAATCTCACCCAGTTCAACCGGGCCGATGGTGCGGGCTACGAGTTCGTCGCCGATATCGTCGTCGCGCTCGACAAGACCAATCCGCAGGTCGCCTCCCGGCTGCTCGGCTCGTTCAAGAGCTGGCGTATGCTGGAGCCCGGCCGCAAGCGCCTCGCGCAGGAGGCTTTGGGCACCGTCGCACGCCTGCCGAACCTGTCGCGGGACGTCGCAGACATCGCCGAAAGAGCGCTCGCCTGAGAAGCTGACACCATCCGCAGCCCTCATCCTGAGGAGCAGCCGCAGGCTGCGTCTCGAAGGATGTTCCGGGAGGCTCCGGAACCATCTGGAGCATCCTTCGAGACGCAGCCCGCGGCTGCTCCTCAGGATGAGGGCTGAGGCGTCACGACAGCCTTCCGGGCCAAGCTTCACAGGCGTTCCGCGGAATGGTTAACGGCGACCTGTCCAAAACGTTAACGTTTCATTACCCGCGCAGGATTCATCGCCATAAGCACTGCAACCTAAAGGAGAATTCGACACTCCTGACTCAACTCAGGGCTAGACAAACCGAGGCGCCCGGATTCAACTGACAGTGATTCGCGGGGATGCGGCACGTCTCCCGATCTTACTGACGGTAAAGTTCCGAAGGGGGACCGGGCATGTCGCGTGCCAACGCGGGCTGCGCACCTGTGCGCGCCGATACGATTCTGGGTGTAGCGCGTTCGCTGACGCACCCTCTGTATCATCGCTTCGAAAGCTTCGAACCCACCTTCCGCACCGCAATCCCTGCGTTTGTGGGACTTTTCCTCATCATTCTCGGCGCCGGCGCGCTGATCCAGACATCGGCCATGCGCGACGACGCCCTCATCGATGCGGCCAGCGACATGGACCTGGTCTCGGCGCTGATTGCCCGTGAACTCGACACCGCCACGCTGGCGGGCAAGGAGCCGGCCACGGTCCTGGCAGCGCTGACCGCTCGCCACCTCGCAGCCCATGGCCGCTTCGTCCATGTCAGCGGCGCCGATGGCCGCGTCATCGCCAGCGAGCCGGTGATCGGCCAGACGCAACGCACCCTCGTCGACTTCCTCGGCCAGACCCAGCCGCTCACCGTGTTCGGTGACCGCGCCGGCGTGATGCGCATCACCTTGCCGAGCGGCGCCGATGTCTTCGCCAGCGTGCGCAACCTCGCCGCCCCCCTCGGGCAGGTCGCGGTGCTGCAGCCGGTCTCCCGCGCGCTCTCGGTCTGGCAGCTCCGCCGCTCCGGCCTGATCCTCCTTTTCGGTGCCGCCGGCCTCATCCTCGGCGTCACCACGCTCGCCTTCATGCTCCAGTCGAAGCGAGCGAGCGCCGCCGACCAGGATTGCGACTGCGTCCGCGAGCGCATCGACACCGCGCTCAACCGCGGCCATTGCGGCCTGTGGGACTGGGATCTCGCGCGCGGCCGCATCTACTGGTCGGATTCGATGTATGCTCTGCTCGGCTATGACCGCACTGGCGAGTACATGTCCTTCGGCGAGGTCTCGAGCTTCATCAATCAGGAAGACGTCGATCTCTATGCGCTGGCCGACGCGATCAGCCGCGGCGAGGCCGATCATCTCGACCGCGAGTTCCGCGTCCGCTCCGCCTCGGGCGAATGGATCTGGCTCAAGGCCCGCGCCGAGCTGGTGATCGACCGCCGCACGCGCTCCCGCCATCTCGTCGGCATCGTCGTCGACATCTCCGAGCAACGCCGCATGGCCGAGCGCACCGCGACCTCGGACGCCCGCCTGCGCGATGCCGTCGAAGCGATCTCGGAAGCCTTCGTGCTCTGGGATGCCGACAATCGCCTCGTGCTCTGCAACGCCAAGTATCAGCAGCTCCACCAGCTCCCGACCGACGCCCTGCAATCGGGCGTCTCCTACGACGAGATCATGGAGCTTTCCGCCCAGCCGCAGATCGACCGCGAGCCGCTGCGGGTCCAGCGCGGCAATGCCGGCGCCTCCTACGAGGCCCGCCTCTCGGACGGCCGCTGGCTGCAGATCAACGGCCGCCGCACCAAGGATGGCGGCTCGGTCTCGGTCGGCACCGACATCACCAAGCTCAAGCAGCAGGAAGAGCGGCTGACCCAGTCCGAGCACCAGCTCCTGATGCATGTCACCGATCTCAAGGCCTCCCGCCAGAAGCTCGAAGCCCAGGCGCAGCAGCTCGCCGATCTCGCCGAGCGCTATCTCGAGCAGAAGGCCGCCGCCGAAGGCGCCAACCGCGCCAAGTCCGAGTTCCTCGCCAATATGAGCCATGAGCTGCGCACGCCGCTCAACGCCATCATCGGCTTCTCCGAGATCATGGAGAACGGCATGTTCGGCCCGCTCGGCGAGAAATATACCGACTATGTCCGCGACATCCGCACCAGCGGCGGCTACCTCCTGGGCATCATCGACGACATCCTCGACATGTCGCGCATCGAATCCGGCCGGGTCCGGCTGGAGAAGACCGAGATCGCGCTCGGCCCGGTGCTCGACCAGGCGCTGCAGAAGGTCCAGCCGGAAGTCGAACGCAAGCAGCTCGTGCTGGCCATCGAAGGCCCGCTCGACACCCATCTCGAAGCCGATCCGCACGCGCTCTACCAGATCCTCGGCAACCTGCTCGACAACGCCGCCAAGTTCACGCCGGAAGGCGGACGGATCGCGGTGCGCACCCGCCATGTCCCCGGTGCGCTCAACATCTTCATCGAGGATACCGGCATCGGCATCCCCAAGGAGAAGATCGACCGCGTCGGCCGCCCGTTCGAGCAGGTCGAGGGCGATCTCGTCCGCAGCTACAAGGGCTCGGGGCTCGGCCTCGCCATCGCCCGCTCGCTCACCGAGCTGCATGGCGGCTCGCTGCGCCTGCGCTCGGCGATGGGCGCCGGCACCATCGTCATGGTCCACCTGCCGCTCGACGGCGGCGCCCATCGCGTGACCGCCCAGGCAGCATAGGGCTCACCCAGCCTTCGCCTGGGACAAGATGCGGGTGAAGATCGCCCGCACGCTGGAGCGGACCTCGTCCAGCTCCGCCTTCAGAACCTTCGCATCCGGCCGCCCGACCGCCGTCGCGATGCGACGCAGCACCCGGGGCGGCACGGCCTTGGGATCGAACGCCTCCTCGACTGTGAAGCGCTGCCAGAGCTGGACGTCACCGATCAGGCGATGCGCCTCCAGCAGCACAGAGGCATCGCCATCCGAAAGCAGGCCGGCAGCCTTGGCGGCGACGAAGACCGAGGCCGTGTCGTTGACGATCAGGCCGGGATGCTTGCTGGCATAGGCCAGCACGAAAAACTGGGCGAGGAAGTCGAGATCGGTGATGCCGCCGGCCGCGAGCTTCAGGTCCCACGGGTCCTTCTCGCCCTTCTCCCTGGCGATCAGCGCGCGCATCTCGGCAACCGCAGTCGCGACCTTGGCCGGCTCGCGCTTGCGCGAGAGGATCGCGCGGATCGAGGCCTCGACGCGCTTGGCCAGACCGGCATCGCCGGCGACGACGCGGGCGCGGGTCAGCGCCATCTCCTCCCAGATCTCGGCCTCCCCGGCATGATAGGCCTCGAAGCCCGCGAACTGGGTCGCGGCCGGGCTCTTGTTGCCGGTCGGGCGCAGGCGCATGTCGACCTGATAGAGCGTGCCGCGCCGCGTCGGCACGGTCAGCGCCGCGACGAGACGCTGGGTGAAGCGGACATGCCAGGTGACGGGATCGAGGCTTTTGGTGCCATCGCTGGGGCCGGCGTCCTCCGGCCGGTCATAGAGCAGGATCAGGTCGAGATCGGACGAGGGCGTGAGCTCGCCGGCACCGAGCCGGCCGAGGCCGAGCACCACGGTCTCCGCGCCCTCGATCGTGCCATGATCTTCCGTGAAGGACCGTCGGGTATCGGCGAAGGCGACGCGCAGGCAGGCTTCGGCAACCACGCAATAGGCCTGCCCCGCCCCCTGCGCCGGATAGACGCCGGAGAGCAGCCGGGCGCCGACCAGGAAATTCTCTTGTCGGGCCGCATCGCGCAGGCGGTCGAGCCCATCCTCGACGCTCGGCGGCGGCGAACCGACATAGTTGCGGATGCGGCGCTCCAGCGCCGCGACATCGAGCACCGCCTGCCCGAAGGCGGGATCAATGACGCCGTCGAGGACATGCGGGTGCAGGGCCGCGACCTTGGCGAGGCGCGGCGCGCTGCCGAGGATCTCGGCGAAGAGCGTCAGCAGGGAATCGTGCGAGCGCAGCAGCGTCAGCAGTTCGATCGCCGCCGGCATACGGACGAAGGCGTTGTCGAGATGAGCGAGCGCGCCGTCGGGATCGGCGGTACGGCCGAGCGCGACGAGCAAGGCCGGCGTCAGTTCCGTCAACACCTCGCGGGCGCGGGCGCTGGTGACAGCGGCGCGGCGGCCGAAATGCCAGCCACGCACGGTTTCCGCAGCGGTCGCGCCATCGCGGAAGCCAAGCTTGCCGAGCGTCTCGATGGTCTCGGGATCTGTCTCCGAACCGGTGAAGCTGAGCGTCCCGGCCTCAGAGGCGAGGCTAGGCCCTTCCTCGAACAGCAGGGCGTAATGGCTCTCGATGCGCTTCGCATGAGTGGTCAGCGCCTTGCCGAAGGCAGCCGTCGAGGGATAGCCGCAGAAACGGGCGAAGGCTTCGAGTTCGCCCGCCGCCTTGGGCAGCGTCTGCGTCTGCTCGTCGGCCTGCATCTGCAGGCGGTGCTCGATGGTGCGCAGCCAGCGATAGGATTCGGAGAGCTCGTCGCGGGCCGGCGGCGTGATCCAACCCTCCTCCGTCAGCTCCTTGAGCATGTCGAGCGTGCGCGCACCGCGCAGGGCCGGCCGCCTTCCGCCGAAGACGAGTTGCTGCGTCTGCACGAAGAACTCGATCTCACGGATGCCGCCGCGCCCGAGCTTCACGTTATGGCCGGCGACCGCGATGGTCTCGTGGCCCTTCACCGTCTGGATCTGGCGCTTCATCGCGTGGATATCGGCGATGGTGGCGAAGTCGAAATACTTGCGCCAGATGAAGGGCGCGAGGTCTTTCAGGAAGCGCCGTCCGAGCTCGATATCGCCCGCGATCGGCCGGGCCTTGATCATGGCGGCGCGTTCCCAGTTCTGGCCGACCGTCTCGTAATAGGAATAGGCCGAGGGCAGCGAGACCGCGACATGGGTCGAGGCCGGGTCCGGCCGCAGGCGCAGGTCAACGCGGAAGACATAGCCGTCGGGCGTCCGCTCCTGGATGATGCGCGCGATCTGCTGGGTCAGTTTGACGAAGAAGCTCGAGGGCTCGCCGACGCCGGCCGCCTCCGCGGCCTCGGGATCGAAGAAGACGACGATGTCAATGTCGGAGGAATAGTTCAGCTCGCCGGCACCATGCTTGCCGAGCGCCAGCACGACGAGGCCGGAACCGAGGCCGGGATCGGTGGGATCGGCGAGGTTGATCCGGCCGAGATCGGCGGCCTGGCGCAGGACATGGTTGGTGGCGAGGCGCGTCGCCGTGTCGGCGGTCGCGGTCAGCGCCTGTGTCACGGTCTCGACGTCCCAGGCGCCGCCGATATCGGCGAGCGCGATCAGCAGCGCCATCGAGCGGCGGAAGCGGCGCAATTCGCGCATCAAGTCGGAGGTTTCGCAGCCCGCTCCGGCAAAGGCCGCGATGCCAGCCAACAGCACGTCGCGGCGGGCCTCCGGCGCTTCCGTCAGGGCGGCAAGGAGCCCGGCCGGATCGAAGCGCATGATCTGCGTCAGGAAGGGCGAATGGGCGAGGATGCCGACGACGAGCGCTGCGCTGCGCGGATGCTCCGCCAGATGCGCCTTGAGCGCCTCTGCCGCTTCCTCGTCATGCAGTCGCTCGATCAGCTCGCGCTTAAGCAGCGCTTCGGCCTTGGCCTTCGCCGGCAGGACCGGCGCAGCCGCAAGCCTGTCACAGAGCCGTTCCGCCATTGCTCACCGTCCTGCCTCAAAGAGACGGCAGGCCAGCAGGGTTTGGCGCCGCTGTCGAGGCAGCAGGCTCCGCGAGGGCCGGCGTGTCCACAGGCTTCGGGTTGCCCGCCGGCAGGAGGATGACCACGCGCAGGCCCGGCGCATTGTCCTCCAGCCGGAGCTGGCCGCCATGCAGGCGCACCACGCCGGCCACCAGCGACAGACCGAGGCCGAAGCCCGGCTTGCTGCGGCTCGCATCGAGCCGCACGAAGCGATCGAGAACCCGGCCGCGATCAACCTCCGGAATGCCGGCGCCGTGATCGGCCACCGAAAGCTCTACCTGATCGCCGACCTGTCGGGCCGAGACCGCCACGCTGCCATCCCCGCCCTGTTCCGGAGCGCCGTATTTCAGGGCGTTATCGATCAGGTTGTTGAGGGCCTGCCCGATCAGCTCGCGGTTGCCCTGGATCTTGAGACCGGGCGCGACCTCGCAGGTCAGCGCCAGGCCCGCCTCTTCGGCCAGCGGCTCGTAGAGCTCGGCGAGGCCGGACACGATCTCGGACAGGTCGAGCTCGCCCATATTCTCGCTGGCGCGGCCGGCCTCCAGGCGGGCGATCATCAGAAGGGCATTGAAGACGCGGATCAGGTTGTCAGCCTCCTCGATCGCGCCGTCGAGGGCGGCGCGCAATTCATCCGGCGACTGTGCCGTGCGCAGAGCCTCCTCGGCGCGGTTGCGCAGGCGGGTCAATGGCGTCTTGAGGTCGTGGGCGATGTTGTCGGTGACCTGCTGCATGCCGGCCATCAACTCGCCGATGCGATCGAGCATGGCATTGAGGTTGAGCGCGAGCCGGTCGAGCTCGTCGCCGGTGCCGGTGATGGCGAGCCTGCCCTTGAGGTCGCCCGCCATGATGCCGTGCGCGGTCTCGGTCATGCCGTCGATGCGCTTCAGCACGCGCCGCGCCACGAACCAGCTGGCGAAGCAGCCGAGGACGAAGACCAGCGCCAGCGACCAGCCGGCAGCGCGGCGGATAACGGTGCCGAGACGCTCGCGCTCCTCGAGGTCGCGGCCGACGAGCAGGCGGAACCCCGCCGGCAGCAGATAGACGCGCACGAGCGCATGGCTCGGCCGATCGATTGCCTCGCTGGTGCGGGCATATTCGATCTCGCTTTCGCCGGTCTGGTCGAGCGTGCCGGGGGGAATCGCCTCGACATTGCCGGCAATGCGCTCGCCGACCGGCGTTGTGACGAGATAGAGCGAGGCACCCGGCGCCCGCGAGCGGCGCTCGATGATGTTGGCGAGGCGGCGAATGCCGCCCTGGCGCTGCTGCTCGGCCAGGCCCTGGATCTCGGCATCGATGGTCGAGCGGATCTGGTCGGTCAGCAGGCGCTGCGCGTTCCAGGCGACATAGCCGAGCGCGAACGCCGCAAAGAGCGCGAAGATGACGAGATAGGCCGCCGTCAGCTTGAAGGCGGTCGTGCGGAACAGCGTCGGCAGGAACTTCTGGCGCTTGCGCGGAAGAGCGTCAGCGGGTGTCACGGACCATGTATCCCGCGCCGCGGATGGTATGAATCATCGGCTGCTCGAAGCCCTTGTCGACCTTGGCGCGCAGGCGGCTGACATGCACGTCGATGACATTGGTCTGGGGGTCGAAATGATAGTCCCAGACGTTCTCCAGCAGCATCGTGCGGGTCACGACCTGCCCGGCATGCTTCATGAGATATTCGAGCAGCCGGAATTCGCGCGGCTGCAGGACGATCTCCTGCCCCGCGCGGGTGACGCGATGGGCGAGCCGGTCGAGCACCAGTTCACCAACGCGATAGGTAGTTGGCTCGGAGGCAGGCGCGCCGCGGCGGCGGGCCAGCACCTCGACGCGGGCGAGCAGCTCCGAGAAGGCGTAGGGCTTGGGCAGGTAGTCGTCGCCGCCGGCACGCAGGCCCTTCACCCGGTCGTCGACCTGGGCGAGCGCCGAGAGGATCAGCGCAGGCGTGTCGTCCTTCTGTTCGCGCAGCGAACGGATCAGCGAGAGCCCGTCGAGGCGCGGCAGCATGCGGTCGACGACCAGCACGTCATACCCGCCCCCCTCGGCCATGGCATAGCCCTCCAGCCCGTCCGCGGCATGGTCGGCGACATGGCCGACCTCGCGGAATGCCTTGGTCAGATAGGCCGCAGCCTCGGCGTCATCTTCGACGATCAGGAGTCGCATGGACCAACTCTAGCTTATCAAACGCGAGAACGGCAGGCCGGATGATACGCATCCGGCCTGCCGCCGCGAGGGCAAAGTCCCTAGGCTGGGGCGACAGGGAACCGAGGAACCTGCCGACTACACTCAGGCCGCCGGCTGGCGGCCGACCTCGAAGGTCACGTCACGCGACTTGCCTTCGCGGTAGATGGTGATCGTGGTCTTGGTGCCCGGCGCGAAGGTCGCGATCTTGCGCGACAGCTCGCGGGCATCCTTGATCGCCTCGCCGTTGACGGCGGTGATGGTGTCGCCGCGGCGGATGCCGGCCTTGGCTGCGGGGCCGTTGCCCTGCGCCTCGGCGACAAGCGCGCCCTTGGCATCCTTCAGGCCAATGGCGTCGGCCATCTCGGTCGTGACCGGCTGGATCTGCACGCCGATGAAGCCGCGCGCCACCGTGCCGTCCTTCTTCAGCGATTCGATCACCTGCTTGACGGTGGAGGCCGGGATCGCGAAGGCGATGCCGACATTGCCGCCGGAAGGCGAGTAGATCGCAGTGTTGACGCCGACGACCTCGCCGGCCTGGTTGAAGGTCGGGCCGCCCGAATTGCCGCGGTTGATCGGTGCATCGATCTGGATGAAGTCGTCATAGGGTCCCGACCCGATATCGCGGCCCTGCGCCGAGACGATGCCGGCCGTGACCGTGCCGCCCAAGCCGAAGGGATTGCCGATCGCCAGCACCCAGTCGCCGATCCGCGCCTTGGCGTCGGCGAGCTGGACGTAAGGATAGTTGCCGCTGTCCTTGACCTTGAGCAAGGCGAGATCGGTACGCGGATCGGTGCCGACGACCTTGGCTTCCAGCGTCTTGCCGGAATCGGTGACGAGCTGGACCTCGACCGCGTTCTCGACGACGTGATTGTTGGTCACGACATAGCCGTCCTGGCTGACGAAGAAGCCGGAGCCCTGGGACATGCTCTGGCGCGGCTGCGGCCGGTTCGGCATGGCGCCCTCGCCGCGCTCCCGGAAGAAGCGGCGCAGCTGCGGGGGAATGTCGTCGAGGCTCTGCTCGTCACCGGCGGAGGCGACCTGCGCCTTCACGCGGACGGAGACGACGGCCGGCTTCACCTTCTCGACGAGGTCGGCGAAGGAGGGGAGCGCCGTCTGCGCGCCGGAAAGCTGGATCGGCTGCGCGATGGCATTGTGGTTCTGCATCAGCGCGCTGTCGGCGATGCCGGCGGCGAGGCCGATGCCGAGAATGGCGGTGCCGGCGAGAAGGGCGCCGCGCTTCAGGATGGACTTGCGATTTTCGGTCTGTGTCGTCATGGCGGGAACCTCATGGAGTGACAGGGTTCTGTCCCTGCTCATGAGGAAGACCATGACGCCCGCCGCCTTACGCGGCTTTGGCCTGAAGATGACGGTTTCGTAAGGTTGCGCGGTTCAGCCCTGCTCGTCCCGCAACAGCCTATCGACGCGCCTGCGCTCCTCATCTGTCAGCGGCACCGACGCGACAGTCTCCTCGCCCATCCGTTGTCGCCCGCGCCGCCAGACGAAGGCCACACCGGCGAACAGGATGAGGAACGGCGCGCCCCAGAGCAGCAGCGTCCGCGCATTGAACGGCGGGCGTAGCAGGACGAAATCGCCGTAGCGCGCGACGACGAAATCGACCACGGCCTTGTCGTCGTCCCCGGCGACGAGACGCTCCCTCACCAGAATGCGCAGGTCGCGGGCGAGCGGCGCATCGGAATCGTCGATCGACTGGTTCTGGCAGACGAGGCAACGCAGGCCGCCGGAGATGTTGCGCGCTCGCTGTTCCAGCGCCTGATTGGGCAGGACCTCGTCGGGCTGCACGGCGCGGGCACCGGGCGCCACCAGCAGCATCAGGCCGAGGATGAGGGCGATCCGCCGCATCGGCCTACTCCGCCGGCTGCACGGCAGCCGCCGGCGCGGCGCGCTTCGGCGCCGCGAGCCGGAAGCGCCGGTCGGTCAGCGAAAGCCCGCCGCCGAGCGCCATTACGAGCGAGCCGATCCAGATCAGCAGGATCAACGGCTTGTCATAGAGGCGAACCGCGACGCCACCATCCTGCGCCTCGCCAAGGCTGACATAGGCCTGGCTCAGGCCGTCGGTCCGGATTCCGGCCTCGGTCGTCGGCATCGAGCGGGCCGTGTAGACGCGCTTGGATGCTTCGACCGGCATCAGTTCGCGATCGCCCGAGAAAACCTGGAAGCGGGCGACCTCGGCCCGGAAATTCGGGCCGGTCCGCGGTGAGATGGCTTCCAGCACGATGGTGTAGCGGCCACTGGTCAGGCGCTCGCCGGGCTTCAGGACCGTGATCGCCTCGGTGCTCCAGGCCTGCGCGGCGATGCCGATGATGCTCAGGCCGATGCCGGCATGAGCGAAAGCCGTGCCCCAGGCCGAGCGCGGCAGGCCGCGGGCCCGCGACAGCATCGCGCGCCAACCGCTGGCACGCGCGACGATGCGCTCGCCGAGATCGAAGCCGGCAGCAAGGACGAGGAACACGCCCAAGCCGATACCGAGCGGCGCCAGAACCGGCCCGCCGCGAGTGAAGAAGAGCAGCGCGAGCGCCGCCAGCACCGCGATGCCGAAGGCAAAGGCATTGCGCTGTGCCGCGCCGAGCAGGTCGCCGCGCTTCCAGGCCAGCGACTGGCCGATCGGCAGGAGCAGCAGCAGCGGCACCATCACCGGCACGAAGGTCGCGTTATAGAAGGGCGGGCCGACCGAGATCTTGTCGCCTGTCACCATCTCCAGCAGCAGCGGATAGAGCGTGCCGACGAAGACGGTGGCGCAGGCTGTCGCCAGGAAGACGTTGTTGACGACGAGCGCGCTCTCCCGGGAGACCGGCGCGAACAGACCGCCCTGCCGCAGCAGCGGCGCCCGCCAGGCGAAGAGCGCCAACGAGCCGCCGACGAAGAAGATCAGGATGAGGAGAATGAAGAGGCCGCGCGCCGGATCGGTGGCGAAGGAATGGACCGAGGTCAGCACGCCCGAGCGGACGATGAAGGTGCCGAGCAGCGAGAGCGAGAAGGTCAGGATCGCGAGCAGGATCGTCCAGACTTTCAGCGCGTCGCGCTTCTCCATCACCACGGTCGAGTGGATCAGGGCCGTTCCGGCAAGCCAGGGCATGAAGGAGGCGTTCTCGACAGGGTCCCAGAACCACCAGCCGCCCCAGCCGAGCTCGTAATAGGCCCAGTAGGAGCCCATCGCGATGCCGAGCGTCAGGAAGGTCCAGGCCAGGAGCGTCCAGGGGCGAACCGCGCGCGCCCACATCGCATCGATGCGCCCGTCGATCAGGGCGGCGACCGCGAAGGCATAGGTGATCGAGAAGCCGACATAGCCGACATAGAGCAGCGGCGGATGGATCGCGAGGCCGAGGTCCTGCAGAATCGGGTTGAGATCCTGCCCCTCGGCCGGCACCGGCGACAACCGCTGGAACGGGTTCGAGGTCAGCAGGGTGAAGGCGAGGAAGGCGACCGCAACCAGCCCCTGTGCGGCGAGCGTCCCTGCCCGCAGACGCGGCGGCAGCGAGCGGCGTGAGAGTGCGACCAGCGCCCCGAACAACGTCAAGATCAGCACCCAGAGCAGCATCGAGCCTTCATGGTTGCCCCAGACGGAGGTGAATTTGTAGATCAGCGGCTGGGCCGAGTGGGAATTGGCGACGACATTGCCGACCGAGAAATCGGAGCGGACATAGGATGTCACCAGAGCGGCGAAGGACAGGGCGACCAGCGCGAACGAGACCAGCGCCGCGCTGCTGCCGACAGAGGCCAGCGTGCGATCCTGCCGGAGCACGCCCCAGAACGGCACGACCGCCTGGATGACGGAAACACCGAGCGCGAGCGCCAGCGCGTAATGGCCGATTTCGACGATCATGCTCGGCTCACGGCTTTGCCGGGGCGGCAGCCGGCGTGCTGGTACCGCCTGCCTGCCAATGCCCCTGCTTCTTCAGCGCGTCGGCGACCTCGCGCGGCATATAGGTCTCGTCATGCTTCGCCAGCACCGAATCCGCCTTGAAGCGCCCGGCGCCCTCGAAGACACCCTCGGTGACGACGCCCTGCCCTTCCCGGAAGAGATCGGGCAGCAGGCCGTCATAGCCGACCTTGATCGAGGTCTTGCCGTCGGTGACGCCGAAGGAGATGCGCCGGCCAGTGCCACGCTGGACCGAGCCGGTCTCGACCAGCCCGCCCAGGCGCATGCGGGTACCGGGCTGCACGCCCTTCTCGGCGATCTCGGTCGGACCGTAGAAGAAGACGATGGTATCGCGCATCGCGAAGAGGACGAGGCCGGCTGCGAGGAACAGCACGGTGCCGGCCGCCGCGATCAGCGTCAGCCTGCGCTGCTTGCGGGTGAAGCGGCGTTTCGCCGGAAGCGGCTGCGTCGGCTGTGCGATCGTCATGGCGCGGCCTCCTTCAAGGCCAATTCATCGGCGAGAGCGTCGATGGCCGCAAGCGCGGTCTTGTCCTCGGCCAGCCGCTCGCGCGCGGTCTTGACGGCCTGGAGCGCCGCGGGCTTGTCCCCAAGGACGGCGCGGGCGCGGATCAGGCGGCTCCACTCGGACACGCTGCCGCCCCCAGTGCTCAGCCGCTCGGCAAGCCCGTCGACCATCGCTTTGATCGCCTGCTGGCGCTCGGCTTCGGGAAGGGCTGCGACCGCCTGGCGGCCGGCATCGGCCTGCATCCGCTCCAACCGGGCGCGGACGGCTCCGGTCCAGTCGGCATCGGCGGGCGCTTCAGCGAGGAGCTGAGAGAGCGCGGCCTGTGCGCCCTCGCCGTCACCATCCTGCTCCTTGGCCAGAGCGAGATAATAGCGCGCCCGCGGGCTTTTCGGATCGAGCTTGACGGCCTCGCCCAGCGCTTCGCGCGCCGCGGCGGTCACGACGCCGCCGGCTTCCATGATGCGGGCCTCGCCCAGCCCGGCGAAGAGATCAGCATCGGGCTTGCCGGATCGGACCGCGGCGGCGAAGGCTTTCGCAGCCTCCTCGTAGCGACCCTGGCGCAGATAGATCGGCGCGAGCAGCGACCAGCCCTTCGCATCCCCCGGATTGGCGGAGAGATGGGCTTCCATGCGCGCGAGCACGAGGGCGAAATCCTGCTGCGGCCCGGCCTTCTCCAATCGCGCCGCCAGCGGCTGATCGGGTTGGCCGGGAGAGCCGTAGAGACCGTAGATCAGCAGGGCGAGCAGCGGCACGACCGAAAGCATCAGGGCGGAACTCGCTCGACGGCGGCGCAGCGAAGGCTCGGTCTCGCCAGCAGGCCCGGTTTCATCGCCGGCTGCACGCAAGAGCCGGCGCGCAGCTTCGGTGCGGGCGGCCTGCGCTTCCTCTTCGCCGATCAGCTTGCGCGCGAGATCGCGGTCGATCTCCTTGAGCTGGGAGCGGTACAGGCTGCGGGCATCCGAAACATCGGCGAAGCCCTGCACCCGGCCATGGCCGAGCGGCCAGAGCAAGGCGAAGATCGCTGCTCCCGTCATCGCTGCAAAGATGGCCCAGATCATCATGCCGCGTTCTTAGCCAATCATCCGCTCGGGTTCATGGTGACAAAGGGTCACGCGGCAAAGAATTCTTCTAAACCGAAGGCAGTTCCAGCCGCGCCCTCAAGCCGCCCAGCGGCGAGCGTTGCAGGGTCAGGCCGCCGCCATAAAGCTTGGCGAGGTCGACGACGATGGAGAGGCCGAGGCCGGAGCCCGGCGTGGTCTCGTCGAGCCGGCGCCCCCGTTTCAGGACTTCGGCCATAGCGCCCTCCGGCAGACCGGGGCCGTCATCGTCGATCAGCAGCGCGATCCGCTCGGTATCGGCAGCCTTTTCGCTGGCAAGGGAAACCTCGACGGTCGACCCCGCCCATTTGAAGGCGTTATCGAGGAGATTGCCGAGCATTTCCTCCAGATCCTGCTTCTCGCCGCGGAAGCGCAGGTTGGGCGGAATCGCATGCGAACCGGAGATGCCCTTGCCCTGCGAGATCTTGGTGAAGGTGCGCAGCAAGGCATCGAGCGAGGGCGCGATCTCGGTCACGCCGCCGAGCGCGCCCGAAAGCGCCGCCGCCCGGGCCCGGTCGAGATAATATTGCACCTGGTCGCGCATGATCGCGGCCTGCGCACGGACGGTCTGGGGCAGCTGGCCGTCGCCGCCGCTCGTGCCGGCCTCGTTCATCATCACGCTGAGCGGTGTCTTCAGTGCGTGCGCGAGGTTGCCGACCTGGGTGCGGGCGCGATCGAGAATCTCGTGATTGGCATCGATGAGCTGGTTGAGCTCGCTCGCGAGCGGCGCGAGATCGGGCGGATACTGCCCGACGATCCGCGGATTTTCGCCCGTTCGCACGGCGCCGACAGCGGAGCGCAGGCGCACCAGCGGGCGCAGGCCGAAACGGACCTGCACAAGCGTGGAAGCGACCAGGGCGATGCCGAGCAGCAGGAAGGTCATCGCCAGCGCGAAGCGGAAATCCTGGATATCGCCCTCGATTTCATCAGCCGGTGCCGCGACGGCGACAGTGAAGCGCCCGTCCTCGCCGACATCGATTTCGCGCTCCAGGATGCGCAGGCGGCGGTCGTCCGGACCGGAAACATAGCTTTCGCGCAAACCACGACTGTTCGGCGCGATCGATTGGTCGAGCAGCTTGGGCAGTTGCCCGCCAACCAGCGAACGCGAGGCGCGGACATTCGGCCGCTCGCCGTCGAGCCTGGTGATCTGCCAGTACCAGCCGGTCAGCGGCAGGTCGAAGCGCGGCTCGCCGAGATCGCCGATCGTCTGGCGCTCGGTCTCGGGCGGCGCCGCGAGGTCGGCGACCAGCTGCTTGATATAGACCGAGAGCCGCTCGTCGAAGCCGCGCTCGGCCGAGCGGCGATAGAAGGTGGTCAGGCCGACGCCGGCCAGCACCAGGATCAGCACGCAGCAGACGGCCGCCGAGAAGAACAGCCGCGTTCCCAGCGAATAGCGATGGGATTTGAGCGGCATCGCCCGCGATCAGACCTTTTCCGGAGCGGCGGCGATATAGCCGAGCCCCCGGACGGTCTCGATGACATCGACGCCGAGCTTCTTGCGCAGACGACCGACGAAGACCTCGATCGTGTTGGAATCGCGGTCGAAATCCTGATCGTAGAGATGCTCGACCAGTTCGGTGCGCGAAACCACCCGCCCCTGATGGTGCATCAGGTAGGAGAGCAGCCGGTATTCATGCGAGGTCAGCTTGACCGGATTGCCGTCGACGACGACGCGGCTCGCGCGGGTGTCTAGCCGGACGGGGCCGCAGACCAGTTCCGAGGTGGCGTGGCCGGCGGCGCGGCGCAGCAGGGCCCGGACGCGCGCCAGTAGTTCCTCGATATGGAAGGGTTTCACGACATAGTCGTCGGCACCGGCATCGAAGCCCGAGACCTTGTCGCTCCAGCGGTCGCGCGCGGTCAGGATCAGCACCGGCATGGTCTTGCCGGCGCGGCGCCAGCCCTGCAGCACGGCGACGCCATCAACCTTCGGCAGACCGAGGTCGAGAATCACCGCGTCGTACGGCTCGGTCTCGCCGAGATAGAGGCCTTCCTCGCCGTCGAAAGCCTTGTCGACGGCATAGCCGGCATTCTCGAGCGCGGTCACGATCTGGCGGTTGAGGTCCTTGTCGTCCTCGACGACGAGCAATCTCACGGTAGGGTCGCTCCAGTTAGGGGTAGCCGCAACGGCTGTCAGCGGATGGTGGCGATCTTGCCGGATTGTCCTTCCAGCGTCACCCTTGCGACGCGGCCGTCACGCTTCAGCGTCGTCACCACATAGACGAATTCCTCGCCCTGGCGACAGAGCCTGATGCGGACAACCTCGCCCGGAGCGGCATGGCGGGCATGGCGCGAGGCCTCAGCCGGCTGCATCACACGCCCCTCGGCGACGGCGTCCCGCGTCTCCTCGGAGGACAGGCATGAGATCGGCGTCGCGTCGTCGACGCGGATGACCGGCATCGGCGAGGAGGCGATAAGCGCAAAGGCAAGGATCGGTTCGACCGGCATCATCGACATGGGCTAGTCCCATCCGCGTGAATGCGCCATGAATGCATCGCCTCGTTCACAACTCACAGTAGATCAACGCACCGAAATCCGTCCACGCCATTCGCGGCCGCGGCCGACCGTGGCGCTGAGCTGCCGGAGCGAGAGCCCGATTTCCTGCTGCGGCGCACCGAAATCGGCGAGCTCCTGCGCAGCCGGATAGGTCCATGCCGGTGCGTTCACGATTTCGGTACGAAGCGGCGTCTCGCCGTCGAGGACGTCGAGGACGTAGCGCTCTCCCTCTTCTCCAAGCGGCACCTCGACCAGATCCCAGGAATCGCCGTCGATTCGCGTGCGCCTTAGCCAGTCGATGTCGATACCGGCCCCGTTCCTGATCGCCTTCGGCCGGACGGGTGAGAGCGGGACAAGCGCCTCCCCGGCGATCGGGACCGTGAACTCCACCATCGTGGCATCGCCGACATCGTCGCGGGCCGGGCCGACGCGATAGCGCTGCGTCCGGCCGAGATCGGCCAGATCGCTCGTCAAAGCGACGGCTGCACCATCCAGCACGACGACGCGAGAACCGGCCGGAAGAGTGCGCGCCACCGCACTCTCGCTGCCGCCGATTCCGCGAATCAGGCTGGACAAGCGGAAGCGCTGTGGTCCGATCAGTTCGACCTGCGAAGCCGTGGCGATTTCGACGATGCCGTCCGCTCCCACCAGAGCGAGCGCATTCGCGCCGGCCAACGCTGCCTCCGGCGAAACGGAAGACAGCACGCCGCCGCGCAGCCTGACCTCCAGCACAGCGTGCCGATCCGTCCGCCAGAACGGCCCCGGCGGCAGTGCCGTCAAGGTCTCGCCGACGATCGAGGGCGCCTCGACGAAGCCGTCGAGCGCGAACAGCCCGGCCTCGTCGGCGCGCCAGATCGCAAGGCCACCCGGCCAGGGCGCGGCGAACGCAGCGAGCGACAGCAGAGGCGGCGGTTGCACGGTGACGATCGGCAGGGCCAGCGGCACCGCCAGCGGGCGGCCGGGCAGAGCGGGCGGCAGTCGCGGCGGCCGCGTCCCGCCGCTCGCTCCAACCGCCACATAGATCGCCGGTTCGACGGCGCGGGCGCTGACACGTCGTGTCGGACCGTCCGCGATACGCGTGACGCGGAACAGGCGGGTGCCGGCCTCGACCGGAACGGACAGGACATCGCCGGGCTCGAGCGCGACGCAGCGTGGTGACAACTCGCATTCGAGGGTTTCTCGCCCGGCCCAGGCTTCCTGCAGCCGCTGGTCCGCCAAGCGCCGCCCCTCAGCGGAGCGGGTCACGATCGCGGTTTCGACCGCGACCTCGCGACGAGCCGCTCCCGCCAACCGGCGCGAGCGTGCGGCGGCGCTGCGATACTCGGCCTCGCTGTCGCTGAAGCCGAGGCGCAGTTCGAGCGGCAGCTCGGTCTCCTGGCTGCGCCGGAGCGTGAACGGCTCGTCATCGCGATCCGGAACGAGATCGTCGGTGCCGAGCAGGCGAGCGACCTTGCCGCCCCTGCCCTCGAAGCGCAGAGCCCCAGCGCTCATGATCGCGTCGAAACCGAAGCTCTGGGCCAGCGGCTCCAGCGCCTGCCGCGCCGAAAGCGGCCGATCCAGCACATAGCCGTCGACGAAGCCATCGACGGTGACCCGATCCGCAAGCGGCAGGCCGAAATCGGCCAGAAGCTTCGCGACGAGCCGGTCGACCGGCGTGCCTTCCAGACGCCCATTCAGCCAATGGCCGGTTTCGAAATTCGCCCCATCGGCCCAGATGCCGGAGAGATCCGGAAAGGCGGGGAACGGCCGCATATCCCAGGTCCAGACGAAAATCCGGTTGGGATCGACCATGCGGATACCGCTGACCGGATGGACCGGATTGCGTGCGGGGTCGAACCCGACCCGCGCCGGATCGAAGCCCGAAATGATCGCCTCGAGGGCGCGCGCCTGCACGAGATCGTCGCGTGCGCCGCTCGAAAACGGCGGATAGCCGCCCTCGTCCGATTTGGGATCGGGGAACATGTTGGGTGCGTTGGCGCCCTTGTCGACCGCAGGCACGCCGATCTCGGTCAGCCAGATCGGCTTTCCGCCCGGTACGAACGGAGTCGCGGTCGTCTCGACGCCGCCCACACGGCGAATATGGGTCTCGCTCCACCAGCCCCGAAGATCCTTGGGCCGAAAGATCCAGGGCTTGCCATAGGCGCCATCGGTGATCGGCAGGCGCGTCTGCGCGGCCCGGCCGGCCTCGTCGGCGTAGTACCAGTCATAAGCTTCGCCGGCGGTGAGGCGCTGGCGCAGATAAGCGAGATCGGCCGGGCCGCGCGCGATCGCGGCATCGGCATGGCTGCCGGAATCGCGCCAGTCCGAGAGCGGCGGATAGAAATCGATGCCGATCGCGCCGATGGCGGGAGAAGCCCAGAGCGGATCGAGCGGAAAATCGATCGCATCTCCGTTGTCGCGGACATCCGCGCCATATTCGGTCCAGTCGGCGGCATAGGTCAGGCTGGCGCCCGGCAGCATGGACTTGACGTCCTGCGCGATGACAACGAGCTGATCGACCATCGGATAACCGGATGCGCCACGCAGGTGCGTCAGCCCGACCATTTCGGAGCCGATGACGACCCCCTCCACGCCGCCGGCGGCCTGTGCCAGGGCGGCGCAATGCATCACGAGCCGGCGATAGGACCATTCGTCAGGCTTGGCGCAGACGACGCTGGAGCCCGCTAGTGCCATGTCGACCGGTGCAACGGTGCCGACGAAGGATGCGACCTGTGCCGCAACCGCAGCGCTGCCTTCCGGGCTGCCCGGCCGACCCGGCGCGGGATCGCAGGTGATGCGGCCGCGCCAGGGATAGCGCGGCTGGCTGGCGGCGCCGGAATAGGGATCCGGCAACGCGCTTCCGGCCGGGATGTCCATCATCAGGAAGGGGTAGAGCACGACCTCCAGCCCGTAATCGAAGCGCAGGCGGCGGATCAGCGCGACGACGCTCTCGTCCGAGGGCGTGCCGCCGAACGCAGGCAGCCCGGAGACCTGACTGACGACCCGGGCCGACGACCGTGACAGCCCGGCGACCGACCATTGCGCTCCGACCGTCGGCTTGTGCGGGGTCTCGACGCGGGGAGTGACACTGCAAGACCCGACACGCAGATCGTCGCCGAACCAGGACACGACCAGCGACACGCGGCGCAGATTGGGGCAGAGCGCCGTGAGATAGCGCAGCGCCGTATCGGCATCGTTGCCGCTATACAGCTGGTGGCGCGTCAGGCTTTCAGTGACGCCGGGCTCGGGCTCGTGGCTGACCGGGCGGGTATCATAGACGAACTCGCCCGCACCCGGCGTCAGCGCCACCGCGCGGATCATACCACCCAGCCCGTCGACGGCGCGCACGACCTCAAAATCGAACTGCGGCACGCGATTGCCGTAATCGGCCAGCGGAAAGCGCTCGAACACGACATAGGCGAGCCCGCGATAGGCCGGCGCCTCGCCCGCCTCCTTCGCCGCGATCAGCGGGTCGGGCTCCTGCGCCTCGTAGCCGTGATGGACCCGCATCTGGACGGTCTGGACATCAAGCTCGCGCCCATCGACCCAGATGCGCCGGATGAAGGCGATCGGCCCCTCGCAGAGACCGATCGCGAGATTGGCATGATAGCTGTAGGTGGTCTCGAAGGTTTTCTTGGAGCGGCCGCCGCCCTTGCCGCCGCTCTTGGTGCGCGTGATCGAGACCGTGACCTCTTCCTCGAAGCGCGTCGCCCAGATCAATTGCCCGCCCAGCCGCGCCCGGCCGTAGAGGCGGGGGATCGCCGCCCCCTCCGTCGCGGCGAGGCCATTGACCTCCTTGAGGCGCGGACCTTCGACGATCTTGTTCCCACCACTGGCGCCGCCAAGCCAGGCCTGGTCGATGCTGGCGCCGGCAAGCCCACCCAAGGCCTGGCCGATGACGCCGCCGACCGGACCGCCCAGAGCCGTGCCGAGAGCGGCGCCTGCAACCTGGAGAAGAAGCGTCGCCATCAGTCGGTCACTCCGGGGAAGGAAAAGGCATGGCTGAGATGGCGCCGCCACCAGGGCGTGAAGGCGACCTCGGCGACGGCCGCGCCGTCATGGGCATGGATGATGCGGTCCGGGCCTGCGAGAATCGCGCAATGCTTGGCCGGCAGATGCTCGCGCCAGCGGAAGAGCAGCACGTCACCCGGCCGCACGTCCGAAAGAGTGTGCGGCTGCAGGTGGCGCTCGGCAGCCAGCGCCAACGTCTCCTGCCGCAGGCTTTCGGCCCAGCTCGGCGAATAGGGTGGCGGCGTTTCCGGCTCGTCGCCGCAAAGGTCGCGCCAGACGCCGCGCACCAGCCCGAGGCAATCGCAGCCGACGCCGCGCAGCGAGGCCTGATGATGATAGGGCGTGCCCAGCCAGAGCCGCGCAGCGTCGACGATCTCGTCGCGCCTCATCGGAACAGGCTCCCGCCATCGAGCCCGCCGTCGCCGGGGCGGACGCCGCCGATGATGAAGTCCGTCGTCGGCATATGCGGGAAGCCGCGGAAATTGACGCCGTTGCCGAATTTGGCGCGACAGGTCGCGAAGCTCTTGTCGCAACCCGGCGTGACCCTGAATCCGTCGCCCAGGGCGATCGGCGCAGCCGGCGCCTGCCAGAGCTGGAACAGTGCCTGCGCGCCCTCGCGGCCGTGCCGCTTCACCTCGGTGGCGAAGCCTGCGTTGGCACCGCTGGTAAAGAGGAGCCGACCGCCGGTAAAATGGCCATCCGCATAAGATGCCATGCCCTCGGCCGAGAGCGAGAGGCGGCCGTCGCTCTCAACGACCTCCGCTTCCGCCGCGACAAGCGCGAGTCCACAACGCGCGTCGCCGAGATCGGCCGAACACGAGCGCATGTAGAGCCGGCCGCGCTCCTCGTCGAAGGCCTTGGCAAAGCTACGAATCTCGGCGGTGAAGCTTGCTTCCCCGCGCTTGATCTCGCCGACGAAACCCTCCTCCAGCAAAATCCGCTGACCAGGATCGGCCCAATTGAGCAGCCAGACGCGCACGCGCGCATCGTCATAGAGCCCGCGCGCCAGATCGGCCTCGTTCAGGCCGAGGGCGGCGAAGGCGCCGGCGACCTCGCCACCGCCGATGGCGAAGCCCAGCTCCGCCGCGCTTTCCGCCGCTTCCAGCCCGGCGGTCGCGGCGAAGTCGACGCCGTCGAAGGACAGCTTGCGATCGTGATCGGTAAAGCCGAGCACGAGTCCGTCACGGCGCGTCAGGCTCCAGCAATGGCAAAGCGTGGTCGCAGCCGCCGCGATATGGGCGGCGAGACCGGATGGAATGTCGCGCATGGGCAGACCTCAGGGAATGATCTCGATCACGGGGACGCGCGGGATCTCGCCGGCCGCGAAGGCGGAGAGATCGACCTCGATCGCATCGGTATCGAAGCGGACAGGCACGTCGAAGGCGAAGCCAGCGGTCACGACGGCGGCCGGCGGCGGGATCGAGCCGGCGGCGAAGGAGACCCGCCCGGTCGACAGGTTGCAGGAAAAGGCACTGCCAGCGAGCTCGACGCCATCCATGGCGACCCGGACCGTGCCGGCGCAGGGCTTGGTGATCTCGCGGCTATAGGCGGACGCACCCGTCCCATAGGCCTTGCAGAGTTGGAAGCCGGTCGCGACGCCATCGCCGACCCCGATGACCTGGTCGGTCGCAGCCGGCTGCTGCGAGGGCCGGCAGCTCTTCCAGTCAAGCTGGTCATGCCAGCGAAAGCCATAGAGCCGGCCGCGACGCTCCTCGAAGAAGCTCACCACCGCTGCCAGCGCATCGAGATTGCGGATGCCGAGCCCGGCATCGTAGCGGCGGCGCGAATGCGCCCAGCGGCTGTTGCGCACCTCCCGCCCGGAGGCGAGCGTCACGATCTGGGTCTGGCGCTCCGGCCCGCCGCGCGCGCCGCGTGCGACATCGAGCGGGAAGCGAACCTCATGGAAATCCGGCATCCGCCCCTCCCTCAAAGAGCGCGCCGCCCACGCGCGACCGCGCGGGCGATCGCCGCGGAGACCTGTGCCTCCGAGCGACGGAAGCTGTCGGCATCGGGGGTCGAGACCTGCACGACGACATTGAGCGGCCGGCTCTGTCCGCTGCCGGCGCGCACGCCGAGGCGCCCGTCGGGACCGCGGGCGAGCGGCATGATCGCCTCGGCGCCGCGCTCACCCATCAAGCCGAGCCCCCGCCCGGTCGGGAAATAGGACGGCGAGGCGACGATGCCGCCTTCGGCGAAGGGCGCGACCGGAATGCTGCCGCCCGAGCCTCCGAAGCCGATGCCTCCGAACAGGCCGGTCAGACCCTTGATGCTGCTCCCGAGCAGGCTCGACAGACCGGTCTGCAGCGGTTTCAGCGCCGTCTTGAGCAGGCTATCGGTCATCGAGCGGCCGACGCTGCGCAGCACATCCTCGAAGCGCTTGCCCTCGACGACGCCGCGCGAGAAGGCGCCGACGATCGACTTGCCGAAGCTTTCCGAAGAGCGGCTCAGTGACTGGGTCAGCCGGTCCATCGTCTTGAGGTCCGAGAGGCGTCCCCCCGACTCCAAACCATCGTCATCCGTCATGGCCATCTCCTCGATAGATTGGTTGGAATTGCCGCCTCAGGCATCGGGGAAGACAGCCATCAGAGCAGCGAGCGCCGGACGTTCCGGCGCGGAGCCTCGGGAACGGTCCTGATGAGCCCGTAACGCCGCTGCGATCTCGCGCGGCGTCGCCGCCCAGAAGCGATCAGGCGGCCAGGCCAGCTGGCCGAGCCCGAAGGCCATCACCTCATCCCAGGGAAAACCCGCCGGCGCGCCTACGCCGGCGGCTGCGGAGGGCGGGCTGCGTCACCACCCTCGCCGAAGGTCGCCTCGAGCAATGCAATCGCCGCCTTGATGGCACCATTCAGGCCGCCATCGAAGGAGAGCTCCGCGACATCCTCGTCGCGGATCGCCTGGCCCGCTCCGCGGAGGCCGGCAGCGATGATGCGGATGATGTCGCGGGCGGAGAGCCTGCCTTCGACGAAGCGCTCGCCCAGCGCGGGGAGGCTATCGACGGCGAAGGCATGTTCGAGCTCAGCAAGCGCGCCGAGCGTCAGGCGCATCGGCAGGGTTTCACCGGCGACCACGAGCGCGGTCTCGCCGCGATGACGATTGACCATGGCTGTCCCCTCAGAGCGCCGCGAAGGCCAGAAGCCCGGCGGATTCCAGCGACAGGTCGAAGGTGACCTCTCCGGCATGGTCGCCGCGATACTCCAGGCCCGTGAGCTGGAACGCCCCCGAGATCGTGCCGAAATCCGGCACGACGATCTGCCAGTCGCGGATCGTCCCGTCGAAAAACGTCTGGCGGACGAGTGCATCCGACGCCTCGTCCTTGAAGATGCCGGCACCACTGATGCTGGCGCGGCGCACGCCGGCTCCCGCCAACAATTCGCGCCAGCGCCCGACCGATTCCGAATGCGTCACGTCGACGGTCTCGGCGTTGAACGCGATCTGCCGCGCCCTCAGGCCGGCGACCGTGACGAAGCCGCCGGCACCATCCCCCGCCTTGAGCAGCAGGTCCTTGCCCTTCTGTGCCGCCATGCGGCTTCTCCTTTATGAGCTAGAGCGTTTCGATGGCGGCGCGGAAGCGGATCGTCACCTGAGGCAACCCGTTGCGGGTCTCGCGGGCGAGCCGGCTCGACAGCCAACGCAGATTGATGAGCGCGTGCCCGTCCACAGTGAGGCCGACCTGATCGAGCGCTGTGACGATCAGGCCGGCGGCTTCCAGCGCCTGGCGCGACGAGCCGCTTTGCGCGGCCCAGACGACGAGCGCGAACTCCTGCTCGCAGCCCCGGTCGCTGCCGGTCGACCAGTCGCGCGCCTCAACCTCGCCATGAACGACATAGATCCCGCGCGCCGCGCGTGGCGCCTCATCGAAGATGCGGTCGGGGCCAATCAGCGTGGTCAAAGCTGCATTCGCGACGAGGCGCGCCTGTACGGCCGCACGAAGGGCCAGGATGGCATCGCTCATGGCGTCACCTCCTCGACCAGACAGATCAGCCGGCGGCGTGCGCCATCGGGATCTGCGGCGGAGCGGATGTCGAACAGGCGATCTCCGTCGCGCAGGCGCCTGCCCGCATCGACGTCACCGCGCCAGCGCATCGTGATGCGATAGTTGCGCGACTGCTCCGGCCTGCCCTGACGCCAGACCTCGGTGCCGGAAAGCCACTCGATCTGAGCCCAGAGCGCAGCGACGGTCTCGAACACCCGCGTCGTGCCACCCAGTCCGTCTGTCGCGGCGACCGGCGCCTCGAGCACGATTCGGCGCCGCATCCGGCCGATGGCAGCAGGTTCCTGGGCCATGCTCAGAGCCTCCCGCGGCGAAACGGCGCGACCAGCGCGGCAATGGCGACCGGCAATGCCTGTGCGTCGCGCCCGGCGACGTCGCCGCGCTGCTCGAACCAGCGGGCGGCAAGGCGCAGCACGGCCTGCCGCAGCGGCGCCGGCACGGCCGCAGCCGTTGCCCCGAAGCCAACGGCGATATCGATCTCGATCGCGCCATGGGTGCGGCCGATCTCCGGCACCTCGCCCGTCAGACGGATGACCGGCGGATCGGCAGCCTTGTCGACGGTCAGCGAAGCGTTCGCGACAGCCTGCGCCATGCCGAGCACGTCGTAGACGCGCGCCGCGTCGATCCGCAGCAGCGGCGAGAGCGGCAGGCGGATCACGCCACCCGCCGGCCAGCGATCGAGCACGATGCGCCAGGGCTGCTCGATCAGACAGCGTCCCGATGCCGCCTCGATCATCAGTCTTGCGGCCGTGATCAGAGTGGCAAGTAAACTGTCCTCATCGGTCTGATCGAGGCGCAGGAACTGGCGAGCTTCAGTGAGCGTCACCGGCTCCATCACCGGCGGGCCCAGGGCGAGCGGCGTCATAGGCGCTCCCTTCATTCGTTGGATTTCATGGGCTCGACCGCGAAGCCGCAGTCGAAAGGGTTCATCTGCGGCGCCGGGCGCGCTATTGAGCGCCCTCTCGGAGAGGAGCTCCCGATGCACATCGCCAACGGAATCGCCGCCATCGGCCTCGCCTGCGCTTTCGGAAGCTTCGGGAGCCTGCCGGCGCGGGCCGTCGTGGCCGGGCAGGAGGGCGGACCTGCTGCCGGCTCGACGCTGATGGTGCTCAACGCCCGCGGCGGGGTCTGCACCGGCATCGTCCTGTCGGCACGCGCCATCCTGACCGCCGCCCATTGCGCTGCCGGCGGCACCGAACTCCGGGTTCACTGGCGGGAGGGCGGAGAGCCCGTCCTCGTCGTGCCGTCAGCGGTCGCGATGCATCCGGAATTCGATGCCGGCGCGATCCGCAGCCGCCGCCGCACGATCGACCTCGCGCTGGTCCGCCTGGCGGAGCCCCTGCCCGGCCGGTTCAGCGCGGCCGGGCTCGTCGACGGCTCGCTGCCGCGCGCCGGCAGCAGCGTCACGCTCGCCGGTTACGGCGTCTCCCGCGAGGGCGAAGCTCGCAGCACGGGCACCTATCGTTCGGCGGCACTGACCACGGTCGAGCCTTATGGCCCCGGCCGCATCCTGCTCTGGGCAGCCGACGACGCCGGTGGCGGCAAGCGACCGGGCGCCGGCGCCTGCCAAGGCGATTCCGGCGGGCCGATCTTCGGCGATGACGGCATCGTCGCGGTCACGAGCTGGTCGACCGGCCCCTCCGGGCGCCAATGCGGACTGCTCAGCCAGGGCGTTCTGGTCGCGCCGCAGCGCGGCTGGATCGATTCCACCCTGTCGAAATGGGGCGAAAGCGCCCGCTGGACACGCGGCCGCTGACGGAAGGGCTGGACTGTATCGCGCCACAGCCTAGATTGGTCGGCCGGTCCATTGGTTCGTTTCATGATCTTTCGCTCGTCGTTTGCCCCTGCATGTTTCCTGGCCATCGCCGCCGCTCAGCCGGCGCTCGCCGTGGTCGGCGGCGTCGATTCGCGCGATGCGCTCGGCGCCCGCGCCTCGACCGTCCGCGTCGAGACGAGCCGCGGCGAACTCTGCACGGGAGCGGTGATCGCGCCCGAGATCGTGCTCACCGCGGCGCATTGCCTGATGGGCGGCGGCTCAATCAGCGTCGTCAGTCTAGACACCCGCTTCCGTGCCCGCCGCCAGATGGTGGTCGCGGTCCTGCCGCATCCGAGCTTCGTGCCGGGGACGACGCCCCGCACCCAGCCCGGCACCGACCTCGCCCTGCTGCGCCTGGCGCAGCCGCTGCCGCGTGACATCGAGCCTTTGACACTCGGCAGCGGGCTCTGGCAGGGCGAGACCATCACCATGGCGGGCTACGGGCTGTCGGCGGAGAACAACAAGCGCACGGCCCGACGCCTGCGCGAGACGCAGCTGGTCAATGCCGGCAACTACACTACGCAGAACACCGTCAAGGTCGCGGTCGACGCCGAGAACCGCGGCGAGACGCCGGGAGCCGGCGCCTGCCGCGGCGATTCCGGCGGACCTGTGCTGCGCGGCAGCGGGACCCGCTCGCGCGACCTCGTCGGCATCGTCAGCTGGTCCAGCGGGCCGCTGAAAACGCAGGCGCGCCGGATCTGCGGCGGCTTCACCGCGATCACCCCGGTCAGCGATTATCGCGGCTGGATCGCCGAAGGCACCGCGCGGCTACGTGCGCTCGGCAGCGAAGCGCCGCCGGAGCAGGCAGCCGAGCCGCGCGCCGCCTTCAGCTGGTGGTTCTCGCGCTGATTGTTCCGCGGACCGGGCCGTCATGCTCGCCCTTGTGGCGAGCATCCACGTCTTGAACGCGACCTTCGACCAGCGAACACGTAGATGGTCGGGACAAGCCCGACCATGACGGAGACCGCGCGGCCAAAGGCTCAGACCGCGAACTTCAGCCCCTTGATCGCCGCGAAGTCCTGGACGCCGCCGCCGACGCGCTTGGTCGTGTAGAACAGCACATAGGGCTTGGCGGAATAGGGATCGCGCAGGATGCGCACGCCGGCCCGGTCGACGACGAGATAGCCGCGCCGGAAATCGCCGAAGGCGATCGAGACCGCGTTGTTGGCGATGTTCGGCATGTCCTCCGCCTCGACCAGCGGGAAACCGAGCAGCGTCGCCGGAGCGCCGGCCGAAGCGGGCGGCTGCCAGAGATAATTACCGGTCGAGTCCTTGAACTTGCGGACGGTTGCTTGCGTCTTGCGGTTCATCACGAAGGAGGCGTTCTGGCGGAAGCCTGCCTTCAGCGCATAGACGAGGTCGACGAGCACGTCGGAGGGGTTCGAGGCCGGAAAGGCTCCGGCCACGCCGGTATTGAGCGCGCCGATATTGCCCCAACTCCAGCTGGCCTCGGCCACCGTCGGATAGGCCAGGAAGCCCTTGGGCTTGTCGACGCCGTCGCCATTGACGAAGGCCGCGCCCTCCTGCTCGGCGAAGGCGCTCTCGACCTCCTCGGCGATCCACTGGTCGATATCGACGATGGCGTCGTCGAGCAGGGTCTGCGTCGCGGCCGGCATGGCGTAGAGTTCCATGGCGGGGAACGACAGCTCCGCCAGGGTCGGCGAGGCGCCTTGCGGCCGCGCCGCCGTCTCGGCCACCCAGCCGGAAGCCGGACCAGTCGTCGAGAACGCCTTCTTGTAGGTGCCCGACGAGATGGTGCGGACCGTGGCGAGCGCGCGGATCGGCGAGACAGTGGCCAGGCGGCGCAGGATTTCGCCCTCGACGGTCGCCGGTGCGAGATAGCCGCCATCCGGGCCGGAGCCGGCGGAGAGCGCCTTGGCCTCCAGCCGCTTCAGGCCGCCGGCCTCGCCGGTACGGACGTAAGCGCCGAAAGCCGCCTTGTGTTCCGCCGTCAGCGGATCGCGCGGGCCGTCCTGGCCGAGTGCCGGGCGGGAGCGCTCCAGCGTCAGCCGGTCGATACGGCGCATGGTGTCGTCGAGCGCAGCGTCCATGCGGACGAGCTTCTCCTCGGTCAGCGGATCGACACTCTGGCGCGCCTCCAGGCCGGCGAGGCGCTCCTCGTTGGTGGCGCGGTAGTTCTCCAGCGTGTAGCGCAGGTCCTCGAAAGCCAATGCGAGATCGGCGCCTGCGGCCTTGGTCTCGGGCACGGTGTTGAGATGGCTCATGGTCTCTCCTCGGGGGTGATGGGTCAGATGAAGGCGGAGGGCCTGATCGCCTTCACAGCGGCGATCCGGGCCTGCGGCAGCATCGGGAAGGTCACGATCGAGACCTCCCAGAGATCGATGCGTTCGAGCCGGCGCAGGCCGGTTCGCGGCTCGGTGCGGGCCTTTTCGTGGCGAAAGCCGATCGAGAGCCCGTCGATCGCGCCGTCGCGCATCAGCGCGTGGAGTTCGCGGGCACGGGCGACGGCGAGCGACAACCGGCCGCGCACGAACAGGCCACGGCTATCCTCGGTCAGGCTCGACCAGCGGCCGATCGGCTCGGCCGGGTCATGCTGCCAGAGCATTTTCACGCCGGCCGGCCCGCGCCTTTGCAGGCTCTCGCGGAAGGCGCCGGGCTCGACGATGTCCTTGCCGAGATCGGGGATGCGGAAGAGGCTGGCATAGCCTTCGAAAACGCCGTCCAGACCGATCCGGGCCGGCTGGAGCGGCAGCAGCTTGGATTCGAGCGAGGCGCGGGCCGGACTGCGTGGCATCATCGCTCGCCCTCCGCGCCGTCCCCGCCACCTTTCGTCCGTTCGCCCTCGAGTTTGGCGAGCTGGCGGACGAAGCGGCTGAAGGTCTCGACGGGCGCGCCGCGGCGTGACGCCCTGCCCGAGCGGGCAGGCGCGGGAGCCTTGGGCGGCGGCTTGGCCGCGCCGTTCCTGCCTTTCATGACGGATCCCCCTCGTGGCGTGCGTTGAAGCGATTGAGTTCGCGGACGAAATCATCGAAGCGACGATTGGCGGCGGTCAGCTCGCGCAGGACGAGCCAGGCCAGCCCCGAGGCACTCGCCGCCCAGAGCAACAGGCCGAGATGGCCGACATCGGCGCGGCCGACGAAGGCCGCGACGACCTGTTCGAGCATGTTCATGAGGCCTCCTTCCCGGAGGCGCGACGGCCGTAGCCGACCGCCTCGCGCTTCTCGTCCTCGTCGAGGAAGGTCGCAGCACCGAGCCGGCGCCAAAGCGATTCCCGCTCGTCGGCCAGCGCCTCGATGGCATCGAGATCGGGCTCCAGCACGAGTTCGTCGCCGAAGGCCGGCCCAAGCCATTGCGCCAACGACTGCGCCGTGCGGCGCACCAGCGGGATGACGGTCTGGCGCCAGAGCGCGCGATTGGCCTCGGCGAAATTGGCGTGGGTGTTGTCGCCGGGCAGGCCGAGCAGCAGCGGCGGCACACCAAAAGCGAGCGCGATCTCGCGGGCCGCAACGCCCTTGGCCGCGACGAAATCCAGCTCAGCCGGCGTCAGCGAGAGCGGCTTCCAATCGAGCCCGCCTTCGAGCAACAGCGGCCGGCCGGCATTGCGGGCGCCCTGGAAGGAATCCTCCAGCTCCTGCTTGAGGCGTTCGAACTGCGCTTCGGTCAGCGTGGCGCCTTCCGGCCCGTCATAGACCAGGGCGCCGGAGGGGCGCGCGGCATTATCGAGCAGGGCCTTGTGCCAGCTGCCGGCGGCATTGTGGATGTCGAGCGACACCGCCGCTGGCTCGATCGGCGACAGGCCGTAATGATCGTCGACGGGGTGGAACAGCGTCAGGTGCAGGATCGGCGGCAGGCCGCCCTCGTCCTGCCGGAAGCGCACCGTGTCGCCGCCGACCGTGTAGTCATAAGCCTCCGGCCAGCCGTCGCGGCCGGGTACGACGCGCATCCGGTCGGGCCGCAGCGCATAGAGTTCACGCGGCTCGCGGCCGGCACTCACCGCCTCGACGTAGGCATTGCCGGCGACCATGAGGTGGCCGACCAGCATCTCGCGGAAGGCAATGCCGCCCTGGCGCGGATTGGGCCGCTCGATCAGGGCCAGCGCCGGATGCTCCGGCACCTCGCGCGAACCGACCTTGGCGACAAGCGGCGTCTGTGCCGCCGCCTCCGCGATCAGGCGGATGCAGCGATGCACGACCGGATTGCGCTCATAGCCCTCCCGCGAGAGCGCGACATAGTCGCGGGGCGTCCAGACGGCGCGCCCCGCCTCGTGCAGCGCGATCAGCGGCCCGACGCGCGAGCGCTTCTGGCCCGGCGCGGCTCGGCCGCGCAGGCTCAATAACCTATTGATTAGTTTCATTTTTCAATCCAGGAATGGGATCAAAACAAAAACAAGCCGCGAACGATGTTCGCAGCTTGTCCACAGAATGTTTCGATTTGAGGCTTGCGGCCGATCAGCAGCCGGATAACCTAAAGTCGGGCGGTGATGATTCGCCAGATTTTGCGAAAAGTACTGCCCGCTGGTATGTAGAGCTTCGCGGCGATCTGCCCTTCGCAACGAGCCCATGCGAGCGCCTTTACGCGAGCATGAGCATCATTCCAGTTGCGCGCTGGCAGTTCAATAGCCCACGTCTGCCCTTCATATCGGTACTCAACTAGGAACTTTTCGAAAGTTCCCTCAGATGGAGTCACCATGTTCTATTACCTGTACCAAGATGCCAATCGGCAGTGGCGCTGGACTCTCTACGCTGCCAACAACTTGAAGATCGCGAACTCTGGCGAGGGATACTTCAACAAAGCGGACTGCCTGCACGCAATCGGCTTGGTTAAAGGATCATTCAATGCGCCGGTTAAGGAATAGTGAAGCAGCTTCACTCTCTCCTTCCCAAAACAACTGACCCACTTCAACCTGTTGAAGTGGGTCTTTTTATATTCCCCTCACCCGCGGCCGGGCCTTCGGCGCGAGCATCAGATGGGTCAGCGCCCAGACCAGTGCATCGAGCCTGTCCGGCGAGCGGCCGGTTTCGAGGCCACGCGGTCCGAAGGCACACATCTCGTCTTCGAGCGCGGGGAAGACCCCGGCGTGGCGCACCCGGCCTTGCGCGTAGAGCGCCGCGACCGGCTCGGCGCGGAGGTACTTGCCGCGTGTCGCCCGCACGGAGACCACGGGCACGCCGGCATCGACCTCACGGATGACGCTCTCTACCATCTCGCCGCCCTGGTTGACCTCGACCACCAGCGCGTCCGCCTCATGGCGACGATAGAGCGCGACCGCCCTCTCCGCCCACTCCTGCGGCCGCGCGCCGGCCAATGTCGCGTCCTCCAGCACATGGCCGATGCCGTCATGGTCGACGCCGGCGACGACGAGTCCGCAACGGTCCGCCCGGTGCGACGAGGTGGCGGGCGGATCGACCGCGACCGCGATCCGGGCCAGCGCCGGCTTCTCGCGCTCGCGGGCAGCCTCGATCATGGCTCGTGTCCAGAGCGCGTCCGGGCTCTCCTCGACGATCTCGCCGTCGAGCTCCTGCCGGCCGAGCCGCGTCCCGCCATAGGTCTGCGTGACAGTACGGACGAACTCGGCGGCGAGGTTGTAGCGGTTGTCCTGCGTGCGCGCCCGGCTCACCGCGACATGCGGCTCGACCAGCAGGCGCTTCACCAAGGGCAGCGGACGCGGCGTCGTTGTCACAACCTGGCGGGGATGGTCGCCAAGGCGCAGGCCGAATTGCAGCATATCCCAGCACTCCCCAAGGTTCGGCCACTTGGCCAGTTCGTCGGACCAGGCGGCACCGAATTGCGGACCACGCAGCCCTTCCGGGTCTTCGGCGGTGAAGACCTGCGCGATCGCGCCGTTCGTCCATTGCAGGCGGCGCAGCGAAGGCTGCCAGATCGGGCGCTCCCAGCGGTTATGGATCGAGAGCAATCCGGAGACGCCCTCGATCATCACGTCGCGAACCTGCGCCTGGGTTTCTCCGACGAGGGCGATCCGTTCCGTTGGCAGATCCGTGAAGGGCGGATGGCCCAGCGCCATGCCCTTGACCCATTCGGCGCCGGTGCGGGTCTTGCCGGCGCCGCGTCCGCCCAGGACCAGCCAGATCGGCTTCAGCGGCTCTGGCGGCAATTGATCGGGGCGTGCCCAGATCTCCCAGGTGCTGCGAATGAGCTCGACGTCATCCGCCGTCGCCGTCGGCATCAGCTTCTTGAGAATCCTCACCCGCGTCCTGAGCGGCAAGGGCCTCAAGACGTCGAGCAAGATCCTGACGGAGCAGTGCGACATGTCGCAGATCGTCGGCAGCGGAAGGGTCATCCGAGCGCTTGTCCTTCCGTGCTGCCGGGGGCTCCTCGATCGCGACCAGCTCGCGCACGGTGCGGGCGAGCACGGCGAGCGCCTTGGCGTCGGCCTCGCTCGCGGTCGCGCCTTTCGGCAGGTCGGCGAGGTGCTCCTCATGGGTATCGATCTGGCGTTTGGCAGCGCGCCAGAGCTGCCCCACCACCGCCTTGCGTGAGACCGCCTTCCGTTTCGACTTGGGCTCGGCAGCCGGTTGCGACGTCATCTCGTTCTCTTCGGCCATCGCGTCCTTCCCGATGACAGGCACGAAAAAGCCGCCGGCTGGAGAGCGCGGCGGCTTCGTTCGGGCAGATTTCGTGAGCGTTCCTGATCTCTACCGGATCAGCGCCACGATGTCAAGGATAAAATTCCTACAATCCTGAGGGGTGGCAGACCGAAAATCAGGCCTGCTCCTTCTCGATCCACTTGTAGGTCGCGGCCGGGACATAGTTCTGCATCCGATCGAGCAAGGTCGCCGGCTCGGTATCGGTCATTGCCATCGCCCGGTGGCTCTGCTTCAGGAAACCGGCCTCGACGGTGCGGTCGAGGAAGGTCGCTAGCGGATCGTAGAATCCGGCGACATTGAGCAGGCCGAGCGGCTTGGCGTGGATGCCAAGCTGGCCCCAGGTCCAGATCTCGAACAATTCCTCGAAGGTGCCGATCCCGCCGGGCATGGCGATGAAGCCGTCCGAGAGCTCGGCCATGCGCGCCTTGCGGGTGTGCATGGTGTCGACGACCTCGAGCCGGGTCAGCCCGACATGGCCGACTTCCTTGTCCTTCAGCGCCTGGGGAATGACGCCGTGCACCTGCCCGCCGGCCTCCATCGCCGCATTGGCGACGATGCCCATCAGGCCGACCGCACCGCCGCCATAGACCAGCGTCAGGCCGCGCCGGGCGATCTCGGCGCCCATGGCGCGGGCGCCCGCCGCATAGACCGGATCATTGCCGGGATTGGAACCGCAGAAGACGCAAACCGATCTCATGAACCGAGAGCCTGCAGGATGCGGGCCCAGGAACGCTGGCCCTTGTGGAAGGAGGACAGGTCGTATTTCTCGTTGGGCGAATGGACCCGGTCGTCATCGAGGCCGAAGCCGACGAAGAGCGTATCGATGCCGAGCGTGCGCTTGAAATCGCCGCCGACGGGGATCGAGCCGCCGCTGCCGATCGAGACGACACGCCCGCCCCATTCATCGGCGAGCGCGACGCGCGCCTTCTGCAACACCGGCGAATCCACTGGCACCGCCAGCGCCGGCGAGCCGGAATGGCTGATGAATTCGGCGGTCACGTCATCGGGCAGGCGCTCGCGGATGAACTGGTGGAAGGCAGCGGCGATCTTCGCCGGGTCCTGGTCGCCGACGAGGCGGAAGGAAACCTTTGCCGAGGCTTGGCCCGGAATGACCGTCTTGCTGCCCTCGCCGGTATAGCCGCCCCAGATGCCGTTGACGTCACAGGTCGGGCGCGACTGGATCTGCTCGATCAGCATCCGGCCCTTCTCGCCGATGGAATGCTTCAAGCCCACCTGGCCGAGGAATTCCTTCTCCGTCAGGTTCAGGTCGGCCCATTCCGCCTTCTGGGCGTTGGTCGGCTCGTGCACGCCCTCATAGAAGCCGGGGATCGTGATGCGGCCGGTCTCGTCGTGGATCTCGCCGAGGATGCGCGCGAGGAGATGGATCGGGTTGGCTGCGGCGCCGCCGAAAAGGCCGGAATGCAGGTCGCGGTCGGCGGCCGTCAGCGTCACCTCCTGATAGACCATGCCACGCAGGGTCGAGGTGATCAGCGGCGTCTCGCGGTCCCACATGCCGGTGTCGCAGACCAGCGCGTAATCCGCCTTCAGCTCGGCCGCATTGGCCTTGATATAGCCCGGTAGGTTGACGGAACCGGACTCCTCCTCGCCCTCGACGAGGATGGTCAGTCCGATCGGCAGGTCGCCGGTCTCGGCCAGCGTCGCGCGCACGGCCTCGATGAAGGTCATCACCTGGCCCTTGTCGTCGCAGGCGCCACGCGCCGAGATGATCTTGCGGCCGGGCTCCAGCTCGCGGACCACTGGCTTGAACGGATCGGTGTCCCAGAGGCTGACGGGATCGACCGGCTGGACGTCGTAATGGCCGTAGAATAGCGCATGCGGCGCGCCGGGCTTGGGGCGATGGGCGAGGACGACGGGGTGCCCGCCGGTCTCGCGCAGTTCCGCCTTGAAGCCAAGCGTTTCCAGATCGGCCCGCAGCCATTCGGCGGCAGCGCGGGTCTGTGCATTGTAGGCCGGATCGGTGCCGATCGAGGGGATTTCGAGCCAGGTTGAGAGGCGATCGAGCGATGCGTCGAGCCCATCGTCGAGACGGGCGAGAATGGCGGGAAGCTTGGTCATGGCGGCCATCGGATGCGATTCAGATGACGTCATCATGGCAAGCCCAGGTGCGGGCGTCAGCTCCTATTCGCGCATGACGGGCAGGCTCGCTCCTCTCAGTCACCTCTAATTGCCAATCGTTCGCAACTAATTTGACAGACCTGCTGCAAGCCGATACCCCTTATTGCAATCCAGTTGCAGCAAGGTATCGTCATGTCGCAGGGCGCCCCGGAATCCTCGTCGATCTGGCTTCGATCGCGGGGCGAGCCGTCGCTGACGGATGTCTTTCGCACTATCAAGGTGACGCCGACCTCCTCGAACTGGCGCAAGTTCCTCGCCTTCTTCGGGCCGGGCTATCTCGTTGCCGTCGGCTATATGGACCCCGGCAACTGGGCGACATCGCTCGCCGGCGGCGCCCAGTACGGCTACACGCTGCTCGTCGTCGCGCTGGTCTCGAACCTGATGGCGATCATCCTGCAGTCGCTCTGCGCGCGGCTCGCCATCGCCACCGGGCGCGACCTCGCCCAGGCCTGCCGGGACGCCTATCCGCGCTACATGGCCTTGCCACTCTGGCTGCTTGCCGAACTCGCGATCTGCGCGACCGATCTCGCCGAGGTGATCGGCACCGCGATCGGCCTCAACCTGCTTTTCGGCGTTCCGCTCGAAATCGGCGTGTTGATCACCGCCTTCGACGTCTTCGTCATCCTCTGGCTGCAGACGCGCGGCTTTCGCTGGATCGAGGCCTTCATCATCACCCTGCTCGGCGTCATCGCGGTCTGCTTCGGCATCCAGATCGCGCTGGCCGATCCGAACTGGGGCGAGGTCATCCGCGGCTTCGCGCCGACGACGGAGATCGTGACCAACCCGAACATGCTCTACATCGCACTCGGCATCATCGGCGCGACGGTGATGCCGCATAACCTCTACCTGCATTCCGGCATCGTGCAGACCCGCGCCTATGGCGAGACTCTGCCGGAGAAGCGCGAGGCCCTGAAATTCGCGACGATCGACTCCACCGTCGCGCTCTGCTTCGCACTCTTCATCAACGCCTCAATCCTGATCCTGGCCGCCGCGACCTTCCACAAGGCCGGGCACACCGATGTCGCCGAGCTCGGCCGGGCGCAGGAGCTGCTGCAGCCCCTGCTCGGCGCTTCGATCGCGCCGTCGCTCTTCGCCATCGCCCTGCTCTGCTGTGGCCTGAATTCGACGGTGACCGCGACCATGGCCGGGCAGATCGTGATGGAGGGCTTCCTGCGCATCCGGCTGCCGGCTTGGATGCGGCGGCTGGTGACGCGCCTCGTCGCGATCGTCCCGGCCATCGCCGTGACGCTGATCTATGGCGAGAGCCAGACGGCGAAGCTCCTGATCCTGAGCCAGGTCGTGCTCAGCCTGCAACTGCCCTTCGCGGTGGTGCCGCTGGTGATGTTCACGGCGTCAAAGGCGAAGATGGGCGCGCTCGTCGCCCCGCGTTGGCTGACCCTGACCGCAGCCATCATCGCCGCGATCATCATCGTGCTGAACATCAAGTTGCTCATCGATTTCGCCACTGGGGCGTGACACATCGAGCATACGCGCCGTCATTCCGGGAGCATGCCGCAAGCATGAGCCCGGAACCCATGACCACTCGGTTATTCCAGTCAGCGTCGTGCTCGCCCTTGTGGCGAGCATCCACGTCTTGAGCACGGCCTTCGTCCCGCGAAGACGTGGATGGTCGGGACAAGCCCGACCATGACGGAAAGGTCGTGTTCATGGGTTCCGGGTTCTTCGCTGCGCGAAGCCCCGGAAAGACGGCGGGGTTCTGCGCTCTAGCGCTTTCCCGACATCGAGCCCAGAATGCCGCGCAGGATCGCGGTGCCGACCTGCCGGCCGATCGAAGTCGCAGCCGACCGCGCCGCCGAGGTGATGATCTTCTCGGTCATGCTCTGCGGCAACGCGCCGCCGCGCGAGCCCGGCCCGGTCTTCGGACGCTGCTGGGGAGCGCCGCCGCCGAGCCAGCCGCCGATCGTGTCGAGGATGCCGCCGCCCCCGCCGTTCGTCGAGGCCTCGACCGGCGAACCGTCCGGGTTGAGGTTCTTGCGCTTCATCAGCTCTTCATAGGCCGACTCGCGATCGACCATGGTTTCGTACTTGCCCTTCTCGGGCGATGCATTGATCGCCTGCTGGCGCTGTTGCGGCGAGCAGGGGCCGACCTGCGCCATCGGCGGCGCGATCAGGGCGCGCTCGACCATCTCGGGCGAGCCCTTGCCCTCGAGCATCGAGACCAGCGCCTCGCCGACGGCGAGCTGGCTGATCGCTTCCTCGGTCTTGATCTTCGGGTTCTGGCGGAAGGTCTCGGCCGCGGCGCGTACCGCCTTCTGGTCACGGGGCGTGAAGGCGCGCAGCGCGTGCTGGACGCGGTTGCCGAGCTGGGCCAGCACCGTATCGGGGATATCGAGCGGGTTCTGCGTCACGAAATAGACGCCGACGCCCTTGGAACGGATCAGGCGCACGACCTGCTCGACCGCGGTCAGCAGCGCCTTGGGTGCGCCGTTGAACAGCAGATGCGCCTCGTCGAAGAAGAAGACGAGCTTGGGCTTGTCGAGATCGCCGACCTCCGGAAGCTGCTCGAACAGTTCCGAAAGCAGCCAGAGCAGGAAGGTCGCGTAAAGCCGCGGATTGTTCATCAGCTTGTCGGCGGCGAGGATATTGACGACGCCGCGGCCGTCGCGATCCGTCCTCATCAGGTCGTTGATGTCGAGCGCCGGCTCGCCGAAGAACAGATCGCCCTTCTGGTTCTCCAGCACGAGCAGCGCGCGCTGGATCGTGCCGACCGACGCCGAGGTGACGTTGCCGTATTTGGTGGTCAGTTCCTGCGCGTTCTCGGCGATGAAGGTCAGGATCGCGCGCAGGTCCTTGAGGTCGAGGAGCAGCAGCTTCTGCTCGTCGGCGATGCGGAAGGCGATGTTGAGCACGCCCTCCTGCGTATCGTTGAGGTCGAGCAGGCGCGCCAGCAGCAGCGGCCCCATCTCGGAGATGGTAGCGCGAACCGGGTGGCCCTGCTCGCCGAACACGTCCCAGAACACGGTGGTGAACTGGTCCGGCTCGTATTTCAGGCCGAGCTCCTTGGCCCGGTTGACGAAGGGCGGCTTGGAATCGCCGGGCGCCACGATGCCGGAGAGATCGCCCTTGATGTCGGCCGCGAAGACCGGGACGCCATTGCGGGCGAAGCCTTCGGCCATCACCTGCAGCGTCACGGTCTTGCCGGTGCCGGTCGCCCCGGTCACCAGCCCATGGCGATTGGCGAGCTTGAGCAGGAGGTTTTCAGGCTTGCCGCTCTTGCCGATCAGAATCGCGCCATCATTCGCCATTGAAATTCGCCCATGAGGTTTCGTGCCGGTCCGGCAAGGGTGTAACCAAACGACGCAGAAGGCGGAAGCCCAATGACCGTTGGAAATCAGATCGTAAATATGTAAACTATTTTTCGAAGGCTTCGTGCGGAAGCCGTTTTGGCGAGGGGTTTTGGAACCATGGAAGAACTGCTGACGCGCGTGGCTGCGGCCGCCGGCATCAACGAAGAGCTCGCCCGCAAGGGCGTCGGCATCATTCTCGCATTCCTGCAGAAGGAAGGCCCGGCCGCCGAGATCGGCCAGCTCATGGCGGCTTTGCCGGGCGCGCAGGAACTGGCCGATGCCGAAGGTGGCGCCAAGGGCGGCATGCTCGGCGCGATCGGCGGCCTGATGGGCGGCGGTGGCGGCGTGATGGCGCTCGGCGGCCAGCTCATGAGCGCCGGCCTTTCCATGGGCCAGATCCAGAGCGTCTCGAAGGAGATGTTCGCGGTGGGCCGCGAGAAGGCCGGTGAGGACGCGATGGGCGCGATCGTCGGCGCGATCCCGGGCCTCGGCCAGTTCGTCTAAGCTCGCCGAACCATCAGAACGCCGCGGCACTGTCTCAGGATGGCGCCGCGGCGTTTTTGCATTCTCGCACTCGCCTTGCGACGAAGTAGGGATGGCGGTGCGCGCGCGCCCATGGCAATCAGCGCTCCACGGCTGCACACTGTGCGGAAGAGGAGTATCGGCGCGCATGAACTCGGCTGCCCCATCCGACCTTCCCTATCTCGACGCTTTCGCGGCGCCGTCTCATGACGCGTGGCGCGCGGCGGTCGACAAGGTCCTGAAGGGCGGCGATTTCGAGAAGAAGCTCGTTGGCCGTACCGCCGACGGCATCCGCATCGAGCCGCTCTATCCTGCCGCCGCTACGCCCGCTCGCGCCCTGCGCGCCGAGACAGGGCGCTGGCATGTCGCCGCCCGGCTCGACCATCCGCAACCGGACGCAGCACAGACGCTGGCTCTCGCCGATCTCGAGGGGGGCGCCGACACGCTCACCATCAGCTTCGCCGGGGCACTGGCGGCACGCGGCTACGGCCTTGTCGCCGACGATGTGACGACGCTCGATGCCGCGCTCCAGGGCGTGATGCTGGACCTCATTCGCCTGCGTCTCGACCCCGCCCCGCAAGGCCGCATCAACGCCTTGCTGCTGGCCGCCCTGATCGAAAAGCGCGGCCATGCGGCAAGCGAGGTCTCCGTCTCGTTCGGCCTCGATCCGATCGGCGTCTTCGCCAGCCGCGGCTCGCTCGTGGCCGCATGGCCGGAACTCGGCCGCCGGCTCGCGGCAACGATCCGCACCCTGAAGGAGCGCGGCTTCACCGGCCCCTTCATCGAGGTCGACAGCCGGCCCTATCACGAGGCTGGCGCCAGCGAGGCGCAGGAGCTCGGCGCGGCGCTCGCCACGGCTGTCGCCTATCTGCGTACGCTCGAGGCGCAAGGCCTGCCCCTGTCCGAGGCGCGCGATGCGCTGGCCTTCACGCTGGTCGCGGATACCGACGAATTCCTGACCGTGGCGAAGTTCCGTGCCGCGCGCCTGCTCTGGAGCCGCATCCAGCAGGCCTGCGGCCTGTCGCCGAAGCCGGCCCGCATCCATGCCGAAACGGCGTGGCGCTCGCTGACGAAGCGCGACCCGAACGTCAACCTGCTGCGCGGCACCGTCGCGGCCTTCGCGGCCGGGGTCGGCGGCGCCGATTCGATCGCCGTCCAGCCCTTCACCGCCGCACTCGGCTTGCCCGATGCCTTCGCGCGCCGCGTCGCCCGCAACACCCAGCTCATCCTGCTCGAAGAGAGCAATCTCTGGCGCGTCGCCGATCCCGCGGCTGGCGCCGGCGGCTTCGAGACGCTGACGCAGACGCTCTGTGAGCAGGGCTGGCAGGCCTTCCAGGAGATCGAACGGCAACGCAGCGGCGATCTCGGCGGCATCGTCGCATCACTGGTCGACCGCCATCTCCAGAAGACGCTCGCCGAGCAGCGCACCGCTCGCGCCAAGGCGGTGGCGACGCGCCGCGAGCCGATCACCGGCACCAGCGAATTCCCCAATATCCGCGAGGAGACGGCGACTGTGCTCGCCATCGCGCCGGTCAAGCTCGACGGAAAGCGCGTGCAAGGCAGCCTCGCCGAGCGCAACCAGGGGGAGATCATCCGCTCCTTCGTCGATGGCGCCGGCCGGGCCGATGCGCTGGCCGCGCCCGCCACTGGCCTGCGTGCCGATCCCCTGCCCTCGCTGCGGCTGTCGGAACCGTTCGAGGCTTTGCGCGACAAGGCCGATGCCCAGCCCAAGCGCCCGGTCGTCTTCCTGGCGACGCTCGGTCCGATCGCCGATTTCACGGCCCGCGCCGGCTTCGCCCGCAACCTATTCGAGGCCGGCGGCCTCGCAGCGCCGAGCGGCGACGGCTTCGCCAAGGATGGCGCCACCGATCTCGACGCTCTCGTGGGCGCCTTCCGTGCGTCCGGTGCAAAGCTCGCCTGCTTGTGCGGTTCCGATACAGCCTATGCCGCAGAGGGTCCTGCGGCGGCCGAGGCGCTAGCCAAAGCCGGCGCCACCGTCTGGCTCGCCGGCCGCCCGGCCGAGACCGAAGCCTTGAACAAGGCGGGCGTGACCTCGTTCATCTACATGGGCTGCGACGTGGTCGAGACGCTCGCGCGAGCGCAGGCCATCACAGGCGCCTGACCGGAGACAAGAGTTTGACTGCCATCGCCCTCACCATCGCCGGTTCGGATTCGAGCGGCGGCGCCGGCATCCAGGCCGATCTCAAGGCCTTCGCGGCGCATCAGGTCTATGGCGCCAGCGTGATCGTGGCGCTGACCGCGCAGAACACCAAGGGCGTCAGCGGCATCCATCCCGTGCCGCGCGACTTCGTCGCCCAGCAGCTGGATGCCGTCTTCGAGGACCTCGATGTCGCTGCGGTCAAGATCGGCATGCTGGCGACGGCCGAACTGATCGAGACCGTCGCGGCCGGGCTGAAGCGTCACAGTGCGAAGAACGTCGTGCTCGACCCCGTGATGATCGCCGCCTCAGGCGCCCGGCTGCTCGAAACATCAGCGGTCGAGGCGATCCGCACGCATCTCTTCCCGCTCGCGACCCTGATCACGCCGAACCTGCCGGAAGCCGCTGCCCTGCTCGGCACGAGCATGGCCGAGACTGATGAGGCCATGGACGATCAGGCCGAGAAGCTCGCAGCGCTCGGCGCGGCCAATGTCCTGGTCAAGGGCGGCCACGGTACCGGCGAGATCAGCAGCGACCTCCTGTTGCTTGCAGGTGGCGCGCGCCAGCGCTTCAACGCACCGCGCCTCGCGACGCGCAACACGCACGGCACGGGCTGCACGCTCTCCTCCGCCATCGCCGCCAATCTCGCCAAGGGGCAGGCACTGGCGGAGGCTGTCGGCCACGCCAAGACCTATATCTCCGCCGCCATCGCCGCCGCCGATCAGGTTGCGGTTGGCCACGGCCACGGACCGGTGCATCATTTCCACCATTGGTGGGACAGGACCGACGGGAGCCAGTCATGACCGCGATCCCGGATTTCACGAAGCTCGCCTTTGCGGGGGCTCGCCCCGCCGCCAGCGCCTTGCCCACGGGCGAAGCCTGGCAGACGCCCGAGGATATTCCGGTCAAGCCGGTTTATACCGCCGCAGACCGCGACGGCCTGCCCTTCGTCGAGACGCTGCCGGGGATCGCGCCCTATCTGCGTGGCCCCTACCCGACGATGTATGTCAACCAGCCCTGGACGATCCGGCAATATGCCGGCTTCTCGACGGCGGAGGATTCCAACGCCTTCTACCGGCGCAACCTCGCCGCCGGCCAGAAAGGCCTCTCGGTCGCCTTCGATCTTGCCACCCATCGCGGCTACGATTCGGATCATCCGCGCGTCGCCGGCGATGTCGGCATGGCCGGCGTCGCGATCGACTCGATCTACGACATGCGCACGCTGTTCTCCGGCATCCCCCTCGACCAGATGAGCGTGTCGATGACGATGAACGGCGCGGTGCTGCCGGTGCTGGCGCTCTATATCGTCGCAGCGGAAGAACAGGGCGTGCCGCAGGCCAAGCTCTCGGGGACCATCCAGAACGACATCCTCAAGGAGTTCATGGTCCGCAACACCTATATCTACCCGCCCTCGCCCTCGATGCGGATCATCGGCGACATCTTCGCCTTCACCTCGGCCAACATGCCGAAGTTCAACTCGATCTCGATCTCCGGCTACCACATGCAGGAGGCCGGGGCGACGCAGGACCTCGAGCTCGGCTACACATTGGCCGACGGCGTCGAATATATCCGCGCCGGCCAGCGCGCGGGCCTGTCCGTCGACGTCTTCGCGCCGCGCCTGTCCTTCTTCTGGGCAATCGGCATGAACTTCTTCATGGAAGTCGCCAAGATGCGGGCCGCCCGCCTGATCTGGGCGAAGCTGGTCAAGGACTTCGGCGCGCAGAACGAGAAGTCCCTTCCCTTGCGCACCCATTGCCAGACCTCCGGCTGGTCGCTGACGGCGCAGGACGTGTTCAACAACGTGCCGCGCACGATGATCGAGGCGATGGCGGCGACCCAAGGCCATACCCAGTCGCTGCACACCAATGCCCTCGACGAGGCTTTGGCTCTGCCGACCGATTTCTCGGCCCGCATCGCCCGCAATACCCAGATCCTGCTGCAGCAGGAGAGCGGCACCACCCGGATCATCGATCCCTGGGGCGGTTCTTACTATGTCGAGCGGCTGACAGCGGAGCTGGCGGAGAAAGCCTGGGGCCATATCCAGGAGGTTGAGAAGCTCGGCGGCATGGCCAAGGCGATCGAGGCCGGCATCCCGAAGCTGCGCATTGAGGAGGCCGCCGCCAAGACGCAGGCCCGCATCGACGGCGGCCAGCAGGCGATCATCGGCGTCAACTGCTACAAGCCCGACAACGAGGCGACGATCGACGTGCTCAAGGTCGACAATGCCGCGGTGCGCGCCCAGCAGCTCGACAAGCTCAGGCGCCTCAAGGCCGAGCGCAGCGAGACCGAGGTGCAGGCGGCGCTGACCGCGCTGACCAATGGCGCCGCCGGCAACGGCAACCTGCTCGACCTCGCGGTCAAGGCCGCCCGCGCCAAGGCCACCGTCGGCGAGATCTCCATGGCGATGGAGCAGGTCTTCGGGCGCCACCGGGCCGAGATCAAGGCGATCTCCGGCGTCTACAAGCGGGAGGTCGGCGAGATGAACCCAGCCGTGACGCGCGTCCAGTTGATGTGCGAGGCGTTCGAGGAGGCGGATGGCCGCCGCCCGCGCATCCTCGTCGCCAAGATGGGCCAGGACGGGCATGATCGCGGCCAGAAGGTCATCGCCTCGGCCTTCGCCGACCTCGGCTTCGACGTCGATATCGGCCCGCTCTTCGCGACGCCAGACGAGGCGGCGCGGCAGGCGGTCGAGAACGACGTCCACATCGTCGGCGTCTCCTCGCTGGCGGCGGGGCATCTCACGCTGGTGCCGGAGCTGAAGGCGGCGCTCACCAAGGCCGGCCGGCCCGACATCATGATCGTCGTCGGCGGCGTCATCCCGCCGCAGGATTTCGACGCGCTGATCGAGGCCGGCGCCTCGGCGATCTTCCCGCCCGGCACCGTCATTGCAGACGCCGCCGAAAAGCTGCTGGAAGAGCTCAACCAGCGCCTCGGCTACGCCCAGCGGACGGCAGCGGAGTGATGTGATAAGCTGGGTTTCGGCCCTTGAACCGATCACTTCGCCATGATGAACCAAGACCAATTGAAGCAGCGCATTCTGGCCATGCGGCCGGATTTGCGCGCGCGCGGCGTCAGCCACATGGCGCTGTTCGGCTCTCGGGCACGCGGCGATGCCCGACAGGACAGCGATGTCGACCTGATGATCGAGGTCGACGATCCCGGCTTCTCTCTCATCGATCTGGTTGGTATCCAGCAGGACCTGTCGGAAGAGATCGGCTTGCCGGTCCAGATCACAATGCGCCGCAGCTTGTCCGAGCGGCTGGCGGAAGCCATACGAAACGAGACCGTCGAGCTGTTCTGATGGCGGTGACGTTCCGCGATCGCATCGCGCATATGAAGGATGCGATCGCGCATATCCGCAGCCTTCGCGCCAAAGCTTCCGACACCCGGATCAGGCACGACCCGGTCCTGCGTGCCGCGCTTGAGCGCTTCTTCGAGATCATCAGCGAAGCGAGCCGCCATATCCCCGAAGATCGGCGGGCGGCCTATCCGGACATCCCCTGGAAACGCATCGCAGGCATCGGCAATGTGCTGCGCCATGCCTATGACGGCGTCGACATCGACCTCCTGCTCAACACGGCAGGCCCCGAGCTCGATGCGCTGGAACGAGCCGTGTCACAACTGCTCGACGCCCCGGAATAAAAGAAGGCGGGCGCTGCCAGCCGGCAGCGCCCGCCCCATGATCACGACCGACGTGGCGACACTTACCGCCAGCCGTAACCATAGCCGTAGCGCGGCGGAGGCGGCCGCATGCCATAACCGTCGGAATAACGATGCCAGCGCCGCTGGCCCCAGAAGCCGTGGACGGCGGGCGGCGCCGGGCGCCAGCCATAGCCGTAAGCCGGGCGATCGTAGGAGCGTTCATAGCCGCCGAAGGCCTGAGCCTCGCCTGCTCCGGCGAATGCCGAGGCTGTAAGCATAGCGCCGCTGAGCGCGAGCGCTGCCAAACCGATCCGGGCGCGATTGCCAAACATGGTCTCATGTCCTGTTCCGGCAGGGGTCTCCCTGCCACGGATCGGACATTCGCATGGCGTGGCTGAACGGGCTTTGAGAGCGCCGTTCAGCCGCCGTTTAGCTGCCGGACAATTGCTCGCGCTTCAGCAAGATCGAGGCGGCAATCACGACGACGGCGACCGCCCCGATCATGATCGTGCAGGCGGCATTGATCTCCGGCGAGACGCCGAGCTTGACCGCCGAATAGAGCCGCATCGGCAGCGTGGTCGCGCCCGGCCCCGTGGTGAAGCTTGCGATGACGAGGTCGTCGAGCGAGAGCGTGAAGGCCAGCATCCAGGCCGCCGCCACCGCCGGCCAGATCAGCGGCAAGGTTACGGTCCAGAAGGTGACGAAGGGCGTGGCCCCCAAATCCTGAGCTGCCTCTTCCAGCGAGCGGTCGAAGCCGACGAGCCGCGACTGCACGACGATGCAGGCAAAGCCGAGACTGAAGGTTGCGTGGGCGATCGTCACGGTCCAGAAGCCGCGCTCGACATCGGCGGCGACGAAGAGCAACAGCAGCGACAGGCCCGTCACCACCTCGGGCATGACGAGCGGCGCCAGCACCATGCCGGAGAACATCGTGCGTCCGATGAAGCGGCCATGGCGCGCCAGCGCGAGCGCCGCCAGCGTTCCTAGGATCGTCGCCAGGGTGGCCGAGACGAAGCCGAGGCGGATCGAGAGCCAGGCTGCGTCGAGCAGCGGCCCATTCTGCATCAGCGCGCCATACCAATGCGTCGAGAAGCCGCCCCAGACCGTCACCAGCCGCGAGGCGTTGAAGGAGTAGGCGATCAACGTCACGATCGGCAGGTAGAGGAAAGCGAAGCCGACGATCAGCGCCAGGATCAGTCCGGGACCGAGCCGGCTCATGCCGCCATCTCCCGGCGCAGGCGCGCGCGCTGAGCCAAGACGAGCGGCAGCACCAGCACGACGAGCAGTACCACCGCCACGGCCGAGGCCAACGGCCAGTCGCGGTTCGAGAAGAACTCGTTCCACAGCACCTTGCCGATCATCACGGTATCCGGGCCGCCAAGCAGGTCGGGGATGACGAACTCGCCGACGGCGGGGATGAAGACCAGTGCGGAGCCGGCGAGGATGCCCGGCAGCGACAGCGGCAAGGTCACCGTCAGGAAGGCCGTGACCGGGGTGGCGCCGAGATCGGCGGCCGCCTCCAGCAGGCCGCGATCGAGCTTCTCCAGCGTAGCGAAGAGCGGCAGCACCATGAAGGGCAAGTAGGAGTAGACCATGCCGAGCAGCACGGCCGTCTCGGTGTTGAGCAGGCGCAGCGGCTCGGCCTCGAAGCCGAGCAGGCTGAGCGACGCATCGAGCAGACCGTCCGGCCTGAGGATGCCGATCCAGGCATAGACCCGGATCAGGAACGAGGTCCAGAACGGCAGGATGACGAAGACGAGCAGGATGCCGCGCCAACGTGCGGGCGCCGAGGCCATCGCATAAGCCAGCGGATAGCCGATCGCCAGCGCGAAGAGTGTGGTCAGCGCCGCGATGTGCAGGGAGTAGAGATAGCTCTGCCAGTAGAGCGCATCGTCGCCGAGCAGGCTGAAGTTCGCGAGATCGAGCTGGGAGAGGAATTCGCCGAGCCGGGCAAGGCCTTCCCAATGCGGCGCATAGGGCGGCAGGGCCGTCGCTGCCTGCGAGAAGGCCATGCGCAGCACGATGCCGAAGGGGACGAGGAAGAACAACGTGAGCCAGAGATACGGCACGGCCACGACGAGGCGGCGCAGCCACTGCAGCGAAGCGACCGCGCTCATGGCGGCAGTACCACGCCGGCCTCGACATCCCAGGAGAGCCAGACCTTGTCGTCCCAGGCGAAGGGCCGGGCCAGCCGGCGCGTGCGGTTGGCCAGCGCGACCTTGACCAATTGACCGCCCTCGCCGCCGAGCATCACCTGGATCATCGTGAAGTCGCCGAGATAGCCGATATCCCAGATCTCGCCGGCAACCTTGTTGACGGCCTGAGTGGGCTCGTCATGGGCGATCTCGATCTTCTCCGGCCGGATGCCAACGACGAGAGAGTCACCCGGCTCCAGGGCCGGCGCCTCCTCGTCGAGCTCGATGGTGCCGACATGCGATATCTCGGCCCGGACCAGCTCGCCCTGGACGGTCGCGATCCGACCCTCGAATATATTGATATCGCCCACGAACTCGGCGACATGGCGGTTCGCAGGCGCCTCGTAGATCACGTCGGGCGGGCCGATCTGGACGAGCTTGCCATGGTCCATCACCGCCATGCGGTCGGCCATGGTCATCGCCTCATCCTGGTCATGGGTGACGACCATGAAGGTGAGCCCGAGCTCGCTCTGCAGGTCCATCAACTCGAACTGGGTCTGCTCGCGCAGCTTCTTGTCGAGCGCCGCCATCGGCTCGTCGAGCAGCAGCAGCTTCGGCCGCTTGGCCAGCGAGCGGGCAAGCGCGACGCGCTGGCGCTGGCCGCCGGAGAGCTGATGCGGCTTGCGCCCGCCCAAGCCCGAAAGCTTGACCAGCGCCAGCATCTCCTCGACGCGCCGGTCGATCTCGGCGCGCGGCAAACCCTCGCGCTTCAGCCCGTAGGCGATGTTGCCGGCCACGCTGAGATGCGGGAACAGCGCGTAGGACTGGAACATCATGTTGATCGGCCGCAGATGCGGCGGGATGGCAGTGATGTCCTGCCTATCGAGCAGAATCCTGCCTTCGTCCGGCGTCTCAAAGCCGGCGAGCATGCGCATCAGCGTGGTCTTGCCGCAGCCGGAAGGCCCAAGCAGCGCGAAGAACTCGCGCGGATAAAGCGCGAGCGAGAGATCGCCCACCGCGGTGACGTCGCCGAAGCGCTTGGTCACGCCCTGGAACTGGACCAGCGGCTTCGCCGCCGGGTCGTTCCAGGGCTGGAAGGCCCGGCGCACGCTGCCGGGCGAGGTCTTCTTCATGGTGCTCGCGACCTGTCCGGAGCCGGTCACTTGCCGGTCTTAACGCGGGTCCAGAGCCGGTTCACCAGCCGCTGGGACTTCTGGTCATAGGGCGTGATTGTGTAGAGCCGCCCCATCACTTCGTCCGACGGATAGATGCCGGGGTTGTCGCGCACCGCCGCCGACAGGAACGGCTTCGAGGCGAGGTTGCCGTTGGCATACTGGATGAAGTCCGAGTTCTTTGCGGCCATCTCCGGCTTGTTGACGAAGTCGATGAACTTCATCGCTGCGTCGACATTGCCGGCATCCTTCGGGATCACGAAGGAGTCGAACCACATCAGCGCGCCTTCCTTCGGGATGGAATAAGCGATCTGGACGCCGTTCTTGGCTTCCTCGGCGCGCTTCTTGGCCTGGAGGATATCGCCGGAATAGCCGACGGCCAGGCAGATATCGCCGTTCGCGAGCGCGTTGATGTATTCCGAGGAGTGGAACTTCTGGATATGCGGGCGGATCTTGCGCAGGAGCTCGCCGGCCTTGTTCAGATCGGCCTCGTTCTTGGAATCCGGATTGAGGCCAAGATAGCGCAACGCCGCCGGGAACATCTCCTCGACCGCGTCGAGCACATGCACGCCGCAATTCGACAGCTTCTTGAGCTGTTCGGGCTCGAAGACGATCTTCCAGGAATCGATCACGGTATCGGGGCCGAGCCGTTCCTTGATCTTGGCGGTGTTGTAGCCGATCCCGGTCGTGCCCCACATGTAGTTCACGGCGTATTTGTTGCCGGAATCATACTTTGAGAGCCGCGTCTGAATCTCCGGCCAGATATTCTTGAGGTTCGGCGCCTTGTCCTTTTCGACCGGCTGATAGAGCCCGATCGGGATATGGCGCGGCAGGAAGGAGGCGGTGACGACGATCAGGTCGTAGCCGGTCTTGCCGGCCAGAAGCTTGGTCTCCACCGTCTCCATCTGGTCGAAGGTGTCGTAGACGACGGTGATGCCGGTTTCCTTCTTGAAGGCGTCGAGCACCTCCGGATCGACATAATCAGACCAGTTGAAGATGCGCAGTTGCTTGTCCTGCGCGGCCACTGGCGCGGCCAGAAGTCCCAGTCCGATCGCGCAAGCGGCAATCGCCTCGGTCAGTCGCTTCGTCGTCCTACCCAATCCGCCCCTCCATCGTGTTGGCGCGCGCACGCTACCAGCTTTCCCCCCGGCATCAACCGCCATCGGGTGCAACCGAACACCCGCGCACAGGCAAGCTGCGCCTGACGCAAGCGTGAACGGCGACAGCCTTGCCGGCCCACGCCGCCATGCACATACCGTACCGCATGCGTCTGCTCCGCCGTTTCCTGCTCTTCTTCGCGATCGCCTTCCTGCTGCCGCTCGCAAGCCATGCCGGCTGGTGGGCCTGGCAGGAGCGTGCGCCGAACTGGCAGCGCGCCGACTGGACCAGCGCCAAGCTCCTGCCCGCGGCCTCGGATGCTGCGGAAGCGACGGTGCATGTCTTCGCCGCGCGCGTCGGCCGCTGGCGCGGCATCTTCGCGCATCACTCCTGGATCGTCGTGAAGGAACGCGGCGCTTCCGCCTATACCCGCTTCGACGTCGTCGGCTGGGGCGCGCCGCTCAGGGTCAATCACCGCGACGCCGATGGGCGCTGGTTCGGCAACATGCCGGAACCGGTCACCGAGATCCGCGGCGAGGCCGCCGAGCAACTGATCCCACGCATCCGTGCGGCCGTGGCCGCTTACGCCTATTCCAGCCCCGGCAGCTATCTCGCATGGCCGGGACCGAACTCGAACAGCTTCGTCCAGCATGTGCTGGCGGAGGTGCCGGAGCTCCATCAGGCGCTGCCGCCGACCGCACTCGGCAAGGATTGGCGCGCCGATGGGCTCTTCGCCGGGCTGACCGCGAGCCGCACCGGCATCCAGGCCTCGCTCTACGGGCTTGCCGGCGTCACCGTCGGCTGGGTCGAAGGCATCGAGATCAACCTGCTCGGCCTCGTCGCCGGGTTCGACCTGCGCAGCCCGGCGCTGAAGCTGCCGGGCTGGGGACGGGTCGGAGTTTAAGGTTTCGAGGCGGTCAAACCGCCTCGAAGGCCTGCGCCAGATCCGAGATCAGGTCCTCGATATTCTCGATGCCGACGGAAATGCGGATCAGCGCGTCGGTGAGGCCGATCTCCTCGCGCATTTCACGGGCGACACCGGAATGGGTCATCGCCGCGGGATGCGAGACCAGCGTCTCGGTGCCGCCGAGGCTGACCGCGAGCTTCATGATCTGGAGGTTGTCGAGCAGCGCGAAGGCCTCCTTCTCGCCGCCCTTGACGTCGAAGGCGAAGGTCGAGCCCGCCGCCGTGCACTGGCGGTCGAAGACGGCCTTGCGCGGGTCGCCGTCCTTGAGATTGCCGAGATAGTGGACCCTGGCGACCTTGGGGTGGCTCTCCAGGTATTCCGCCACGAGCTTGGCGTTCTCGTTGGCGCGGCTCATGCGGATGTCGAGCGTCTCCAGCGAGCGCATCAGCATCCAGCAGGAATTGGGATCGAGTTGCGTACCCAGCGAGCCGCGCCAGGCCTTCACCTGCCGCACCAGCGCCTCGGAGCCGCTGATCGAGCCGCCGACGAGGTCGGAATGGCCGCCGACATATTTGGTCAGCGAGAGCAGCGAGAGATCGGCGCCCTGCTTCAGCGGCTTCTGGTATTTCGGGCCGAGCATGGTGTTGTCGACGACGACAGGCGGGCGGTGGCCCTGCGACTTCTCCAGCTCATCCGCGATCATCTTGCAGGCGGCGAGGTCGACGAGGCCGTTGGTCGGGTTGGCCGGGGTTTCGACCAGGATCATCGCGACGCGCCCCTTGGCGGCGGCAGCGCGTGCCACATCACGCATCTGCGCGATGTCGAGACCATCGGTGAAGCCGAAGGGCGTAACGCCGAAGGCGCCCATCTGGTTCTTCAGCAGCGTCTCCGTTCCGCCATAGAGCGGGCGCGAATGCAGGATCGTGTCGCCCGGCCGCAGGAAGGCGAAGCAGGTCGTCGCGATCGCAGCCATGCCGGAAGCGAAGACGGCGCATTTCTCGGCCTCGTCCCAGATCGCCAGGCGATCCTCGAGGATCTCCATGTTCGGGTGGTTGAAGCGCGAATAGACGAGGCCGGGCTTCTCGCCGGGCTTGGGCTGGCGCCGGCCGGAGGTGAAGTCGAAGAAGTCCTTGCCCTGCTGGGCATTCTGGAAAACGAAGGTCGAGGTCAGGAAGACCGGCGGCTTCAGCGAGCCTTCCGACATGGCCGGCGAATAGCCGAAGCCCATCATCAGCGTCTCGGGATGGAGCTTGCGGTTGGCGATCCGGTCCTTGTGGTAGTTGTCTTCGCTCATGGCCGTCTCCCTTGCGATCCTGCGACGCAGACCGGTTTCTGACACCAGATTATTCCCATCAGCGCGCCATTGCTTGGCCGATCAGCATCATCCTAATGTGCCATGAGCAGCTTTCTGCTCAATTTTGTCAGAGATGGAGCATATCGTGCTCGATAGCATCGACCGCCGGATTCTCGCCGTTCTGCGTGAGGACGGGCGCATCACCAACCAGGACCTGTCGCAGCGGGTCGGGCTCTCGCCGACGCCATGCCTCCGGCGCCTGAAGCGGCTGGAGGAGACCGGTGTTATTCAGGGCTACACCGCTGTCGTCGACCCCAAGGCCTACGGGCTGCCCTTCAGCGTCTTCGTCTCGGTGCGGCTGACCCAGCAGAATCAGGAGCAGATCGCCGAGTTCGAGAAGGCGGTCGAAAGCTGGAGCGAGGTCGCCGAGTGCTATCTGATGACCGGCTCTCAGGATTACCTGCTGCGCGTCGTCACCGACGGCATCGAGGGCTATGAACGCTTCCTGAAGCAGAAGGCGACGCGGCTGAAATGCATCCAGTCGGTCGAATCCAATTTCGCGCTGGCGACGATCAAGAAGCGCTCCGGCCTGCCGCCGGTCTAAAGGCTCTCAACGGGCGTCGAACAGTTCCGCAGCCGCAGCCTTCACCATGCCGCCCTGCTGATGCGCCACGCCCGGCACGACAACCTCGCGCCAGCGAAGCGCAATGCCGAGACGGCGCGCTTCGTCGCGGGCCGCAGCCATGAAGTGCTCGCCGCGGGCGAAGCGCGTCGCACCCTGCTCCTCGGCGCCGCGTGACTTGTTGAGCTGGTGGTGATCGGGATCGATGTCCTGATCACCCAGCATAACCAGCATCGGCTTGGCGAGCGCCCGGGCCAGCGTGGCATCGGTGACCGGCGTGCCCTTGAGCGAATAGGGGTAGGCGCGCTCGCCGGCGAGAGCCGGCAGCGTGTAGTAGCCGGCATTCGCCACGGCTGCCGTCGCGATGCGAGCCTCCGGCATCAGCATGATCATGCGGTGCACGAACTGGGCGCCGGCCGAATGCCCGAAGATCGTATAGCTGTCGCCCGCAACACGGCCGCTGGCGCGAGCGGCGTCGAACAGCCTTTCGATCAGGCCGAAAGTCCATTTCGTCTTGTCGGATTCACTACGGACGTCACCTTGCTGGAACCGGCGGCTGGGAAACTGCTCCTTGTCGAAGCGCGGGGCCAGAACGAGGAACCCGGCCCGGTCGGCAGCGGCTTTCCAGGCATCGCGCGCGCCTTTCGCGTTGCGACCCATGCCATGGACCGCGATCAGCAGGGGGCAAGGCTTGGCCGCGCAGGCCGGCGGCACATAGCTCGAAACTGCGATGGTAACGGGCAGCGCGTCGGCATAGCTGCCCTCGGCTGGGCCGGTCCCGGCAAAGAGAGCCGGCGTTTCGGCAGAGGCTGCGGAAAAGCCGAAGCCCAGCGCCAGCGCGACAGCCGTCAATCCCCAACGCAACCGCGCCATTCCGCCCGCTCCTCTCGTGCATCGCACCGGCAAGCGGATAGCACTTTTCCGCGGAATCCGCGCGCCGCGACCTAGCCGCCGCGATCCATGGCCCGGCGCACGACCTGCGTGACCTCACTGTTGGACAGGAAGAGATCGTGACGCAGCATGCTCCAGCCCCGGCCGGAGGTATCAGCGACCCTGACGCCCAGCGCCTCCAGCCGTGAACGATCCGCCGCGCCGGCGCGTGCGACGCCGCCGGCGATGCGGGCGGAGACGGCAAGCGCCCGGTCGCCGGGGTCGATGATCACGGTCATGCGCTGGGCCAGCGGGCCGAGCTTCTTCACGGTCTGCTCGAAGGCGTCGATATCGACGTCCGGCGAGGCCAGCACGACCGAGCCGATCCGGGCGTAGATCTCCTGGGAATCGCGCAGCTCGCGCAGGCCTTCCAGGGTCAGGAAAGTGCCCATGGAATGGGCGACGATGTGGATGCGGCCGACGGTGGGGTTGGCGACGAGCGCCTGCAAAGACTGGACGAAGCCGTCGCGCGACCAGAGCGCGCTCTCGCGATCATAGGCGTAATCGAAGAGCTTGCCGCCGGACGGCCAGGTGAACAACGCGGTCCGGCCCTGGAATTCCAGCGAATGGGAGAGCTGGCCGGCGCTGCGCGCGGCGGTCTCGAAGGTCTCGTTGAAGCCGTGGATGTAGAGCAGGACGTCGCGCCCGTTCACGGCGTCCGAGAAGGCTCGTGGCGCGTTCCCCGAGGTCTCACGCGAGATCCCGAGCACGGCCCAGTCACCGCTTACCGCCGAGGAAACACGACCCGCGATGCCGCGCCCGGGCGGCGACAGCCGCGCCTCGGCAAAGGTGAGCGGACCGCGATCCGTGTTGAAGAACGGCGTGGCGTTGCCGGTCGACCGGCGCGTCGTCATGACGAGTAAGCGTGGGTCCTTGCCGAGCGCCGAGGTATCGGCGCGCTCGGGCTCGGAAAACGGCGATACGCTCGCCTCGCTCTGCGCGCAGGCGGCGAGGCCGAGCGGCAGGAACGCAGCGAGGGCCAGCGAACGGCATGAAAAGGCGCGCCTTGTAACGGGCATTGAGACAGGCATCCGGTCAGAATGTGAGGGGCCGAACTGGCAGCCATACCTCTAAAGGCAGGCCAAGGCGGCCAGAATGGGGCAAGCGATCAGCTTCCGGTTAGAAGCGGCCGGGGCGTTGCGCGGAGGCGACATCACTGCGCCGCGCCGGAAATGATCTGGATCGGCGCGGTGACGACGAGCCCGACGGTCGAGCCGACCGTACCCATGACGCCGCCGGCGACATCGCCAAGCCTGTCACCGAAGCGCGGCCCGGCGAAGCCGATGCCTCGATCCTGCTGCAGCCTCTGGCCGATGAGCTGCACCACCTTCGGCGACGATGCGAATTTCGCGTGGTTGAGGCTGTCCCCGGAGGAGACCTCGGACAGATCGATCAGCCGCACGCCGAGCTTCTCCAGATCCGCGATCGTCTCGGTATCCTTGCTCGACACCGCGCCCAGCCGCGTCTTGTCACCGGCAAAGCGCCGGGAGAAGTCGAGCGCTCGATCGTCAGCCGAGACGAAGACCGTCAGCGGCCGGCGGATCGAGCGCATCTGCATCTTGAACACGTCGAGATCGACATCCGGCGCAGCGAGCATCACGTCGCGCAGCTTGCCGCCGAAACTGCCATCACCGCGGATCGCGGCCTGGCGTAGCGTCTCCAGCGTCAGGAGCGTCCCCATGGAATGGGCGAGGATGTCCATGCGCGAAGCGCCGAGATCGCGAGCGATGGCGCGCAGGTTCAGTTCGAGGAAATCGCGCGAATAGAAGGCGCTTTCGCGATCGTAGGGATAGGCCAGCAACTGACCGCGCGACGGCCAGGTGAACAGCACCGGCACGCCCTTGAAACCGGAATCATAGACGATCTGGGCGAAGCGATAGGCCGCATCCGCGAAATTGGTGTTGTAGCCGTGGACGAAGATCAGAATGTCGCGATGGGAGGGTGGCCGCCGCTGCAGTTCCTTGCGCACGTCGGAGACGATCGGCGCGAGATCGAGCTTCTGGATATAGGTCGCGGTGAAATGCTTGGCGGGGTCGCCCGGCCCCGAATCGGGTAGCTCCAGGTCCCCGGCCTTGTGGCTGCGCGGCACGGTGATGTCGAGACGGGCGAAGGAGAGCTTGGGCCCGCGCTCGCCGCTGAAATAGACCGGCTGCGCCGAGACCTCGCGCGTCGTCGCGACGTAGATCTGGACGGTCCCCGCGACATCCGCCTTCGGAGCTTCGCTCAGCTCCAGCACGCGCGGCGTGCCGCAGGCTGCGAGCGCCAGCGGCAGGAACAAGGCCAACAGGAAAACACGAAGCCGCATCGCCACGCACATCATTGCCAACTCGTCTCATCGCAACGGCGAATTCACAAGATGCCGACATGACACAGTGATGAAGCAAGTGACGCGTGAGGACGCCTTGTCGCCCGCTCCCGCGACTTGCTAACTGGCGACATGGTCGACAACAGCTCTCCAGCCGATCCACTCGGCGAAGCCATCCTCGCCGGCGAGCGCGCCGCGCTGGCCCGTGCGATCACGCTGGCGGAATCGCGCCGCGCCGACCATCGCGAGCAGGCGCAGGCCCTGATCCAGCGGCTGCTCCCGCATACCGGCCGCGCCATCCGGGTCGGGATCACCGGCGTGCCCGGCGTCGGCAAGTCGACCACGATCGATGCGCTGGGCACTTACCTCACCGGCAAGGGCCACAAGGTCGCGGTGCTCGCCGTCGACCCCTCCTCGACCCGCACCGGCGGCTCGATCCTCGGCGACAAGACGCGGATGGCCCGGCTCGCGGTCGATCCAAACGCCTATATCCGCCCCTCCCCCTCCTCGGGCACGCTCGGCGGCGTCGCCGCCAAGACGCGCGAGACCATGCTGCTCTGCGAGGCCGCCGGCTTCGACGTGATCCTGGTCGAGACGGTCGGCGTCGGCCAGTCGGAGACCGCGGTCGCCGATCTCACCGATTTCTTCCTCGTGCTGATGCTGCCCAATGCCGGCGACGAGTTGCAGGGCATCAAGAAGGGCATCATCGAGCTCGCCGACATGATCGCGGTCAACAAGGCCGATGGCGACGGCGCGACGCCTGCCCGCGCCGCAGCCGCCCAGTACAAGGCCGCGCTACATATCCTGGCGCCGACCTCGGCGCTGTGGAGCACGCCGGTCGTGACGATCTCGGGGCTGACCGGGCTCGGCCTCGATGCGCTCTGGTCGAAGGTCAAGGATCACCACGCCCGCTTCGAGGCCAAGGGCTTGATCGCAGAGAAGCGCCGCCGGCAGGACGTGAAATGGATGTGGGCGATGGTGCAGGACCGGCTGCAGGCGAAGCTCCGGCACGATCCCGCTCTCAAGGCTCGCACCCCTGAACTGGAAGCCGCGGTCGCGGAGGGCCGCCTGCCCCCGACATCGGCCGCCGACGAGATCGCGCAGGCTCTCGGACTGTAAGCTCCACACCGGGAGCGTCGGTTTCAGATCGGCACAGATGGAGCTGGCACGCGGCTTGATCCGCGCCGGCGGAGCAGGAGCTTCCATGGTGCTTTCCCGACGCAACGTTCTGGCGATGGGCCTTTTCGGCACGGCCTCGGTCGTTCTGCCCGCCCACGCCCAATCCCGCGGCGCGACTGCCGGGCCGCTCGGCCATCTCGGGCTCGATGCCGGCCAGTTCGGCCTGCGCCCCGGCGCCTCCGAGGATCAGTCGCGGCAATTGCAGGCTGCGCTGAAGCAAGCCGCTGGGCGCGGTGCGCCGCTCCTGCTGCCTCCGGGCCGCTACCGGATCGGCGGCGTCGCCCTGCCCGAGAATGCCCGGATCGTCGGCGTACCCGGCGAAACGCATCTCGTCACCGCCAATGGCCAGCCCGTGCTGATCGCCCGCAATCTCAGCCGGGCCGAGCTTTCCGGCCTGAGTTTCGACGGGCTCGACATTCCCGCCGCCCAGCGCAGCGGCCTGCTCGCGGCCGAGAATGTCGGCGAACTCGTGATCTCTGGCTGTGCCTTCGCCAAGGCTGGTTCGGTTGGCCTGACACTCGATCGCTGCGGCGGACGCGTCACGGCGAACCACTTCCGCGACATGCGGGACGCCGCCCTGTTCGCGATCGATTCGAAAGGTCTCGCGGTCGAGCAGAACCGGGTCGAGGATTGCGGCAATAACGGCATCCAGATCTGGCGCAACCAGCCGGGCGACGACGGCTCGATCATCCGCGGCAATCACGTGATGCGCATCCGTACCGCTGGCGGCGGCAGCGGCCAGAACGGCAACGGCATCAGCGTCTTCCGCGCCGGCGGCGTCATCATCGAGGGCAACCAGATCCGCGACTGCGCGCTGACCTTCATCCGCAACAATTCGGGCGCGGGCGTCCAGATGCTCGGCAATCAGGGGCGCCGCTGCGGCGAAGTCGGCCTCTACAGCGAATTCGCCTTCGAGGGCGCGATCATCGCCAACAACCTCGTCGAGGACTGCGCGGCCGGCGCCACCATGACCAATCTGGACCATGGCGGGCGCCTGGCGGTCTGCGCCAACAACATCATCCGCCGGGCGACGCGCAAGGCCGTGCCCTATAGCAAGGATCCGGTCGGCGGCTACGGCATCCATGTCGAGGCGGAAGCAGCCGTGACCGGCAACGTCATCGAGGAGGCCAGCGACATCGGCATCGCGCTCGGCTGGTCCTGGGGCATGCGCAACCTCGCCGCCACCGGGAACGTCATCCGCAAGACCGGGATCGGCGTCTCGGTCTCGCTGGTGCCGAAGGAGCGCAACGCGCTCGTTGCCAACAACATCATCGCCGAGGCCCGCGACGGCGCCGTGATCGGCACCGAATACGGCAAACCCGTTACCGGCGACCTGACGAAAGCCCCCGATGCCAGAGCCTCGGGGATCGTGGTGGCGAACAACGCGGTGCGTTGAGCCCAGCTCAGGCTGGCGCGCGGATGCGGCCGACCTCGATGCCGTTCCAGTTCCTCAGGACGGTCTCGCGCAGCGGCGCGAAGGCGACCTGCGTGGCGTCGTCCATCGGCAGGAAGCGCGCGATCAAGGCGCCGAGCGCGATCTCGGCGGCGCGGCCGGCGCCGTCATCGCATTTCAGGGCGATGCCGTAGCCCAGTTCCGGCAGGGACGCGCAATAGACGCCCTCGGCCCCGGTTTTGGTGAAGGCGCGCGCGCCGAGCAAGCCCATCAACCGCGTGTCGTAGCGGCCGGTGCCGGCGACCATGAAGGGATGGGCCGCAGCCGCAGCCCGGATGCGCGCCGCCGCCTTCGCCCGTTCCGGCCCGAAGCCCCTACCGGTGCCGAAGCGAGCGAAGCCCAAGGCCAGCGCCGAAAGCGGCACGGCATAGGACGGGATCGAGCAGCCATCGATGCCCATCCGATCGGCGCTATGGGCGGCGCCGGTCACCGCTTCCAGCGCGCCGCGCACGGCCTGCTGCACGGGATGGCCAGCCTTCACATAGCCGGTCGGGTCCTCGTCCATGTTGCAGGACAGGCAGACAAAGCCGGCATGCTTACCGGAGCAGTTGTTGTTGAGCGCGCTCGGCTCGGCGCCCGATTTCGCCAGGGCGCGGGACACGAGCTCGTTCGACGGCCAATGCGCGCCGCATTCGAGGCAGCCGGCATCGCGGCCGGCCTTGCGCAGCATCGAAAGCGAGGTCTCGGCATGGAGCGGTTCGCCGGAATGCGAGGAGACGGCGAGCGCGATCTCGGCCTCGGTCAGCCCGTAGCGGTCGGCGGCGCCGCTCTCGATCAGCGGCAGGCCCTGGATCGCCTTGACGGCCGAGCGCGGGAAGACCGGGCGCGCGATATCGCCGGCCGAGAAGACCACGCCGCCATCGGCATCGACGACGATCGCCGCGCCGCGATGACGCGATTCGACGACATTGCCGCGCGTGACCTCGGCGAGAACAGGGTTTTCCATGGCGACCTCCATTGCCCATTCATCCGGGCTTGCCGCCTTTTGGCGCCGGACCGGGGTCCTGTCAAAAGCGCTGGCGCGAAGCGCGCCGGGCTGCCACGGTGCGGCCCAATAGACCCACGCCCTTCAGCGATGGAAGACCGATGTCGCCGGACTACGAGACCGAGTACAACAACCGCGCCCGCGTGCCGGAACATCCCGGCATCATCGCCGGCTGGCAGGCCGATGCCGCCGCCTATCGCAGCGAGGCCCTGTGCGAGCTCGACGTCTCCTATGGCGAGGGCGAGCGCCAAGCCTACGACCTGTTCAAGCCCGAGACGATCCGTGGCAACGCATTGGTGATGTTCATCCATGGCGGCTACTGGCAGGCGCTCGACCGCAGCTATTTCTCGCATATGGCGCGCGGGCTGAACCAGCTCGGCCTGCCGGTCGCGGTCGTCGGCTACGACCTCTGCCCGCAGGTCCATCTCGGTCATATCGTCTGGGAACTGCAGCAGGCGGCAGCGGCACTGTGGCGACGCTTCGGCCTGCCTGTCGTCGCGTCCGGCCATTCCGCCGGCGGCCATCTCAGTGCCTGCACGCTCGCCACCGACTGGAAGAATGTCGACCCCAACCTGCCGGACCAGCTCGTGCCGGCGGCCTATGGCATCTCCGGGCTCTACAACCTGAAGCCCCTCGTCGAGACCAGCATCAACAAGGCGCTGAATCTCGACCTGCCCGCCGCGGAACTGGAGAGCCCGCTGTTCTGGCCGGCCCCGTCGCGGTTGACCATGGATGCCGTGGTCGGCGGCGCCGAGAGCGACGAATACCACCGCCAGAGCCGCCGGCTCGTCGATGTCTGGGGGCTGGAGGGCGTTACGACCCGCTATGAGGAAATCCCCGGCGCCAACCATTTCACCGTGATCGCCGGGCTGACCGATCCCGAGAACGCGATGACACGACGGATCGCCGCGCTCGCGGGCGCTTGATCTTTCAGCCCAGACGATTCTATCCAGACCCGACAGAGTTTCGGAGCGCGCGATGCAGACCTTCTTCGTCGAGATCAAATGCAAGCTCGGCAAGACCTACGAGGTCGCCAGCGAACTGGCCGATCGCGAGATCGCCTCCGAGATCTACTCGACCGCCGGCAACTACGACATCCTGGCCAAGTTCCACGTCGCGGCCGATGTCGATATCGGCCATTTCGTCGCGCAGAAGGTGCAGTCGATCCCCGAGATCGCGGACACCCATACGATCATCACCTTCAAGGCGTTCTAAAGGTGAGCAAAATCAATGACTTACTACATGGTTTAGAGGCAGTCCCCACTGTTATTACCGGCAGCGGTTCAGCCGCAGCAGATGCTCGCCACGAGGCGATCATTGAGAGCCTGCCGAAGTTGTCGCAGTTCCAAGTGTCGTCCATTGGGCGGATCATTGCCCAACTGCAACGAGAACGAACGTATTGGAGAAACGAAGCGTCCGATCTCGTCAGCGAGGGTGTCCTGGAAGATTTTGGCGATGCGCTGCGCATCCATCATGTGTTTTCCGCTGAAGCGCTCTCAAAAGATCGGTTTGAGTTCGCACTGGAAAGCGTGCTCAACGGCCGGGGTGTTTCTGCTGTCCGAGCGGCTCGGGGCAATCCTGGCCATGATATAACGATCCGAGGAGTTCCATGCTCCTTGAAGACGCAGGCGAACAAGACCATCCAGCGCGACGCGATCCACATCTCCAAGTACATGGAGTTGGGCAAGGGCACCTGGACAAATCAGGTGGCCGACCTCGACGGGCTTCGGGCTCGCTTCCTCGCCCACATGACGCGCTACGAGCGAATATTCACACTCCGACGCCTCCGCGATCCTGAGAACGAATTTTACGAATTGGTCGAAATTCCCAAAGCTCTCCTGCAAGAGGCCGAGACCAGCCTGTTGACGATCCAGACAACGAGTACGCAGACACCCCCGCCCGGCAACTGCCGCGTCCTCGACGGCGCGGGCACGCTCAAGTTCGAGCTATATTTCGATGGAGGGACTGAGCGGAAGTTGCAGGTCAAACACCTGAAAAAGTCGCTGTGCATCGTACATGCCACTTGGCGGTTCGCCCGTCAGAAAGCTGATGCTGAGGAGGTCTTTGAGGAGACCTCATAATAGGCTCGCTTGAAATGTCTCGGCCTCGATGCGCTCCACGGCAAGCTGGGCATAGTCCGGGTTCATCTCAATTCCTACACAAGCGCGTCCGCGCTTCTTGCTGACGGCAGCGACGGTGCCAGAACCGAGGAATGGGTCGAGGACGAGATCGCCTGATCGGGTAGCTGACAGGATACACAATTCGACCAGCCGACTTGGAAATACCGCAAAATGAGCGCCTCTGAAGCCCTCTGTGTTGATGTTCCAGATGGTTCGCCTGTTCTTGGTCGCGCCGTTCCCAGCGGGCTCTCGTATCGGCTCCTGGTCGAAGTAGTAGCGCTCTGACTTCGTGAACATGAACACGTACTCATGCGATCTGGTTAGCCGGTCCTTCACGCTCTCCGGCTGACAGTTTGGCTTGTTCCAGACCACATCCGATCTCAAGTACCAGCCATCAGCTTGAAGAGCGAAGGCCACGCGCCAAGGAAGCCCGATGAGGTCTTTCGGTTTCAGTCCTTGGGGCGTATCGGGCCTGTAGCTCATCGCTCGACCCTTGTTCTTTTTGTCGGGAGCCCTCCACGTCCGCCCGCCGCTCGTGTAGGCGTCGCCGAGGTTCAGCCAGAACACGCCGTCGTCGCGAAGCGTCCTGCGAACCTCACGGAAGACGGCCACGAGGTCACGGATGTAATCGTCGAGAAGCGGCTCCGCGCCGATCTGGTTGGGATGGTCGTAGTCGCGCAGTCCCCAATATGGCGGCGAGGTCACGCAGCACTGGAAGGTCCCGTCCGCGAACTCCGTCAACTTCTGGCGCGCGTCTGCGGTGTACACCTGAACACCGTCGTCGTTGAAGACCACCCCCCGGCCGAGGACTTCGTTTCGCTGTGTATCGTTTGGATGCCGCAGCGACCGCAGGTCGGTTTCACGATAGAGCCTGTACCCATTGATCGGGTGACGGAACGGCTTCAACTTTCCTGCTCGGTCCCAATTGCGAAGGGTTCCAGGCGTCACGCCAAGCTCAGCCGCTGCTTCGCCAACGGTGAACGAACGCTCTCGCTCGTCGCCGTCTTCACCGTCTCGATCAACCATATCAAACCCTGCCACTTCCAATCCCAAACCTTGCCAAGCATTATCACGCGCGCAGTCGTGCGCCAGCGGAAAACACAGCGTTTACACAACGCGGTTACTCGGCCTTCACCATCCGTTGAGGTATGGCTCAGCGGACAGCGATGATTGTCACCCAGCGCTGTCCGTACGGGTTGATTTCGATCAGCGGACGCTATTTTATACGGACACCACCTCAACGGTTAGGTTCGTGCCTTGAAAACAGTTCTTTATTGTCGCGTCTCAGTTGCCTCTCAAACGATCGATCATCAGGTCACGCAGGCCGAAGCGGCCGGGTTCAAGCTCGACGAGGTGGTCTTCGACGATGGTGTTTCGGGCGTGACCACCAAGCTGGCTGACCGCCCTCAGGGGCGTAGGCTGTCCGACATGCTCCGACACGGTGATACTCTGGTGGTCCGCTGGGTAGACAGGCTCGGCAGAGATTACCGCGACGTGAGCGACACCATCCGCACGTTGATGCGCCGAGGCGTGATCATCAAAACGGTGGTCAATTCGATGACCTTCGATGGATCAACGAATGACGCCATGCAGATGGCTGTTCGAGATGCGTTGATCGGATTTATGGCCGCTACAGCACAGGCGCAGGCCGAGGCAACGAGGGAAGCGCAGAAGGCGGGAATAGATCATGCGAAGGCCAAGGGCGGTCGGTACAGGGGGCGAAAGCCGAGTTTCAACAGACCTCAATTGGAGACCGCGATGGCCATGCTCGGTCAGGAGGCTGGCGTCAGCATGGTGGCCAAGGAGACCGGCCTCTCGCGCCAGACCATCCACCGCGTCAAAGCCAATCCGATGGCCTGTGAAGCCGCGCTGACGGCTTGGGAGACGATCCGATGATGTGGCATCACGCAACCGTGCAATACCGATACCGACGTTCAGCAACGGGAGCCTGGACATCCAGTCGCTGGGCTGGGCTTGTCCGCCAGAGGTCCGAACATCTCGTCATGCAGGCTGTCCGGCAAAACAAGCCCAATTGCGAGATTGAACTGATCTACCTCGACTGGCGGGGTTGAGAATGAGGATTGTCTTTCGATCGCGCCGACGCTGATGCTGTGGGCAATGAAATTGGAGCCTGAACTTCGGCTCTTCTCGCCGCCGCCTCTGCCTTGATCTTCTCGGTCTCTGCGCGCACGAGATCGATCTCCAGGCGCGCCCGCTCGATCTTCAGATCGTGCATTTCGTCCCCATACTGCCGACGCAGGTTTGCCGGGCTGCGGGGTGGCTGCGCCCATCTCGCGAGTGTCGAGATGATCTCGTCGCGCATCTGAACAGACATCTTGTTCATGTTGAAGTACGGCGTGATGTCGATCGCGCGCATGATAATGGCCTCCTCTCTGTTGACTATATTTCTTATGAACGAGAAGTATCAATCGACTAGATTCTGCTTCCGACACGTTCTCATCAGTGTCTGAATAGTTATTACCCTTTTCAAGGTAGTCATACTGTATGTCTAACTGCAACGATTCCCGATTGTCAGATTTCTCAATGCTGCATTGATGTATCTGAGCATCAGACGTACGCTTTGTTGTCGATCTTGAACGCGAGTGAATATTTGATATTACGAGCGCTTCTCCCAGCGATTCGTAGATTGCAGTCAAAAACTTCTTCCATGGTTGCTCGATCACAACTGTATATCTAGTTCGAGCACCCGCCCACGCCTCTGAATATCGCAGCCTTCGCTTTGAAGCGTAGTTCAACAGGCGATCAACCTGATCACCCACCGTCGCTTCGTCCAGGATCGGTTTGGCAACGACGCGATACGGACCCGGCCATGACGCTCGCAGATCAGCCACCAAAGCATCAGGCGAGGCGTGTCCTCTACAATCCACAACAACATGGGCGTGCAAGACAACGACGCGTTGGTCGCTCGTGATCATGTCGGGCTCAATTCCTTGAGCTTCCAAAAATGCACGTTTCCTTTCGCCACCGAGAAGCCTTGGATGAAGGAGATCAACCTCTATGGCCCCCGCCCACCGCGTTCTACGCCGCCCCGCTTCCCTGCGGATGAAGCCTGATTTCATGGTGGCCACCCGCCACATCTCCTGAAATTTGAGCACAGCCGCAGAAATCTGCCCCGTGATATCGTCGGTCGTCCTCACCACGTAGGCCGCGATGATCGGCGTGACGAAACGCAGGTCCTTACGCGGAGCGCGAGCCAGGGTCGGGCCGAGCTTCACCAACGCCTTCCTCACCGCGACTTCGGTTCCACCCATCATTTTACAGCCCGAGGGACTTGAGCCAGACGTTGGCCGCGACCTGCGCAGTCGATTGGTCGGGGCCGTAACTCTCAGCTACGCAGTGCGTAGCGAGAGGGCGCAATAGTTCGCCTTCGTGCCAAACCGCGCGGACCGACATGCTCCAACCCTGGCCAGTCACAGTATACCGCCACGTCTCACCCCCCTGCGGCACGCCAGTCCGATTGGCGATGCGCTGACCTTGCGTGGTCACACCATCAAAACGAAGCGCACATGGAGGGTATAAATAACTGCTGACGAACTTTACGATCAACATCCTATTCGAATATTTCACTGCATCAAAATTGAAATATATCTCGCTTGACATGTACTTCCTTAAATACAATTGATACCACTATTTATGATTACAATGAAAATCATTTCTCTGACAATATTTTCCTGCTACCTCAAACTTCGCGAATGGGGTGTCGTGCAGAACAAGCGCGATTACTCACGCAATATTCTTCGACGAAATGCTTCCTACTTCAAAATATTGGAACACTGTGTTTCGGCGTGCAAGTTTGACCCCATGAGGCGGGGGATCGGCGTCCAACTTTGACCCCCTTGAGCCGGTTTC